>Ga0208220_1000411_pt1 | contig 18078 bp, 13 predicted proteins | sample NGESurdeep092012_9_FD_184484 | JGI IMG/M metagenome (GOLD analysis project Ga0208220, IMG submission 184484) | Arctic peat soil microbial communities from Barrow, Alaska - NGEE Surface sample F53-1 deep-092012 (SPAdes) | ecosystem: Environmental > Terrestrial > Soil > Wetlands > Peat ...
CAGGCCCGCCTGGACCGCGAGGTTGACCGAGGTCGGACGGCGGTAGAGCAGGGCGAACCCGAGGCACAGGAACCCGACCATCGGCACGTCGGTGCCGCCGACGGCGAGCTCGAACGCGATCACCGGGCTGCCCGCGACCAGGACCGCCCAGCGGCCCGGATCCGTGGCGCCGCCCTGCCGGAGCGCCAGCCAGAACACGACGAAGAAGACGACGCCGAACCAGATCCTCGGGTCGGTCAGCAGCCCGCCGTCGAAGATCGCGCGGGGCAGCCCGAACAGCGCCATCACCGGCAGATAGGGGTTGTAGGCGTTGGGGTTAGTGGTGGCCGCCAGCGCGGCCGTGCTCGCGTACGGCGTGCCCTGGTGGATCAGCATCGACCCGGACCGGGCGACCACCCACACCTCGGGCTGTTCCAGCCCCTTGGCCGCCATCCAGGTGAGCGGCGCAAGCAGCGCCCCGACGAACGAGAACCCGAGCGCCACGTCGGAAACGCGTGCGTTCCTGACCGCGAGGACGGCGAGCAGCGCCAGCCCGTACCCGCAGGCCGCCATCACGCCCCAGAGCCGGTGCACGGAGTCGGAGCTGAAGGTCGCGACCAGAACCGCCCAGATCACGGATACGGCAAAGATGCCGGCCAGCCAGCGGCGACGCATGGCGGCCGGTGACTCCCACGCGGCACCAAGCCGACCGCCACCCATATCCATCAGATAGTACGCGAGTAGCATGCGTGACCATGGGTCGACTTGAGGGTAAGGCCGCCATTATCACCGGTGGTGAGGGGTCAATTGGAATGGCGACCGCGCGGGCCTTCATCGCCGAGGGCGCGCGGGTTCTGCTGGCCGGCGTCCGCGAGCCGGACCTGAGGGCGGGCGCGGCCGAACTGGGCGAGCGGGCCGCCTGGAAGGTGACCGATGTCACCGACTCGGCTCAGGTTAAGGCGGCGGTAGAGGCGGCCGCGGGGCAATTCGGGCGGCTGGACGTGGTCGTCGCCAACGCGGGCATCGCCGGCCCGACCGAGCCGATCGCCGACTACCCGGAGGACGCCTTCGACCAGACCCTCGCGGTCCACGTGCGCGGGGCCTTCCTGCTCTGCAAGCACGCGGTCCCGCACCTGACCGCCGGCGGCTCCATCATCATCACCTCGAGCGTGGTCGGCCTGACCGCCGCGCCGCACATCGCCGGGTACTCGACCGCCAAGCACGCCCAGGTCGGGCTGATGCGGACGCTCGCGGCGGAGCTCGCGCCGCGCGCCATCCGGGTCAACACCATCCATCCGGGGCCGGTCGACAACGAGTTCCAGCACCGCGTCGAAGAGGCCGCCACCGGTGCGGACCGCGCCACCGCCCGCACCATCTTCGACCAGATGATCCCGCTCGGCAGGCACGCCGCCCCGGACGAGATCGCGCGCGCCATGGTCTTCCTCGCCAGCGACGACAGCTCGTTCATGACCGGCGCGACGCTACCGGTCGACGGCGGCATGTCCAGCTGACAGGCCGTTGGCCGACCAGCCGACGACCCAGTCCCGCGCGTTCAGCCACCACAGGTAGACGGTGAGGGCCGGGTAGACGACGATCAGCCCCCCGGCGGCGGCGGCGATGCCCACCACGATCATCCGCCCCTCCCAGCCGAGGCCGCGCCGGTCAATGCCGGACGCCAGGCCGCAGCGGACCCGGTAGGCCAGATCCAGGTGGCGGAACCCGGCCGCGGCGACCAGCGCGAACGTCCACGGCGGCCACAGCCTGAGGGCGAACCCGGCCTCGGCCAGGAACACGTACTCGGCCGCCTGGATCAGCGGGGGGACCAGCCAGTCGCCGCGCCCGCTGTGCGCGTGCCAGGAGCCGAACGAGGCCAGCAGCATGGCCTCGACCGGGGTGAGGAGCAGGATGCCGGGCAGGTTCCGCAGTCCGAGCGCGGCCAGCACCCCGGTCACCAGCAGCCCTACCAGCAGCGGGGCCAGGGGCGGGATCCGGCCGCGCACCCACCCGCCGATCCAGACCGAGATCCGGCCGTCGCCGCGGTAGCCGCGAACCTCGACCGGGCGCCAGCCCGGCCGCAGCGACTCGATCATCATCGCGCCGAGGGCGGCCACGCCGAGCACGACCACGGCCAGGAACCCGGCCCGAACGCCGCCGAGCAGCACCACGGCCACGGTCGCGGGCAGCCGCACGTCAGCCGACGGGCCGAAGATCCTCGGCTGCCGCCCCGCGTCGGACGGGCCGTGCAGGCAGATGTCCGCCATCGGCACCAGGGCGGCCACGATCACCGCGATGACCGCGAGCCGCCAGACCCCGGCGGCGCCCACCCCGCCCAGCCCGGCCACGAACGTCCCCCGCAGCGCCGCCCCGGCCGGCCCGGACGGGGCGGCGCCGACCGTCTTCAGGGTGACCCCGGCGGCGATCCCGGCGTAGACGAAGAGCTCGGCCAGCAGGCCGCACGCGGTCAGCCCCCAGTCGACGGCGGACGCGGGCGACTCCTCGGCCAGCACCTGGCCGACGTAGACCGCGACGAAGATCGCGACCGCGGCCGCCAGCGCGACCGCGTCGGCCCGGGCCGAGCCGAGCGAGAGCCAGCCCGCCGCGATCACCGCGAACCCCACGGAGATCCTGGCCATCGCCACCGGTGGAATCCGGCACGCGATCGCCAGGCGCACCACCGGGCCGACGTAGCGCCGGCTGGCAGCTAGCTCCTCTGCGGTCATGCGGATCTTCTCCCTGCCCGCCAGGCACGAGGTTTCCCCAGCGTACCTGCGCGTCCACTCGCTGTCGTGGATATCCGCATCGGGACACGCGGAGGTAAAGTCCCCGATGTGACGGTGACACGGATGGTGGCGGTGGTACTAGGCGGCGGCGTGGGCACCCGGTTCGGCGCCGCGCGGCCCAAGCAGTTGCTCACCCTGGCCGGAAGGACGCTGGTCGAGCACTGCGTCAGCGCGTTCGCCGAGGCGCCCGGCATCGACGAGACCCTGCTCGTCATGCCTGCCGACTACCACGCCGAGGCCAGGAAGCTCGTCGGCGACCAGGTCAGCGTGATCATCGAGGGCGGCGTGACCCGGTCCGACTCGGTCCGCAACGCGCTGGCGTACCTGGCCGGGCGCTACCGGGAGGCGGAGACCGGCGTCCTCTTCCACGATGCGGCCCGGCCGCTGGTCACCCAGCAGATCATCGCGGACTGCGCGGCGGCGCTGGAGAAGCACGACGCGATCGGCACCGCCGTCCCGACCTCGGACACGATCCTGGTCGTGGCCGACGGCGTGATCGCCAGCGTCCCGCCGCGGGAGACCCTCTACCGGGCGCAGACCCCGCAGGGCTTCCGCCTGGAGACCATCGCCAGGGCGCACGCCCTGGCCGCGGCCGACCCGGCCTTCACCCCGACCGACGACTGCGGCGTGGTCCTCCGCTACCTCCCGGACGTTCCCGTCCACATCGTCCGGGGCAGCGAGCGCAACATCAAGGTCACCTACCCGTCCGACCTGCCCATAGCGGAGGCGCTGCTCAGGACCTGACGGCCGACTTGATCAGCGTCCGCCCGAAGTCCCACATCAGGCCGGACCCCTTGGAGGCGTCCTCGAGAACGTCGGCCAGGCCGTCGATGAACAGCTTGACCTCGGCGTCCCCGATCATGAGGGGCGGGATCAGCTTGATCACTTCCATGTGGTCGCCGGACACCTGGGTCAGAATCCGGTGCCGCTGGAACAGCGCGACGACGACCATCTGCGCGAACAGGCCGACCCGCGCCTTCTGCAGCATCGCCCAGCCGGCCCTGGCCTTGATGCCCGACGGCCGGCCGAACTCGATGCCGATGATCAGCCCGCGACCGCGCACGTCGGCGATCAGGTCGTACTTGGCCCGCAGCCCCTCGAGGCCGCGCATCAGCTCATCGCCCCGCCGGGCGGCGTTCCCGACCAGGCCCTCGTCCTCGATGACGGCCAGCGACGCGAGCCCGGCCGCCATCGCCAGCGGACCGCCCTTGTAGGTGGTCGAGTGAACCATGAGCTTGTCCATCGAGGAGTAGACCGAGGAGTAGATCTTGTCCGTGGTGATCATCGCGCCGATCGGCACGTAGCCGCCGGAGAGCGCCTTGGCCACGGTGACGATGTCCGGCTGGACGTCGTCGTGCTGGTAGGAGTAGAACTTGCCGCTGCGGCCCAGCCCCGCCTGCACCTCGTCGCAGATCAGCAGCGCGCCATGCTTCTGCAGGAGCGCCTTGGCCTCCGGCAGGAACCCGGCCGGCGGCATCATCACCCCGTGGCCCTGGACCGGCTCGATGATCATCGCCGCCACGTCGCCCTTGCGCAGCTCGGCGTCGAGCGCGGCGAGGTCGCCGAGCGGGATCTCGGTCCCCGGCAGCAGCGGCCCGAAGCCGCGCCGGAACTCCTCGGCCCCGTTGACCGACAGCGAGCCCGCGGTCAGCCCGTGGAACCCGTGATGGGCGTAGATGACGCGGCCCTTGCCGGTGGCGTGGCGGGCGAACTTCAGGGCCGACTCAACCGCCTCGGTGCCGCTGCTGCAGAAGAACACCCGGTCGAGGCCGGGCGTCTTGGCGATCAGCCGCTGCGCCAGCAGGCCGGCGATCGGCTGGCAGTCGAACTGGGTCCAGGCGGCGAAGTCCATGTCGAGCGCGTCGTGCAGCGCCTTCTTGATCACCGGGTGGGACCGCCCGGCCGCGAACACCCCGAACCCGGCCAGGAAGTCCGCGTAGGCGTTCCCCTCGGCGTCGTACAGGTAGGCGCCCTCGCCCCGCACGTAGTCCTTGTCGAAGCCGATGGTCCGCAGCGTGCGTGGCAGCTGCGGGTTCAGGTACTTGCTGTGCAGGTCGTAGCCCTGGCCGCGCACGGCCGAGAGTTCGGCGCCGAGATCAAAACCCATTGCCGCATTGTATTGCCGACCGCCGCGCCTGCGCGATCTAGTGCCGCCTGGCCAGCCGCCGCGGGCTGGTGAGGTACCCGGCCCCCCAGGACATGTGCATGGCCGCGAGCACCAGCGGCACCCGGGCCCGCACCCCGGCGGGCTGGTCGCCCGCGAACGCCACCGCCACCCCGGTGACCCCGGCCGCGTAGGTGAGCGGGACGACGAGGCCGAAGCCGAGGTAGGGCGCGAAACCGCCCGACCCGGCCGCCGCCGCGATGACCCCGGCCAGCCCGACGGCAAGGCCGGCCGCGTTGACCGCGGTCGCGGCCGGCGCCGCCAGGTAGCGGAGGTTCACCGTCTCCGGGTAGCGGCGGGCGACCACCCGCCGCCAGCGCCCGTAGCGGAAGTGCTGTTTCGCCAGCGCCGCCAGGCTGGCCCGCGGCCGGTAGGTGACGCGCAGCTCGGGGGTGAACCAGATCAGGTGGCCCGCCGCCTTGATCCGGTGGTTCAGCTCCCAGTCCTCGGCGATCAGCATGGTCTCGTCGTACCCGCCGACCTGCTCGATCGCCTGCCGGCGGTAGACGCCCAGGTAGACGGTGTCAACCGGGCCCGCCACGCCGCCGGTGTGGTTGGCGGCGGCGCCCATGCCGGCCGGCGAGGTCATCGCCCAGGCGACCGCCTGCTGGAACGGGGTGACCCCCTCGGCCGCCATCACGCCGCCGACGTCGGCCGCGCCGGTCTCGATCAGCGTCTGCACCGCGGTCCGGAGATAGCCGTCGGGCAGCAGCGCGTGCCCGTCGATGCGGGTGATGATCGGGTACCGCGCGGTCTTGACGGCCGCGTTCATGGCCGAGGCGATCTGACCCGACGGGTTCGGCACGACGATGATCCGGCTGTCGGCGGCGGCCAGCCCGCGGGCGATCTCCTCAGTCCGGTCCTTGGACGGCCCGACCGCGAGCACCAGCTCGAACCCGCCCGGGTACTCCTGCTCGAGCACGCAGGCAACCGAGTCCGCCAAATGCCGTTCCTCGTTGCGAACCGGCATGACCACAGAAACGGCTGGCAGCTGTGCTTCCTCCCGGGGGACGACCCCCCGGAGACCCCCCGATTGGGGGGCTCCCGCCCCCCAAACCCCCTGGAGGGTCTCCCCGCCAAAGTCGCGAGGAGACCCTAGGCCTGCCCCTTCGGGAGCAGGGTTTTGATCCTTGCCCATGACACCGGTCACGCGATGCAGTTTAGACGGCAACGCCGCCCGGGCGGGGCTGAGCCGCGCAAGCCGAGTGCGCGTCCGGGCTCACTCTTACGTGGCCGAACGCGCACTTGGCGTGCTAGCAGCGGGCCAGCCGCCCGTGGCGGGGCGGGCGGCCCGGTTAGAAGCCGATGTCCTCCAGGAGATCGGTGACGAGGGCGGCGATCGCGGAACGCTCGGAGCGGGTCAGGGTCACGTGCGCGAACAGCGGGTGGCCCTTGAGCTTCTCGATCACCGCGATCACGCCGTCGTGCCGGCCGACCCGCAGGTTGTCTCGCTGCGCGATGTCGTGGGTGAGCACGACGCGAGATCCGGTCCCGATCCTGGACAGCACGGTCAGCAGCACGCCGCGCTCGAGCGACTGGGCCTCGTCCACGATCACGAATGCGTCGTGCAGCGACCGGCCCCTGATGTGGGTCAGCGGCAGCACCTCGAACATGTCGCGGGCGACGAGCTCGTCGATCACCTCCTGGGTGGTGACCGAGGAGAGCGTGTCGTAGACCGCCTGCGCCCACGGGCCCATCTTCTCCGACTCCGAGCCCGGCAGGTAGCCGAGATCCTGGCCGCCGACCGCGTACAGCGGGCGGAAGACGATGACCTTCCGGTGCTGACGGCGCTCCATGACCGCCTCGAGGCCCGCGCAGAGCGCGAGCGCCGACTTGCCGGTGCCCGCCCGGCCGCCCATGCTGACGATCCCGATCTCGGGATCGAGCAGCAGGTCGAGGGCGATGCGCTGCTCGGCCGACCGGCCGTGCAGGCTGAACGCCTCCCGGTCGCCCCGCACCAGCTGGATCTGCTTGTCGGCCCGGACCCTGGCGAGGGCGCTGGCGCTGCCGGTGTGCAGCACCAGCCCCGTGTGACAGGGCAGGTCACGGGCGGCTTCGCAGTCGAGCGTGCCGTGTTCGTACAGTTCCTCAACGTCGGCCGAGGTAACGCTCAGCTCGGCCATCCCCGTCCAGCCCGAGTCAATGGGCAGCTCGGCCCGGTACTCCTGCGCGTCCAGCCCAACCGCCGCCGCCTTGATTCTCAGCGGCAGGTCCTTGCTGACAAGGACCACGTCGTTGCCCTCGTTGGAGAGGGCCTTAGCCACCGACAGGATCCGCGTGTCGTTGTCTCCGAGCCGGAACCCGGCCGGGAGGACCTGCGAATCGATGTGGTTGAGCTCGACGCGGGCGGTGCCGCCCAGTTCGCCGACTTGAATCTCGGCGTCTAGGCGGCCGTACTTGAGCCGGAGGTCGTCGAAGTACCGGAGGGCCTGGCGGGCGAAGTAGCCCAGCTCAGGATGGTGACGCTTCGCTTCGAGCTCGGTGATGACCACGACCGGCAATACCACGTGATGCTCATCGAATCGCGTGAATGCATTCGGGTCAGCGAGCAGGACGCTCGTGTCGAGGACGTACGTACGACGTTGCACAGAGTTGGCCACGCAATACTCCCCTGGGCGCGGTGACGGGCACCGACGCCGCGGACAGGACACGCCGATCCCCCGCCATCCGGGGGCAAACGTGTCGGACGGACCGGGGCTGCCCGCCTGCAGAGGGCCGCGCCGGCCCTCTCGTCGCGCACAACGGCAACAGGGGGCCTCCCGCGGGGGGCGGCCTTGGGGAGCCGCCCGCCACTACTGAAGGTACCCGCGTTCCACCTGCGCGAAAAGAGCCGTGGGAGTGCTTATTTTGGCAAGGTCAGGCGCCGAAACGACGGTTACGTTCGGAATAAGAGCGCAAGGCCCGCAAGAAGTCCACTTTGCGAAATGCCGGCCAGTACGCGTCGCAGAAGTAGAACTCGGAGTGCGTCGACTGCCACAGCAGGAAGCCGCCCATCCGCTGCTCGCCGCTGGTCCTGATCACCAGGTCGGGGTCGGGCTGCCCGGCCGTGTAGAGGTGCTCGGCGATGTGCTCGACGTCCAGGACCTCGGCCAGCTGCTCGATCGTGGTGCCCCGGCTGGCGTGCTCGACCAGCAGCGACCGGACCGCGTCGGCGATCTCGCGCCGGCCGCCGTAGCCGACCGCGACGTTGACGAGCAGGCCGGGGTTGTCGGCGGTCGCCTCGCCCGCGTCCTTGAGCACTCGGGCGGTCTGGTCGGGCAGCAGGTCGAGCGCGCCGACCGCGTTCAAGTGCCAGCCCTCCTCGACCAGGCCGTTGACGGTGTCCTCGATGATCGTCAGCAGCGGCCCGAGCTCCTCCTGCGGGCGGCTCAGGTTGTCGGTCGACAGCAGCCACAGCGTCACCACCTCGACCCCGGCCTGCTTGCACCACGCGAGCAGCTCGAAGATCTTGTCGGCGCCCTTTTTGTGGCCCTTGCTGACGTCGGTGTGGCCCGCCGATCTGGCCCAGCGCCGGTTACCGTCTGTCATCACGCCGACGTGCCGCGGCATGGTCTTGCCAGCCAGCGAGGACTCGAGCCTCCGCTCGTACAGCCGGTACACCAGGTCTCGGTATCCCATGACCGACCTTCCTCGCCAGAGCGCACGCAAGAGTCCAAAGTCCCCTGCCACGGTATCCGACCGGCCGATCCTGACATGCCCTTTTACTTCAGGGGCGAGTGTTATCTGCTGCGGTTACTCTCCGGAGCCGGCTGGCCCCTGTGACCGCACTTCCTCGACCCGGCGGAGCGCGTCCCTGAGCTCGGCCAGCCACGCGTCGGCGTGCTCTCCGGTCAGCCGCACGCACCAGGCGAGCGCGTCGGACCGGCTCCGGGCGACTCCGGCGTCCACCAGCGTGTCGAGCACGCGCCGTTCCGACTGGCGCAGCCTGGTCATGACCGGAACCGACAGGGTGGTGAACATTTCGTCGTGCCCGGCGCAGCGCGCGCCCCACGCGACCTTGCGGCGGAACCGGTGCTCGGCCTCGCGCGCGATCTCGATCCGCTGCTCGCGGGTCTGCTCGCGGAACCGCTTGATCCGCCCCTCCGCCGCCGCCCGCCCCGCCTCGGCGCCGTCTTCCCCGTCGGCCGCGCCCTCGGGGGCGGACAGCGACCCGACGATCGTGATCTCCTCGCGATCGACGATGACCTCGGCGGGCTCCGTGAACCACTCGTCCGGCAGCCGGCCGGCGAACCATGCCTGTATCTCTGTACTCATGTAATGATGTAATCATGGAGACAGGGCGCCGTCAACCGCGCGGGGCGCTGCCACGGTAGGGCGGGTTGCGGTTAGGCGACGCGGGCGGCCACGGCGGCGGCCTGGGCGGGATTGACCCGGACGGCGCCGGCGAACTCGGTGCCAAAGTCGGCCGGGACCACCTCGACGTCCAGGCCCGGTTCGGGGGCCTGGATCATCCAGCCGTTGCCGAGGTAGATCGCGACATGCGAGATGTAGGTCGGGTCCGTCGGGTCGGTGTGGTAAAAGAGCAGATCGCCCGGCTGGAGCCTGCTAACCGGCACGGCCGGGCCCGACAGCGCCTGGTCGGCCGCGACCCGCGGCATCACGATGCCGGCCTGGCGGAAGGACCACTGCACGAGCCCCGAGCAGTCAAACGACGTCGGCCCGGCCGCGCCCCAGACGTACGGCATGCCCCGCCGGCTCATCGCGGCCTTGAGCATCGCGTTGAGCGCGGTCTGCGGGACCGCCGACTCGGTTACCTGGCCGGCCCCGGCCGCGCCGGTGCCGGAGTTCTCGCTGCTGCCCCCACCGGTGCTGATCAGCGAGACGAGCTGCTGGACGCCGGCCCCGTTGGGGATCAGCCGCCCGGCCGCCGCGACCGCGGCGGTGAAGTCGGACGGCGCCACGCTGACCACGATCGCGTTGCCGGCCGGCGCGCCCAGGTCGCGGGCGGTCGCGTCGGAGACCACGGCGTTAACCCCGCCGATGCCGAGCGTGCCGAACGCCGCCACCGTGAGCTTCTTCGTGGTCCGCCCGGCCGCGGTGACGGTCCCGCCGAGCTTGATCTTGTCCTCGGTGCCCATCGTGTAGGAGACCGCGATCCCGCCGTCGGCGACGCCCTGCCAGAGCGCGTTCGACGCCCCGGTCGGCCGCGCGGCGAACTCGCGGAACACCGAGGGATCGACGCCGAGCACGGCCGTGGACGACCCGTTGACGGTCATCCGCACCGCCTCGATCCGCTCGGTCGCCGCCACCCCCGGTATCCGGGCCACCTTCGCGGCCAGGCTCTCGGACAGGGAGAACGGCGCCACGATGAGCAGATCGGCCTGCACCGTGCGGCGCAGTGGGGCGACCTGGGGCTGGGTCGCCGACGACGCGATGGGGACGGCCAGCAGCCTGGCGCTGTCGCCCATGGCCAGCCCCGGTGCGACCGGGGCGGCGCCGGTGGACGGGCGGACGGCGGGCAGGCCGAACGCGGGCGAGGCCGCCAGCTCGTTACCCGGTCCGCCCGAGGCGAGCGGGCCCGAGGGAGTCGAGCTGAGCACGGCGACCAGCGCTCCGCTGAGCGTGCCGACTGCGGCGAGGGCGGCGACGCCGGCCGACAGCTTCTGCCGCCGATGGCCGCGCCCGAATGACCTGGCTATCCGCCGGCCTCCCTCGGTCAGGTGCACAGAGCAACCATGTCAACGAATTAGACGTTCGTCCAGCCCGACAACAAAGCTTCACGCAATGCACCTGTTGTTGTTACCGGTGCCAGGCAGGTGAAACCGCGGCAGACGTACGCGGCCGGCCCGCCGGATACCAGCGGCCGGCCGGCCAGCAGCGGAACCGCGTCGGCGGCGGCCGCCCCGGAGCCGAGGGCGAGGACCGCGCCAGGCGGCGCCGCGTGCAGGGCGGCCCGCAGCAGGTCGGCGGTGCGCGGGTCCTCGTCGGGGCCGACGATCGCGATCTCGGCCGGCCCTGACAGCAGCGCCTCGGCGACCGAGAGGCCGAGCCCGCCGGCCCGCGGGTAGCGCTCGGCGATCGGCGGCAGCACCCGCAGCGCCGCCGCGGCCGCCTCGGCGAACCGGGCCTCGCCGGTCAGCGCCCCGTAGCTGAGCAGCGCGTCCGCCGCCGCGAAGGCGCCGGACGGCGTCGCGTTGTCGGTCGGGTCGGCGGGCCGGAAGATCAGCCGCTCGCCGTCCGCCGCCGTGTCGTAGAAACCGCCGTCCCCGTCGCCGAACAGGCCGAGCACGGACTCGAGGAGCGCGCCCGCGACCGCCACCCAGCGGTCCTGGCCGGTCACCCCGGCCAGCTTCAGCAGCCCGGCCGCCACGCAGGCGTAGTCCTCGAGCAGCCCGGCGCTCGGCCCGGCGACCCCGTCCCGCGACGTCCTGACGATCCGGCCCGCCGCGTAGTGGAGCGAGACCAGCAGCCCGGCCGCCTCCTCGGCGGCGGTGACCAGATCGGGCCGCCCGAACAGCACCCCGGCCTCGGCCAGCGCCCCGATCGCCATCCCGTTCCAGGCCGCGACGACCTTGTCGTCCCTGGCCGGCCGGGTCCGCCCCTCGCGGGCCATCAGCAGCAGGCCGCGAATCCGGCTAAGCCGCTCGTCGGGCGAGATGCCGGACAGCGCCGCCGGGTAGGGACGAGGGCCGTCCCCGGGGCGGGCGGCGGCCTCGGGATCGGCGACGACGCCGGGGTGCGGGGTGCCCTCGGGGTCGGCCTGGCGCTGCAGGACCGACGCGCCGTGCTCGAACGTGCCCTCCTCGGTGACGCCGAGGACCCGGGCCGCGAACGCGCCGTCGTCCTCGCCCAGAACCTCCCGCAGCTCCGCCGGCGTCCAGACGTAGTACACGCCCTCGGCCCCGTCGCTGTCGGCGTCGAGTGAGGCGGACAGGCCGCCGTCGGCCGTGCGCAGCTCGCGGACCATGAAGTCGCAGGTCTCCTCGGCCACCCGGCGGGCCAGGGCGGAGCCCGTCAGCCGCCACAGGTGGGTGTAGACCCCGGCCAGCAGGGCGTTGTCGTAGAGCATCTTCTCGAAGTGCGGCACGGTCCAGCTGGCGTCCACGCTGTACCGGGCGAACCCGCCCCCGAGCTGGTCGTACATGCCTCCCCGGGCCATCGCCTCGCAGGTCGCCTCGGCCATCGAGAGCGCCGCCGCGCCGCCGGTCCGCTCATGGTGGCGGAGCAGGAACTCGAGCGCCATCGAGGGCGGGAACTTGGGCGCCCGGCCGAAGCCGCCGTGGGCCTCGTCGAACCCGGACGCGAGGCCGGCCACGGCGGTGGCGGTCACCTGCTCCAGGTTGAGTGCGCCCGCCGCGCCGCCCAGCCCGGATAGCGCCGAGGCGTTCTCGGCCAGGGCGGCCGAGATCCGCTCCGACTCGGACTTGATGCGCTCCTTGTTCTTCGCCCAGGACTCCGCCACCGCGGTGACGAGCCGGACGAACTGGGCCTTGGGGAAGTAGGTGCCGCAGTAGAAGGGCTCGCCCTCCGGGGTCATGAACACGGTCATCGGCCAGCCGCCCTGGCCGGTCATCGCCTGGGTGGCTGACATGTAGACGGCGTCGATGTCCGGGCGCTCCTCGCGGTCCACCTTGATCGCGACCACCCGGCTGTTGACCACGTCCGCCACCGCCGGGTCCTCGAACGACTCATGGGCCATCACGTGGCACCAGTGGCAGGCCGCGTAGCCGACCGAGAGCAGCACCGGCACGTCCCGCCGCCGCGCCTCTTCGAACGCCTCTTCCGACCACGGCCGCCAGTCGACCGGGTTGTCGGCGTGCTGCAGCAGGTACGGACTCGTCGCGCTCTTCAGCCGGTTCATAAATCACATTCTTTATCTCGAACGGACCCGGCTGACTCTCAGGGCTCCATTACCTCGCGCCGGTGGCCGGCCCTCAGGTCACAGCCGCGGATCGACCGGCTCGGACTCCAGCGCGAGCACGGCGAACACGCACTCGTGGACGCGCCAGAGCGGCTCGCCGCGGGCGACCCGGTCGAGCGCCTCGAGCCCGAGCGCGTACTCCCGCTGCGCCATCGAGCGCTTGTGCCCGAGTCCGCGGTGCCGCAGGCGGCCCAGGTTGGCCTCCTCGGTGTAGTCCGGGCCGTAGATGATGCGCAGGTACTCGCGGCCGCGGACCTTGAGGCCGGGCTGCGCCAGGCCCCGGCTCGCCCTGGTCAGGTTGGCGGCCGGCTTGACCACCATCCCCTCGCCGCCGGCGCCGGTCAGCTCCTGCCACCAGGCCGCGGCCTCCGCCACCGCCGCCGGGTCGGTCGTGCTGACGTACCGGCGGCGGGTGGCGGTGAACAGGCCGGGGTCGGCCGCGACGAGGCGATCGGCCAGGTCGAGGTGCCAGGCGTGCGGTTTGGCCTGGTGCGCGGCGCCCTCCGAGGCCAGCAGCTGGAACGGCGCCACCCGGATCCCGTCGAGGCCGTCGGTCGGCCAGCAGTAGCGCCGGTAGGCGGCGGTGAAGGCGTCGGCGTTGGCGGCCCGGGACTGGGTCCTGGCCAGCAGCGCGGACACGTCGAGCCCGGTCGCGGCCGCCTGTTCAAGCACCGAGACCGCGGCCGGGAGCGCCGACCGGGCGGCGGCCCCGACGGCGGCGTACTGGTCCCGCAGGAGCTGCTCGGCTTTGGCCGACCACGGCAGCAGCTCCGCGTCGAGCAGCAGCCAGGAGGTGCCGAGCTCGTCGAACAGGCCGGCCGCCTCGGCCGCCGCGCGGAGCCGGCCGACCAGCGCAGCGGTGCGCGGCTGGTCGAAGAACGGGCGGCCGGTGCGGGTCCACACCGCGCCGAGCGCGTCGCCGGGCGCACCGAACCTGGCCTGGGCCGCGCCGAGGTCGCGGCAGACGAGCGCGACCGCGCGCGACCCCATGTGCTTCTCCTCGCACACCACCTGGTCGACGCCGTCGGCCCGGTAGGCGTCGAACGCCTGGTCCGGGTGCTCCAGCAGGTCCGGGCGGGCCGAGGTCGCGACCGGGCTCATGGTCGGCGGCAGGTACAGCAGCCAGCGCGGGTCGATCGCGAACCGGCTCATCACCTCGAGCGCCGCCGCCGCGTTCTCCTCGCGGACGCCGATCCGCCGCAGGTAGCTCGTCTCGACGACCCGGCGCCCGGTCACGTCGGCGATGTCGAGCACCTCGGGCTCGCGGTGAGCGGGCGCCGCCCCGCCCGCGGCGGCGGCCGGGTTGGCCGGGAACGGCCTGGCCGGCTCGTAGTAGACCCGCTCGGCCGGGACCGAGACGACCTCCTTCTCCGGGTAGCGCAGCGCGGTGAGCCTGCCGCCGAACACGCACCCGGTGTCCAGGCACAGGGTGTTGTTCACCCACTCAGGCTCGGGCACCGGGGTGTGGCCGTACAGGACCATCGCCCGGCCTCGGTACTCGCCGGCCCACGGGTACCGCACCGGCAGCCCGTACTCGTCGGTCTCGCCCGTGGTCTCCCCGTACAGGCAGAACTGCCGCACCCGGCCCGACGCGCGCCCGTGGTAGCGCTCGACGAGCCCGGCGTGCGAGACGACCAACTTCCCCGCATCGAAGACGTAGTGGCTGACCAGGCCGTCCATGAACCGCTCGGCCTCGGCCCGGAACTCGGCGGGCTCGGCCGCGAGCTGGGCCAGCGACTCGGCCAGGCCGTGCGTGACCTGCACGTTGCGACCGCGCAGGGCGCGGACGAGCTTGTTCTCGTGGTTGCCGGGCACGCAGAACGCGTCGCCCGCGGTGACCATGCCCATCACCAGCCGCAGCACGCCCGGCGTGTCGGGCCCGCGGTCGACCAGGTCGCCGACGAAGACCGCCCGCCGGCCCGGCTGGCTGGCGCCGATTGCGCGGCCGAGGTGGTCACGCTCGACGGCGTAGCCGAGGTCGGCCAGCAGGGCCTGCAGCTCGGCCGCGCAGCCGTGGATGTCGCCGATGACGTCGAACGGCCCGGTCTCGTGGCGCAGGTCGTTGAAGAGCCGGGTGCGGGTGATGGCGGCGGCGGCGATCTCATCCTCGCCGCGCAGCACGTGGACGGTTCTGAAGCCCTCCTTCCGCAGGCCGGGCAGGGACCGCCGCAGCTCGCCGTGCTGGCGGCGGATCACGTGGTCGCCGAAGTCGCGGTCGGGGCGGCTCGCGTTCCGCGCGCGGCAGACGCTCTCCGGCACGTCGAGCACGATCGCGGCCGGCAGCACGTCGTGCTCGCGGGCCAGCGCGATCAGCGAGCGGCGGGCGTCGGGCTGCACGTTGGTCGCGTCCACGACGGTCAGCCGGCCCGCCGCCAGCCGCTTGCCGACGATGAAGTGGAGCAGCTCGAACGCGTTGGCGGTGGCGGACTGGTCGTTCTCGTCGTCGGCGACCAGGCCACGGCAGAAGTCGGACGAGATCACCTCGGTCGGCTTGAACCGCTCGCGCGCGAACGTCGACTTGCCCGACCCGCTGACGCCGACGAGGACGACGAGGCTCAGCTCCGGCACCCCGAGCTCGGTCATATCGTCACCCCCGTGACGTCGTCAGCCGCGGCCCCGGCGGCAGCCGGGCCGGTGATCTTGTCGAATACCGCCATCTGGGTCGGCGGGCCGACCTCCGGGTCGTCCCCGCCCACGGGCACGAACCGCACCCGGTAGCGGTTGCGCTCGGCCACCGGCCCCGCCCAGTCGCGAAACTGGGCGCGGGTCCACTCGAAGCGGTGGTCGCGGTGCCGCGCCGTGCCCGGCGGCAGCTCCAGGTAGCGGACGTTGTACTCGACGTTGGGCGTGGTGACGATGACCGCGGACGGGGCCGCGGACGCGAAGACGACGCGCTCGAGCGCCGCCAGCCGGGACGGGTCGACGTGCTCGATCACCTCCGTCAGCACCGCCGCGTCGAGGCCCGCCAGCCGCTCGTCGCGGTAGGTGAGCGAGGACTGGAAGATCTCGAGCCGCCTCCGGGCCGGCTCGCTCATCGAGTCGAGCCTGAGCCTGCGGGCCGCGATCTGCAGCGCCCGGGCCGACACGTCGGTCGCCACCACCCGCTCGATCGCGTGGTCGGCGAGCAGATCGCGGACCAGGGCGCCCTCGCCGCAGCCGAAGTCACCCACGCTCCTGGCGCCGGCCGCGCGGATCGCGGCCAGCACGGCGCCCCGGCGCTGCTCGCTCAGCGGGGCGGGCTGGTCCGCCGCTTCGACCATCCGGTGGCCGTCGAGCGCGTTGTCCAGGTCGTCGGCCTCCAGATCGTCCACCTCGGCCAGCCGGGCGAGCGCGTCCCTGGTCAGCCCGCGCTTGTGCGCCAGGTAGCGGCGGGTGATCAGCTCCTTCTCGGGATGACGGGCGAGCCAGTCGCCGCCCGCGCGGACGAGCTTGTCGACCTCGTCCGTGCTCACCCAGTAGTGCTTGGCGTCGTCAAGCACCGGCAGCAGCACGTAGAGGTGGTTGAGCGCGTCCGCCAGCCGCACGGTGCCGGCCAGCCGGACGTCCAGGTAACGCGACTCCCCCCAGCCCGGCAGGGCCGGGTCGAGCGGCGCCGCGGCGGCCGTGACCTGCCAGCCGAGCGGCTCGAAGACCCGCCGCAGGAGGTCGATCCCGCCCCGGCCCGGCAGCGCGGGCACGTGCAGCTCGAGCGGCAGGGCGGAATCGGCCAGCCGCTGGTGGCTGGCGCAGCGGCCGGTGAGCGCGGTGCGGAACACCTCCTTGATCGCGACCGCGAGCATGCTCGAGGCCGCGTACGGGCGGTCGTTCACGTATTGCCCGAGCGCGAACCCCTCGCCGGCCGGCCCCCGGCGGCCGCGAACGAGGCCGACCGGATCGACCTCGAGCAGCAGCGCCGCGGTCGTCCGCGCGTCGCCCACCTGCGGGTAGAACACGTGCGCGGTCCCCACCGAAATGTCGAACGCCTGCACCCGGCCCGGGTGCTTGTGCAGCAGGAAGCCGAGGTCCGAGGCGTTATCGGCGGTCGTCGTGATGGTCAGGAGCACAACCCACAACTCTGTCAGAGCCACCTCCCGATGTCGCCGGATTATCATCGGGCCCCTCGGCCACATCCGTGACCAGCGGCAAGATCATTTCTCGAAATCCATGGCGATTCCGGTGTTATAGCACCGGAAACGCCAAGTATCTTTTCGATCTTCGCGCGAAATATTACTGAGTGTAGTATTGGCGCCGTGGGCGTTACTGTCAGTGACCTACAGGCGGGTATCGGGGCGGACGCCGGTGACTGAGCCGGCGTGCCCCACCGCGGCCGCCGAGAAATACGAGGGGTCGATGCGTGGACCTCCTGCCCTCCCGCCAGACGGGCCGCCGGCCGACGCCGCCCTGTCGGCGGTGCTCGACGCGACCCGCGCCCTGCTGTGGATCGAGACCCCGGCCGCGGTGCCGGCGATGGCCCGCGATCTGGTCGAGCGGCTTGGCGGGCGGGTCGTCGCGGCCGCCGCCGCGACCGGCGATGCCCTTCCGGTCGACGTCTCGTTCGGCCTGGGCGAGCCCGTCCTGCCCACCGCACCGCAGGCCGGAGTCCCCCGGATGCTGCTCGAGCGCCACCTCCCGGCCTTCGTCCGCGACGCCCAGCGGGCGCTGGAACTCCTCGACCGCCCGTCCCGCCTCGCCCAGGACGCCTCCATCGACCCCCTGACCGGCCTGGCGAACCGGCGCACGCTGGGCCGGGCCCTCGGCCGCCTCCGGCCCGAGGACACCGTCGTCATGATCGACCTCGACCACTTCAAGGCGGTCAACGACAGCCTCGGGCACCGTGAGGGCGACAACGTCCTGCGCCTGTTCGGCCGCACCCTGGCCGGCACCGTGCGGGCGGCCGAGCAGGTCGGACGCTACGGGGGCGACGAGTTCGTGGTCATCCTGGCCGGGGACGGCGCCGAGCGGTTCCTGGCCCGGCTGCGCATCGAGTGGATGCGGGCGCGGCCGTGCCCGGTCACGTTCTCGGCCGGCCTGGCGGCCGGCCGCCCCGATCCCCGCAAGGCCCTGCACGCCGCCGACCTGGCGTTGTACCGGGCCAAGCAGGAGGGGCGGAACCGGTGGGTGCGGGCGATCGAGGAAGACTACCGGTGAGCCCGTCGGTACCGCCCCTGCGCGGTCACGGCCCGGGGGCCGCCCGGGGGCCGCCCGCCTGGTGCTCGACGCCATCCGGGACGAGCCCGCTTCACGCCGCCAGGCGAGTGCGGCTGACCCCGAGGGCCCGGGCGCCCTGGCCGAGGAGGTAGAAGACGGCGCCTGCC
>Ga0208220_1000412_pt1 | contig 18075 bp, 11 predicted proteins | sample NGESurdeep092012_9_FD_184484 | JGI IMG/M metagenome (GOLD analysis project Ga0208220, IMG submission 184484) | Arctic peat soil microbial communities from Barrow, Alaska - NGEE Surface sample F53-1 deep-092012 (SPAdes) | ecosystem: Environmental > Terrestrial > Soil > Wetlands > Peat ...
AAGACCCGGCGCGTTATATTCCCGAACCAAACGGTGACTCGAAAAATTCCGCCATCAAACAAGTCGCGAGCGGACGTTTCGGCGTGACGAGCGACTACCTTGTTCACGCGAAGGAACTTCAGATCAAGATGGCGCAGGGCGCAAAACCCGGCGAAGGCGGCGAATTGCCCGGCAAAAAAGTTTATCCGCCGATTGCAAAAGTTCGCGGCACAACGGCGGGCGTCGGTTTGATTTCGCCGCCGCCGCATCACGACATTTATTCCATCGAAGATTTGGCAGAACTGATCCACGATTTGAAAAATTCAAATCGCGACGCGCGCGTCAGCGTCAAGCTCGTTGCCGAAGTCGGCGTCGGCACGATCGCCGCCGGCGTCGCGAAGGCGCACGCGGACGTGGTTTTGATTTCCGGCCACGACGGCGGCACCGGCGCGTCGCCGCTCTCGTCCATCAAGCACGCGGGCGGCCCATGGGAACTCGGCCTCGCCGAGGCGCACCAGACGCTCGTGTTGAACAATCTTCGCAGCCGCATTTACGTCGAGGCCGACGGCCAGTTGAAAACCGGACGCGACGTGGCCATCGCCGCGCTGCTTGGCGCGGAAGAATTTGGTTTTGCGACCGCGCCGCTCGTTTCGCTCGGCTGCATCATGATGCGCGTCTGCCATTTGAACACCTGTCCCGTCGGCGTCGCGACGCAAGACCCGCGCCTGCGCGCGCGGTTCGCGGGCAGTCCCGACCATGCCGTGAATTTCATGAAGTTCGTCGCGCAGGAACTTCGCGAGATTATGGCCAAGCTCGGCTTCCGCAAACTCGAAGACATGATTGGCCGCACGGACAAATTGATTCCGTGGAAGGCGATTGAACATTGGAAGGCCAAAGGCCTCGACCTCACGCCGATTTTGTATCAGCCCGAAATGGGCGCGGAGGTTGGCCGTTTTCGTTCGCAAGACCAGGATCACGGTCTCGAAAAATCTTTGGACGTGACGAAGCTTCTGGAAATTTGCAAACCGTCAATTGAGCGCGGCGAAAAAGTCCGTGCGGAGATGCCGATTCACAACGTCAACCGCGTCGTCGGCACGATCACCGGCAGCGAGATCACGAAGAAGCATGGCCCGAACGGATTGCCGGAAGACACGGTGCAGTTGAAATTCAACGGCAGCGCCGGGCAAAGTTTCGGCGCGTTCATCCCGCGCGGCATGACGCTCGAACTCGAAGGCGACGCAAACGATTATCTGGGCAAAGGTTTGAGCGGCGGAAAAATCATCGTGTATCCGCCGAAAGCTTCCACGTTTGTTGCCGAGGACAACATTATCATCGGCAACGTGGCTCTTTACGGCGCGACGAGCGGCGAGCTTTTTGTGCGCGGCATGGCCGGCGAACGCTTCGGCGTTCGTAATTCCGGCGTGAACGCCGTTGTCGAAGCTGTAGGCGATCACGGCTGCGAATACATGACGGGCGGGCGCGTGGTGGTTCTCGGCAGAACCGGACGCAATTTCGCCGCCGGCATGAGCGGTGGCATCGCCTACGTTTTGGACGAGGCCGGAGATTTTGCAACGCGCTGCAACATGGAACTCGTCGGCATTGAAAAACCCGACGACGAGGATTTGGCCACGCTCAAGTCCGCGATTGAAGAACACGCGATCAACACCAAAAGCACCCGCGCCGCGAAAATTCTCGCGGAGTGGAGTTCCTTCGCGCCGAAATTTGTGAAAGTGATGCCGCAGGATTACAAGCGCGTGTTGCAATCGCTGAAGAAAGTGCAGTCACAGGGCTTGAGCGGTGAAGACGCGATCATGGCCGCGTTCGAGGAGAATGTGAAGGGCGGGCATTAAGTTTTAATCGTTAATCCAAACTAAATCAGATGGGAAAACCAACCGGATTTTTAGAGTTTCAACGCGAGCTGCCGGCCGACCGTTCGGCTGGCGGGCGCGTCGCCGACTGGAAAGAATTTCATCATCACCTGCCGGAGGCCGACCTCAAGAAACAGGGCGCGCGCTGCATGGATTGCGGGATTCCGTTCTGCCACACCGGCCAGCTCGTCAGCGGCATGGCCAGTGGCTGCCCGATCCACAATCTGATTCCCGAATGGAACGACCTCGTCTATCGCGGCCTGTGGAAGGAAGCGCTCGAACGCCTGCACAAGACGAATAATTTTCCCGAATTCACCGGACGCGTCTGCCCCGCGCCGTGCGAAGGCTCGTGCGTTTTGGGAATCAATGATCCGCCTGTCACGATCAAAAACATCGAATGCGAGATCATTGACCACGGCTGGCAGAACGGTTGGGTCAAACCTGAGCCGCCGAAGAAACGCACCGGAAAAACTGTCGCCGTCATCGGTTCAGGCCCAGCGGGAATTTCTGCCGCCGCGCAACTCAACAAGGCCGGCCATCTCGTCACCGTGTTCGAGCGCGCCGACCGTCCCGGCGGTTTGCTCATGTATGGCATTCCCAACATGAAGCTCGATAAAAATGAAGTCGTGCTTCGCCGCCTGAAAGTTCTCGAAGCTGAGGGAATCAAATTTGTCTGCAACACCGAGATCGGGAAAAATTATCCGGCGGAAAAATTGTTGAAAGAATTCGACGCCGTGATTCTCGCCACCGGCGCGACCAAGCCGCGCGATCTGCCGATTCCCGGACGCGAGTTGAAAGGCATTCATTTTGCTATGGATTTTCTCACCGCGAACACGAAAAGCATTTTGGATGCGCACAAGAACGGCGATTTCATTGACGCTGCGGGCAAAGACGTCGTCGTCATCGGCGGCGGCGACACGGGAACGGATTGTGTCGGCACTTCGATGCGGCACGGCTGCAAGTCGCTCGTGCAGGTGGAGATTTTGCCCAAGCCGCCGTTGGAACGCGCCAAGGACAATCCGTGGCCAGAATGGCCGAAGACTTACAAGCTGGATTACGGCCAGGAGGAAGCCGCCGCAAAATTCGGCGCTGACCCGCGCGTTTATCTCACGACTGCGACGAAATTTGAGGGCGACGGAACTGGCGGTAAAAGTGGCCACGTCAAAGCCGTTCATCTCGTGCAGATCGAATGGGCGAAAAATGACAAGGGCCAGTTCATCCCGAAGAATGTTCCCGGCACAGAAAAAGTTTTGCCCGCGCAACTCGTTCTGCTCGCGATGGGTTTTCTCGGACCGGAACAGCCGTTGCTCGAATCGCTCGGCATCGAACGCGACGCGCGCTCGAACGCCAAGGCCGAATTTGAAAAATACACGACGAACCTTCCGAAAGTTTTTGCCGCCGGCGACTGCCGGCGCGGCCAGAGCCTAGTCGTGTGGGCGTTCAACGAAGGCCGCGGCGCGGCGCGCGAATGCGACCGTTATTTGATGGGTGCGACAGATTTGCCGTAAGTTTAATTTTTCAGGAATCTTACCCAAAAGTCACCATTGTTTTTTCGGCAGCGTAAAGATGGATTTCACATCGCGACGGCGAGGATGAACAGGTAATAAATCACATCCGTGACACTGTCGTAGCGGCGGAGTGCGGGCGTGGCGACGCCAAAGCTCCGCGCGAGGATGCCGTCATAAATATCCGAAAGCGTGCCGGCAACCAGAATCGGCAGATAAATCCAGCGCGGAACATTCGTCAGCGCGCAAGCCAGGGCGATTGGGCCAAGCAGCAGCCGCAAGGTTGTGAGCGCGAAGGGAAGATGGCGTTTCAATTTAGAAATCTGATGACACAGAAATATCCAAATTGGTATTGATAATAGCTACAACTCGATAGCCGTCTCCTGCTTCAAAATATCCTTGTTCACCCGAATCAATATGTTAAAACTCAAGCGAATATAATCCCAATCTAACAGCTCAAAGCGCACAGTCAAGCCGCCGGGTCGAATAATTGCCAGACCGTCGCACTTTTGCTTGACGAACCAGCCGTTCCCGCCAAATCTGACGTGCAGTCTGACGGAAAATGTCGCTCAAGAATGACACCCGAACACCATGCAGCTTAACGTCAAAATCACCGCGCTGGCCGTCTGCCTGAATTTGATTTTGTCGGCGCGCCTCCTCGCCGGCCCGCCGTTCCTGACGGATGACCCGGAGCCGGTGGATTATCACAATTGGGAAGCCTATGTCTTTGGCAACAGCGACCACACGAGCGGCGGCTACACGATCAATGGCCCGGCGGTGGAAATGAATTACGGCGTCCTGCCCGACACGCAACTGCATTTGATCGTGCCGATGACCACGGTGGGTGGCGGCGGCACTCCCGCTGTTTCCGGCTTGGGCGACACGGAGTTCGGCATCAAATACCGTTTCCTGCACGAAACAAACTGGTGGCCGCAAATCGGAATCTTTCCCATGGCCGAACTGCCAACCGGCGATGCCAATCGCGGCCTGGGCAACGGGCGGACATGGTTTCGCCTGCCATTGTGGATGCAAAAAAGTTTCGGCCCGTGGACGACTTATGGCGGCGCTGGCGCGGCGTTGAATTCCGCGCCCGGCCAGCACAACTATCCTTTCTGCGGCTGGCTGGTGCAGCGCGATTTCGGGCCGCATCTTACACTCGGCGGCGAACTGTTTGCACAAGGCCAGGACACCGACAACGACAAAGGCTATGCAGCGCTTAACTTCGGCGGCCAATACAATGTCAGCGATCATTTCAGCCTGCTGTTCAGCGCCGGTCACAGCGTGGCCGGCGACGACCACACGCTCTGGTATTTTGCGATATACTGGACGTGGTGATTTACGTTTCCACGGAGATTGCAAAATGGAGTTTGAATGTGGACGGCAATCAATTTGATTTTTTGGTGAGGCGAGCGTCCTCGCCAAAGGCGAAGCGGCGGTGAAGGCGATTCACGCGGCGTTCATCGGGTGATCAATGGTAGGGCTGATCTGCTGTCAGCCCAAATTAAAACGGGGACGCGAAAGCGGCTGCCCTACCAGTTGAGTCGGGAAAGCCAAAGGCAATTTTTAATTTGGGCCGCCAATGCCCGGGTTCTTTTGCCTGAATGACGGCAAGTTTAAATTTGCGGTGTCAATTGTGACAGTCGTGATCCCGCTTTTGCTAACAGTTACCTGTTGCAATTGCGTTGCTGACCAACCACCGCGGCGCAATTCGTCTGTGAACGGTGTTACGAGTGTGACCATATGGTCGCCAGTAGGCACTTGGGCAAAGGTGAACCGGCCTTGGTCGTCAGTTTTAGCTTGAAAATTAGGATAACCACAGGAAATGGACTTTAAGCCGAATAGTCCTTGACCAAATCCAATTGAAAGAGTGCGACCGGAAATTGGTATGCCATTGGAGACAAAGGTTCCTTCCAGCCGCCCCCACGGCGTCAAATTCATGACAGGGTTTGCTGCTAATTCTTTTGGTGTGGCTTCAGAGTATCCCTGCGGACTGGCGGCAACGACCTCTGTAATGGCCGGGTCGGGAGAAAGCGCGAAGCGACCTTGATTGTCGGTTGTCAGCAGTGTGGTCGCCGTGGCCGTTGCGGACTCAATCGTTGTGCGCGAAAAACCTCCCGGTATTAAAACCAATCCTGCGCCTGGGGAGACCAAGCCAATCTGGGTTCCGGTGGCAACCTTTTGGTCAGGAGTAAAAACCGTTACTTCCGTCGTCGCTGCAGGAGTGAGCGCCACGTCCAAGTGGACAGAGCGTTCCGTTGCATGCACGGCACGCGTGACGAATGGCGCGTAACCGTCGGCTTCGAACTTGAACATATACACCGGATTTGGTTCCTCAAGAACCATGGGCGCATGATATGAGAACTGAAATTTCCCTCCTCCGAATGTGAACCAGTCACGTTCCAACTGGCTCCAATGAGGTATTATCCTACCGTCGAAAACTGCTGTTTCTGGCCAGCCCGCGACGATGCGAAAACGTGGAATTGACTGGCCGGTCGTTGCATCCGTCACCGTGCCCGAAACCGTCAGCGCCGGCTGAAGGGTAATGACGTGTTCAATTCCATCAGGTTGCACCTTCACGTCGCGTTTCACCATAGTGTCCGGGGCCGAAACAATAAACGTCAGTTCCGCGTCAGGCGCATTGGTCCATTCCAAACGACCGTCTGCGTCGGTCTGATGATCAAACCGGCTTCGGGGCACTGCGGCTTCTGAATCCTGCAAATCGAGTGTTACGTCGGCGTGAGGAACGGGATTTCCATCCTCATCCATTACCCGCAGCTTTAGCACTTTTCCAGAATTGAGTGAGACTTGAAACGGTCCAGAGTTGGTATCGCTCAATTCGACTTCAATGGTTTTAGCCGCATAACCTTCGGCTTCCGCTGTTATCCGATTTTTGCCGGGACGACATCCCGGAATCGAGAATGTGCCGTCATTTCCACTCTTCGCCCTGCGTGCTCCCACTTCACCGGGCCCGCGCCCAACCAGCACATTGGCATCCGACACCGACTGGCCGTTCGGACCTGTCACTACACCGCGAACGACGACAGCGGGTCGCAAGGTGAACACGTATGTCCCGGCAAGTAATTGCTTTTCCGCATCGGGATCGCTGCCGAAATTAACAAACGGGCCTCCAACAAAATCCGGATGGCTAGAGTCCCCATGGATGGTTTGAAACGCCTCTTTTCCTATGCGATCCATTTGCCAGTGGCCTTGCGCATCAGTGGTCGCATTAAAGTTAAACGGAAAATCGTCGCTTTGTGGTCTTGTTTGCGGTGACGGTGGTCGGGGTTCAAAATGCACTTGCGCGCCAGCCACAGGGTTGCCATCCGGCCCCACCACTTGTCCGCCAATTGACACCGCTCGCGCCAGACGAAGTGTGAACTGGACGGGAATTTGGTCGCCACTATCTGAACGCCAGTCCAAACGCGTGGCGGCAAAGCCGTCCCTGAGGCTTACAATCTTCAGTTCGGTGATGTCGCCGGAGATCGGAACCTTGCAAACTCCAAAGCGCGTAGATTCAAGTGATATTCCGTCCTGCATTCTCTCATTCCTCCATGACCAATAATCAATTTCCACATTCGGCACCGGCTTTCCAGAGTCTGCGGCCACAATATTGAGCAACAGCACGTTACTCGTCACATTCATGTCGTTGGTTCCGGGAACTAAAGGAGTCATGGACAAATCATTGGCGGGCGTTCCACTTTTCATTACACTTGCAAATGCTGGAGTTGGGTTTGAGTGACGTTCTGGTTGGACGGCTGGTGAACGATTTCCAAAATGCAGCCATAACGCCACGACCGCTGCCGTGCCGCCAAGTGCGATTTTGAAAGACAGCGATTTCCATAATTTTAGCAGCATCAATCCAAGCCCGCCTCCCGCACCCGCACCGGACAACGCAATCCGCGCCACGTTCCCGACCAATCCGTCCGGCGCAGCCGCAATAGCTTTGCCCGCAATAAGGCTGGACAAAAGCATGACGCTCAATGTGACGCCGCGCTCTGTAAGCAGCGTGCGCAATTTATCGAGCGCCCGGCTCAATCGTTTTTGCGCGGCATCATCGCTTATGCCTAACGTGGTGCCAATCGAACGGAAATCCCACCGCTCGAAAAATCGCAGCAGGATGACTTGCCGATCCGATGGATCGAGCGATTCGATGGTGTCGTCCAGCACTGGTGCCAATTGTTGCCAAAGACTGTCAGAGGAATTGTCGGTTGCATTCATTTGAAAGGCTTCCTGTTCGCGGATTTGACGGCGCTGTTCACTGCGAATCATGTTCGCTGCCACAAAGCCAGTGTGCCGGTGCAGCCAGCCGCCCAAAAATTCCACACCGCGCAGCGACGACGCTTTGCGGGCAAGATCCGTAAAAACGGTTTGGGTGACGTCCTCGGCCAGACTGACATCCCCTCCAACGCGGCGGACAGCGACGGAATAGACGAGGTTGATGTATTGCTCCACCAATTTGCGGAACGCCGCTTCATCGCCGTGGTCGGCGTAATCGCGGAGCAACTTAAGACTGGCTGTCAGATTCATTTCACCAATAAGAAGCCTCAAACCTCTGAAATCCGACAATGAATATCAAACGCAATCAAGCACATCCTGCCAGATGGGGATCGCGCTGTCGCAACTGGAGAAATGGGAACAACGAATTCAACCTTGACGGAAACCCGCCTTCGCCTAACGTCAGCGCGGTGAACCTTGACGAAAATCGTTTCACGCCCGCAGCAAAGCTTCAAAAGCCAGATTCCATCACTCGCGGGAAGTCCACGACGACGTGGTTTGCGCTTTACGGTTTCCTGCTCATCTCCATCGCGCTGTTTGCCTATGTCACAAACGTGCTGCTCGGCCCATTGCGGCTGCTGCTGCTCGATCCGCCGCTCTTTCTCCGCATCAACGAACTGGTCATTTGGTATAGCGGCATTCCGCTCGTCATCGGAACGGCGTTCGTGGGCTGGGATTTGATCCGTAACGTCACGCGCATCCGCCACGCGAAATTTGTCCGCAACGACCCGCCCGCCAGCCGCTTCCTGACTGTCGCATTGACGGCCTACAATGACGAGCGCAGCATCGCCGACGCCGTGAAAGATTTCCGCGCGCATCCGCTGGTCAGGCGCGTGATCGTCATCAGCAACAACAGCACAGACCGCACAATGGAACTGGCGGCGCAGGCGGGAGCCGTCGTATTCAACGAGACTCGGCAGGGCTACGGCGCGTGCGTGCATCGCGCGTTGCGTGAGGCGCTCAAGTTTGAGGACACGGAGTTGACCGTGCTGTGCGAGGGCGATTTGACTTTTCGCGCGGCGGACATTGACAAGTTCCTCGCCTACATCCCGCACGTGGACGTGGTGAACGGCAGCCGGATTGTCGAGCAGCTTCAGGAGCGCGACACGCAATTGTCGCTGTATATGCACTACGGAAATCTGTTCGCTGGAAAAGTTCTGGAGATGAAGCATCTCGGCGCGGTATCGCTCACGGATGTCGGCACGACTTACAAACTTTGCCGCAACGCCGTGTTGCGGGAACTCATGCCGAAGCTCGATCCGCGCGTGAACATGGAGTTCAACGCCTACTTTCTGGATACGGCGCTGACGGCTGGCGTGCGCATCATCGAATGTCCGGTCGCATTTTATCCGCGCGTTGGCACCAGCAAGGGCGGCAACGTGAACAACCGCATCGCCACGCGGCTGGGACTGCGGATGCTGCTCGGAATTTTTGCGGACTGGAGAGGTATCCCACATGACTGATCAGGCAAGCTGGCTACATCGCCATCGCAATCTTCTAACCGGCTTGTTGCTTATGCTGGCGGCGTGGGCAATTTATTTTCCAACGGTCCGGTATGATTTTGTCTATTACGATGACGTCCGGATTCTGTTAAACCATCCCGAATTATACGGACAGGCAAATTTGCCTGCAGATTTCCGGGAAATTTTCGTGACGAGTTTCCCGCGCGAGGAACCGCTGCTGTTGCGTGATGTCTCATGGGCAATTGACAGCCGCATCTTCGGATTCGGTAATGCGTTCGGTTATCACCTCGGCAACGTGGTGTTGCACGGAATCGTCGTCGCACTGATGTTTGCTTTTCTGTTGGGAACAACCCGGCGTTACGGATTTGCGCTGGTAGTTTCGATTGCATATCTGGTTCTTGCAATCCACACGGAGCCGGTCGCGTGGATCATGGGGCGCAAGGACATTTTGTCCGCGCTGTTCATGCTGCTCGCGCTGTGCGCGCAGACACGGCGGCTGGCGACGGAAAATTTTCAGGCGCAATGCGGATGGTATTTAGTCACGCTGGTTTGTTTCATGTGCGGGCTTCTGTCCAAGATCAGCGTTCTGACCTTTCCGCTGGTGCTTTTTCTCCACGCGATTTTCCTGCCGTATTTGAACGGCAAGCTTCCGCCCGACGCGGCGTTTGCATGGAAGCGCAATTTGGCGAAAGAAATTTACCTGTTCGCGCCGGGCTTTGTCGCGAGCGTGCTGGTCTATAAATGGTATGGCCGGACGCTGGATCAAATGGGCGTCCTTGATCGCGGCTACACGGCACACGGGCTTGCGCATCTTTGGAACTTGCTTATGGTTGACCCGCTTGCATTTTGGATTTATGTGCAGCAGACATTTTTCCCGTGGCACCTCAAGGTGCTTTACAACTGGCCTGCAATTCAGACATGGCAAGTTGTGATTTCACTGGCGACCGTGGCGGCGGCGGTCGCGACCTGCGTCTGGTTGTTCCTCAAACACAAGGACGTTTTCTTTTACTGCGGAGTGTTTTTCGTCCTCATGATTCCCTATTTGAATTTTGTGTATGCCGGAATATGGCTGGCCGAACGGTATTTGTATTTCTCCGCGTTTTGCATCATGGCCATTGCCGTGTCGCTGGCCGCCGCCGTCTTGCGCCGCGCAAATCCGGTGGCGCGCATCGCCGTGCTGATGGTCGGCGCAATTTTTCTGGCGGGCAACCTGTTTCAAACTTTTTCGTATCAACCGTCATGGCGCAACGGCGAAACGCTATGGCAATACCATCTCACACTGCCGCAACCCAGCCACACGGCCTACGAAAATCTTGCCGCGTGCTATTACGCAGAGGCCACGTCGCAACTCGGCAAGCCGGAGATGGCCGTGGCGATGCAGAAAATGTCCGTCGTGGTTGACGCCGGGCTGAAACAATTCTGGCCCGACCACCAGCAATCGCCGCCGCCGGACACTTACTTCCTTTTTTTCCTGCAATCCATCGTGCAGGAAGTGAACGGCCAGCCGGAAGCGGCCCTGGCCAGCCTGCTGACTTCCGACCGGCTTCATCCGAAATTTGACTCGACCAATCTCAACCTCGCGCGCCTGTATCGCAAACTGGCCAACGCCGCAACGGATCCAAAACCAAAGGAAACCTACGCCCGCGACGCCAAAGACAGGTTTGCAGAATATATCGCCCTCGCGTTCCGGGGCCGCCCTGCCCCGCCTGAAATTCAGCAGGAAATGGCGGACATTGAAGCCGAATATTCGGCCCTGTCTCAACCGGCAGGCATGAAGGCAAAATAAAATGCGGAGGACAGGCGATGATGAATCCAAATCACATCGCCCGCCGCCTGTTCGCCGGATATCCGCTGTCATCGTCGAGGCTTCTATAGAAATTAACAATAACATTGGGACATATTGGCGATAAAAAGGAAGGGGTTGGCGGCGGTGCGCAGGAATCCGAAGCCCTTCTCGGAAATTTCCAAGTGGCCGGAACCGTGGTTGGGGATTTTCTCCCCGTTGCTGTCTGGACTGCTCATAGTATGTGTGCGCGCGAAGGTCGGAATATGTCCCGAAACCAATCTTGAATTTGTGAACTTGGGAAGTCGTCCCGCAAAAACGGGACTAACAAAACCTTCGACGGCCAGTTAAATACGCTGAAACGCCCGCGAACGCAACAAGTATTTTCAAGGTGGAATTGGCGTAGGTTTTACGACTTGTTAGCCCGCAATCGGTGTCATCTGTCCATTTTCTTCTTTATTAAAATCTTCGTTGGCGAACCAGCGCACATTTGAAATTTTTGGCGATGTAGAAAGTATAGCATGAATAATCTCAACTGCGTCGGGCTTGATGCCGCGCTTACGTGCACCAAATAACGAACCAACGAAACCCCTGCTCCGCTCAATCCACCCCATCCATTCGTGCTTGTCATTGTCGACACGTCGGCTACCAAGAACAAAATCATAATCTGTAGCCCCAACCCGAAAGGTCAACCACCAGCCAAAGTCCTCCTGCCCTGGCTCCGGCTCGGTATATATGCCACGGGCGTTTAACTGTTCGATGAGCCAGCGAGCTAAATCGTCACCGAAGCAGCATTCGTTTATGAAATAATCTTTCGATTCTGTCGTATTAAACGCCGTGCTTTGAAAAATAACATTGCGTCGAATAGTCATAGCCTTTGTGCTGACAAAAACGCCTGCGCTACTTCATCCACCCACCGCCGCGCGCGCTTCGGCGGCGAGCGGCGTGCTCAAGTAACGTTCGCCCGTCGAGCAGGCCACCGTCACGATGAGCTTGCCCTTGTTTTCAGGACGGTTGGCCACTTCAATCGCGGCGACGACATTTGCTCCGGTGGAAATGCCGACCAAAATTCCTTCTTCCTTCGCCAGCCGCCGCGCCATCGCAAATGCGTCGTCGTTGGAAACCTGCACGCACTCGACGATCTGCGGATTGCCCGCGCTGTCTTTCAAATGCAGATTCTGCGGAACGAATCCCGCGCCTGTGCCCTGAATCTTGTGCGGGCCGGGCTTGACCGGCTGCCCCGCGAGCGTCTGCGAAATGACCGGCGAATCTTTCGGCTCAACGGCAATCGCCTGAAACGAGGATTTTTTCGGTTTGATAAATTCAACGCAGCCGGTAATCGTGCCGCCCGTGCCGACGGCGGAAATCAAGATGTCCACCTTGCCATCCGTGTCATCCCAAATTTCCACGGCGGTCGTCTTCGCATGGATGGCCGGATTGGCCGGATTATTAAATTGCTGCGGAATCCACGAGTTCGGCGTTTCCTTCGCGAGTGCCTCGGCGCGGGCGATCGCGCCTTTCATGCCTTCCGCGCCGGGCGTCAAAACCAGTTTCGCGCCGAGCATCGCCAGCAGCGTGCGGCGTTCGAGCGACATTGTTTCCGGCATCGTGAGGATCAATTGATAACCTTTGGCCGCCGCGACGAACGCGAGCGCGATGCCGGTGTTGCCGGAAGTCGGCTCGATGATGACAGTATTCTGCTTCAAGATGCCGCGTTTCTCAGCATCTTCAATCATCGCCATGCCGATGCGGTCCTTGACGCTGCCGAGCGGATTGAAAAATTCGCACTTGAGCAGGATGGTCGCGCCCGCGCCGGCGGTGACCTTGTTGAGTTTGACGAGCGGCGTGCGGCCGACGGTTTCGATGATGTTGTTGTAGATGTGTCCCATAAAATTATTTTTGCAGTTGGTTGATTGACTTTGCTCCCAAAATCTTGGCGAAAAGCGTTTCGCGGGCAAGCCTTAATATCGCCGATATTTTGCAGACGGGGCAAAAAATATCTTTTCTGCCGGCGACACTTCGGTTAAAAACAATTGTCCCAGACAACAAAACCGCCAGCGTTCTGGCAACCTGAACCGATGAAAAACAAAAATTATTTGAGCCGCCGACAATTTCTAAAACGCGCCGGAGCCGCTGCGGTCTTGCCGCTGGTGCTTCCTGGTTGCGTGTCTAGCCCAAATTCACGCAACCGTCCGTCCAATAAAATCACGCTGGGCGTAGTCGGCTGGGGCATGCAGGAACCGAGCGACACCAAGTCATTTCTGGCCGAGGCCGACTGCCAGGTGGTCGCCGCTTGCGACTTGGACAAGATCCATCTGCAAAGCGCGGTGGACACGATCAACGATCATTATCAGAACCAGGATTGCCGCGCATACCATGATTACCGCGAAATGATCGCGCGCGACGACATTGACGCCATATTGGTCGCGGTGCCGGATCACTGGCACGAACTGGTGGCGACCGAGGCCGCCCGGCACAAAAAAGACATCTACGGTGAAAAGCCGCTCGCCAAAACCATCGCCGAACAGCAGTCCATCGTCCGCGCCGTCCAGAAAAACAAGGTCATCTGGCAAACCGGCTCATGGCAGCGTTCGCAGCCCACTTTTCACAAGGCGGCGGAAATCGTCCGCAACGGCCTCATCGGTGACGTGACGCATGTCGAGGTTGGTTTGCCTTCCGGACATAATGATTTTGCGCGCGACTCCCAGGAATTGCTGAATAAACTTACCCCGCTCGGAATCGGCGACCTCTCCAAAGTCACGCCCGGCACGGACGCTTGGAAAATCGCCGTCAGCGATCCGCCCGCCGATCTGGATTATGAGACGTGGATCGGGCCGTCAAAAATGGAAAGCTACATCAAACAGCGCGTCCACATGAATTGGCGCTGGAATTACAACACCGGCGGCGGCCAGTTGATGGACTGGGTCGGTCATCACGTTGACATCGCACACTGGGGCATGAACAGCGACCGTTCCGGGCCGTCGGAAATAGAAGGACACGGGGAATTTCCCGCGTCCGATGCACTCTGGAACACCTGCACCAAATACCGGATCGAACTGAAATATCCGCACAACATCACCATGACCATTGCCGGCGGATATCCCGACATCAAGAGCGGCACCAAATGGATTGGCACCGAAGGCTGGGTCTGGGTGGATCGCGGCGGCTTTGATGCCTCTAACCCGGATTGGAAGCGGGGCAAAAATCTTCCTGACGAACTCCGCAAAATAAAACTTTACGAATCTCCCGGCCACTGGAGGAATTTTCTGGACAGTGTCAAGTCGCGCAAGCCAACCATCACACCGGTGGAAACCGGACATCACTCGGCCATTCCCGGCCATCTGGGGTTAATCTCCATGCTCACCGGCCGGAAAATTTATTGGGATGTCAAACACGAGCAAATTCGCAATGACAGCGAAGCCAGCAAACTGCTGTCCCGCGAATATCGCCCTCCGTGGCAAATCAGCTAAAATTGACAGTCAAAAGCCGTTGCTGAATTTCAGCAACGGCTTTCTTCTTCCCCGTCCTCTGCGTAAATCTCGTCCCCAATCGGTTTTTTTGATTTATCAGGATGAACATGGAGACGAGGATGATTTCTGGAAATAATAAGTCCCCGCCCGACCTTTCGGTCAAACGGGGACAAATTGGGGATGGGAGTTCGCCATGCTCTCTTTCCCAAGCCAACATTAGGCGCGCACCCTCGCGGGGGCTGCTGGCTTCCCGACGCCATTCTCCACGGCAAGCGGAGTTTTCGGCCTCGTAGCAGGGCCGTCCAGCGCCTTGCGGTCGCTGAATTTCGAGTGAGGCTTTTCAGCTCGCTTCAACTGGTGGTTGCGCCACCGGCCTGCGAACCAGGTTGAGACACGCCTGTAATTTCTTTCGCGTCTCCACCATTAGCACCGGGTCGCCGCCGTTTTTGACAGCGCGTTCGCCCGACGCCACGGGTCTCGCCTCTTCACTCTCAAGTTGCTTTTCTTTCACAGCCCGGCGGTGTCGTTTTTAACATCGCCGACGCCCGGAAGTTTTTCACGCGGCCTGCCCAGCCTGCGTGGCCTTCCCGGTCCGGACTCTCGTTTTGTTCCGCCTTTCGGCGTTTTTCTTTTGGCAGGCTCAACTTATTATTTTTGAAACCCGCCAGAGTCGTCCATCCGTGCTGATGCGCAGTAGCAACCAATACCTTTTGGCAACTGCGATTCGCCCAGGCTCGAAACCTGCCTGAACTACTTGACTCAACTCGGAACGGTTTCTAATCGTCCCTCGCCGCACGGTTCCTTTTTTCGCGATACTGGCACGCGCGAACGCGCCAGTGGAACCGGTGAATTATGCCTCCCCAAATCTTGCGATCTGGTTTCAGAGGAGTCGCGCCAACCAGCCTGTCGCGGCTTTTCCCCGGTCACCCGGGATTATCCTGAAAACGTTCAGCTTCAATCTTTCGACCGCCACTGCCCGCCTCGTTCATTCAATGAACTGTGAACATCATAGCTTAAATTTCATTTCCTACAACAATTTGATATGCACAGCTTGTTCACCGAAACGCGCGTGTTAACAACCTGTGAAAAACTCAAAAAAGCCCGTCAAATCAAAGCGATTCCCATTTCGCGACCGCGAATTATTCACAGCTTTTTCAGGCCAAAAACGGCTGCGGTGAACAAGTTTCGTTTGTTAAGTTTTGGAAAATTTCGTTCGACAGAAAAATTCCGTAGCGGCGCGTCGGCAGACCGCCGCATTTTTTAGAAAACAAAAGCGGCTCTCTGCCGAGAAGCCGCTACGCCGTCTTTTGTCGCGGAGCGACGAATGAAAATAGCCTCCGTTTCAACGGCGGGAAAGCAAACCAAAAAATGCGAGTCCCAACGGGACGAAAAAAAATGTTTTCAGTTTTTGCGCCGATTTTCTGCCGCCCCTGCGGGGCTTGGAAATTTTTGCGATTGAATCCCGCAGTTAAAACTGCGGGCCATTTTCAAATTGTCCCGTTCGGGACAAAATTCCCGCTCGACAGAAAAATTTTAAGGCGCAGAATTTTTGTATGAATTTGACAATCGGCAAATCCATCGTTTTTTGCCTTATCAGTTTTACAATAATTGTTGCGTTAGCCGGCTGTTCAGGCAAACCAACAATCACAGTCATCAACCAATCAAGTTTAATTCTTTCTAACGTCGTAGCTTCAGGTTCAGGCTTTACCAATCAAATTGGAAATATCGCTCCGAAAACTGAAAAGAAATTTAAGGTTAATTGTAGCGACGATTCAGGGCTACGTTTGGTTTTTGAAACTGCTGGAAAACATATTAATTTCCACCTATGAACGAACTTGTGCTTTTGGCCCATGTCATGTTTGGTGTGGCCTGCCTCGTGACCACCTTGTGGGTGTTTGTGGATGTGCTCAACGTCTCCGCAACCAATCAAGCCCGGATTCGAAAGATGAGCTGTGCGGCGGCGGTGTTCATGTGGCTGGCGTTTTTGATTGCCGGTTACTGGTATGTGTTTTCCTACCCGGTGGACAAGGCCATCATTTTGAAGGGGCCGTGGCCGTTCTCCCATAAATTTTTCATGGAGACCAAGGAGCATCTGGTCATCATGCTGCTGTTGCTGGTCACCTATCTGCCCATTGCCGCCGCCAACAACCTTTCGGCCGGCAAAGATGCCCGCCGCGTGGTGCTGTGGGTGGCCGGCCTGGTGGTGTTGCTGGCATTGACGATGGAGGGCGAAGGCGCAATGATCGCCATGGGGGTGAAGATGGGACTGCTGGCGGCGCAGCATTGACAACCGGGAGCGAACATGGAAAACACCCCTCTCTCAAAATACACCGTCTCATTTGGACTCGCCCTGGCGCTGGCCAGCGTGGTCAACGCATTGCTGGTGGTCGCGAAGGAGAAGATTCCCGCCGTCGTCAACGGTTTGCAGAAGCTTACCGGCTATCAATGGGTGACACATGGCGTCATCGTCATCGGCCTCTTTGCTTTTTTTGGCTGGCTGTTTGCACAGTTCAACGGCGGCCAGGGAATCAGACTCACCGCCAACCGCCTCATCGGCATCGTCGTGGCGGGCGTCGTCACGGGCTGCCTGATCATCGTGGGATTTTATCTGATAGGTGATTGAGCAACCTCACGGATTGCCGGCAAAATGCAAACTTCGTGCCGCCGTTCGGCAATGATCCGACAGGCCACGCTGAAAACAGCCCGGTTATTCATGGCCATGAAAAATTGCAGGCCAATTTTCAAAGTCCTGCAGGGACGAAGGTTTTGGAATAAGCAAAATCGTCAGCCAATAAACGCCGCGTGAACCGCCTTCGTCGCTGCTTCGCCTTTCACGAGGTCAATGACGACGGAAATTTTGATTTCGCTCGTCGAGATCATGTCAATGTTCACTCCGGCTTGCGCGAGCGTTTCAAATAATTTTCCGGCCACGCCCGTGTGCGATTTCATGCCGACGCCGACGATGGACAGTTTGCCGATTTTTTCGGCGGTGATCACGTCGCGCAGGCCGATTTCTTTTTTCAGGCCGCCGATGACTTTTTGCGCCTTGAGCAAATCCGACTTCTCGACGGTGAACGAAATGTCCGTCTGCGGTGTGCCGGTGCCGTGGCTGATGTTCTGGACGATCATGTCCACGTTCACCGTCGCGTCGCCGAGCGCCTTGAAAATTTTCGCGGCCACGCCGGGTTTGTCCGGCACTCCGACGAGCGTGACCTTGGCCTGATTTTTGTCGAGCGCGACGCCGCGCACGACGACGCCTTCCATGCTTTTGGTTTCTTCTTTCACAATCGTTCCTGGGTTTTCGTTTAGGCTGCTGCGGACTTCAAACACGACGCCAAATTTTTTCGCAAATTCAACTGAACGCGACTGCATCACCTTCGCGCCGAGGCTGGCAAGTTCCAACATTTCGTCATAGGAAATTTCCTGAAGCTTCTTTGCCGTCGGCACAATGCGCGGGTCGGCGGTGTAAACGCCGTCAACGTCCGTGTAAATCTGGCAAAGGTCGGCCTTGAGCGCGGCGGCGAGCGCGATAGCCGTCAAATCCGAACCGCCGCGTCCGAGCGTCGTGATCTGGCCGTCCTGCGTTTCGCCCTGAAAACCGGCAACGATGACGACGTTGCTCGCGTCGAGCAGTTCATGGACTTTTTTCGGCGTGATGTTGTGGATTTTCGCCTTCGTATGAACCACGTCGGTGACGATGCCCGCTTGCGCGCCGGTAAGCGACACGGCGGG
>Ga0208220_1000413_pt1 | contig 18049 bp, 17 predicted proteins | sample NGESurdeep092012_9_FD_184484 | JGI IMG/M metagenome (GOLD analysis project Ga0208220, IMG submission 184484) | Arctic peat soil microbial communities from Barrow, Alaska - NGEE Surface sample F53-1 deep-092012 (SPAdes) | ecosystem: Environmental > Terrestrial > Soil > Wetlands > Peat ...
AGCCATGCGCGGCGAGGAGTGGGGCTAGGCGCCCCGGTGGACCAGTCGGCCGTCAGTTGCGGAGGGAGGACAGCCATGCGCGGCGAGGAGTGGGGCTAGTGCTAGCTAGGCGTGGTCAGGAGCGCGGCCGGGCGACCGGCCCGCTGCCAGCGGGAGTGCCAGGCCTATGGAGGCGACGGTGCCCAGGGCACCGGCGGCACCGATCACCACGGCAGGAGCGAGGTGTTGCGCGGCTGCGCCGGCCAGGGCCATGGCTGCGCCCTGGCCAAGGCTCATGCCCGCGGCGGCCAGGCCGAACGCCTGGCTCCGCTGCGGGGGCGGTGTGGCCGTGACAAACGCCGCGTTCGCCGCAACCTGGAAACACGCGCAGGCGCCGGAGGCGGCCAGGATCAGCAGCGTGATCGGCAGGTCCGGGCGGAGCGCGATCGGGATCAGGATCGCGCAGCACGCCACCGCCAGCGGTCTCATCAGCCGCTCGCGGCGATCGGAGTCCAGCAGGCGGCTGAAGGCCAGGGCGCCAACGGTGTAGCCGGCGGCTGGGAAGGCGAGCAGCAGTCCTGTGGCCGCTGCCCCGCCCCCCAGCGCCCGGCCGAACGGGGCGGCGATGCCCTCAGGAGAGTTGTAGAACGCGGCGATCCAGCCCAGCAGCATCGGGGCCCGCAGCGCGGGATTGCCCAGGACCAGCCGGACGCCGGCGACCAGGCCCGCGCGGGCGCTGGTCGTTCTGGCCGTGCTGGCGGCGGCAGCAGGTCGCGCTGCCACGCCAATCCGGACGAGGAGAGCCGACACGCCGAAGGTGGCGGCATCGGCCAGCAGGCAGGCGCGAGCGCCTAGGAGCCCTGTCATCGCCCCGCCGGCGGCGAACCCGATCACCTGGCCAAGCTGCAAGGTGGTGAGCGTCACGGCCGTCCCGGTCACGTAGCGATCTCCGGCCAGGATTTCCGGGTAGATCGCCGCCCGCGCCGACTTGAACGGCGCACCGATCATGGTGATCGCGAAGAGCAATGCGACCAGGACCCCCAGCGGTATGCCTCGGACGGCCATCACCGCAGCCAGTGCCATCCGGGCCAGATCGCTGGTGATCATCACCGCCCGGCGCGGAAGCCGATCAGCCAGCCCGGACAGCAGGATTCCGCCGGCGAAAGAGGGGACGAAGCTGGCGGCGAACGTCAGGGCGGCCAGGAGCGCGGAGTTGGTCCGTTCGTAGACCAGCACGGTCAGCGCGACCTTGGCCAGCTGATCTCCGGTTACCGACAGCAGCTGCGCAGCCCACAGCGCACGGAACTCAGCTACCCCGAACACCACGCGAAAACCGGCCCTGCCTGCCGCTTCGGTCACGGTCCGCTCCGTCCCAGGCGGGCGTCCGCAACCTCGCCGCACGCAGCCACCCACCCCACGATGAGCATTTCCGGTATTTGGACGTTATAACGCCCGTCGACCCCCATCACCGCCCAGGCACCCCGGCCGCCCCGTGAGGCGGCCCGACCCCGCCTGGCCTTTGATTACTACATGTGCGTACGGTGTTACTTATCGTTAGATTCGGATTCGGGGGCGGCGTAACTATGACGGGGCGAATGGGGAAGACCAGGAACATCTTCCTGGTCTGGCTGGTCTGGCCGGTCATCACTCTCGGGATCTACCACCTCGTCTGGTGGTTCAAGATCAACCAGGAGGCCGGCGATCTGGACGCTGACATCGAGGTCCGCCCGGGTATCGCGGTCGTGGCGATCACGCTGGGGACCCTGATCATCGTCCCGCCGTGGGTGTCGATCTTCAAAACTGGCGAGCGGATCGGCAGGATGCAGGCGGCGGCGGGGGTGCCGTCGAGCTGCAGCGGCGCCCTGGGCCTTCTCGCTAGCTTCTTCTTCGGCCTGCACGCGCTTTACTACCAGAACGAGCTGAACAAGATCTGGACCTACCTCGGCGGCGCACCCGAGGGCACGGTCGTCACGCTTCCGAGCCGCGGCAGTCCGGGCTCGGCCGGATCGGCGCGGCCCGCGGCCTGAGGCGGCGGGGCTCATGGGTGAGACTGCGCCGGGCAGCTGGCCGAGAACCCGCCGACCTGACTGTCGGCATCCCAGCCATGACCATTGTGTGCCTGCCACTCCGGCAGGGTCAGCCAGTCGTTGCTCGGCAGGGCGAAGTTGCCGTTGACGGTGTTCGAGGCGGTCGAGAGGCCGGCGTAGTCGTTGCAGTCCACCACGCTGGTCCCGGCGGCCGGCTGCTTGTCCACCTCGAACAGCGGGTTGTAGCGGTCGGCCGCGCCCTTGCCCTCGATCGTGTTGTGCCAGATCTGGACGTTGGACCACACGCCGCCCAGGTCGACGACCGGCATTCCGTCGCTGGGTGTCAGGTAGTACTGGCTCTGGTTCTGCAGCGTGTTGTCGTGGACGTAGACGTCGGTAATCGTCGCGTTCTTGCCGAACGCGTCAATGTACAAGGCATACGGATCGTGCCCGGCGACGGTCGAGGTGCGGGCGGTGCCGGGCGGATTGGTGCCGGTGCTCGGGTCAGACGCGGACGTGCCGGGATCGTCGTAGACGGTGTTACCCGAGACCAGCAGGTGATCGGTCTGCTCGCCCTTGGTCTCGACATCCAGGTTGATGCCCTGATCGGTATTCCAGAGCGTGTTGGAGTTGATCCGGATGTAGGAGGCGCCGTCGTCGTAGATGCCAGCTGCGTTCTCCTGCAGCGGGCCGCAGCTGCCGTTGCTCCACTTGCCGTAGGCGGCGTTGGACCACGTGTCGATGTTATAGACGATGTTGCCCTGGACCAGGCCGTGCCTGGCCTGGGCAGAGCCGGTCTCCCAGCCGATGGTGTCCAGGCCGATGTTGTCGGCATCGTGGATGACGTTGTTCGCAGCCAGGAAGTCGGTGACGTCGCCGTTGATCGTGACCGTCTCGCTCTGGCCGGTGCGCGTGCCGGCGACGGTGTTGCCCTCGATCACCAGGTGCTGCAGCGCCTGGGTCGCACTGCTGCCGGCCGCGATCACGGCGATGCCGTAAGCGTCGACGTTGCCGCTCCCGCACACTGACTTGGTGGTGTGGTCCTCGTCCGCCGTATTCGTGATGTCCCGCACGGTGTTGTCGACCAGGTAGATGTCGCTGCACGCGCCGCCGTTGAGGTAGCAGGCCGACTGATGCGGCACCGTTGACTGGCTAGTGTTGCTGGTGTCGCTGCGGACGGTGACGTAGATGCCTGCCGGGCTGTGCCCGGTGCCGTCAAAGGTGTAGTTCTCGATGGTCAGTCCGTAGATCTCGACGCTGCGCGAGTCGACGATGCTCACCCCGCCGGAATCCTGCCAGTACTGGTTGGAGTTGGTGTCGGCCGCGACGACGGTGCCCAGGCTCAGCGTGGCCGTCGCGCCGGGCGCGGGCGCGAGCTCCAGGAGCGCCGCGGTGGATTTGCTCCACACCTGGATCGGCGCGGTGAAGGTTCCGGACAGGCAGACCACCGCGGTGGCCGTGATCGAGTTCTCGTGGGCGGCGATCCAGGAGTTGACGGTCGCCGACGTGCTTCCGCTGGCCGAGCTGAAGGTGATCGTGCACGAGCCGGGCGCGGCGATCGGCGCTCCGGTGGGTGTCGCCGGGTTGGGGATCAAGCCGTCACCGTCGGCCGGGGCCGAGCCCGACGGCTCGACAGGAAATGCGCTGGCGGTCACCGGGGGAGCCGGCTGCGTCACCGTGGCCGCCGAGGCGGAGGCTCCCGAGGCGGCGGAGGCGGCAGACGCCGATGCGGGCCAGGCCAGCGCGGCGGCGGCCGCGATGGCCGCCCAGGTGGTTAGGCGCATGGAGGCGTCCTCTCACTCGGTGCAGCCCGTAACATCAGCGGGCCAGACCGGGGGGCAGCAGGTCTTGGTGGGCGTCGAGCAGGTCGTCGCACATCGCGACGATCTGCCCGGTCGTGAGCGTGGCGGCGGTATTGGGATCCAGCAGCGCGGCCTGGTACACGTGATCCCGGCTGCCCTCCAGGGCCGCCCGGACGGTCAGCTCGACCACGTTGAGGAAGGTCCGGTTCAGGGCAGCGAGCTGTGGCGGCAGCGCGCCCACCGCCTGCGGCCGGGCGCCATCGCCGTCCACCTCGCAGGGCACCTCCACGCAGCAGTCCGCGGGCAGGTTCGTGATGAGGCCGTCGTTGCGCACGTTGACGTAGATCTCCCGGGCCTTGCCCGATTCCACGGAGTGGATGAACTGGGAGGCCAGCTCGTCGGCCGGCTCGAGGTCCAGCGGAGCACCAGACTCCAGCTGGGCCTGCAGGTCCTCAAGCTCGCGCAGGTTCTCCTGCGACCTGGCCAGGTAGTCGCCGACGAAGATGCGGAACCGGCCGATCTCCTCGTCGTGGCGCATGAACCAGGGCACGTACTCGGCGGAGTGCTCGCTCGACTCAGTGGGGAAATAGCCGAAGCGGCGGAAGATCTCGACCCGGACGCGGCGCTGCAGCTCGGGGGAGTCCTCGATGATCTCGGCCAGCCGCGGGTACAGGGAGCGGCCCTCATGCTCGAACCGCAGCACGAAGGCCTGGTGGTTGAAGCCGGCGGTCACGAAGCGGATCTGATCCTCGTCGACGCCCACCAGGCCCGCCAGGAAGCTGTGGGTGTCGCGGACTGAATGGCAGAGCCCGTAGACGTTGCCGAAGGGCGTGCCCGCGTAGACGGCCCAGGGGAGCATGGCCATCGGGTTGCTGTAGTTCAGCAGGTAGGCGTCCGGGCAGACCCGGACCATGTCCGCGGCGATGCCGGTCACCACGGGAATCGTCCGCAGGCCGCGGAAGATGCCGCCGATGCCGAGGGTGTCCCCGATGGTCTGCCGCACGCCGTAGCTGGCCGGGATGTCGAAGTCCAGGCGGGTCGCGGCGTATCCGCCGGCCTGGACCTCGTTGATCACGTAGCTCGCGCCGTCCAGCGCCTCCGGCCGCTGCGCCGAGGCGGTCACGACGACATCGGTCCCGGTCTGCTCGACGATGCGGCGGGCCAGCGCGCTGGCGTGCTCCAGCCGCGGCGCGCTGATGTCATGCAGCGCGAGCTGCAGCGGGCCGAGCTCGGGGTACCCGCACAAGTCGGTCACGACGTTACGGGTGAACTCGACGCTGCCAGCGCCGACGAACGCAACTTTGGTCACAGTTCAATAGTGTCGCATTGCGGCCTACTTCGAGCAAGAGCGAGCAAACCGGGATGCGCGAAGGGTTGACACCACGTGGCAACTTCGCGCGATGATGTCCAAAACGTGTGTGGTTCGCGCAAGAATCGTCCGATCCGGGCGCATCCAGCAGCGGGCTGAAGCGGCGATGGCGCCGCAGCGCGGCGGGCGGAAGACGAGAGGCCAGCATGATACGTACCTGGGCGCGCACGGGCCTGGCTGCCGCACTTGTCGCGCTCGGCCTGGCGGCCTGCGGCAGCGACAGCGGGAGCGGGAGCAACGGCGCGGCAGCGGGCTCGATCCAGATCTGGGAGGGCTACACCGGCACCGAGGCGAAGGTCTTCGCTCACCTGGTGAGCGAGTATGACACGCAGCATCCCGGTACCAAGGTGACGAGCCTGTTCGTGAACAATGACAACTCGCTGCAGAAGGTGCTGACGGCGGTCCGCGGCGGCAGCCTGCCTGACATCGCCTACCTGTACGGCTCGTGGGCCCCGAACGTGGCCCAGATACCGCAGGTGGTCAACCTGACCAAGACGGTCAGCCGCCCCGGCGTGAACTGGCAGGACTTCTGGGTCGGCGAGCGGGACGTGGCCACCGTCAACGGCAAGGTGATCGGGATACCCGCCCTCGTGGACAACCTCGCGGTGGTCTACAACAAGACGCTGTTCGCTCAGGCCGGCCTGCAGCCGCCGAAGGCCGACTGGACCTGGGACCAGTTCAGCGCCGACGCCCGGCGGCTCACCGATGCAGCGAAAAAGCAGTACGGCACCGCCTACGTGACGCCCGGCAGCGAGGACACGGTCTGGCACTGGGAGGCGCTGCTCTGGGAGGCCGGCGGACAGCTGCTGACCGCCGGCAACAAGAAGGCGGCCTTCGACTCGGCCGCGGGCGCGGCGGCCCTGACGACGCTGCGGACCATGGCCGTCACCGATCACTCGATGTACCTGGATCCCACCGACTCGGCCTACGGCAACCTGTTCAACTCCGGCAAGATCGGGATGCTGGTCACCGGCCCGTGGGATCTGTCCTCCTTCCCGAACGCGAAGTACGGCGTCCAGGTCATGCCGTCGTTCCCCGGGACCAGCGGCGGTCACCAGACGATCTCCGGCCCGGACAACTGGGTGATCTTCAACAACGGCGCCGCGCACGTCACGGCGGCACAGAAGTTCCTGCTCTGGCTCACCGCGCCGGCGCAGGTCCGCTATTTCTCGCTGCGAACTGGAGACCTGCCGACCCGCCAGTCGGTGGCCGACGCCGCCGGGTTCGACCAGCAGATGAACCAGGCGCTGCCCGGCGTGAGCACCTTCATCGCCAACCTGGGCAACGTCCGCCAGTCCCGGCCGCAGCTCGCGACGTACCCGAAGATCTCGCAGGCCATCGGGACGATGGTGGTGTCGGTGCTGCTGGGCAAGGCCACGCCGCAGGCGGCGCTGAGCACCGCCGCGCAGCAGGTCAACCAGATCCTGGCCAACCCGAACGGCTGACGTGACCAATCCCGCCGCGGCGCTGCGCCGCCGAAGCCGCCCCGCCAGCCAGGCCCGTCGGCGGCTCCCGCGCGCGGCTGAGCAGGTCAGCGGATGGGCCTTCGTCACGCCCGGCGCCGTTATCATCCTGCTCTTCGGCGCGGTCCCCATCGTCTGGTCGGCGATCATGTCGTTCCAGCGATCGAACCTGCTCTCGCCCAGCACCCCATACGTCGGCCTGCGCAACTACCGGCAGCTGGCGCACGATCCGATCGTCAGCCAGGCGATCCAGCACACTCTCATCTACACGGCGGCATTCGTGCCCGGCACCATGGCGGTCGGCCTGTTCCTGGCCGTGGCCATGAACCGCAAGATCCGCTTCATCTCCGTCTACCGCACGGCCGCCTACGCCACCATGGCCATCTCCACGATCAGCGAGGCCCTGGTCTTCATCTGGCTGTTCGACCCGTCCTACGGCCTCGTGAACTACTTCCTGAGCCTGCTGGGGATCCCGCAGCAGCAGTTCCTGAACTCCCCGGCCGAGGCGCTGTACGTCATCCTGATCATGACCATCTGGGGCTGGACGGGCTTCGCCGTGGTCATCTACCTGGCTGCGCTCCAGGGCGTGCCGCAGTCGCTGACCGAGGCCGCGGCGATCGACGGGGCAAGTTCCTGGACGACGTTCCGGCGGGTAACGCTCCCGCTGCTGAGCCCGGCATCGCTATTCCTGGCCGTGTGGCTCACGATCAACGCGCTGCAGCTGTTCGACGAGGTGTACCTCAGCACCCAGGGCGGCCCGCTGAACGCCACGACCGTGCTCGTGTACTACCTCTACGAACAGGCGTTCCAGGATTTCAACTTCGGCTACGCCTCCGCCATCGCCTACGTCCTGTTCCTCTTCATCATCGTGATCACCGCGATCCAGTTCCGGGTCGGCCGCCGGTTCACGCATTACCGGTCATGAGCGCCCCGGCAGCCACCGCCGGGCGGCCCCCGCGGCGACGGCGTCTTCCGTTCAGCCCCTGGCACCTCGTGCTGATCCCGGCGACGATCGTGCTGATCCTGCCGTTCGCCTGGCTGATCGTGACGTCGGTGGAGACGCCGGCCGAGGCCCTCCACTTCCCGCCGGTCCTGGCGCCGCACGTGATCCGGCTGGGCAACTACCCCGCCGCGCTGCGGGCGGCGCCGTTCGGCCGGTTCTTCGTGAACAGCGCGGTGGTCGCCGTGACCACGGTGGCCAGCAACCTGGTGCTCTGCTCCCTGGCGGGGTATGCGTTCGCCCGGCTGCGCTTCCTCGGCCGCGGCGTGCTGTTCGTGGTGATCATGGCCACGCTCATGGTGCCCTTCCAGGTCACCATGATCCCGCAGTTCATCATCACCAAGTGGCTGGGCACGCATTTGCTGGCGCCGATCGGGATCAACCACATCGGCGCCCTCATCGTGCCGAACGCGGCGACCGCCTTCGGCGTGTTCTTCCTCCGGCAGTTCTTCCGCACGCTGCCGATCGAGTACGAGGAATCCGCCCGCGTGGACGGCGCCAGCCGGCTCAAGGTCCTGCTGCGCATCGTGCTGCCGCTGTCGACGCCGGCGCTGGCGACGCTGGCCGCGCTGACCTTCCTGGACTCGTGGAACAACTTCCTGTGGCCGCTGATCGCCATCAACTCGACCAGCCAGATGACGCTGCCGCTGGGCCTGGCGATGTTCCAGGGCGCGCACTCGACCGAGTGGACGCTGCTGATGGCGGGCAACGTGATGAGCCTGGCGCCGATGCTGATCATTTTCTTTGTCGCCCAGCGCTTCTTCGTCCGGTCGATCGCCTCGACCGGGCTGGCGGGCACCTGAGGCAGGCCGGGCCGCTCAGCGCCCCGCGGCGGCCTGGCCCGGGTCGGCCTGGCCCGGGTCGGCCTGGCGCGGGGCGGCCTGGCCCGCCGCGCCGAGGACGGTGAGCAGGCGGGTGACCTCGGCGCTGACGGCCTCCCGCCCGGCCGCCGCGTAGCGGCGCGGGTCGACCAGCGCCGAGTCGGCCGCCAGGCAGCCGCGGATGGCGGCGGTAAAGGCCTTATTGAGCTGCGTGGCTATGTTGATCTTCGTCATGCCGGCCCGGACGGCTGCGGCGAGCATGTCGTCGGCGACGCCGGACGAGCCGTGCAGGACCAGGGGAACCGGGACGGCCCGGCGGATCGCGTCGATCAGGTCCAGGTCCAGGACCGCGTCTCTGGTCAGCATCGCGTGCGAGCTGCCCACCGCCACCGCCAGCGCGTCCACGCCGGTCGCGGCCGCGTACGCCGCGGCCTCGTCCGGCCGGGTGCGGGCCCCCGCGGCATGGACACCGTCCTTGCCGCCGATCTCGCCGATCTCGGATTCCAGCCAGATCCCGCGCTCCCGGCACCAGGCGGCGACCGCGCGGGTCGCGCGGACGTTGTCGGCGTAGGGCAGCGTCGAGGCATCGAACATCACCGAGCCGATCCCGACGGCGGCCGCCTGCCGCACCAGGTCCTCATCCGAGGCGTGATCGAGGTGGACGGCCACGGGCACGGCCGCGGCGCGGGCGATGGCCAGCGCCGCCAGCCCGAGCGGCTCGAGCGCCCCGTGGTAGGCGACGCAGTTCTGGCTGATCTGCAGGACGACCGGTGCGCCAGCGGTCTCCGCGCCGGTGACGATCGCCTCGGCGTGCTCGATGCCGACGATGTTGAAGGCGCCTACGCCCCGGTTATCGCGGCGGGCCCGGGCCGTTATCGAGCCGATCGTGGCGGCGGGCATCAGCTGCCCCGCTCGGCGACGCTGATGGCGGGGAGCAGCTCGCGGTACCGGCCAGGGCTGAAATCTCCGGCCACCGGCTCGGCCACCGCCGCCGTGCCCAGGGCGGTGGCCTGCCGGAGCCGATCGGCCCACCCGTGGCCGCGCACCAGGCTGTCCGCGAGCCCGGCGACGGCAGCATCCCCGGCCCCGGTCGGATTCCCCGCGGCCGGGCCGGGCGGGGCCGCCTGCCAGATCCCCTCGCTGGTCACGGCCAGCAGCCCGGCGGCGCCCAGCGACACCACCACGGCGCCCGCGCCTGAGGTCATCAGCTCGCGAGCGGCTCGCACCACGGCATCAGGATCGGGGCCGGCGGAGCCAGCCGCTCGCAGCGGCCTGCCGACCGCGCGTTCCAGCTCATCCAGATTGGGCTTGACAATCACGGGGCGCCCGGCGGTGCCGAGCATGAGCGCCGGGCCGTCGGCGTCCAGCACCGTCGGCACGCCCGCCGCGCCCGCCAGCCGGGCCAGCTCGGCGTAGGCCGCGGCGGGCACGCCCGGCGGCAGGCTGCCGGACAGGACGACAGCGGCGGACCCGGCCAGCGCCGAGCGATACTGCGCGCGAAAGTGCTCGTACTCGGTCGCCGACACCAGCGGTCCCGGCTCGTTGAACAGGCCGGTCTGGCCCCGCCTGGTGTCCACTACCGCGAACGTCCGGCGGGTCTCCCCGGCCGTCGCCGTGAAGCTGGCGGCCAGGCCCGCCGCGGCCAGCCCGGCCCGGACGGCGTCACCCGCCGGGCCGCCCGCCAGCCCGGTGATCAGCACATCGGCGCCCAGGGCCTGCAGGGTGCGGGCGACATTGACCCCCTTGCCGCCCGGCCGGACCGCGACCTCACGCGGCCGGTTGACCCCCGCCCAGTCGGCTCCGGCCACGTGATGAGTCACGTCGAGCGCCGGGTTCAGGGTGACGATGAGGATCATGGCTGGCGCGGTCGCGCTGGCTACGGACGGGCGAGGATGACCGACCGGGCCAGGTTCCTGGGCCGGTCCGGGTCCAGCCCGCGAGAGCGCCCCAGGGCGGCGGCCAGCTGGTGCACGGCGACCAGGCCGGCCAGCGGATCGTCGTCGCCCGGCCAGGCCAGGCCGCCGGCCTTGGTGATCTCATCGCTCAGGCCAGCCGGCGCGGTCCCGAGCATCCAGACGACGCTGCCCGGCCCCGTCACGGCGATCGGGCCGTGCCGGTACTCCATGGCCGGATATGACTCGGTCCACATCCCGGCGGCCTCCCGGAGCTTCAGCGCGGCCTCGCTGGCCAGGCCGCAGGTCCAGCCGGTCCCCAGGAACGTAAACTGCCGCGCGGCGGTCAGCGCCTCCGGCACCGGGCTGGCCAGGACCCGCTGCGCGGCGGCGGCGGTCGCGGTGACGTCGTGGCCCAGTGCGGCGAGCAGCAGGGCCAGCTCGGTGGTCGCGAACCGCGTCTGGACCACGGATTTTTCGTCGGCGAAGTCCAGGGTGATGACCGCGTCCGCGCCGCGGGCTACCGGGGAGCTCTCGTCGGCCGTGACCGCCACCACCGGCATCACCCCGCTGAGCTGCGATTGCAGATCAAGTATCTCGGTGGTCGTGCCCGACCGGGACAGCATCACCACCCGGTCATACCGGCGGTGCGCTGGCATCTCGGACGCGGCGAATGCGTCCGTCTCGCCGTGTCCGGCGGCCTCCCGGGCCGCGGCGTAGGACTGGCCGATGAACCACGACGTCCCGCACCCGACGACCGCCACGCGCTCGCCCCGCCGCGGCAGCAGCCCGGCCATCTCGGGTGCCAGCCGGGCGGCTCGCAGCCAGCATTCCGGCTGGGAGGCCAGTTCGGCCTCCATCCAGCTGCCCGGCCCATCCGCGCCTCGCTCCACACTCACCGATGCGGCTCCTCAGGTCTTCGTCATCAGGTCTTCGCTGACACCGCGCCCGCAGCCGTGCGCGGCCGAGGATGCGCAGTTATGCTTGATATATATCAGAAACAATCAAAATCGGGAACAGTCCCGCGATGGCCCCACCGATCACCCGTTTGCGGGTCATCCGCCCGAGACGGAGTGGGAGGCTGAGCACGGCGGCCCGGCCGCGTCCGGGCCGCAGCGAGCATGACTGCGCAACAACTCAGGAGATGCTGGTGAGCCGGTACGCCCGGTGGAACGACTTGCTGGAGCTTTTGGCGGCGGAAGGCCAGCTCCAGGTGGAGCGCGCGGCGCAGGTGCTGGGGGTGTCCGCCGCGACCGTCCGGCGCGACTTCGATGAGCTCGCCGACCAGCAGATGCTGCGACGCATCCGCGGCGGCGCCGTGGCGGAGGGCGTCACTTACGACCTGCCGCTCCGGTACAAGTCCGAGCGGCATCCGTCGGAGAAGCAGCGCATCGCGCAGGCGGCCGCCGCACTCGTGCGTCCGGGCCAGGTCACCGGCCTCAACGGCGGGACGACGACCACGGAGGTGGCCAGGGCCCTGGCCATCAGGCCGGACCTGAGCTCCGGGACCTCCGCGCCTGCCGCCACCGTCGTGACCAACGCGCTCAACATCGCGGCCGAGCTCGCCGTCCGGCAGCACATCAAGATTGTCGCCACCGGCGGAGTGGCCAGGCCGCAGTCTTATGAGCTGACCGGGCCGCTGGCCACGGGCGTCTTGGAGCAGGTCACGCTCGACCTGGCGATCCTGGGGGTCGACGGGATCGATGCGGCGGCCGGGGCCACCGCTCATCACGAAGGCGAGGCCAGTATCAACCGCCTGATGGCCAGCCGGGCCGCCCGGGTCGTGGTCGCCGCCGACAGCTCGAAGGTCGGCCGCCGGGCCTTCGCCCGGATCTGCGCGACCGGCGAGGTCAACGTGCTGGTCACGGACAGCGGAATCGAGCCGGCGGAGGCGGCGGCCTTTGCCGCCGCGGGCGTCGAGGTCATCATTGCCTGACGAGAGACCGTCCGGCAGCCCGGTCACGAGAGAGGGAACCTGTGAGTGCTTCCGCGCCGCCTCCGGCCGGGCCGGCGGATCTGCTGGTGGTAGGCGACTGCAATCCGGACGTGCTGGTGGTCGGCGGCAATGTCACGCCCGCCTTCGGCCAGCAGGAGAAGCTGGTGGACGCCATCACCATGGTGGTGGGCGGCTCGGCGGCCATCACGGCCGTGGCCGCCGCCCGGCTCGGCCTGCGGGTGGCGCTGGTCGCCGTGGTCGGAGCCGACGCGGCGGGCGGGTTCATGCTGGCCGAGCTGGCCCGGGAGGGTGTCGATTGCTCGGCGGTCGTCGTGGCGCCGGATGGTCCGACGGCCATGACAGTCGCACTGTCCCGCGGCGAGGACCGGGCCATCCTCACCGCGATCGGCGCCGCGGCGACGCTCACCGCCGGTGATGTCCCGGCCGAACTGCTGCAGCAGGCTCGCCATGTCCACGTCAGCTCGTACTTCCTGCTGGAGGACTCCCTCGGCGATGGGCTGGCGGGCCTGTTCGAGGCGGCCCGGGCCGGCGGCGCCACGACCTCGCTGGATACCAACTGGGATCCGGCTGGCCGGTGGGGCGATGACCGGCTGCGCGCGGCCATGAGGCAGGCTGACCTGCTGCTGCCCAACGAGGCGGAGGCCCTGCAGCTCAGTGGCCGTGACAGCCTGGCCGAGGCGGCAGCGGAACTCACCGCCACCGGATCCCGGCTGGTGGTCAAGCTCGGCGCGCAGGGAGCCCTGTGCGCCGACGGCGGGCGGCAGTACCGGGTACAGCCGCCCCGGCTGCACCCGGTGGACACGACCGGCGCCGGCGACTGCTTCAATGCGGGCCTGCTGGCCGGACTGGCGTGCGGCCTGCAGCTTCCGCAGGCCACCGCGCTAGGCTGCGCCGTCGGCGCCGCCTCGACGCAGGCGGCCGGGGGCACCGCCAGCGTGCCGGGCCGGGACGAGGCGCTGGCCCTGGCCAGCCAGGTGACCGTGCGGACCGGAAGGACCATGACATGAAGCGGCCGATCATCCTCGACTGCGACCCTGGCCATGACGACGCGATGGCCATCCTGCTCGCCCGCGGCTGCGCGGACATCGAGCTGCTGGCCATCACCACCGTGGCCGGCAACCAGACGCTGGAGAAGACGACGCTCAACGCCCGGCGCGTCTGCACGGTGGCCAACATCCACGACGTGCCGATCTTCGCCGGCTGTGACCGCCCGCTGCAGCGCCCGCTCACCGTGGCCGCGGACATCCACGGCACCTCGGGCCTGGACGGACCCAGCTTCGGCGTGCCCACGGTGGACGTGGCCGACGAGCACGCGGTTGACTACATCATCCGGACGCTGCTGGAGTCCGACGGCGACATCACCCTCGTGCCGGTCGGCCCGCTCACGAACCTAGCCACGGCAGTGCGCCGCGAGCCCCGCATCGTCGAGCGCACCCGCGAGGTCGTGCTCATGGGCGGCGCCTACACTCGCGGCAACCGGACGCCCGTCGCCGAGTTCAACATATTCGTCGACCCCGAGGCCGCGGCGATCGTCTTCGAGGCGGGATGGCCGGTCACGATGGTGGGCCTCGACCTCACCCATCAGGCCCTGCTGCCAGATCCCGTGCTGGAAGAGATCCGGGCCATGGGCACCAGCGTGAGCCGCATGGTCACCGACATGCTCGGCTCTTATCGCGACAGCTACCGCAAAGTGGTCGGGCTGCCCTCCGCGCCCGTGCATGATCCGTGCGCGGTAGCCCGGGTGGCGCGCCCCGAACTGGTCACGGTGCAGGACGCTTTCGTCGCGGTAGAGACCCGGGGAAAATGGACGTCCGGGGCGACGGTCACCGACTTCGGCGGGGGACTCGGCTACCCGGCTAACGCGAAAGTCGCGACCCGGCTCGACGCCGATAACTTCTGGGCGCTGATGCTGGACGCGCTGCGGACGGTCAGCGCCGCGTCACTCCAGCCCGGGGCGCCGCCCGGCCTGTCGCCGGGTCAGCAGGGTGCCCAGGGCGGTGGCGTCACTGACGCGTAGCTGCCGGGCGAGTTCGCTGGTGCAGGTCGCGGATCCACGGCGGAGCCGGAGAGGCGGCGCTAGCGTACACGCGCTCGATTTCGGACCGGACCAGCTCCGGGCGTGAACCGCGGACGATCTCCAGTCCCTCCTGCAGGGTGCCGCTGACCACGTCGAGAAAACTAGGGGCTTCGCAGTATGCGAACCGCGACGTGCTGATTGAAGGCGCCCCGCTGCGGTACGTCTGCGCAGGTCACCGGCCCGGAAGGCGGCGCGATGACCTGACACCCACGGCCAGTGAATCACGCGATCGCGGCATAAGGATGGTGCACCAGCCAGCGGCCGCTGGCACGCCACGCTGAAGCCAGTCAGGTAACCGGCAGCAGCGCTCAAGCCAGGGCACGGCCGATGAGATGGCGATTCTTTCAGGCTACCCGTCGTGATACGGATTGGTCACGACCTGGCGCGCGCAGCCAGCGAGCACTTTCATGCCCTGGCCGAGGTCTGACCGGTCACATCCTCCGAATGGCTAGTACCGAGGGCCGCCGGCGGCGCGCCGCCCTATTCAGGGCGCGCCGGCCAGGCGCCCGAATGTGACGCAGCAGACATCCGCGCGCCGACGTCACGGAGGAGCTCGTCATGAACCTCAGTCCCCGTTTCGCCCTCGACACCCTGTTCGTGATCGGCGCGTTCCTGGCCGTCGTCGCCATGGCCCTCACGGCCCCCGTGGCGGGCTGGACCGGCTTCGGTGTCTTCACCGGGCTGGCCGTGATCGCTCTCGCCAGCGCGCTGTTCGGCCGCGGCGCCGTGCGCAAGACCAGTCACGGCGTCCTCGGCCTGGTCGGTCTCTGGTCGCTGATCGCCACGCTGCTGTTCACCGGCACGGCCTTGACCTGGCTGATCTTCGCCGGTGGCGTGGCGCTGGCCGTGATCGCCCTCGCCGACCTGGCCGCGCACGAGGTCACCACCGAGAACGTCGTCCATCGGCTCGTCGTGACGGAATCCCCTGCCGGAGCGCCGGCCGACAGCCGGGCCACGGCCGCTGGCAGGAACCCGAATGCCGCAGTCCGCCGGGAGGTTAGCATGCTGACGTGGCTGATGCAGATGACAGCGACACCGGGCTTGAGCGGCAGCGCGCGAAAGTCGAGGCTGATTTCCGCGAAGGATGGGTGAGCCGGGCCGTCCGTGCCGGTGTCCAGCCAGGCGACCTGCTGCCGCCCCCGGAACGGATGGCGTTCATCGTTGGTGTCGGCGATGACGCCGAGGCGATCATCAGCGGCACCGGTGCCGACAGACGCGTGGCGCTGCTTTTCTTCCACGAACGCTTTCCTGGTCGCCGCTTCGGCCATCGATTCCCCCCTCCATCCTCGAAAACTGCACGCTACGGATCCATCTGGCTGAAAGAAGAGATCGAGACCGGGGCACTGCACCGAATGATGCGCAACCAGCCTTCCAGCGACGAGGCAGGAATCATCTGGACCACCTGGTGAACCTCCAGCTGGGAGTTCCGGGTCTTCGGCAGCTGAGAGTCAGCAGCCTTGGGTAGCCTGCTCGCGACAACAGGGGCGGACCTCAGGAGGCTTTTGATGGCACTTCCAGTGATGACGGCCGAGCAGCGGGCGGAGGGTCTGGCCAAGGCGGCCGAGACCCGCAAGGCACAGAGCGAGCTGCTCGGCAAGGTGAAGGCCGGTGACGTGGCGCTCGCAGAGGTCCTGGCGAGCTCGGATCCGACGACCGGGCGAATCCGGGTAAAACGCGCCATTCAGGCAGTCCCGGGAGTGGGTCCTGCGAAGGCGGCCGCAGCCCTCGACGAGGCCGGGATCCAGGAGAACCGGCGCGTCGGCGGCCTGACGGCGGGGCAGCGGGAGCGGCTACTGGCCCAGTTCGGCGGGTAACCCGGACCCCCAGGAGGGACCGGAGAGGGCCAGAGCGTTCGGGACAGGCATCGAGCGGGGAGACTTGCCGAAGCTGAATGCTAAGGGCGGCCAGTTTCCCCCGGGCAGGCCGCTGCCCGTCTGCGACCTCTTCGGAATCGAGCGATGCCGAAAGACCTGGACGAGGGCTGCCCGGGCCTGAGCGCCGGGGCGCTATCCCACGATGGCGGGCCCCGGCGACTGCCGGTACGCGGTGGCGCTCGCGCCGCCGCCTTGTTCGGCGGCTCGGGTGCGGTGAACCTACTGGCCCTCCTGGGCTGGGGCCACCGGCGACCCGTGGGTGTATCCGCCGATCGGCGCGACCGCCTTCCTGATCTTCTCGATGCCAGAGCTGCCATCCGCCGCGCCGCGTAATGCCGTCGGGGGACAGGTCTGCGGGGTGGTCGGGGGTGCCGCGGCCCTGGGTGCCTTCGGGCTGCTGCACCGTCACGGGGCCGTCACCGGCGAGATGAGCGGGGCTCGCGTGGGCGCGATTGCCGTGGCGCTGCTCCTGGCCACGGCCCTCATGCTTGCTCTCAGGGTCTTGCATCCCCCCGCCGGGGCGACGGCCTTGATGATCAGTCTCGGCATCGTCGCCAGGCCGGCCGAATGGCTCACGTTCCTGGGGGCTGTCGTCCTGATTTGCGCTATGGCGATTGTCGTCAACCGCCTGGTGGGCATCACCTACCCGCTGTGGAGCCCGCCTCTCCCGCGCTTACGCGCGCGCTTCGAGTCAGCTCACGATGACGCGGGCGGATGCCACGTTGGACAGGCGCCGGAACTCCGTCGCCACCGCGCCGTCCCGGTGGGCGCACACCCGGGCGGTCGCGTAGTAGGTGCCCAGGGTCTCGTAGGTGTGTACGGCGCTCAGCTGCACGACCTTCTCGGTGCCCGTTACCTCGGGCCGGAAGGGGAAAGCGCCACGGCCGTCGAAATCCCAAGTCCGCCGCCGTCGTCCTGGACGACTTCGAGCTGACCGGCGCCAGCGCCAGGATGCTGGTCACCGGCGCCATGGTGAACGCGGGACAGGTCTGCGCGGCGCAGACCCGGATCCTCGTGCCCGCCCGGCCGGCACGACGAGATCGTCCAGGCGCTGTCCGAGGCGACGCGCGCCCTGACGGTCGGTGATCCGCTCTCGCCCGCGACCGACATCGGGCCGCTGATCTCCCAGCGCCAGCGCGATCGCGTCGAGCGCTACATCGGCGTGGGCCTCGCCGAGGGTGCCTCCCTCGTCACCGGCGGCGGCCGTCCCGACATCGACCCGGGCTGGTACGTCGAGCCGACTGTGTTCGACCACGTGGACAACCAGATGACCATCGCCCGCGAGGAGATATTCGGCCCCGTCGCGGTGGTCATCGACTATGACGGCGAGGACGAGGCGGTCGCGCTGGCCAATGACTCGGAGTACGGCCTGGCCGGCGCGGTGTGGACCGCTGACACCGATCGCGGCGAGTCGCTGGCCGCGCGGATCCGGACCGGCTCGGTCGCGATCAACTCGCCAGGGGCACTGGACGCCTACGGGCCGTTCGGCGGGTTCAAGAACTCGGGATTCGGCCGGGAAGGCGGCGCCGAAGCGCTGGCGGCGGCTCACCGGCCGTCTGGCCGCCGCCGGCGAGCAGGTCGTCGCCTGCGACATTTCGGCGCCGGTCACGCCCCCGGTCGAAGGCGTCACCTACGTGCGGGGGGATATCTCGCGGATCGACCAGGTCCTGGCGCTGCTGAGCGACCATGACGTCTCCGCGATCGCGCTCCTGTCCTACATCATGGGCCCCCTGATGTCCCCGCAGTACTCCGACATCCTGCAGGCCCTGCAGATCAACGTCACCGGGG
>Ga0208220_1000415_pt1 | contig 18018 bp, 17 predicted proteins | sample NGESurdeep092012_9_FD_184484 | JGI IMG/M metagenome (GOLD analysis project Ga0208220, IMG submission 184484) | Arctic peat soil microbial communities from Barrow, Alaska - NGEE Surface sample F53-1 deep-092012 (SPAdes) | ecosystem: Environmental > Terrestrial > Soil > Wetlands > Peat ...
TATCGCCAGTCGGGCTACAGGTGCGCGCCGTTCTCGCATCGCATGGCGACGTCTTGTTCAGCGGATCAACTGAGCCGACGGAGCAGCAACTCTGGGGCTATTTCGCGGACGGCGAGTGCGTGGCGCTCACAGCGGAACCCGGCGTGCACTCCGGCACCGGCGCGAGTGATGTGCTCGTCGTGAGCAGCGCCTCGCTGTCGGACGACGGTGTGCACACCGCCGTCCGCAAGAACGGTGTCGAGGTCGGACGCATCGGATCGTTCGCCTCGCCCGCGCCGTTCTCGCCTCGCGTTTCAATCTCGAAGCAGGGACGCCGCGAGCTGCGCACCGCCCTCGTGTTGCCGCGCGACCACGTCGAGGGATCCGCCCGACTTCCGGTGCTGATGGATCCCTACGGCGGTCCGCACGCGCAACGCGTGGTCGCATCACGCGGCGCGTACCTGAACTCGCAATGGCTGGCCGACCAGGGATTCGCCGTGGTGATCGTCGATGGCCGCGGCACGCCCGCTCGCGGGCTCGCGTGGGAGCGCGCCATAGCTGGCGATCTCGCGACGGTGGTTCTTGAGGATCAGGTCGATGCGCTGCAGTCTTTGGCGGCGACGCACCCGGACCTGGATCTTTCGAAGGTCGCGATCCGAGGTTGGTCGTTCGGCGGCTACCTTGCTGCCCTGGCCGTGCTGCGGCGTCCCGACGTCTTTCAGGTGGCCGTCGCCGGCGCGCCTGCCATCGACTGGAGCTTGTACGACACGTACTACACCGAGCGATACCTCGGTGTTGACACCTCGGCCCCTTCGTACGCGATCAGTTCGCTACTTGCCGATGCACCCACACTTTCTCGGCCGCTGATGATCGTGCACGGGCTGGCCGACGACAACGTGGTTGCGGCCCACAGCCTGCGACTGTCGACCGCGCTGCTTGCCGCTGGCCGACCGCACACCATGCTCCCCCTGTCGGGCGTGACCCATATGACGTCGCAGGAGGACGTCGCGGCGAACCTGGCCAAGCTCGAGGTGCAGTTCATCCGCAGTTCATTCAGCTAAGCGTGGATACACCCGTGATGGCGCGGGTACACCCCTCGCATGGTTACTTGGCTCACGCGCAGTCTGATCTTCATCGTCGGGGGCGCCGTGCTGGCGTTTGCGGTCACTACCAGCACGATCACGTACCACAGCACGAAGCACGGCGCGACGCTCGACGTGCACACCGTCGGCGCCATTCTGCTGCTCGTCGGGATCTTCGATCTGCTGCTCAACTTCGGCGTGTCGATGTACCTGCGCGACACCGGACAGCCGCTCGACCCCTACGTCGCCAACCCCGCGACCGCAGCGTTTGGCACGCCCCCAACCTTGGGCGCACCTGTCGCCGGGCAGACGGTCACCCGCCAGGTGTGGGCAACCGCGCCGAACGTGCGGCCGCCGCACGACACGCAGCCCATCCCGATCGACCCGCAGCTCTGACCCCTAGAACCCAAGCGAAAAAACACGACCGAATTCCTTCACTCGGCGCGAACACCGGGCGGGACGGCGGGTGCGAGCGGCGGGTTGTGACCAGACCGGGCTACTCCTCGCGGGAGGCCTTTGCCCGGCGTCCGCGGTACTTCTCTCGCTCTGACATCGACAGCTCGACTTTGCGGATACGCACATTCGCCGGCGTGACTTCAACGCATTCGTCTTCGCGGCAGAACTCCAGCGCCTGCTCGAGCGACAGCACCTTGTGTGGGATCAACGGCACCAAGACGTCGCTGGACGACTGGCGCATGTTGGTGAGCTTCTTTTCCTTGGTGGGATTCACGTCCATGTCGTCTTGACGTGAGTTCTCACCGACGATCATGCCTTCGTAGACCTCGGTCTGCGGGCCGACGAACATCGTGCCTCGCTCTTGCAGGTTCGACAGTGCGAAGCCCGTCGTCGGACCGCGACGGTCAGCCACCAGCGAGCCGGTTGGCCGCGTACGCAGATCGCCATGCCACGGCTCATAGCGTTCATGCACGTGGTGCAGCAGCCCGGTACCGCGAGTCTCCGTCAAGAACTCGGTGCGGAATCCGATGAGTCCGCGTGCCGGCACGATGTATTCCATCCGGATCCAGCCGGTGCCGTGGTCGACCATCTGCTCGAGGCGACCCTTGCGCAACGCAAGCAACTGGATGAGCACGCCCTGGTAGTCGCTGGGCGCATCGATAGTCAGGCGCTCCATCGGCTCGTGCACCTTGCCGTCGACGCGCTTGGTCACAACCTGCGGCTTGCCAACGGTGAGCTCGAATCCTTCGCGGCGCATGATCTCGACGAGAATCGCGAGTTGCAGCTCACCACGACCCTGTACTTCCCAGGTGTCGGGGCGTTCGGTGTTCAGGACACGGATCGAGACGTTGCCGACAAGCTCGGCATCGAGCCGGTTCTTGACTAGCCGGGCCGTGAGCTTCTTGCCCGACTCGCCCGCAAGCGGTGAGGTGTTGATGCCCACCGTCATCGACAGGCTCGGCTCGTCGACGGTGATGATCGGCAGCGGGCGCGGGTCGTCGGGGTCGGCGATCGTCTCACCGATGGTGATCTCGGGGATGCCGGCGATAGCCACAATGTCGCCGGGGCCTGCCGTTTCGATCGGTACCCGCTCAAGGGCGCTGGTGCCGAGCAGTTCGGTGAGCCGCACCTTCTCGATCGTGCCGTCGGACTTGCACCACGCAACCTGCTGCCCGCGCTTCATCGTTCCGGAGTGCACCCGAAGCAGCGCGAGACGGCCGAGGTACTGCGATGCGTCGAGGTTCGTGACATGTGCGCGCAGCGGCACATCCGGATCGAACGACGGCGGCGGAACGGTCCCCAGAATCGTCGCGAACAACGGCTCGAGGTCAGGGCTGTCGGGCATCGTGCCGTCGTCCGGCCTGGTAAGTGAAGCCCTGCCGGCGCGCGCGCACGCATAGACGATCGGGAAGTCGAGAATGCTCGAGTGGTCGAGGTCGTCGTCCATCAGATCAATGAACAACTCATAGGTCTCGTCGACGACTTCGGCGATCCGCGCGTCGGGCCGGTCGACCTTGTTGATGACAAGCACGACAGGCAGCTTCTTCTGCAATGCCTTGCGGAGTACGAAGCGGGTTTGCGGCAACGGACCCTCAGATGCGTCGACCAGCAACAACACAGCGTCGACCATCTCGAGGCCGCGCTCGACCTCACCACCAAAGTCTGCGTGACCTGGGGTGTCGACGATGTTGATCGTCACACCGCTGTGCAGCACAGCGGTGTTCTTCGCGAGGATCGTGATGCCCTTCTCGCGCTCGAGGTCCATGGAGTCCATGACCCGTTCGCGGACCGAATCGTTCTCGGCCTGGTGCTCGGAAAATGCACCGGATTGCCAGAGCATGGCGTCGACCAGCGTGGTCTTGCCGTGGTCGACGTGGGCGATGATCGCGACGTTCCGCAGATCGTCGCGGGTACTCATGGGCATGAGGAAGTGCTCCAGACCAAGGTGGGGCTCCCAAGACGTGTCTCGTTGGGATTACCCCATCGTACGTGGTCGCACGCTTATAAGCCTCATCGTCGGAGAAAGGGCGTATGTACTGGGCCTGCACGGCCTACAAATCGTGGCCCGTCGTGCTGTCGACGTGGTCGGGTATCTCGCCTTCGTGGCGATCACCGGTGGTCACTGTCCCGCACGGCTCGAACGTAAGAACTGAACCACCGGACGACGACGGCTTGTGCTCGGTGCCTCTCGGCACGACGAATGTGTCGCCTTCGCGCAGCAGAACGGTGGTCTCGGCGCCGGTGTCGTCACGAACCGCAACCTCCAGTTGTCCGTCGAGGACAAGGAAGAACTCGTCGGTGTCCTCGTGCACATGCCACACGTGCTCGCCCCTGGCATGGGCGATGCGCACGTCGTAGTCGTTCACACGCGCGACGATCCGCGGGCTGTACACCTCATCAAACGAAGCCAAAGCCGTTGTCAGGTTCACCGGTGCGAGCGTCATGCCTGCAAGTGTTCCACTTCCGACGGTTCGACTAGCGATCCGACGCCGTGACGTGGCCGCCGCGGAACCGGCGTGAGCACGATGGCAATGACCGGAAAGATCGCTGCCACCAAGAAGCCCGTGCTGTAGGACGTGCTTTCAATCAGGACGCCGAGCAGCGGGGGCGTGAGAATCGCGGCGATGTTCTGCGCGGTGTTCTGTGCTCCGAGTGCGCGCCCCGCCCACGCCGAGCCGGCGATCTCGGCAGCGGCCGTGAACCCGAGACCGTTGTCGGTCACTGTGACGACGGCACCGACCGCAAACGCGACGACGACGAACGCGGCATGACGTGCATCTCCAATCGCGATGGCCACCATCGTCAATGCACTGGCGACCGCGATCTGACGCATCGGGCGCAAGCGACTGCCGACGCGGTCGGACCACGCACCGGCGCCCACCCGACCGGCAGCGCCGGCCACCTGCATGGCGAAGACCAGACGACCTGCCGCGAGCACCTCCCAATGCCGCTGGTTCACGAGGTACTCGAGAACGAACGCGGATACCGCGAACTGCGGAACGACGAGCAACATGCTCGAGCCATGTACTCGCCACAGTTGCGGGGTTCGGTAGGGCGACCGGGTGCTGCCTGATGTATTTGCCGTCGGACGCGGTGGATTCGTGACGAGCGCGAAGACCAGCACCGCAACTGCGGCACACAGTGCTGCCGGGAACACAAACGCGGTCGATAGGCCGTGCCGAGCGAGTGCGGGCAGGGTCAACGCCGCGAGCCCGACCCCAAGCGGTTGCGCGGTTTGTCGAACGCCCATAGCAAATCCGCGTTCGTGCGCCTCGAACCACCCCAGCACGACGCGCCCACTCGCCGAGTTCACCGAGGCCCCTGCCGCACCGGCCAACGCCAGCAATGCACACAGTGCAGTCAATCCATGAACGAAGCAGGCCGCTGTAAGAAAGATTGCCGCGCCGGCGAGCCCGACCGTGATCACCAGTCGTTCGCCCCACCGGTCAGCGGCGTAGCCCCAGGCAAACAGCGTGAACAGGACGCCGAGGCCGGGCGATGCGACGACGACTCCGGCTCGAGCCAACGAAATGCCGTAGGTGTGCCGGATCGCGGGGACGAGCATCGGAAGTCCGTAGACGTAGCAGCACATCGCCGCCTGGGCAGACCAGCCCAAGCCCAGGATCAACCACCGGCGACGCGACGTTCCCACGTCTGGGATCGTAACCTCGCCATCTCGTTTACCGAGACGACGATCTCAGTATTTGGGACACGTCAAGTCCGCCCCTATTACGCCGTTTGCCCCAACCGTTACATGGGCACCACCGATATCTCGCAATTCGCCGCCGCTGCTGCGGCATAAGGCAGACTTGACTGCGTGAGCAGTCCGCCGTCTGACGACGAGTTCGCGGTCCGCGCACGCAGCTTCGGCGCAGTAGCCCGCGAGTACGACCGGGCCAGACCGTCGTACACGGCTGAGATGGTGGACGAGATCGTCGCGTTGCTGCCGGGGCGCGACGTCGTCGAGGTGGGAGCGGGTACCGGTAAGGCGACGGTGCTGTTCGCCGTCCACGGGCTTGCGATGACCTGCGTCGAGCCAGACCCAGCGATGGCTGCGGTGCTCGCAGAGAACACCCGGCTGTTGCCCAATGTGAGTGTCACGGTCTCGTCGTTCGAGGATTTTCAGCCAGCAGGGCATTATGACGGCCTGCTCGCCGCGCAGTCGTGGCACTGGACGTCGCGCGAGCATCGGTGGGTGAAGGCGGCAAGCGTGTTGCGCGAGGGTGGCCTGATCGCGCTGTTCTGGAACCGCGAGCAATCACACCGCAGCCCGCTGCTGTCGGCGGTTGCTGACGTCTACCGTCGGTATGGACTGGGCGACTCGAACGAGGGAAGCCCTGACCAGGCGCCGCCTGCCTGGCCACGCGACGAGATGGAAAAGCAGCCAATCCTCACGGACGTCGAAGTGCGCACGTACGAGTCAACACACAGCTACTCAACAGCTGCCTGGTTGGCATACGCGGCATCGACATCGAACATGTTGATCCTCGAGCCGGCGCAACGTGAAGCGATCTTTGCCGATGTCGCCAAGGTGATCCACGACGCGGGTGGCGTGCTCGAGGTCCATCGTCGCTGCGACCTGTACCTCGCGCGGCGCACGGCAGTTCCGGTGTAGCCGCAGTTCCGGTGTAGCCGCAGTTCCGGTGTAGCCGCAGTTCCGGTGTAGCCGCAGTTCCGGCATAGCTGTCAACCATTTCCCCTGGACCGGCGTCTACCTGGCACTCACATCTTCGCCCGGGGGAAACATGACACGCATCTGGACCACCACACTTGGCGTCGCTGTCCTCGGCGTCGGACTCCTGCTCGCAGGGTGCGCGAGTTCGGGGGCCAAGACCGCGGCTTCGGTCGCGCCGGCTACACCGACCTCTTCGGCGCCGCCCGCGCCAGTGGTCCAGGCCGTTCCCGTTGCGAGGGTCGCACCGGTTGCACCGGTTGCCCAGGTTGCACCGGTTGCCCAGGTTGCACCGGTTGCCCAGGTTGCGCCCGTTGCGCAGGCCGTTCCCGTTGCCCAGGTCGCGCCTGTAGCCCCTGTCGCACCCGCCAGCACCCCTCCGGCGCCGCCAGTGGCGACGACGACCGCCAGCACACCGTCGTCCGCCAGTGCATCGCCTGCCGCGAGCACGTCGCCGTCGGCCAGCACCCCGCCGTCCGGCTCGGCTCCGCATTTCACGACGCCCGACGACGCGATGCGCTACTTGGTCGCCGCCTACAACCGCCACGACATCGCCGCCGAGATGCACGTGACGACGCCCGATTCGCGCGCGGCGCTGGAGACCGAGCGCCAGTGGGTCAACACGTTCAGCTTCCACAGCTGCACCTTGAACCCCGGCGGCGGCGACTACAGCTGCCAGTTCGACATGGTCTCGAAGGTAGCGACGACTGACCAAGGCACGGACGGCTTCGGCGACGACCTCCAGAAGATGGGCGAGATCACCGTCCTGGTCGCACCGGCCGGGCGTCCTGGCTGGTACATGTACTACAACGAAGGCTGCGGCGGCTGACCTCGGGCCCTTGCACGAACGAGCCGACTCCTCACAGATACAGGTGGGCTCCTCACAAAAGCAGGTCCCGGGCGACCGAAAACCTGTACCTGTGAGGAGCCGCGAGGTTTTGATCGGCGCAAAGGTGAATCTCTGAGGAGTCGACGGAGTCGCCCTCGTCCGAGCGACGGGGTCGCCCGTGTGGCGAGTGACGTAGTCGTCCGTGTAGGGAGTGACGTAGTCGCCCGTGTACGGAGTGACGGATGCCACACCGCCTCGGCTGGGAGCGAGGCCAGCGCCGGGCGTAGGTTGTGCTCGCGTATGACCCGCAACGATGCGGGCAGCACGAGAAGGCGGGGCCGATGTCCGTCCAGAGCAAGGCCACGGCCGCGGGTGGCGGACAACCCCCGGAAGGCCGGGTCGGACGCCGAGCGGCCATCAGTGCGAAGACCTTGCGCACCGACCGCTGGTGGATCCAGCCAGTCGTCACCTTCGTCGTCTTGTTCAGCTTCATCATCTACTCGACGTGGGCCGCGTTCATCGACCGCGACTACTTCTCCGAGCCGTACATCTCGCCGTTCTACTCCCCGTGCCTCGCGATCAAGTGCGGCACGGTGCCGGGCTCACACGGCGTCCCGCACCTGGGCATCTTCGGGCATTGGTGGTTCACCTCGCCCGCGATCATCATCCTGATCGTGCCGCTCGGCTTCCGGATGACCTGCTACTACTACCGCAAGGCCTACTACCGGTCGTTCTGGCTCTCGCCGCCCGCTTGCGCTGTTGCCGAGCCGCACGCAAAGTACACCGGCGAGACGCGCTTCCCGCTCATCGTGCAGAACATCCACCGGTACTTCTTCTACCTCGGGACCCTGCTCAACATCATCTTGACCTACGACGCGGTCATTGCGTTCCGCAACCACCAGGGCCGGTGGGGTCACGCCGGTGTCGGCACCCTCGTGCTGGTGCTCAACGCGGTGTTCTTGTGGTCGTACACGGCGACCTGCCATTCATGCCGCAGCATTATCGGCGGCCGTCTGAACCACTTTTCCAAGCATCCGGTCCGCTACTGGTTGTGGGGTCAGGTCAGCAGGGGGAATCGTTACCACATGCAGATCGCCTGGGTTTCGCTGCTGTGGGTGGCATTTTCGGACGTGTATGTACGGCTCGTCGCGTCCGGCACGATTACCGACCTGAGGTTCTTCTGACATGAGCGGCCCTATATATGAGTGAGAGCGAACGGCACACCTACGACGTCGTCGTCATCGGGGCGGGCGGCGCCGGACTGCGTGCGGCGATCGGTGCGCACGAGGCAGGCGCGAAGACCGCCGTTGTTTGCAAGTCGTTGCTCGGCAAAGCTCACACCGTTATGGCCGAAGGCGGCATCGCCGCGGCGATGGGCAACGTATGGAGCGAAGACAACTGGCAGGTGCATTTCCGCGACACGATGCGCGGCGGCAAGATGCTCAACCACTGGCGCATGGCACAGCTGCACGCGCAGGAAGCACCCGACCGCGTCTGGGAGCTCGAGAGTTGGGGCGCACTGTTCGACCGCACCAAGGAAGGCAAGATCTCCCAGCGCGACTTCGGCGGCCACCGCTACGCGCGCCTTGCGCATGTCGGCGACCGCACCGGCCTGGAGATGATCCGCACCCTGCAACAGCGTGCGGTCGCGATCGGCATCGACGTCTACATGGAATGCACGATCACGCAGTTGCTGAAGGATGGCGACCGTATCTCAGGCGCCTTCGGCTACTGGCGCGAGTCGGGCCGCTTCATCACTTTCGAGGCGCCGGCCGTGATCCTGGCCACCGGCGGCATCGGCAAGTCGTTCAAGATCACCTCGAACTCCTGGGAGTACACCGGTGACGGGCACGCGCTCGCGATGGGCGCCGGCGCACCACTGGTGAACATGGAGTTCGTCCAATTCCATCCGACCGGCATGGTCTGGCCGCCGTCCGTTCGCGGTCTGCTCGTCACTGAATCAGTGCGAGGGGACGGCGGGGTGTTGCGCAACTCCGAAGGCAAGCGGTTCATGTTCGACTACATTCCGGAGTTCTTCAAGGAGGAGACCGCCGACACGGAAGAAGAAGGCGATCGGTGGTACGAGGACCACGTCAACAACCGGCGTCCGCCCGAGTTGTTGCCTCGCGACGAGGTTGCGCGCGCGATCAACTCCGAGGTCAAGGCAGGTCGCGGATCGCCGCATGGTGGCGTGTTCCTCGACATCGCCTCGCGCCGCACGCCGGAGTTCATTCGCAAGCGGCTGCCGTCGATGTACCACCAGTTCATGGAACTCGCCGACGTCGACATCACGAAAGAGGCGATGGAGATCGGGCCGACGTGTCACTACGTCATGGGCGGCGTCGAAGTCGATCCCGACTCGCAAATGTCAACGGTGGCAGGGCTTTTCGCCGCCGGTGAGGTTGGCGGCGGCATGCACGGGGCGAACCGTCTCGGCGGCAACTCGCTGAGCGACCTGCTCGTGTTCGGTAAGCGTGCAGGTGAGCATGCGGCGGCATATTCGGTGTCAGTGACTGGCGGGCGCCCGTCGATCGCCGATACCGACGTTGCCACTGCCGCTGAGGCTGCGTTGGCACCGTTCGAACGGGAGGGTGGCGAGAACCCCTACACCGTGCAGCACGACCTGCAAGATGCGATGCACAACCTCGTCGGCATCATCCGCACGGCCGAGGAGATCGAAGAGGCGCTAGCCACGATCGGGACCCTCAAGCGCCGCGTCGCATCGCTGTCGGTCGAGGGCCATCGTCAATACAACCCCGGCTGGCACCTGTCGCTCGACCTACGCAACATGCTGCTGGTCTCGGAATGCGTTGCGCGCGCGGCTCTCGATCGGAAAGAAAGCCGGGGGGGTCACACGCGCGAGGACTACCCAGCGACCGATCCCAGCTGGGGGAAGATCAACGTGCTGTGCAAGTTGAACGACGCCGGCACCGGCGTCGAGGTGTTCCACCAAGACCTGCCCGTCATGCCCGACGATCTCAAGGCACTGTTCGAGGAGAGCCACTGATGGGCTACGACCTCAAGATGCGGGTGTGGCGCGGAGACGAGAACGGTGGCGATCTCGTCGACTACACCGTTGAGGTCGAAGCGGGCGAGGTTGTCCTCGATGCGATTCACCGGCTGCAGGCGACGCAGGCCGGCGACCTCGCCGTCCGATGGAATTGCAAGGCCGGTAAGTGCGGCTCGTGCAGCGCCGAGATCAACGGACGCCCGCGGCTGCTCTGCATGACACGGCTGTCTATCTTCGAGCCGACCGAAACCATCACCGTGACGCCGATGCGCACATTCCCGGTGCTGCGCGACCTGGTCACTGACGTCTCGTTCAACTACGAGAAGGCCCGACAGGTGCCGCCCTTCACTCCGCCGGTCAACCTCAAGCCCGGCGACTACCGCATGCAACAGGTCGACGTCGAGCGGTCGCAGGAGTTCCGCAAGTGCATCGAGTGTTTCCTTTGCCAAGACGTCTGCCACGTGATCCGTGATCACGAGGAGAACAAGCCGTCCTACGCCGGCCCGCGGTTCTTCATCCGGTACGCGGAGCTCGACATGCACCCGCTCGACACCGTCGATCGCAAGCAGATGCTGCAAGAAGAACAAGGACTCGGTCTGTGCAACATCACCAAGTGCTGCACCGAGGTCTGCCCTGAGCACATCAAGATCACCGACAACGCGATCATCCCGATGAAGGAACGCGTCGTCGATGTGAAGTTCGACCCGTGGGGCAAAGTCATGCGCACCCGCCGCGAAGCCGAACAGCCGAGAACGCCGGCCGCGCAACTGTTAACTAGCGACGCTGCTGCCGCCGAGGGCGCAGTCACGGCCGCGCCTTCGCGGACTGTGTTAAGCGCGGCTCCGGTCGCTCCGGTTAAAGCAGCGAAAGCCACGCCGGTCGCCGCTCGCGCAGCTCCCGTTCCCGCTGCACCCGCTGCACCCGCAGCGCCGTCCAGGCCCGCCGCTGTCACCCCGCATGTCACCCCGCATGTCACCCCGCATGTCACCCCGCATGTCACTGTGTCGCACGACCTCGCAGACGCAGACCGCGCGGTCGCCTCTCGCACCGCGTACATGCAAACGCTCATGTCCTTGCACGGCGTTGCGGAACTGGTGCTCGCGGGGACGCAGCGCCGCGCGAACCGGTCGATCAAGCTGGTCGTCACTGGCGACGGCTTCGCGACCGGGCCACTGCCGCGCCCACCGTGGCGGCTCGCCGTCCGGGGTACCGATCTCGTCGTTGGTGACGACTGGCTGGTGTTGCCGCTGCACGGGACCTTCGTCGACCTCGCCGCGAACGCAGGAGTCGCGTGTGCGCCGCCGGCCGATGCGTATCCCCCGGCGAGCGGCTGCAAGCCCGGCAACCGCATGCACATCGACCACACCGCGGCCACCGATTTGCTGCGGGCGCTGAAGATTGGCGACGCGGCGTGCAGAGCGATGGCCACGGCACATGCGCCGACGAACCCGCCGGAGCCGATCTTGTGGCCCGAGCACTTCGACGTCGGCATCACACTTGACGCCGTGAACTACGGGGTGTCGCCCGGCGACGATTCGGTCCCCGAGGCGTACGCGTACGTCGGTCCACACACGGCGCGCAAGGGCAAGTTCTGGAACCAGCCCTTCGGCGCTGCTCGCCCGATGACAGAGTTCGCCGACGCCGACGCAGTCGTCGCCTTCTTCGAAGAGGGACGTCGACAGGCGACCCCGAAGACTCCCGCGACCTAACCGATCGAGCGGTACCGAGAACCGGGTGGTGGTCCGCGATGCGAGTGTTGTTCGTTCAGCAGGACCACGTGTCGTCACTCGGCTACGTCGGCGAGGCCTTCGCCGATCGAGGCTTCGATGTCGAGACGCTGCAGGTCGTGCCTGCGGAACACTTCGCCGTCCCCTCTGTATCTGTCGTTTTTCCTGACCCACGCGACTACGACGTCGTTGTTCCGCTAGGTGCACCCTGGTCGGTGTATGACGCGGAGACGATCGGGGCGTGGGTCGGTGAGGAGCTCGGTTTTCTTCGGGCCGCCCATGCTGGCGGGGTCCCGGTGTTCGGGATTTGCTTCGGCGGGCAGGCACTTGCAGCCGCGCTTGGTGGGGCCGTCGAACTCAGTCCAGAACCGGAGTTGGGCTGGACGATCGTCGAGTCGAGCGAGCCTGACCTAGTGGAGGTCGGACCGTGGTTTCAGTTGCACCAGGATCGGTGGCAGTTGCCACCCGGAGCGCGTGAGTTGGCGACGACCGGCGTTGCATCGCAGGCGTTCGTGCTCGGGCGCTCGATGGGAGTGCAATTCCATCCCGAGCTGACGCCGGCCATCCTGCAGGCGTGGCTCGATAGCGGCGACCGCGACTACCTGCTCGCGCGTGGCGTCGACCCCGACGCCCTGATGGTCACGACGAAGATGCAGGCCGAGGCAGCGCGCGAACGTGCAGTGCGCCTCGTTGACCGGTTCCTCTTGCAGGTCGCAACAGCGGACTTCGAACCGAGTCGCTAGCGAAAATCCAGTTGTCGCTTGGTGCGAGAATTGCCGCGTGGAGTACCGACGGGCCGTTCTGAGCGATGCGGACGACATTGCTGACCTGCACGCCGAGAGCTGGCGGCTCCATTATCGCGGCGCCTATTCCGACGAGTTTTTAGACGGTGACGTGTTCCTTGACCGCAAGAAGGTGTGGGCGGAGCGCCTAGCGGCCCCGCGCGACGCAACGTCAACGGTCGTGGCGGCAACGGGTTCGGTCATCGTTGGATTCGTGCACACCGTCTTTCACAGCGATCCCCAGTGGGGAGCGTTGCTAGACAATCTCCACGTTCGCGCAGACGTGAAGCGTCACGGAATCGGTCGCCGGCTCATGGTGGAAGCGGCCCGATCGGTCATCACCGATGACGCGTCGCGTGGGATGTACCTCTGGGTTCTGGAGCAGAACGTCGCGGGGCAGGGTTTTTACCGTGCCCAAGGCGGGATCGATGTCGAGCGTGTACTTGCCGGGCCGTTTCCCGGCGGAGGGAAAGCCTGGGCGCACCGATATGCCTGGACTGACGCCTCAGCGGTAGGCGTCGAGGCCTAGGTGGATGGCCAGTCCGAGGCCGGCGAGCGCAATCAGAACGCGAAGCACGCGAGTCGGTGAGTGTCTGACGATGACAGGTCCGATCCGTCCCCCGACCAGGACGCCAGCCGCGAGTGGCAGCGCAACGAGCCAGTGCACCGGCCCGAAGATGGCGAAGATGACGGCAGCGACGACATTGGAGATGCCGAGAACCACGTTCTTCAACGCATTGCAGCGAGCGAGCGTATCGGGTGTCGTGATCAGTAACAGCGCGAGCATGAGCACGCCGGCGGCGGCGCCGAAATAGCCCGCGTAAACACCGATCGCGAAGATGCCCGCGAACAGCACGCGCGAGGCAGGAGCGGGTACGTCGTCAAGATGTAGAGTCGGACGTCGAGGCACCAGGATCGTGAGTGAGCCGAGACCGATCAGCCAAGGCACGACGCGCTCGAACGCGCTGGCCGGGGTAAGTAGCAGGATTGTGCCGCCGACTAGCCCGCCGGCGACAGCGATTACGCCGAGTTCGCGTATCCGCGGGCGTTGCCCGCGCAGTTCCGGGCGGGAACCGGCCATCGTTCCGGCAGTGTTGAACACCAACGCAATCGTGTTCGTGACGTTCGCCGCGACGGGCGTGAGCCCGACCGCGAGCAGCGCCGGGTAGCTCACCAGTGACGCCAGACCGGCGATGCTGCCGGCCAAACCTGAACCAACGCCGGCTAAGACAAGGAGAACGGCCTGCCATAGCGTCATTCGGTCACGGTGAGATCGTAGATAATCAAGCCCATGGCGTACGACGAGGTGCTGGCGAATCGGCTTCGAGAGTGCCTGCAAGACGAACCGGGCCTCACCGAGAACGCCATGTTCGGCGGACTCGCGTTCTTAGTGAACGGCAACATGGCGGTCAGCGCGAGTGGCCAGGGCGGGTTGCTGTTGCGAGTGGATCCGTCGCAGACGGAGTCGCTACTAACCAAGCCGCATGCGCGGCGCTTCGAGATGCGCGGGCGCGAGATGGATGGCTGGCTACGCATCGACGCTGAGGGCGTGAAGAGCTCGCGCGACCTGAAGAAGTGGGTCACCATCGGCGCCACCTACGCCCGCTCACTACCGCCGAAGTGACCCTGGCGGAAAACGCCACCAAGTGTTGTGGCTCAGCGCGTGCAAGAACGCGCGCTGGACAACAACGCATCGCAGGATAACGCCCCGATCAGTCGATGGCTCGGTGCAGGAAGCCGCGAATCCCGATCGTGCTGAACACCGCAACCGACACAGCAAGCCCGAGCACGCATACCCACGGGTACATGTGATGCACTGACGGCGTCAGCGCAGCGCGCATCCCCTCGCTCGCGTACGTCATCGGGTTGAACGCGGTGACGACCTGAAACCACCGAAGGTGCGAGAGCGACGGCCACGGGTACTGGCTGCAGCCGGTGAACAGCATCGGCGTCAGGATCAGCGCGAACATGATCTGGATTCGGTTCGGCGGCACCAACGTGCCGAGCGTGAGCCCAATCGCGGAGCCAGCGAGCGCGCCGAGAATCATCACCACGGCAACAAGCCAGATTGCACCTGCATGCCAAGGGATCGAGCCGAGCACCCAGATGCCGACGGGGAACATCACCAACGCCGCAAGCAGTGCGCGCATCGACGCGAACAGCATCTTCTCCAGCGCCACCGCCCACGTCGGCAACGGCGCAAGAAGTCGGTCTTCGATCTCGCGGCTGAACGAGAACTCGAGAACCAGCGGCAAGGCGGTGCTCTGGATGCCGGTTAGCGTCACCGTCAACGCGACGATGCCAGGAAACAACAGATGCGCGTATCCCGGAGTCGTCAAACCGATCGAGCCAAGAACCTTGCCGAAGATGAACAGCAAGCCCAGCGGCTGCAAAATCACCTGAGCAAGGAAGATCGGCAACTCGCGACCGGTCACTGTGATATCGCGTCGCAACACGCTGAAGAACGAGCGCCAGGGACTCGGGTCGCTGATCTCGATCCGCGGAAGAGCGACAGCAGCTGTGGTCATCGCAGCGCACGTCCCGTCAGGTGAATGAACACATCTTCAAGGCTGGGCTCACCAAGCCGCACTTCAGTGAGCCTGCCCTGGTGCTGGGTGACGAGATCCGACACGGGTGCAACCAGGCGCGCCGGCTCTCCGGTCACATACAGCCGAGCACGCAAGGCCGCAGAACCCGCATCGACACGTTCGACCTTCTCGACAGCAGCCAGGCCTTCAAACGCGGCAGCCAACGCCGCCGGATCTGCGATTGGCTCAACGACGATCTCGAGCGTTCCGCTACCGATCAACGTCTTGGTCAACGCGAGCGGCGTGTCGAGGGCGAGCAGCTTGCCGTGGTCGACGATCCCGACGCGGTCTGCGAGCTCTGCCGCCTCGTCCATGTCGTGCGTCGTCAACAGGATCGTGACGCCGACGGACTTCAGGTCGCGAATCCTGTCCCACACGTAAATCCGCGCGGCCGGATCGAGACCGGTCGCCGGCTCATCGAGAAACAGCACCGGCGGCGAGTGCATCAGCGCACGCGCAATCATCACCCGCTGCAGCTGCCCGCCCGACAGCCGGTCGACCTTGTCTTTCGCGCGGTCAGCGAGCCCGAACTGATCAAGCAACTCGATGGCGCGCTCCTCGCGGACCTTCGGCGGCACGCCGTGATAAGCCGCATGAAAGAGCAAGTTCTGTCGGACGTCGAGTGAGCGGTCGAGGTTTGGTCGCTGCGGCACGACACCCAACTGCGTCCGAGCTCGCACCGGAAAGGCCACGACATCGACACCCGCGACGAACGCGGAGCCACCGGTCGGTTTGACCCGCGTCGTCAAGACGCCGATGGTCGTCGTCTTGCCCGCGCCGTTCGGACCAAGCAGACCAAAGCACTCGCCCGACGCGACTTGGAAGGAGATGCCGTCAACCGCGTTCGTGTCGCGCTTGGGATAGCGCTTCACAAGATCGACGACCTCTACCGCTGGCCCCGCCATGACACCTCTCCCCTTGAGTACGATCCGACAATCCGGGTCGGTCCTGGACGCCGCCGACCCCTCTTTCGGGAGTCCGAGCGGCATACACCGGGCACAGTCACCCACCACTGACACCGGCGGCCTCGTACTCACTCGCCGCGACTTGTTCACCCTACTTGGCTCGGCTGCGGTGCTCGTCGCCTGCGGCGGCAAGTCGCACACGACCTCGCCAATCTCCGTCAGTTCCGGAACACCCGAGAGCGGTGCGACGAGCATCAGCAACTCGGCGCCGCCGCCGGCGAACGGCGGCAGCAACTCGACGTCCGGCAGTGTCGTTTAGATCGGCGGACCGCACGCGACGGGTAACGATGCCATGTCGGCCGCCGACGCGCAGCGCGAGGCGCAGATCGCGAACGGACATTGGCAGAGCGGGTGGCACGACGCGACCGGTGCGAGCGGCGACAGTGACCTCGTGATCGCGATCGACGGTGCGAGCCGTACTGCCAAAGCCACCGTGTCCTTTGGTGGCAAACTCCTCGGAGCCCGGTGCCGACCGTTACTTACGACATCGACCTGCTGTCCTTGGGCTATCGCCTGGGAGATGCCAAATCACATCTTCCGCAAAGCAGCTTTCGGCGGCGGCGAAATCGCGGTCGGCGATGGCTTGGTACAAGCGACGGACCACGTCGCCGTCCGCAACAGTGGGCATGTTCATATCGTGCCACGCGAGACCTGCCCGCACCGTCCTGGACCGGCGGGCGGACGATGGACCGGTGAAGCTCAAGCTGGATCTGCACGACATCTACAACCGGGGCGGGGACATTGACCGTGCGCTGCGCGCGGTGATCGACGAAGCCATCGCGAAGAAGGCTCCGCTCGTTGAGATCATCCCCGGCAAGGGATCAGGTGCGTTGAAGAAGCACGTACTGCGTTTCCTTGACCAGAAAGAAATCAAGGCCCTCTACCACCGCGTCGAGAAGGACTCCGACAACTTCGGTCGGGTGTTCGTTCACTTCCGCTGGAAGTAGGTTCGAGCCGAGCGATCAGCCGGCGTCCTGCTCGTACCAGCGCAGCACACGCAGCGCCCGTAGTGTGTTCCCTCTACTCGGGTACCCGTCACCGTCTTCGAGGGCGAACCACACCTTGCCGGGATGCGTGTTCTCGAGCAGCCAGGTGCCATCGGGTTGCTGCTTGGATCGAAGCAAGTCGATCGCCTCGTCAAGCCGTGGATCCGGTGGACCTCCGACGTCCCTGAAGTACTCCAAGCCACGCAGGACGTCGTAGTACCAGCGGGTCGGAAACGAGAAGCTCAACCAGTCCGGGTCGACCACCTCGTCGGTACTCAGACGGCGGAATAGCTCTCGTTCTAGGAAATACTCCTCACCTCGCCGTCTCACGTCGACAGACCCAGGCAAGCCGCCAGTTGCGCGTTCGTGCGCCAGCAGACCTTCGAGCACGCGGATCGTCGTATGGAAGGACGAGCGAATGGAGCCTCTCTCCGCCTCGCAGTTCCACCCGCCGTCCTCGAGTTGCTCACCCAGCAACCTGGCTGCCACACCGTCGACGTCCTCGCCGAAGTACGCACCGAGCACCACCACCATGCCGTTGATGCACGGCTCGACCTCGCCCTCAAAGAACGGCTCGCCTGCGTACTCCCAACGGCAGTTCTCTTTGACCAGTGCGACTGCCCGGCGCACTCGGTCATTCCGGGGGGCGATCCCGAAGTCTCGGAGCAGCATCAAGCTGTAGGCAGTGGCACTCCACGGCTGGCCTTCGCCGAACTGGCCCGGGCCTTGGAATTGATCTATGGGCCCCGGGAAGAGCGCGCCGCCGTCCCACTGGCCGTCTTCGCCTTCCAGGTCCAGCAGTCGAGCGCCCCAGCCCTGCGTGGCAATGCGTGCTCGCTCCGCTGCCACAACATCGGTCGGAGCGTGGACGAGATCGCGCAGTACCTGCCATCGGATGGCGGGGTCAGAATCGAGCAGCCAGTCGATCACCGTCATTCGCCG
>Ga0208220_1000416_pt1 | contig 17998 bp, 16 predicted proteins | sample NGESurdeep092012_9_FD_184484 | JGI IMG/M metagenome (GOLD analysis project Ga0208220, IMG submission 184484) | Arctic peat soil microbial communities from Barrow, Alaska - NGEE Surface sample F53-1 deep-092012 (SPAdes) | ecosystem: Environmental > Terrestrial > Soil > Wetlands > Peat ...
GGGAGGATCAGCGCGAAGAACTCGGGCAGCTTGCCGTTCGCCGCCATGATGCCGCCGATCACGCCGACGTTCACGCAGTTGCCCCACAGCAGGTAGATCGTGGGAATGCCAAGGAAGATGCCAAGCCCTAACGCGCCGGCGGCAATGACCGCGTTGTGGGTCCACACGTTGGCAGCAAAGTCGGACGCCGGATGCGCGGAGTAGTAGTCCTTGAAGTCATGCGAGACAAGTTGCCGGACGTCGGCGGGCGACGCGAGTGTGTCGATGACCTTGGGGTGGGTGGCGATCCAAACCCCGATCGCCGTCATAACGGCGAGCGAGGCAATCGCGGTCGAGACCCACCACCGCGCCGTCCGGTATAAGACTGCAGGCAAGGTGACGACGAAGAAGCGAGCGAAGTCGCGCCATGCGGGGTCGTGCGTTCCGGTGATCGCGGCGCGAGCACGCGCGGTCAGAACCGAGAGCCGTGAGATGAGGTGCGCATCGGGCGACCGCGACTGGATGACGGACAGGTGCGTCGCGGTGCGCTGGTACAACTCGATCAGCTCATCGACGTCCGCGCCACTCAGCCTTGACGGGCGTTCAGCGCGCTGCACAAGCGTTTCCAGGCGCGCCCAGTCCGCCTGATGTGCGGCAACGAACACATCGATGTCCACTAGAGGGCAGACTAAGGCACTATGACGGCTGGTGTGGTGACGGGCGAGGCAGTCGCGCTCGACGTCCGCTTGGCGCATTGGCCGTCGCGACTGCTCGCAAAGCTGATCGACCTGATCTTGCAGCTGGTCATCTTCTTCCTTCTGATACTGATCGTCGGTCAGCTGGTGTCCAATTCGGACGGCGACGCCAGTACCGCGCTCGTGCTCTGCATCCTCGTCTTCAGTTTCGTCGGCTACAACGTGCTCCTTGAGACTGTGTGGCGCGGACGGACGCCGGGCAAGGCCGCGTTGGGTCTGCGCGTTGTGCGGGACGACGGGGGGCCGGTGCGGTTTCGGCACGCGCTCGTCAGGGGCATCATGTTCCCGCTCGAGAGCTGGGGACCTGCGCTGTTCGCAAGCATCTTCAGCAGGAGGGGTAAGCGCTTCGGCGACATGCTGGCCGGCACCATCGTCGTACAGGAACGCGTGCCTGGTGTTACTGCGCTGCCGGTGCAGATGCCCGCGCCACTTGCGTGGTGGGCGACAACCCTTGATCTGTCGCGACTCGATGACGACCTTGCGTTGGCTTGCCGGCAGTTTCTGGCGCGTCAGAATGAACTCCATCCTGCGGCGCGCGATGCGATGGGAAACGAGCTGATGGCCGCAGTGTTGGCGCGCGTCACGCCTCCCCCGCCGCCGGGAACTCCGGGCTGGGCTTACCTGTCTGCAGTACTTGCCGAGCGACGCAGGCGTGAGGAGCAGCGAATGTACGCTGCTGCGCCCGTGGCCGCGCCGCAATACAGCGCGGGCCCGTTTGGTGCTGCACCTCAGTACGGAAGTGCGCAGCAAAGAGTTACACCCACATACGGAACAGGCGCGCAGTACGGTGGCGCGCCGCACCCGCAGCTGCACTCGCAACCGCCGGCGCCGGCGCCGGCGCCGAATCATGTGCCGCCGCCTGTCGAATCTGCGCCTTTGCAGCCAGCGGAACCTCCACCGCCTGGGCCGTTCGCTCCTCCGCAGTAAGCGCGCGCAAACAATTTTATTTGTTTTCCACATCCACGTATTCGCAGCCGAAAATGTCAGTGGCCGCAGATAGTTTCGGGTTATGGACCAAGAGGTTGAGCTCGCGGATATTGCTCCCGGTGTGGAGCTCGCGACGCGACTCATGGCGATAACAACGGCGGACATTCACGAGGACTACGACGTATTGGAAGTTGTTGCGGCCTGGGATCGGATGATCGCGTGGGCACACGCGGGCCAGTTAGCGGCAGTTGCAGATTTCGCCCGCCGACCGTGGTCGATCGGGGAGACGCCCGACGCAGCCCGCGCCAAACACGGTCCGTTGGGATCGGTTCGGCGCAGTAATCCCGATGATGAGATCGCCGCCCGGTTGTCCATCTCCTCAGGCTCAGCGGAGTTTCGGCTCGGCCTTGCCCTTGAGCTGACGGAGTTGCAGGCGACCGCTGCGGCGCTGGCCACAGGACAGATCGATGTGCAGAAGGCGCACTCCATCGCCGACGGGTGTCGCCACCTCGACCCCGTCACCGCCACTGAGGTGGAGGCGATCGTATTGGCCCGTGCCGGGGATCAGACCAACGCACAGCTGAAGAAGGCGGTTCGCAAGGCGGCGATCACCGCCGACCCAGTCGCCGCTCAGAAGCGACATGTGGCTGCGAAGAACGAACGCGGGGTGTGGCTGACCCCACTCGACGATGGCATGGCGGAGGTGCGTGCGGTCATGGCGGCCGCCGATGCGCTCAAGGTGTACAACGTGCTCAGCGCGGCCGCGTTGTCGGCGAAGCTCGCCGGTGGCGAGGCCCGCAACACCGCGCAGTTGCGCGCCGATTTCCTGCTTGCCCCCTTTGATGAGGCGATCGCCACCGGTGAACTGTCCGGTGTGGTGCCGACCAAACTGGCGTTCGGCTCTCGCGGTTGTGGGGAAGCCAACGTGACGGTGCCGGCGTCAGTGATCATGGGCGTGTCCAACGTCCCGGGCGAGCTGACCGGCTACGGCGCCATCACCGCTGAGGTGTCTAAGGAGTTGGCACGCGACCGGGTCATGCGCCGGATCGTGACCAACCCGGTCGACGGCAGTTTCCTGGCCGCCGACACCGCGACCTACCGGCCCAGCGCGGTGCTGAGGCGCCACGTTCAGTTGCGCGATGGCACCTGCCGGTTCAAAACCTGCGACCTGCCCTCACTCGTCTGCGCCCTCGACCACTCCAAACGGCACCCCGATGGCCGCACGTGCGAAGGCAACATGGGTCCGTTCTGCGAAAGACATCACATCTTCAAACACCTCCTCGACGGAGTGCTTGCGCATTTGAAGCAACCCAACCCGGGCACCTTCGTGTGGACCATGCCCACCGGCCACGTCTACACCACCACACCACCCGCGATCGGCCCACCGATCAAAGACGAGAAACACGCAGCACCGGCCATCGACTGGAACGAGCCACCGCCGTTCTAGATCGGGACCGATGCGAGATCGGCTACCGGCCGAGCCTCGATCGTCAGACAGTTACCGGCCTAGAGACCTGTAACTGTCTGACAGTCGCCGAACCCCGGGAACAGCCGAACTCAGTAGCGGTAGGAGTCCGCCTTGTACGGGCCCTCGATCGGGACGCCAAGGTAGCCAGCCTGCGCTGGTGTGAGCTCCGTGAGCCGCACCCCAAGCGCCGACAGGTGCAGCCGGGCAACGGCCTCGTCGAGGTGCTTGGGCAGGACGTACACGCCGACCGGGTACTGCGCGGTCTTCGTGTACAGCTCGATCTGCGCGAGCACCTGGTTGGTGAACGAGTTGCTCATGACGAAGCTCGGGTGGCCGGTGGCGTTGCCAAGGTTCAGCAGCCGGCCTTCTGACAGGACGATGATTCCGTGGCCGTCGGCGAACATCCACTCGTCGACCTGCGGCTTGATGTTGACGCGCTCAACGCCGGGCAGCTTCGCGAGACCGGCCATGTCGATCTCGTTGTCGAAGTGACCGATGTTGCCGACGATCGCCTGGTGCTTCATGCGCGACATCTGGTCGGCCGTGATGACGTTGAGGCATCCGGTGGCGGTCACGAAGATGTCGGCCGTCGACACGACGTCGTCGAGCGTGGCGACCTGGTAGCCGTCCATCGCCGCCTGCAGTGCGCAGATCGGGTCGACCTCGGTGATGATGACCCGCGCGCCCTGGCCACGCAGCGACTCCGCACAGCCCTTGCCCACGTCGCCATAGCCACACACGACAGCGACCTTGCCGCCGATCAGGACGTCGGTCGCGCGGTTGATGCCGTCGATGAGTGAGTGCCGGCAGCCGTACTTGTTGTCGAACTTCGACTTAGTCACCGAGTCGTTCACGTTGATCGCCGGGAACAGCAGCGAGCCGGCCTCCTGCATCTGGTACAGGCGATGCACGCCGGTCGTGGTCTCCTCGGTCACGCCCTTCAGACCCGAGGCAATCGCCGTCCAGCGTCGTGGGTCTTCAGTCAGCGACCGCTGCAGGACCCGCAGCACGACCTCGAACTCCTCGGACTCGGCCGTTGACGGGTCGGGTACCTCACCGGCCTTCTCGAACTCGACACCCTTGTGCACCAGCAGCGTCGCGTCGCCGCCGTCGTCCAGAATCATGTTCGGACCGTCGCCCTCGGGCCACACCAGAACCTGCTCGGTGCACCACCAGTACTCCTCGAGGGACTCGCCCTTCCATGCGTACACCGGCACGCCAGCCGGCGCATCGACAGTGCCCGTCGGCCCGACCGCGATCGCGGCAGCAGCGTGGTCTTGGGTCGAGAAGATGTTGCAGCTCGCCCAACGCACCTGCGCACCTAGAGCCACAAGCGTTTCGATCAGGACGGCGGTTTGCACTGTCATGTGCAGCGAACCGGTGATGCGCGCGCCGGTGAGCGGCTTGCTCTCGCCGTACTGAGCACGCATCGCCATGAGGCCCGGCATCTCGTTCTCGGCGAGAGAGATCTCCTTGCGTCCGAAGGCGGCCAGCCCAAGATCGGCGACCTTGAAGTCGAACGTCATGAAACATCTCCCTGTTCGTCGGTGTGGTGTTCGTAAGTGTGGTGCTCGTCTGCGGCCGTGGTCTCTGCCCCGGTTTCGGTTGTGCTGTCAAGGATAGTCGTTCCGCGCGCGAGGTCCGGCTCGAGGTAGATGACACGCGCAATGCTGACCGCGGCCCGCACCCGGCGCTCGGCCGCGTCGATGCCCCGGGCCACCTCGGCTGCGGTGTCGTCGTGGGCTACCGCAATCTTGGCGGCGACGAGCAGTTCGTCCGGTGCGAGATGCAAGGTACGCATGTGAATCACCGACTCGACCTCAGGACCGGCCGTGAGCGCCTCGATGATGCGCTGCTGTACTTCAGGCGTCGCGGCTTCGCCGATCAGCAGGCTCTTCGTCTCGATCGACAACACGATCGCCACCGTCACCAGTAGGGCCCCGATCGCGACGGTACCGACGCCGTCCCATCGCGCGTTGTGCGTGACGACCGAGAGAACCACGCCGGCCAAAGCGAAGGTGAGTCCGAACAGCGCCGCCGTGTCTTCGAGCAGGACGACGGGGAGCTCCGGATTCTTCGTCCGGCGCACGAAGCTCACCCACGACTGGTCGCCCTTGATCTTGCTCGACTCAGCAACTGCTGTGTGGAACGAGAACGACTCCAAGCAGACTGCGACGGCCAGCACGACGACGGCGACGATTGCGGCGTCCACGTGGTGCGGGTGCCTGATCTTGTCGATGCCTTCGACCAGCGCGAAGAGACCGCCGACGCTGAACAACACGAGGGACACGATGAACGCGTAGAAGTAGCGTTCCGATCCGTAGCCGAACGGGTGTGCGTTGTCGCGCTCCTTACGTGCGCGTCGGCCACCGAGCAGGAGCAGTCCCTGGTTGCCGGTGTCGGCAACCGAATGCACGGCCTCGGCCAGCATCGACGACGACCCGGTGAACGCGAACGCGACGAACTTGGTGATAGCGATCCCGAGGTTGGCAGCGAGGGCCGCAACGACTGCGCGCGAGCCGCCCGATGTGCTCATGTGGGGCTACTCATCCCTCGCCCGCGCAGCGCGCGCTCATGTGTCGCGTCGCCGGCTCGACTCGATCCGTTCCTTCATCTCCAGCACAGACCGCGTCGGCGAGGGATCGATCCCCAACCCGAGAGCCAGATACACACTCGCGAAGTCGCCGAACGCGATCAGCTGTGCGAGTCGTTCGAACGGCAGTCCGTTGTCGGCGGCCACCTGGCTCGTCCGCACGCCGCGCTCCCCGGCGAGGTATTCCGCAGCGCGGCGAAGCCCGGCATCGGTCTCGTTCTCACTGTCCGGAGCGTCGCGCATCAACACAACCCGCAGGGGCATCGTCCTGGGCGACTCGTCGTCGAACGGATCACGAAACACGTCCTCGGGTGTCGTCGTCGCGAACAATCCGTCGAACAACGCGACCGTGCCGTGCGCAGCCTCCTGCAACCCGCCGTCCAGCGCGGGGTATTTCGCATTGGCATGCAGCTGACGCGCGAAACGCTTGGCCGCCACCCGGCACAACCCGCCCGCACCCCAGACCACCGGCAGCGAGCCGGCGATGTCGATCGCCAGCCGCTTCGCCGGATTCACGAACGATTCGCTACTGGGCCGGCAGGCTTCGGCGGTGGCATCAAGCCGATCCGCCGCGAGTGCCATCTCGTCAGACGACACCGCCGCAATGCCGAGGGCATCGGCGACCGCGAGCAACGGAATCGCGAGTGACCACAGGCTGGTGCGGGTGTGACGGTCGGCCCTGTCGACCGCAAGCGTGAGACCACGAACACGATCACCGAGGACGTCGAGGGGTGAGCGTGGTGCCGCGATCGTGACCACGCGGCAACCGCGCCGACCGGCCTCGGTCACCGCGTCGAGCGTTGGCCGCGCGGTGCCCGAGCGGGAGACCGCGATCACCAGGTCGAGCGGCCCCACCCAGCGCGGCAACGTCGGCCCGGACGCTTCGATAAGGGGCAGCGAGATGTCGTCGGCAACCAGCGCCCGCAACACTTCACACGCGGCCGCACTCGACCCAACGGCAGACAGCACCACGGCACGCGGCCGCTCATCGGCCAGCGACTCGACGTCCGCCTCTCCGACCAGGGTCGAGGCCTCCCTGACCTGGGCACCCGATCCGGCGATCGTGCGCAACATGCCCGCCATATCTGCTGCAGCGAGCGCGTCAGGATCGTCGAGCAGCCGCTCGTCGAGCTCGACAGACATCAGCCGGCAACCGGCAGGATCCGCGCCTCGTCGATCAACAGAACCGGAATGTCGCCGCGTACCGGATATGCCCGGCGACACTCAGTGTTAGTGCAGACCAGCTCTTCGGCGTCCGCGTCCTTGGGTGCGTCCGGCAGCCGTTCGATCGTGAGCGGCGAATGACATGCCGGACACGCGAGGATCTCTAGCAGCGACGGTTCGAGGTTCACAGCAGTGTCTCCCTGTCAGCCACGGATAAGTGCGAGGACCTCGTCGCGCACCCGGTCGAGCGTCGCTTGGTCGTCGGCCTCGACGTTCAAACGCAGCAACGGCTCGGTGTTCGAGGGACGCAGGTTGAACCACCACGTCGGCGTCGTGACGGTCATGCCGTCGAGGTCGTCGATCGTCGCGCCTGGCTCGTCGATGTAGGCGGCCCGCACTTTCGCACTCACGGCGGTCTGGTCGTGCACGGTCGAGTTGATCTCGCCCGACTGCACGTATCGCGAATACTCCGCGAGGAACTCTGACAGCTTCGTCCCCGGCGGCGTTTCGCCGAGCGCCGCGAGAACGTGCAGCGCAGCCAGCATTCCTGAGTCGGCGCGCCAGAAGTCGCGGAAATAGAAGTGGCCGGAATGCTCGCCACCGAACACTGCATTGGTCTCGCCCATCGTGGCCTTGATGAACGAGTGCCCGACGCGGCTACGCACCGGAACTCCGCCATGCTCGCGCACAATTTCGGCGACAGCCTTCGAGGTAATCAGATTGTGGATGATCGCCGCGCCAGGGCTCTTCTTCAATTCGCGGACGGCGACCAGTGCGGTAATCACGGACGGCGACACGATCTGCCCACGCTCGTCAATGACGAAGCAGCGGTCGGCGTCGCCATCGAAGGCGAGCCCGATATCAGCGTGCGTCTCGAGCACCTTCGCCTGCAGGTCGGCGGTGTTCTTCGGATCGATCGGATTCGCTTCGTGGTTGGGGAAGTTCCCGTCGAGCTCGAAGTACATCGGCACGATGTCGAGCGGCAGATCCTTCAACACGATCGGCACGGTGTAGCCGCCCATGCCGTTGCCCGCGTCGACGACGACCTTGAGTGGTCGGATGCCGCTCAGGTCGACGAGGTGCCGCAAGAAGACGGCGTAGTCCTCGACCAATTCGTGCGTCGTGATCGTGCCGGGCTTTCCGTCGTACTCGGGGATGCCGTTCTCGATCAGCGCGCGGATCTCCTGGAGGCCTGTCTCTTGCCCGACCGGTCGCGCGCCGGCAAGGCACAGCTTGATGCCGTTGTACTTGGCCGGGTTGTGACTGGCGGTCAGCATCACGCCAGGGATGTCGAGGCTGCCGGCCGCGAAGTAGATCATGTCGGTGCTCGCGAGGCCGGCCATGATGACGTCGGTCCCCTGGCTGGCGGCGCCTTCGGCGACTGCCTGCGAGAGCGGACCTGACGACTCGCGCATGTCGTGCGCGATCACGATCTGGGGCGCCTTGGTGAAGATGGCGAACGCCGCGCCGACCGCGCGGGCGACTTCTTCGTCGAGCTCGTCGGGCACCACGCCGCGGATGTCGTACGCCTTGACGATCTTGGAGAGGTCGCGCACTGGGCCTGCCTCGGTTTCGCCCGTCTGCCGCCAGAGCTCCGGCGGGCGCACAGGGAATGTGCGCGTGAGCGCAGCCTACCGAGCCGGTCATGATGAGGACATGACGTGGACCGCAGAGCGAGCGCCGCAGATCTGCCCGTCAGGCGATTTTGCGGGTCTTTGCGATGACGTGGTCGAAGGTCAGCTGCGCCCCGCCCTGAAGCCACCAACGGTTCTCGCAGTGGTGGCAGGAGGCGAAGTGCACCCGCGAGCCATCCGTGAGCGTCATCGCGATCGATGTGACGCGCTCGCTGCCACAGATCCGGCACTTGGTGAGGTTGCGGGCCTCGACGTTCACGAGCGAGGCGGGGCCACTGAGTTCGGTGGACGCCTGGCGTGAGGTACGGAGGTTGGTCGCGGTCTTCGACACGGGTGCTCCTACTGCTTCGGGTACTGCTTCGAGTGTGGGCTGCGGTTCGTCCACCTTCAGGACCAAGCTTCTTGATCACCCAAGTGGGCCGGAGCCGAATGGGTGACATACGCCCTATCGGCCTAACACCCGTCCGGACTTTAATAGCGGGCGATTCAGGTACGAACCGGACATTGGTCCTGGCGCTTGAGCGTGGAACTGCTCAGCCGAAGCCCGGCCGCCCGTCGACTGAAGGAATTACGTCGCCAATTTCGAGGAGAATTTGGTACCGAATTCCTTCAGTCGGCGACGGAAAGACGCAGGTCAGGACGTCGGGGGCTGCAGGACTCGCAAATGCCCGCGGCGACCCTGACTCGGACCGCCAAGGCCGGCACCGGCAGAGCTGGTGCCGCCGGCGCTGCTCGAAATCGTCTCAACCGCAGGTCGCGCCGCCTCCCGGACTGCGTCCGCGAGCGCCTCAAGATCATCCGCGGTCGGGCCGGCTGGCTCAGCGATCTCGAGCCGCACGACCTCCCAGCCGAGTGGCGCCGTCAGTCGGGCCGAGTGCCGGGCACACAGGTCGTAGCAGTGCGGTTCGGCGTACGTCGCGAGCGGGCCGAGCACGGCGGTGGACTCTGCATAGACGTAAGTGAGCGTCGCAACCGCCGGCTGACCGCAGGCGGTCCGGGTGCATCGACGAAGAGGGCTCACGAGCGCGAAGGCTAGTAGCCCAATGAGGTGCGCGGGGGCATCCACCCACAGATCGCGCCGCGTGTCGGGCACATTTCGCCTGCGCCCGTCATTTCAGGTGCGGATCATTTCAGGTGCAGATCATTTCAGCAGCGGAGTCTCATCAGGCACAGTGTCATGTCATGCAACCAGACCACCGCCGCCGTGATCGGCGCGGCCGTGGGATCCGTGGCCCGTTCGCACCTCAGGCCGTACCGATCACTCGCACCCGGGCGGCCGCCTTCGACGAGCTGGTGCTCGACGCCGTGGAGCACCTCGAGGTGCGCTGGGCGGACCAGCTGAACAAGATCCAGTTTGCCGTCGAGGACGTTCCGCCCGCCGCGCTGCTCGGCCGCAGCACCATCGAGCCGGTACCGCTCGGCGCGTGGTTTCCGGCCACCGGGAACCGGCCAGCTCAGGTGGTCATCTACCGGCGTCCGATTGAAGCGCGATCGACCGGCCTCGAAGAGCTGGCCGAACTCGTGCACGACGTCGTGGTGGAGAAAGTCGCCGAGTACCTCGGCCTTGACCCCGAAGCGGTCGATCCCGGGTACGGCGAGGGCTGGGAGCCCGGCCCCGATCAGTAAGGCGACTACGGCAGCCCAGCCCCCGGATCGAACTGCACGGGTGGGCGCAGCAACGTGCGAGTCGGTGTTTGTAACACCAGTTCGGTGAGGTCGGTGCTGTCTTGCAGGACCTCCGTCAGTGACCACGCGGCATACAACGGACCGCCACCTTCGGGGATCACCACCACCCCAGGAGCCGGGTCGGTCGTCAACGACGCGAGATCGAGCACCGTCGTCGTCCCGCCTGGCACTGTCATGTCATTGACGACCGGCGGCGAGTCGGGCTGCGTCGGCAGCACCACAACGCGAACCGCGGCGTCATCGGCACCAGGCGCCGACAGCAGCAGCGTCGTGTCACGCCCCGCGGCGATCTCACCGCCCGCAACAACGGTCGGACCCGACAACGGCAACGCGGCGCCGGTGAACGCGTAGTCCGATGCGCCGGTTCCGTCCGGGGGCGATGTCGAGATTCCACCGACCACGACCGGCTGCGTCGACGTCACCACAATTGCTGCCGCCGAACCCTGCAAAACGGGGTCGAGGCTGATCTGGGACACATCCCCGGCGGCCACGGTGAGCGAGGTGAATTCGGTTGGCACGTAAGCACCGTCCGACGTCACCGCCGTCAATGAATATGTCGCATCGAGGGTGCCCGGGTTGCCAACAACCAGCTGGCGCGAGCCGGCGTCACCGAGGATCCCCGGCACCGTCTGCGTGGTCGCAGGTGCTGTGGTCCGAGGCAGCCAGTCGACGCCCAGCGGGATCGAGCCGTTCTCAGCATCGGCACGCAGAGCCGGGACGACACGGCCAGCTGTTGCAGCCACATGCACCACCGCAACCGGCAACCCGGGGTCGATCTGATCGAGGGCAACGACGACCTGCGTCTGCGCAGCAACAACGATGCCCTGGCGCACGGTCGGCTCGCCGCCCTCGCCGCCCCAGATCGACACGTTGGCGCTGGCCTGCACGCTATCGACGTTGCTGAGCAAGAGGGTGGCGTGCGCACCGACGTTGCTCGAGAAACCGGCGAACCACGCGTCGGTCGTCGGACCATCGCACTGCACCGCCGACGCCTGCGGCACTGTGCCCACCATCGTGCGGGTGAACTGCACGGCACTCAACGCGTCGGTCAACGAGCCACTGACCGATACCTGGGTCGGCGTCAACGCGACCGGTCCGTCAACGACCCATCCGTGACCAGGCTGGATAGCAACGGGCGCCGCTGATGCACCAGCGCCAAGTGCCTGAGTCGTCAGATGCGAGTCGGCAGAATCAGTAGGACCCGCGTCCGCGTAGGCGATCCGGGCCGCGCCAGGAGACGTCGCGCCGCTCGCCAGTGCGCCACCAGCCGCAGGCCCCGTTCCCGCACCGCCCGCTTGCGGGCACACCAGGTTCGCCTCACGCACCGCGATAACCGACGACAGCGACGCCGCCGATCCGTGCGGAGTCGGTGCGACGACGGCCGCTACCCACGTCACAGCAACAACCAAGGCGACAACGGGGACGGCGGCCAGCCGAGGATCGAGTCTCATGCGTGCGCCACCTGAGCCGGAGGCCCCGCCACCGGATCGGCGACGTCGCTGCGCACCGGACGACCTGGGCGCCGCTGCTCACCGGCCCGGCCTCCGGCCGGAATCGCACCAAGCAGCGCAACGAGCAGAACCACGAGTTCGAACAGAAGCCAATCGGCGCGTCGATCCGGTGAGCGGAACACCACGACGTTCGCCGCTGTCGTCGGCAAGGTGAACGCCTGCATGCCGTCCAAGGTCGTCGACGGAAGCGGGGTGCCCGGCTGCGAAGCGGCCTGACCCGCGCCGACCTCGCCGAGCTGGCCGGCTGTTGCGACGGCCCCCACCGCTCCGATCGGACCAGGCGCGGCGACCGCCTTGGCTTGCCAGGCTGACGACGGCGCCTCGGTGAGGACCAACACCCGCGAGCCCAGCGAGAACGGGATCTGCAACGTCGGTGCGTGCCGTCCGACGCCGACCGGATCGCCCGGCAACTGCCAGTCGTCGTCCCCTGTAGCGGCAATCGCGAGACGGCCGGCATTGGCCTGTACCTCCCAGACCCGCCATCCGCCGGTCGTGTTCTGCGGCAACACCCCGCCGCCCGCTGCGATCCTGGCGCCGAGACCCGCATCAGCCGACTCGGGCACCAAGACGTAGCGGATCCCGGCGTGCGAAAGCTCGGTGGCCGCGCGTTGTCCGATACCGGCCGAGAGGTCGGCGACCGCCGCGCCGACGACGGCGACCTGGCCAGGATCCGACAGCAGGTCGGCGTCGCCGAGTTGCTGATTGCGGTCGCGCAGCACGGTGTAGTCGACCTGACCGGAGGGTCCGGGCTCGAGCACCACAGTTCGGGCCTGACCGTGCGCAACGGATTCAGCGGCGACGAACGGCGGCAAGATGTTGACCGGCCCCGAATGCAGCACATGCCCCGTGCCGTCGGCGATCCAGAACGCACCGGCCGCTAGCGGTGTGGCCGCCGCCGCACTTGCTAACACAAGGGCGAGCGGTTGCCGCCAGCCGAAGTTCGTTTGGGTCAGCCGAGAACGCAGCCTGGTGCCCGCAACCGCCGCCGAGGTCAGCAGGCCGGCCCCCACCATCGCCGTCGCGATGCCAGGCCAACCCGCGAACGTGTTGGAACTGCCCGGCACATGCGCCTGGACGCCGGCCACGATCAGACCGCCGACCAAGCCATCGATCGCAAGCAACCAACCGAGCCTCGCGGGCCCAGGCCTGGTCAACTGCAGCAGACCCGCAAGCGCAGCCAAGGCGATCACCGCATCGAGCCAGATCGGTGGCAGTGATGGTCCGCCCGGATGCAACAGCAGCATGTCGATGGCCGGTAGCCGTCGGGCTTGCAGTTGCCCACTCGGTTGACCGACGCCGAGCACGAGCAACGCCGGGTGATGCCACAACCGCGCCGACCACGGCATCAACAACGCGGGCGGCACCGAAAGCACGATGAGCACTCGGCGCACGCCGACCCACGACCGGCGCACGAGCGAAGCGATGAGCGCTACGGCAAGCAGCGGCGCCAGCAACACATACAGCATCGGATCGAATGCGGCGCCCAACGCCAGCACGAGCCCAGCTGGCCATGCCGGCCGAACGCCAACCACTCGCCGTCCAGACCTTCGCGCTGTTGAACGCTCTGCACGCGCATGCGTATACAGCGGCGGCAACAGCGACTGGCCGACCAGCAACAGAACAAGTGGCAGGACGGCGAATGCCACCGCCGTACCCAAGCGACCCGATGCGATCGATCCGCTCGCAACAGGCAGCAACGCGTAAGTAGCCGCGAGCCACACGCGCAGGCGCTTCGTCGTGACGATGGGCCGCGCGGCGATGTACGCCATGAGGCCGGCGATCGGGACGCTGCCGAGCAACAACACCTTGACCGCGAGCTGCGCGCTACCGAACAGCACCGCACCGATGATCGCGACGATCGCCAAATAGGGCGGTGCGTCCGTCGTGCTGCCGAACCCGGTGGCGTGCCAGCTGGCGGTATAGGTGTTCCAGAGGTCTCCCGCCGAAGCGGGTGCAGGGAGCAACATGCCGCCGTGCAGTGTCCCCTTCAGCACGTGCCGCTCAGCGACGAGCGAGACGATCAACAGTCCGAGCACCAACACCAGACCGGGTTGCGTGATGAGCCGTCGGAAGAGTCCGCGGTCGTCGGTAATCGCGTCGTCGTCGCGGCGCCCGATGTCTGCGAGTCGTTCGCGCGCCGATTCGCCGTAGCGCCGCGCGCGCGTACCCCGCGGCGCGAACAACGGGCGAACCTCGCGCGACGGGATCCGACGCGTCGCGCGACGTGCGCGACGCGCGCGCAACAGTGCCCGCGGCCGGATCAAGACACTGACCGTCGCGCGCATTTCGTCCCACGCGTCGAACGGTCGTTTCGCCACGACAAAGAGGCTTGACCGGACGACGCCGGCGAACATGACGCGCAGGATCGTCCAGGGCAACCACACCGCAGAACAGTTCGTGAGCATCGTCCAGAGCGCGCTCTGCCGGTCGAGCCGGCGAGGCTGCGAGGGACCGCACGCGATCGGACGCAGCCCACTCGTCGTCGCTTGCGCGTGACGGAACACCGCGCGGCTGCAAATGACCACGCGGTGGCCGGCCAGATTCGCCCGCCAGCCGAAGTCGGTGTCATCGCGAAAGAGCGGCAATGCTGGATCGAAGCCGCCGAGGTCTTCCCAGACGTCGCGGCGAACCAACATGCCCGCGGTGCTGACGGCGAGTACGTCCCTATCACCGTCGTGCTGCCCGTGATCGAGCTCGCCCGGTTCGAGCCACGTCTCGCGCCGGCCGCCCCGATCAAGAGTGGCGCCGACCTCCAGGAGCAGGCGCTGGTTGTCCCAACCCAGCAGTTTCGCGCCGATCACCGCCACCGACGGCATCTCGTCAGCCAGTTCCAGCATCGCCTCGAGCGCTTGGGGAGCCGGCGCGCTGTCGTCGTGCAGCAGCCACAGCCACTCGACTACGGCACCCGAGTCTGACCTCGTCGAGGCCAATCCGGGCGCGCGCGCGAAGGCCGCCGTCGCCATCGCCACGGCCGCGCCGAACCCCATCTCGCGGGGCGCGTCCAGGACGCTCGATGCACCGACCGCTCGCTCGAGCAGCTCGCGAGTGCTGTCATGGCTGCCGGTATCGACGGCGACGAACCGTTGCACCGGCCGCCGCTGTGTCTTGACCGCGTGCAAAGTCGTGGGCAGCCAACGAGCGCCGTCATGGGCAACGAGCACCGCTGTGACGACGTGACGGGGGCGGACCAGATGGTCATGTCTGATGGCAGATGAGGTCATACGGCCAGGCCGGGGAAGACAGCAGGGGTCGGGACTCGGAAACGCTTCACCCTACGCGATGAGCGCTCAACACCCGGTCGGCGTCAGTTCGCCGACCGGGAAGTCACACAGGTGCCGAAGTTCTTGTTAGCTGACGCGCCGCTTCAGACGGCGACGCTCACGCTCAGAAAGACCACCCCAGATACCGAAGCGCTCATCGTTGCCGAGTGCGTATTCAAGGCATTCGGAGCGGACGGCGCAGGTCGTGCAGATCCGCTTTGCCTCCCGAGTCGACCCGCCCTTCTCCGGAAAGAAGGCCTCCGGGTCGGTCTGCGCGCACAGCGCGCGCTCCTGCCAGCGCAGTTCTTCCTCGATGTCGATGGGGAAGCCGGACTCAGCAACATCTGCGTCCGCAGCGTCGGCGTGAAGTGGGTGGACCTCGCGGTAGATCTCTATCACCGCGTACCTCCTCGACCCTTGTCGTCTTCGAAGCGGGGCTCAGCCACTCCGGCTGCACCGCCTGCGAAGAACATTGGTGGAATTACATGCGCGTCATTACCCACTAGTCAAGCCAAACGGTGATATTCCCTCGCACAAGATGTCGGCGGTCGCTGGTAAGCGGCTTCGCTGCAGCCCTCTTTTTGCGCTTGTGGGCCGCTAAATCGGCGCTTCAGATGGCAAATCGACCCATTCAGCAGGTGTCTTTCGGCCTGTGCCTGTACCCATGCCAATATCGGGTGACATGGACGTCGCCGGGGGCCCAGCAGGCTCAACTTCGCGGGATTCTGACGCCTCGCGGCGCCGCGAACCGGCCGCCTTGCGGCGCGTTGTCGCACTCGCAGGTGGCATCGGTGGGGCCCGATTTCTGCGTGGCTTGCTCATCGCACTCGACGACGCCGACCGCGAATCTGGGGCGAAAAGCGTCGTCACTGTCGTCGGTAACACCGGTGACGACATCACCTTGTTCGGACTTCGGATATGTCCCGATCTCGACACCGTGATGTACACCCTCGGCGGCGGCATCAATGAGGAGCAGGGCTGGGGTCGCGCCGGTGAGACGTTCGCGGTCAAGGACGAGTTGGTGTCGTACGAGGCCACTCCACAATGGTTCGGACTGGGCGATCGCGACATCGCGACGCACATGCTGCGCACCGGTTGGCTAGCGGACGGCGTGCCGCTGTCCGAAGTCACGCGTCGCTTGTGTGAGCGATGGGCTCCTGGCGTGCGACTGCTCCCGATGTCGGACGACCCGGTCGAGACCCATGTGGTTCTCGACGATCCCGACGACGGCGAGCGGACGGTGCACTTTCAGGAGTGGTGGGTCCGGCTGCATGCTGCCGTGCCTGCTCGGCGCATCGTCGCGATTGGCGCGTCGCAGGCGCAGCCCGCACCCGGCGTGCTCGAAGCGATTGCAGCAGCCGACCTGATCGTTTTCCCGCCGTCCAACCCGGTCGTGAGCATCGGCACGATCCTGCAGGTTCCTGGGATCCGCGAGGCATTAATCGAGGCCCCGGCGCCCGTGATCGGCGTCTCGCCGATCATCGGCGGTGCCCCAGTGCGCGGCATGGCAGATGCGTGCCTGACGGCGATTAGCGTCGCCACGACGGCGCGCGCGGTCGCCGAGCACTACGGGTCGGCGCTACTCGACGGTTGGCTCGTCGACGACGTCGATGCCGACTCTCTGGTGCCGCCGCTCGATGGGATCGTTGTGCGGTCGCGGCCACTGCTCATGGTCGATCCCGAGGCCACCGCGGCCATCGCGCGCAGCGTGCTCGACCTTGCGGCAGACTTACGCATATGACGCTAGAAATCCTTGCGGTGCAGGGCATTCCTGAGGTCGTCGCCGGTGATTCGCTGGCCGCCTTGATCGTGACGCACGCGCCCGAGCTACGCGACGGTGACGTGCTCGTCGTCACGTCGAAAGTTGTCTCGAAGGCCGAGGGTCAGATCGTCGACGTCGATCGTGAACTCGCCATCGACGCCGAAACGGTCCGGGTCGTCGCTCGTCGCGGTGACACCCGCATCGTGGCGACTCGGCACGGCTTCGTGATGGCGGCTGCTGGAGTCGACGCCTCGAACGTCACCAAGGGTGAGGTCGTGGTGCTGCCGGTCGATTCCGACGCGTCCGCCCGACGGATCCGCGACGGCGTCCGCTCTCTCACGGGCATCAACGTCGGCGTCGTCATCAGCGACACGTTCGGCCGGCCGTGGCGGGTCGGCGTCACCGACGCGGCCGTCGGGTTCGCCGGACTCGAAGCGTTCGAGGATCTGCGAGGCACCGTCGATCCGTACGGCAACGAACTGCGCGTGACACTCACCTGCACGGTCGACGAACTCGCAGCTGCAGCCGACCTCGTCAAGGGCAAAACCAGTGGAGTGCCAGTCGCAATCGTGCGCGGGCTCGCAGTGGTGTTGCCCGCCGAAAGCCCTGAAATGCAAGGAATTTCTGGCGTTGTTCGGCCGATCGACGAAGACCTGTTCTCCCTCGGCACGCGCGACGTTCTGCGCGCACGCGTCGACGCGGTGGAGTTCACCGGCGAGCCGGTCGACGCCGAGCGGGTGACGCGGGCACTGCAGGCGGCGGCGCTCGCCGCGCGCCCGTCCGGCTGGCACGGGTTGCGGTTCACGGTGCTCCCAGCACGCGACTTCGCGTCAATGCCAGCTTTCGCGGACGCCGAGGCGCTGACCTCCGCCGCGACCGTGATCGTTCCCCACCTCGACGACGAAGCCTCCGCGCGCGATCTGCTCGCATCAGGTGCGGCCATCGAAAACGTGCTGGTGGCACTCGCGATCGAACAGCTGGGATCGTGCTGGATCTGGCCGCCATCGCCGGCCGCGCCGCACGGCTTACCCGACTACCCGCTCGGCCTCATCGCCGTCGGCAAACCCGTAGCCGACTGACGCCTGCCGCAGGACCCGACAGCCACCTCCGCCGCCCGACAGCTGCGTCCGCCGCCCCATAGCCGGGGTGTGCGCCTCTCAGTGCCTGAGTTCGGCCAGCGCGCCGGCGAGCGCGTCGACGGCGAAGTCGACCTCGGCGGCAGTGATGACCAGCGGCGGCGCGAGACGGATCGTCGAGCC
>Ga0208220_1000417_pt1 | contig 17975 bp, 15 predicted proteins | sample NGESurdeep092012_9_FD_184484 | JGI IMG/M metagenome (GOLD analysis project Ga0208220, IMG submission 184484) | Arctic peat soil microbial communities from Barrow, Alaska - NGEE Surface sample F53-1 deep-092012 (SPAdes) | ecosystem: Environmental > Terrestrial > Soil > Wetlands > Peat ...
GGCGGCGGTCGGCCCTGATGGTCTCGATGGCTAGGACCACGGCCAGCAGGAGCACGGGATCCTCGCCGTCTTCGACCTCCACCGCGAACCGCTCCCGGAACGATCGCTGCTGCGAGACCACGGCCACCGGGACGCCGGCGCGACTAACCGCGTACTGCCGCCCGGAGAAGTTGCCCCGCGCCTCCAGACGTTCCGCGCCCGACTCGACCTCGAATCGCTGGCCGAGGAACCCGCGGGGCCGGACGGTGGCCGGCTGGCCGCCGGCGCGGATCTCAAAGCCCCTCGACAGCGCGCCCTTGCTGAGCACCGCGACCTCCTGGCCCGCGTTATCGCGAATGGTCAGCGTGCGCGTGAACCCGAACCTGCCCTGCACCTCGAATTGCGGCAGTCCGGTGTCGTCGGTAATCGCGAAGCGGTCGGTGAGGGACCATTTGCGAGACATCAGAAAGTGTTTCGCCATCTTCGGAGCCTAATCTCCGGCCGGTCGGCCGCCGTTCATGATCACCGGGATCCGCCAGTCGAGAGTGGCTGTCGCGTGACTCCTGGCGGCCTTGGCCTGCCCGGCTCACCAGGGCTGCGGGCCGTCACTGCCGTGGCCAGGGTTGGCCTCGGCCACGGTTGATGATCACCACCGTTTTCGCGCGCGCAGCGCCACGAAACGGTAGTGATCATCGGCGGCCGCGTTCCGGCGCGGCCTCAAGTGGTGCCCGCGGCGCCCTAAATCCCGCGCGGCGCCCGTAAGCCCCGGGCGGCGACTGCAAGCCCCGCGCGGCGCCCGGACAGGTGCCCAGCCGGCGGGAAACCGCCAGCCGCCAGCCGCCGGCCGCAGCAGCACCACCCCGGCCTCCCCAGTAACACGACAGCCTCCATGCGACTGGCCGATCCAGGTGATCATGATGATGCGCCAGCAGGAGCGGTGGCATCGTGGGAGCCGTGGTGAGCGGTGGATCGCCGGCGGCGTGCGGGCCGGCCTGTGTCGAGGCGATCGCCGGCGGCCGCCCGATCCGGCCGCTGTGGCGTAACGAGTCCGGCGGGCTGGCCTTCCTGGTCGGAGCGGGCCCGGACAGCTGCTTCGTGAAATGGGCGCCCGCCGGCTCCGGACTCGATCTCCCGGCCGAGGCCGCTCGCCTCACCTGGGCCGGCGCCTTCACCCCGGTGGCGCGCCCGCTCGGCCAGGGCGCCGACGACAGCGGCTCCTGGCTGATCACCACCGTCCTGCCGGGCCAGAACGCGGTCTCGCCGCGCTGGCTCGCCGATCCCCGGACCGCCATAACCGCGATCGGCCGGGGCCTGCGCGCCCTGCACGAGAGCCTCCCGGCCGGCGACTGCCCGTTCTCCTGGACCGCGCGGGACCGGGTGGCTGACGCACGCCGCCGGGCGGCTGATGGCCGCCTCGACCCGGCCCGGTGGCATGAGGTCCACCAGCCGCTAGGCGTCGACCGCGCCCTGCAGCTGATCGCTGACATCCCGCCGGTCGACCAGCTGGTCGTGTGCCATGGCGACGCCTGCGCGCCGAACACCATGCTCGATGAGGAGGGCCAGTGGTCCGCGCACGTGGATCTCGGCGCTCTCGGCCTGGCGGACAGGTGGGCCGACCTCGCCGTGGCTACCTGGAGTACCGAGTGGAACTACGGGCCGGGCTGGGCCGCCGTGCTGCTGGATGCCTACGGCGTCGGGCCCGACCCGGGCCGCACGGACTACTACCGCCTGCTCTGGGACCTCGGCCCCTGAACCAAGGAGCCCCTGAACCAAGGAGCCCCTGAACCAAGGGACCGCGAGATCCCCGGAGCCCTCAGGGACCTGAGACTGAGTCGAGCAGGTCCCCGCGGGCCTGGTCGACGGCCGCGAGGATCGCGCCGCGCAGGACCGGGGCGCCAGCCACTCCGGTGGGCACCACCCGGGGGTGAGCCGGGCAGATCCGGCCCACCTCGGCGGCGACCCGCTCCGCCAGCTCGATCCCGCCCGCCCGCCCGACATCGCCGCCGAGGACGACCAGGCCGGGGTCGAGCACCACCGAGATGGCGGCCACCCCCGTGGCGACGCGGGCCGCCAGCTCCGCGACGAAGTCGCGGCCCCGCTCGTCACCGGAACCGGCCGCCATGACCGCCGCGTGCACCGCGGCAGCCGCGGTCGGCGCGGCGAACCCGTACTGGGCGGCCAGCGGCAGGACCGCCTGCGCGCCGACCAGCGACTGGAACGCCCCGGTCGCCGGGTGCGTCACGTCCTGTGGCAGCGGAACCCCGGGGACCGGCAGGTAGCCGATCTCGCCCGCCGCCCCGCCGACGCCCCGGTGCACCCGCCCGCCCAGAACCGTGGCCAGGCCGAGGCCGACCCCGATCCAGACCAGCACAAAGTCAGTCTCCCCCGCCGCTGCACCCACCGCCCGCTCCGCCATGGCCGCCAGGTTGACGTCGTTCTCGATCGTGACCGGCTTGCCCAGTTCGCTGCGGAGCGCGTCCAGGACGCCCTCGTGCCAGGCCGGCAGGTTGACCGCCAGCCGCGGGTCACCGGTCCGGGGATCCATGACGCCCGGCGAGCCGATCACGAGCGCGCGCAGGGCCTCCGGCGAGATCCCGGCCGAGCCGCAGGCGGTCACGACGGCCCCGCGGACCAGCTCGACCGGGTCCTGCGCCCCGCTGGGGTGGACCGACACCTCGGCCACGACGTTGCCCGTGACATCGGCGACGCCGGCGCTGACCTCGTCCTGCTCGACGTGCAGCCCGGCCACGTACGCGCTGGATGGCACCACCGCGTAGAGGGCGGCATTCGGGCCCCGGCCGCCGGCCAGCTCACCGGCGACGGTGACCAGGCCGCGTTCCTCCAGCCGGGCCAGCAGCTGCGAGGCCGTCACCTTCGACAGCCCGGTGTACTCCCCAAGCTGAGCCCGCGTCAGCGGCCCGCCCGTCAGCAACAGCTCGAGAGCCGCCCGGTCGTTCAGCTCCCGCAGCAGGCTCGGCGTCCCCGGCCGTCGGTCCATGCCCTCCCCTTTACCCGCGCTGGTCCCGCCGGCCCCACAGCCGCCAGGCCAGTGGCCCCGGCTGCAAGCCTGCCAGGACGAGCACTGTGTCTCAATATGGCAACGGGAGCTATCTTACAGGAAACTTTCCTGTTAGTTTCGGCGCAGATCGTGCAGATCGTGTCCAGGCCGCTAGCTGGCGGGCCCGGCGGGACCGACCGGCGCAGTGCCTCAAACACCGCGCGCGGCCAGTCACCAGCCTAGGGTGCCGGCCGTCCGTTAGCGCGCCCGGGCCGGAGGCGTCCGCCCGGAGGACGTGACTCCGCGACTGGCAGAGCCGGGAAGGGAGATCGGGCAATGAACTTCACCAGATCAGCAGCCGCGGTCGGCGCGGCTGTCGTGCTCGCGGGAGCCGCTGCGGGGTGCGGCTCCAGCGGTAGCTCGTCAGCGTCAGGGTCCGCGGCACCAGCCAAGCTCGTCGTGTGGCGGATGGGCGCGTCGGTCCCGTCTCAGGTCACCTGGATGAACGGCGTCGTCAAGCAGTTCCACAAGCAGTTCCCGGCCTACGCCAAGACCAAGGTCACCGTCGACTGGATCCCGTGGGGAAACCGGACGACCGACTGGACTAACGCGCTCACCAGCGGCAAGGGCGCCCCGGACATCACCGAGCTCGGCAACACCGACACTCCGGGCGTGGCCTCCCAGGGCGCGCTCGCGGACGTCACCACCAGCGTCAAGAGCTGGTCGCACAGCTCGGACCTCATCGCGGGCAACCTGGCCAACGACACTGTCAGCGGGCAGAACTACGCCGTGCCGTGGTTCGGCGGCGTCCGCGGCGTCTGGTACCGCAAGGACCAGTTCGCCAAGGCCGGCATCACCGCACCGCCGACCACGTGGGCGGCGCTCGTCGCGGACGCCAAGCTGGTGATGAAGAAGTACCCCGGCACCTACGGACTCGGCGCGCCGAGCAACTACACCAACGCGATCGTCAGCTTCATCTGGGGCGCTGGCGGCCAGGTGGCGGTGCAGCAGGGCGGGAAGTGGGCCGCAGAGCTGAACAGCCCGCAGTCCGAGGCCGGGATCAAGTTCTACTCCGACCTGCTGCTGACCCAGCATGTCTCGCCGGCCAAGTACATCGGCCAGACCGAGCTCGGCGCGACGGGCGCCACCTCGGGCGGCAGTAACGAGGACTTCGCCAAGGGCACGCTGGACATGTACATCGACGGGCCCTGGGCGCTGGCCTCGCTCGAGGCGGTCAGCAAGAAGTACTCCGCGCAGTGGGCCTCGTTCCCCATCCCGAGCGAGAACGGCCCGAACCCGGCACCGGCCTTCTCCGGCGGTTCCGACCTGGGCGTCTGGGCCAAGAGCCCGAACAAGACGGCCGCGTGGGACCTCGTCACGGTCATGGACAGCCCGTCCAACGCGACTACCTTCGCCAACTCGCAGGGCTTCTTCCCCGAGTTCACCTCGCAGCTGGCCAGCGGCGTGTACTCCAGCAGCCCGGTGATGTCCGGATTCGCCAAGGCGGCCGGCGTCACCCAGATCTCGCCGCTGAACTCCAAGAACTGGGCCACCGCCGACGCCACGGACCAGATCATCCCGGACATGATGAAGGCGCTGATGCAGGGAGCCAACTTCACCACGACGGTGAACAAGGCCAACACGGCACTGCAGAATGTGCTGAACACCGGCCAGCAATCCTGACCGGCTGACCGGTCCCCGCGGGGGCCGCTCAGCACCCAGACGTCCGGGCCGGCCGCGCACCACCCCCCCGTGCGCGATCGGCCCGGACCCGGGGCCCGGCCGCTGCCGCTCATGCCCCCACGCCTGCCCAGGGCCGCCCGAGAGGAGCTGAACTGATGGCGGACACCGTCCAGCGCCGGCCAGGAGCGCGCCCGGCTCCCCGGCCAGGCCAGCCCCTGCCCCGCCTGCCCGCCAGGACCCGGGCGGCCACCTTCGTCCGGCGCCACAAGCTCGCTCCGTACCTGCTGCTGGCCCCGGCCCTGGCCGGAATCGCCCTGGTTCTGCTGTGGCCGCTCGCCCAGGTTGCGCTCTTTTCCTTCCAAAACTATGGTCTGCCTCAGCTCACGGGCGCCGCGCCGACCCAGTGGGTGGGACTGGCCAACTTCACCGCCACTTTCAGCGATCCAGAGTTCTGGCTCTCGCTGCGGACCACTGTCGTGTTCGCCGCCGTGGTCGTGCCGCTAACCCTCGTGACCGGCACCGCCATCGGGCTGCTGCTGAACCGGCTGGGCCGCAAGATGTCGGCGTTCGTGGCCGGCGCCGCGCTGCTGGCCTGGGCCACTCCCCCGACCGCCGGCGCGGTCCTGTTCTACTGGCTGTTCAATCCCGACGGCGGGCTGGTCGACTGGGGGCTGTCCCGGCTGCCGCACTGGCTGGTGGGCAGCACCAACTGGGCGCAGTACAACTGGACCACCACCGGTGCGCTGCAGGCCTACACGGTGCTGACCCTGCTGGTGCTCTGGACGTCCTTCCCGTTCGTGGCGGTGACGGTGCTGGCCGGCCTTAAGACGGTGCCCGCCGAGCTGCACGAGGCGGCCCGGGTAGACGGAGCGAACCGGTGGCAGGTGTTCTGGAAGGTCACCTTCCCGCTGCTCAAGCCGATCTTCCTGGTCCTGCTGCTGCTGTCGGTTATCTGGGACTTCAACATCTTCACGCAGACCTACCTGATCACCGGGTTCCCCGGAAACCAGAACGAGTACAACCTGTCGCTGTACATCTACGACAAGGCGTTCGGCTTCCCGCCGAGCTACGGGCTCGGGGGCGCGCTCGCGCTGATCTTCACGCTCATCGTCCTGGTCATCACGGTCGGCTATGTCCGCACCTCGGTCCGGCACGGAGCACTGACATGACGGGGGTATCGGCATGACCGCCACGCAGCCGCGGATCGCGCCGGCGGCCGGGGGGCGCGCGGGCGGCGGGCGATCCCGCGCCCGGACGGCCCGCCAGGCCCGCACGGTCAGCCGCAACGGGATCGGCCTGATCATCGCGCTGGTCACGCTGTTCCCGATCTTCTGGATGGTCTCGACCGCGTTCAAGCCCTCGCAGGAGATCTACTCACTGACCCCCAGCCTGCTGCCGATCCATCCCACGCTCGGCAATTTCAGCCGGGTCATCAGCGGTCAGGCGTCGGGCATCGGCTCGGTATGGCTGTTCTTCCGCAACAGCCTGTCGGTCACGCTGGCCACCGTGCTGATCGCCTCGGTGGTCTCCCTGCTGGCCTCCGTCGCCGTGGCCAGGTTCCGGTTCCGGCTGCGCGCCTCGTTCCTGGTCATGCTGCTGATCGTGCAGATGATCCCCGGCCAGGCGCTGATCATTGCCCTGTTCGTCGACTTCAACAAGCTGGGCTTGCTGGAAAACCTGGGCGGCCTGGTCCTGGTCTACGCGGCCCAGGCCCTGCCGGTGTCCATCTGGATGCTGCGCAACTTCGTGGCCACCGTGCCCAGAGAGCTTGAGGAGGCAGCCGCCATCGACGGGGCATCGGCGCCGCGGATCTTCTGGCGGATCTTGTTCCCGCTGGTCATGCCGGGGCTGGTAGCGACCAGCATCTTCTCGTTCATCACCGCCTACAACGAGTTCGTCGTCGCGCTGACCTTCCTGGGCCAGGCGCACTCCACCTACACGCTGCCGATCTACGTGACGTACTTCTTCGGTCGCGGCGGCGCCCAGTGGGGGCCGATCATGGCGGCGTCCACCCTCTACACCGTCCCGGTGCTGGTCTTCTTCATGCTCGTCCGGCGGCGCCTGGTCGGCGGGCTGGTCGCCGGAGCGGTGAAGGGATGAGAGTGCACAGCGCCGCCGACCCAGAGCTGAGCCGACTGGCCGAGGCCGTCCTGATCCCGCCCTTTCCCAGCCAGCAGGCGCCGCCCTGGCTACTGGCCGCGCTGGCCGACGGCCTCGCCGGGGTCACGCTGTTCGGGCCCAACATCGAGTCGCCCGCCCAGCTCGCCGACCTGACGGCGGCGCTTCGGGCTGCGGCCCCGGAGGCGGTCATCGCCATCGACGAGGAGGGCGGCGACGTCACGCGGATCGCCCATCGCCGCGGCAGCCCGTACCCGGGCAACGCCGCGCTCGGCGCCATCGACGACGTCGGCCTCACCGAGGCCGTCTACGCGGCGCTGGGCGCCGACCTGGCCGCCCTGGGCGTGAGCCTGAACCTGGCCCCGGCGGTGGACGTCAACACCGCCGCCGACAACCCGGTCATCGGCACCCGGTCCTTCGGCTCCGACACGGCCCTGGTGGCCCGGCATGCCGCGGCGGCCGTCGCCGGGCTGCAGTCGGCCGGCGTCGCGGCCTGCGCCAAGCACTTCCCCGGGCACGGCAGCACGCAGCTGGACAGCCACCACGAGCTGGCCACGGTCGACGCGTCGGCCGCGCTGCTGGCCGAGCGCGACCTGCCGCCGTTCGCCGCGGCCATCGCCGCCGGGGTCCGCGCCATCATGCCCGGCCACCTGCGGGTGCCCGAGCTGACGGGCGAGCTGCCGGCCTCGCTGTCGCCGGCAGCCCTGACCGGGCTGCTGCGCGGGGAACTGGGCTTCGCCGGGGTGATCGTGTCGGACGGCCTGGAGATGCGGGCCGTCAGCGACGTGTACGGGATTCCTGAGGCTGCGGTGCTGGCCGTGCTCGCCGGCACCGACCTACTGTGCCTGGGCCGGGACCAGGATCAGCAGATGTACGACGATGTCCGCGATGCCCTGATAACGGCCGTGCGCACTGGCAGGATGCCGGGACAGCGGCTGGAGGAGGCCGCCGCCAGGGTCGCCGAGCTGCGCTCCTGGACCGCCGCCGCGGCCGGCCGCGCGCGCGGCAGCGACGCCGAGATCGGGCTGGCCGCCGCTCGTCGCGCGGTCCGCGTCGACGGGGTGCCGCAGCCGCTGCACCGCCCGTTCGTGGTGGAGGTCGTGCCGCCCGCCAACATGGCAGCCGGGATGGTGCCCTGGGGACTCGGCTCCTGGGTGCGGACCGACAGCCTGCGGCGGATCAGCACGGGCGCCCCGGCCGCCGGCCTGGAAACCTCGATAGCCGGGCTGCTGGCCGATGCCACCGGGCGGTCCCTGGTGGTCGTCGTCCGCGACGCGCACCGCTATCCGGCGGCCGCGGACGTGGTCAGCCGGATCCTGGCGGCCCGGCCGGACGCCGTCGTCGTGGAGATGGGCCTGCCCGTCTGGCGGCCGCCGGCCGGCCTGTACCTGGCCACCTTCGGGGCGGCCAGGACCAGCAGCCGGGCCGCTGCCGAGGTGCTCGGCCTGGCCGGTCCCTGACCCGGCCAATCCCCGGCCTCAGGCAGGGGTATACCGTGCGGCATCCGCAGCCAGGCGCTGTTTACCTGCATAATGCTTGGCATGCGTTTGTCCGCACGTGCCGATTACGCCCTCCGCGCCGCGATCGAGCTTGCCGCCTCCGGCGGCGGCCACGTCACGGCCGACCAGCTTGCCCGCAGCCAGGCTATTCCCGGCAAGTTCCTGGAGGCGATTTTGACGCAGCTGCGCCGGGCGGGCCTCGTGCGCAGCCAGCGTGGCCCGGACGGCGGTTTCTGGCTGGCCAGGCCCGCGACCGAGATCTCGCTGGCCGACATCATCAGGGCTATTGACGGGCCGCTCGTGGGCGTGCGGGGCGAGCGGCCGGAGAACCTGGGCTATATCGGAGCGGCAGAGCCGCTGCAGACGGTCTGGATCGCCCTGCGGGCCAACGAGCGGGCCATCCTGGAAGACGTGAACCTCGAGCACATCGTCTCCGGCCAGCTGCCGGACGTAGTCCGCAAGCTCTCCGACACCCCGGGCGCCTGGGAGTAACTGGCCCGGCCGGCGGGCGGACCAGATAAAGCTGACCCGCCGCGGCGATGCAACAGCCTAGGCCCAGGCCTAAACCGGCACCATGTTGGTGATGTCGCGGATCCGCTCGAACTGGGGAGCGGTGTCCGGCCGCTTCGCCTGGTTGAGTACTTCCGGCTCGGAGATGATGCTCCGGCCCTGGCTGACGCTGATCTTGCGCGGTGCGCCGATCGGCAGCCGGGCTCCGGCAGGCACCGCCACGCGATGCCCGGCGGGCGGCGCCGCAGGCACCCTGCCCGAACCGTCGTGCCCGGCAGGCCGGGGCGCGGGCGGCCCGTCGAGACCGGGCGTCATCGCGCCCACGGGCCCCGTGTAGACCGGCTCGTTCTGCAGCTCGGCGAGCGCGAAGCTGTCCGACACCTCCCGCAGCACCTGTGACAGCGGCGCCCCCAGGGCGCCGCAGATCGAGGCGAGCAGCTCGGAGGATGCTTCCTTCTGCCCGCGCTCAACCTCGGACAGGTAACCCAATGACACGCGCGCCGCAGCCGACACCTCGCGCAGGGTCCGTCCCTGACGGAGACGCAGTCGCCGAAGCGCATCGCCAAGCATGTGACGAAGCAAGACCATCGCCGCACTCCCTCCCGAGGCCCGATCCCTGACTCCTCCACCGTACCTGTCCTTACGGACAGTTCGGGAGAGGGTATAACTGCGTGTTCGCCGGTGTAACGCTGTAATCAGCTTACGTCTTCCCGGATGGCACCGATCAGCAGGCCCAGGGCGCTCTCGATGGTGGCCGTCCGGATCGCCTGCCGGTCGCCGGTGAGCGCGAGTTCGCGGGTCGCCGTGCCGCCCGGCCCGGCGACCGCGATGAAGACCATTCCGACCGGCTTGCCCTCCGCGGGATCGGGTCCGGCCACGCCGGTGGTCGAGATCCCGACGGACGTCCCGAGCCGCTCGCGGGCGCCCTCCGCCATCGCCTCGGCCACCGCCGGATGCACGGCGCCGTGACGTTCTAGCAGGTCATCTGGCACGCCGAGGATGGCGGCCTTGAGATCGGTGGCATACGCCACGATGCCGCCGCGGAAGGCGGCCGAGGCACCCGGGACGCTCGTGAGCGCCGCGGCCAGCAGCCCGCCGGTCAGCGACTCGGCCGACGCGATAGTCTCGCCGCGCTCGATGAGGAGCCCCACCGCCTCGCGCGCGAGCTCTCCCGCGCGGCTCCTGCTGCTCGTCATGGGTGCCCTCCTCCGCCGCCCGGGTCGGCCGTCCTGGGCACGTCTCCGCGCACCGTCGCCTCCCCCGCACCCGGTTCGCTTGCCGCTGAATCGCCTGTAGCTGAATCCGGGCCGGTGCCCTGGCTGCCCGGCGGACCGGAGCCGGTGCCCGCCGGCTGACCGGGCACCGCCCGGTGCAGCCGGACGGCCCGGACGGTGTAGTCAATGCCCGTGATCACCGTGACCACCACGGCCGCGCCCATGAACAGCTGCCGCTCCAGCCAGATGCGCCACGGCAGGATATAGAGGCTGATGGCGATGACCTGCAGCAGGGTCTTGAGCTTCCCGCCGCGGCTCGCGGCGATCACGCCCCGGCGGATCACCCAGAACCGCAGGGCGGTCACGGCCAGCTCACGGACCAGGATCACCACCGTCACCCACCAGGGCAGCTCGCCCAGGATCGACAGTGTCACCAGCGCGGAGCCGGTCAGCGCCTTGTCGGCGATCGGGTCGGCGATCTTCCCGAAATCGGTGATCAGGTTGCGCCGCCGGGCCAGCTCGCCGTCCAGCAGGTCGGTCACCGACGCCACGGCGAACGCCACGAAGGCCGCCGCCCGAGACCCCGGTCCCCCGGCCACCAGGAGCCCGATGAACACCGGCACCAGCGCGAGCCGCAGCACGGTCAGCGCGTTCGCCACGTTCATCAGCCGAGGCGCTGCGACAGCCCCGCCGCCCGGCGCCCCGTTCTCCGGCCTGTCAGAAGCCGGCTGGCTCAATGCTTTCCCGCAGCTAGGACCTGCACAGACTCCCCGGCGCCGGGCATACCGACGCTGCCGCCAACCTCAGCCATCAGATCGACCCCGTCGGAGCCAGTCACGCAGACCCGCACCAGATCCCCGACGGCCACCCTGCCATCCGGCCCCGTGCCAGCCAGTCCCCTGCCAGCCAGTCCCGTCAGGCGGATCTCGGTGGTGCCATCCACCTCGGGGGCCTGGTGCGCCGCCCGGCCCAGGTAGCGGCCGCCGCCCAGATCCTCGTCGATGAGAACGTCCACGACCTCGCCGAGGCGCTCAGCGGCCCGCTGCGCCATCAGCTCGTCGGCCAGGTCGGCGAGATCCTCGACCCGGCTCGCAACCTCGTCCTCGGGCAGCTGGCCGGGCAGCGAGGCCGCCTCCGTGCCGTCCTCGGACGAGTAGCCGAACACGCCGATCGCATCCAGCCGCGCGTCGGTCAGGAATTGCTGCAACTCCTCGACGTCGTCGGCCGTCTCGCCGGGAAAGCCGACGATGAAGTTCGATCTGATGCCCGCGTCCGGGGCGAGCTGCCTGATCTGGTCGATGAGCGCGCAGAAGCGCTCCCCGTCGCCGAACCTGCGCATCGAGCGCAGGACCGTCCCGCTGGCGTGCTGGAACGACAGGTCGAAGTAGGGCGCCACGCCCGGCGTGGAGGTCATGACCTCGACCAGGCCCGGCCGCACCTCGGCCGGCTGCAGATAGCTCACCCGCACCCGCGAGATCCCGTCGACCGCGGCGAGCTGCGGCAGCAGCTTCTCCAGCAGCCTGAGGTCCCCCAGGTCCTTGCCGTAGGAAGTGGAGTTCTCGCTCACGAGGAACAGCTCGCGGGCGCCGTGGGTGGCCAGCCAGCCCGCCTCGACGACCAGGTCGGGCACCGGCCGCGAGACGAACGCGCCCCGAAACGCCGGAATCGCGCAGAAGCTGCACCGCCGGTCGCAGCCGGACGCGATCTTGAGCGGGGCCGCCGGGCCGCCGCCCAGGCGGCGCCGCATGACCCGCGGGCCGGACGCCGGGGCCACGCCCGCGGGCAGATCCGGGATCTGCGCAGAGCCGGAGACGATCCCGTGGCCGGGCTGCGGCGCGCTCGCGGCCCCGGGCCGCGCGGACGGGGTCAGCGGCAGCAGCTTGCGCCGGTCCCTCGGCTCATGGGCCTGCCAGCGCCGTCCGGCCACCACGTCGTCGAGCCGGGCCGCGATGTCGCCGTAGTCATCAAAGCCGAGGACCTGGGCCTCGGGCAGGGCCTCGGCGAGGCCGGACCCGTACCGCTCCGCCAGGCAGCCTGCCGCCACCACCGCGGCGCCGCCGCCCGCGGCGCCGAGCAGCTCGTCGATCGAATCCTGCTTGGCCGCCTGAATGAACCCGCAAGTATTCACGAGAACGACGTCGGCGTCGTCTGCCCCGTCAGTCAGGTTCCAGCCAGCCTGCTCCAGCCGGGCTGCGAGTTCCTCGGAGTCGACCTCGTTTCTCGCGCAGCCCAGGGTGACCAGGTTGACGCGGCGTCCGGCCGCATGCCGGACTTCCCCGTGGTCAGCTCTACCGTGGCCTGAAACACCATTCGATGACACACCGGCAGACTACGGTAAGCGCGCTGATGCCAGCGCACCCGCGGCGGCCGGCTCGCCGCGCCGCCTGCCCCGGCCGGCATCGGCCTCCCTCGGCCTGCGCCGCTGGCCGCCCTCGGTCGCGACTGCCCCAGCTGCATGATCGCGTATCTCCTGGCGCTGTTGCAACACCAGTCGCGCGGCCGCGGCCTTCACGTTCGTGCCCATACGTCCCGGTTGGGCACCTGCTGTTACCAGGACGACAGCTCCGGCCCAGCCAGGACAGTGAGGGGCCAGCGGCTAGCCCGTGGCCTGCTGACTTGACCCGAGTGTCAGGGTGACCGGCTGACCGGCCGGCGGTGACTGAGCCTTGCCGTTGACCGTCAGCGTCACCGCGCCCGGGTCCCCGATGATCATGCTGACCGTCTTGTGCTCGGTCCAGACCTTCGACGTCCCCATCGGGATGATGCCCTCGAAGAGGACCTGGTTAGCGGCCGTGGTCAGCTCCACCCAGCAGGCGCTGCTGACGGCGCTGAGCGCGATCACGATGTGGTGCGCGTGCGCCTTGGTGCTCTGGGTGCCGGCGCTCTTCTTCTTGTGCCCCGCGTGCTTGGCCGGAGCGTGTGACACGACCGGGGCGCGGCCGCTGGACACCGGGCTCGTCTTGGCCGGCGCGGACAGGAAATGGTAAGTGGCAATGCCGACAATTGCCGCCAGGGCCACCAGCATCGCCAGGCTCCAGTTCGGCCGACGCCGTTCCTTGAGCTTGATCGGAGTTGCCGGCTCGAACACGTCGGCCGCCGTGATGCCCTCCGGGGCACCCTGGGTCGCGTCGTACTCGCGGATCAGCGGCTCGGGCTCCAGGCCCTCGGCCCTGGCGATGCTGCGGATGTGCCCGCGTGCGTAGAAGTCACCTCCGCAGGCGGAGAAATCGTCACGTTCAATCCCCCGGATAATCGTCTCGCGGATGCAGGTCCGCTGGCTGACCTGCGTGATTGTGAGCCCGGCTTGGCGACGTGCCTCTGCCAGGGCGTCACCGATAGTCACTCGGCGCCTCCACTGCTAGTCGCACTGCAACCGCCCGGGGGTGCGGGCGCAGTGACATACATTCCCCCGTTCCCGGCATCGGGAACGGTCACTAAGTGTAGACACGCAATTACCTTCCGGCGAGGACCGGAGCGGGTCGGCTTGTATCTTCCTCAAGTCTCTCGCGGGCACCAGAAACTGCCAATTCCACCGGAACGGTCAACTCGGGCCGCCGCGAAGCGAGGTTAGGAGCTCCTGCAGGTCGTCCGGCCGGATGAGGACGTCCCTGGCCTTCGATCCCTCGCTGGGCCCGACCACGCCCCGGCTCTCCATCAGGTCCATCAGCCGGCCGGCCTTGGCGAAGCCGACCCGCAGCTTGCGCTGCAGCATGGAGGTCGAGCCGAACTGGGTGCCGACGACGAGCTCGGCCGCCTGGACGAGCAGGTCCAGGTCGTCGCCGATGTCGGCGCCGATCTCCTTCTGGCGGCTCTCCGGCGCGACGATGTCCTCGCGGTAGGCCGGCTCCATCTGGCGCTTGCAGTGGTCGACGACCTCGCGGATTTCCTTCTCGTTGACGTAGGCGTTCTGCAGCCGCATCGGCTTGCTCGCACCCATCGGCAGGAACAGCGCGTCGCCCTGGCCCACCAGCTTCTCCGCGCCCGGCTGGTCCAGGATGACCCGGCTGTCGGTCAGGCTGGAGGTGGCGAAGGCGAGCCGCGACGGCACGTTGGCCTTGATCAGGCCGGTCACGACGTCGACGCTGGGCCGCTGCGTGGCCAGGACGAGGTGAATCCCGGCCGCCCGGGCGAGCTGGGTGATGCGGACGATCGCGTCCTCCACATCCCGGGGCGCGATCATCATCAGGTCGGCCAGCTCGTCCACGATCACCAGCAGGTACGGATAGGGCACGTAGACGCGCTCGCTGCCGGGCGGGGCGGTCAGCCGGCCGGCCCGGACGGCCTTGTTGAAGTCGTCCATGTGCCGGAACCCGGAGGCGGCCAGGTCGTCATAGCGGCGGTCCATCTCGCCCACGACCCACTGCAGTGCGTCTGCCGCCTTCTTCGGGTTGGTGATGATCTGGGTAATGAGGTGCGGAATCCCGGAGTAGGCCGCGAGCTCAACCCGCTTGGGGTCGATCAGGACCATCCGGACCTCCTCCGGGGTGGCCCGCAGCAGGATCGAGGTGATCACGCCGTTGATGCACGTCGACTTGCCCGCGCCGGTCGCTCCCGCGATCAGCATGTGCGGCATCTTGGCCAGGTTGGCCACCACGGTGCGGCCCTCGACGTCCTTGCCCAGGCCCACCACCATCGGGTGGTGATCGGCCGTGGCCACCGGGGACCGCAGCACGTCGCCCAGGCTGACGATCTCACGGTCGGTGTTGGGGATCTCGACGCCGATCGCCGACTTGCCCGGGATCGGGGACAGGATCCGGACGTCGGCGCTCTTGACCGCGTAGGCAATGTTCTTGGAGAGCTGGGTGACCCGCTCGACCTTCACGGCCGGCCCCAGCTCGATCTCGTACCGGGTCACGGTCGGGCCCCGGGTGAAGCCGGTGACCTGAGCGTCCACCTCGAACTGGTCGAGCACCACGGACAGCGCCTCGACCATGGCGTCGTTGGCGCGGGTACGGGCCTTGGGGGCACTTCCCGGCCGCAGCAGCGCCGTGGGCGGCAGCGTGTAACTGGAATCGCTGGAGGCGGCCAGGGTCAGCTGCTCGGGCTTCTTGGCGGCCGGGTCCGCCAGGACGCCGTCGGACGGGGTACCGGTCCCCGCCGGCGCACCCTCGGCCGGCCCGAACCAGGACTCCCGCCAGCTCTCCTCCACCGCGGCGTTGCCCGCCGCGGCCCCGGCCGCCGCTGCCGGCGGCGGCGAGAACATCAGCCCGTCCGGTATCGGCTCGGGCTCGGCCACCAGGCGGCCCTTCGCGGCCGCCAGGTCGGCGGCCGCCTTGCCCTTGCCGGCCTGGCCGCGCGATAGCGTCCCGCCCAGCAGCGGCGTGTCGTAGGGCAGGTCGTGGTCGCCGGCCTCGATGGCCGCGGGCCGCCGGGACCTGCCCCGGAGCTGACGCCGGCCCGTCGCGCCCGGCTCATCCTCCTGGCCCGGTATCGCGTCTGGATCCGGCTCGTCTTCCGGGTCCTTGCCCATCATGAAACCGTGCAGATCGGCCAGCCGCCGCGGCACCTGGTGCAGCGGCGTGCCGGTCACGACCAGCAGGCCGAAGCCCGTCACCGCGGCCAGCACGGGAGCGGCCGCCCACTTGGTCGCGAGGTGGACCAGCGGGGCCGACGCGATATAGCCGACCAGGCCGCCGGCGGCCCGCATCGCCGCGCCGCCGTCCCCGGGGCCGGGGGTGCCGTCGGCGATATGCACCAGGCCGAGCGCCCCGACCAGCAGCGCCGTCCAGCCGATCACCATGCGGCCGGTATCGGCGTTGCTGTCCGGGTGCCGCAGGAAGCGGACCGCCAGCAGGACCAGCAGGAGCGGCACCGTCCAGGCTCCCGAGCCGAACAGGCCCAGCACCACCGCGGTCAGCGGCTTGCCGATGACGCCGAGGTGCCACCAGATGGCGGCGGCGGTAATGAAGGCCGCGCACAGGGCCAGCAGGCCCAGGCCGTCCCGCCGGTGGACCGGATCCAGGTCGCGGGCACTCTGGCCGAAAGTCCGGGCCACGGTGCCGACCGTGTGCGCGAGGGCCATCCAGACGCCGCCGATGGCATTCACGATCCAGCCCAGCAGGATCACCAGCGGATTCGCCGGCGGCGGCGGCCGCCGGGGGGTCCGGCCCCGGCTGGCGGCACTGCGGCTGCTGGTACTGCGGCGGCCGGAACTGCGCCGGTAGGGCGTGGTGGACCCGCGGGCCGCCCGCGATCCGCTAGCCGACCCGGTCCGGCTGGCACCGCTCGCCTGACGCGGACGGCTCGCGCCGTTGCGCGGGCGTGCTGCGCTCTTGGGCGCACGAGTCGCCATGGTGCCCACGGTAGCGAGCAACGCCAACCGGTCCAAGCACCCCGATCCTGACCGCGTGTCGCGTCTTAGCCGCGGTTCAGCCTGCTGGATGAGGCCGGCTACTGGTGGATCGCGGGCAATCTCATGCGTGACGCCGCGGCCCTGGACAACGTCGAACTGCTCCCGTGGGACGCCTGGGGCGCAATGCCGGCCCCGAAGGAGCCGATCGACAACGACCTTCGCGGCCTTTTCGACCGCCTCGCGGAGCTTACCCAGGCCCCGGACGCCACCTTCATCGAGTTGCGGCGGCTCTGCCAGGAGGACGATCGGCTGCGCGTGCCGCCAGCGGTGTACAACGCCCTGCGCAAGCGGGCCGAGGCCCTGCACGACGGCTGACGAGGCCGGGCGCTCGCCGGGCGAGCGTCAGGGCGGCTCGATCTTGCCGGTCGCCGTGATGCGCACGCCGCTGGCGCCAAGGTCGCTGCGGGACAGCGAGTTGGTGAGCTGGATGCCCGTGGCCGCCGGATCCCGCTGCGGAGTCCCGGCGCCGACCAGCCGGATCGGGGTCACGGTGCCTGCGGCGAACGCGCCGTCCGCGCGCAGCCGCACGTGCAGGATGGCGCTGTCGGCCGTGACCCCGCCCAGGCCAAGGGTGTAGTAGCCCGCGAAGTTGCCGAGGCTGTAGGCGATGAGCCGGCCGTGATACCACTGCATGGCCCGCAGGACGTGCGGCCCGGAGCCGAGCACGAGATCGGCGCCGGCGCTGATGACGGCGTGGGAAAAGGCCATGGGGTCGCCGCGCTCCTCGCCGAGGTAGGTCTCCATTCTCGGCCGCGCGTGCTGGGCTCCCGCCCCTCGGCGCCGGCGTGAATGAAGACGATGACCAGCTGGGCGTGGGCCGCCGCCTGCCGGACGGCCGCGACGGCGGCGGGGATGTCCAGCAGATTGCGGTCGTAGTCGTAGGGGGCGAAGCCCAGCAGGGCGATCTTGACGCCGCGCCGGACGAGGTAGGTGGTCTGCGCCGGGCGCCCCGTCCAGCGCAGGTGCGCGGTGGTCAGGGCGGTATCGGTCTCCTGGATGCCGATCGGGCCGGCGTCGTCGGTGTGATTGTTGGCGACGTTGACGGCGGAGAATCCGGCGTGCTGCACGGCCACCGCGAAGTCGGCCGGCGCCTGGAACGCGTAGCAGTAAGTGGAGTGCGGCGGGCACTTGGTGACGCCGCCACTGCCCAGCGCCGTCTGCAGGTTCCCCACGGTCAGGTTGCTGTGCAGCTCGTCAGCCACGCTGGCGAACACCGCGGGGCCGCCGCCCGGCGGGTAGTGCCCGTCCATGCCGAAGTTCATGTCGCCCACGTCGGTGATGCTGACGGTGGCGACAGCCGGGGCCGGCGTGCCGCTGGCTGAGCTGCCGATGCGCGCGGCGCTGAGCGGCGTGCCGCCGGAGTGGCCGACCGCCGGATTGCGGTGGTGGCCAGAGTGCGCCTGCCGCGCCCCGGCCGGAGCCCTCGGGTGCAGCACGAGCACGCCGGCCCCGCCGATGATGACCGCCACCGCGACGCCTGCCGCCGGCCAGGAGGCCCGCCGCCTGCGCCGCCGCAGCTGGGCGTGCCGAGGCATGCCGCGGCCGCCGGTGGGTGTGTCGCCGCGATCGGATGCCATCGCTGGCTCCCCCTGAGTCAGGGTTCCTGCCAGCGCAGGCGACCG
>Ga0208220_1000420_pt1 | contig 17843 bp, 17 predicted proteins | sample NGESurdeep092012_9_FD_184484 | JGI IMG/M metagenome (GOLD analysis project Ga0208220, IMG submission 184484) | Arctic peat soil microbial communities from Barrow, Alaska - NGEE Surface sample F53-1 deep-092012 (SPAdes) | ecosystem: Environmental > Terrestrial > Soil > Wetlands > Peat ...
GCACCAGGTGCGCCGTAGACACCGCAGGGACGGATGTCACCGCGGTCCAGTGGATCGACGGAACGCGGCTCGGCTATATCGGCCAGCGCCATCTGGACTGCGTGGCCGGGATCGCCCACGCTGGGGAGGGACCCCTGCCGGAGACCATCACAGGCAAGGAGCTGGCCGCGTCCGCGCAGTCGTGGGCGAGCTGGTTCAATCCGGCCGGCGCCTTCACCTGCGACGGCCGGGTCGTCGTGGTCCGGGACGACTACGACCTTCCGCAGCAGGTCGCGATCGTCGGCGCGGGCGCCGACCAGGTGCTGGCCTCCCTGGCCCACGCCGGCACCGACTACATCCGATCGGCCGCGGGCTCCGCGGCGGACGTCACCTGGAGCGCACCCGACGGGACAGCGATCGAAGGAGTCCTGTGCACGCCTCCCGGAGCCGGGCCGTTCCCGCTGATCTTGCACGTCCACGGCGGGCCGATCGGGGCCTACCAGCGGAGCTGGACGATGCACGGCTACACGGTGCCCCTGCTGGTCTCCCGCGGATACGCCGTCCTGCACCCGAACCCGCGCGGCAGCTCCGGACGGGGTCGGGAGTTCGCCGCCGCGGTCGTCGGCGACATGGGCGGCGCGGACACCCACGACTACCTGTCCGGAATCGACGCCATGATCGAGCGCGGGATCGCCGACCCGGCGCGGATCGGCACGATGGGCGTCAGCTACGGCGGATACATGTCGGCTTGGCTGGTGACCCAGGACCAGAGGTTCAAGGCCGCCGTGGCCGGCTCGCCGGTGACAGAGTGGTACAGCTTCACGTTCACCACCAACATCCCCCGCTGGGGACTGTGGTTCCTGGGCGACGCCGATCCCGAGGAAATCGGCAACCAGGTGCACACACGCAGCCCGGTGATGCACGCGAGCAAGGCCAGGACACCGACCCTGCTCACGGCGGGCGCGAAGGACCGCTGCACCCCGGCCGGCCAGGCGAGGGCGTTCTACCAGGCACTGATCGGCCATGGCGTCGACTCGGAACTGGTGATCTACCCTGAGGAAGGACACGGCGTCAGCCGGTTCCCGGCCATCACTGACTACCTGACCCGGCTCGTGACCTGGTTCGAGAGGTACATGCCGGCGTGACCTATGCGTGCGCGCCAGATGCCCAGTTCGGGCACGGCCCCGACGCCGAGGGCCGATTATTTGCGGCTTGTGGTCCGGCTCCCTGTCCCCGTTGGGTGTGCGCAGATTGCCCAATTCTGGCCGCCACGCCAGCGGCCTGGCGGACCGGGTCGTGACGCTGACTGGCCCCGGCCCGGGCGATCTGCTCCAGGATCGGACGTGGCGCCCCGCGTGTGGGGGCTGGTCAGGGGTCGCGCCGTCGCCTGCATCCTCCTGACGATAAGTCGGGAGAAGGCGCGGAGCAAGACGCTGACGTCATGATCGATCCGGCAATGCGTGCACTGGCAAGTGGCGGCACGGCGGGAGGCCCGGCGACCGGGGCTGTCCGCCAGGCCTGGGCGGGAAGGCAGATGAGGCTGACCCGGCACTTGGCCGCCGCGCGGCGTCTTCTCGTAGTGTCGGTGATGGTAATCGCGCCGGCCATCAGCCTGGCTGCAGGATGCGGCAGCGTGCGCAAGGCCGTCCACAACGCCGACGCCAGTGCCGCGGCGTACAGCGACCTGCAGGGTTCATCCGGGACCAGCTCACCGCGAAGTTCAGCCGCTCGGTCCGCTCGGTGTCCTGCGCTCCTCGCGTCGACCAGGTCCTGCCCGGCGACGCCGCCGATCCGAGGTGCGCCGTGGTATGCACCGACGGCACGTCGTACGCCACCCCCCGCGAAGATCACCGACCCGTCGACCGACCCGGACATCGCGACCGAGTCGTTCAGCTTCAACGACCCGCCGGCGATCGACATCACGACCGCGCCGCTGCCCGGCCCGGCCGTCGCACTCGCCGCCACGAGCCCGCACTCGCTGCTCCTCGCGGGCAACCTGGCGCCCGTGCTCGGCAAGCTCACCGCCCGGTTCGGCAGCCAGGACCTGATCGCGCAGCTGGCGATCTACCCCGGCGAGGTCGAGGCGGTCATCGCCGGGGACAATGGCGAGGCGCGGGCGATCACCGCGACGTACGCCGGGGCGCTGACGGCGGGATCCCCGGCCGCCTTCGAAGGCCCCCGCAACGGCATCGACTTCTCCCAGTTCGTCCCGGGCGTGATCCAGCGGCTCACCGAGCTGATCACCGCCGAGGGCAAGGCCCGCCTCGGCAGCGTCAGCCGCTTCGTGCTTGCCAACTCCCTGCCCGGCGGCGATTCTGGCTGGACTATCTACCTGACCTCGGGCAGCACCCGGTTCCAGGCGCTCGTGCTCGGCAACGACCCGCAGATGATCACGCCTAGCGGCACACACGACCTGAACTGAACGTCGACCCGGCCGAGCACCCAAATGCTGCCGCAACGATCTTTCCCGAACCGTTCTGCTGGTTTTGGAAGTAGAACGCCACGGCGTTCCCAGCCGTCCGCAACGGCCTAATGCCTGACCCGATGCCGACAGAGCGTCCCGTCTCTGTGATGCAGATCGCCGAATCTGCGAGTTAGCCCAACCGAGCTTTACGATAGTCGCGTGCAAGCAGATCGGCCACAAGTGCACGTCATGAGGGCTCGCAGCGCTGGTCCACGCCCGAGATTGGACGAGGCGATGCAATTCTCATTGAATTTTACCCGTGACTAATAATCGGATGTTCGCATCCAACGCACGACACCATCTCGGTCTGATATCTAGACGGCGAAGTTTCGAATGGGACTCCGTTGTCATCAATACGAGCCTGACCGTTGACGCCATCCGATGACCAGAGAATGTCCGCCGACCAAACATCATCATATTTCTTGGCAACGCCCGCGATTATTAGCACCAAGCCTTCGGTATTACTTATTTCGTATGGAAACGTAAGCGGCTTGTAGTCGTTGGGAGTTGCACCGACCGTAGCATCAGGGCCCGAAGAGCTTCCAGTGATCCTCGCTGGCCTTTGGTCAAGATCCGCCTCCACGTATCGACCAGTTACGGGACCTCCACAGGGAGGACCTACCATGATTCCACGAATGGGTGGACTGCGTTTCACATTGAAATTGATACCCGTAAGGTATACTTTTTGGCCGAATCGCCCCTGGATCGTTATAGTTGCATATGTGAAGTCTGCATCTGCTGCTCCGGCGGCCTTGACCCATGGAGTCCAATCGGCATCATCGGCCGTTGGCGTTTTCGGAAGGGCGGACAGCGGCCCGTGAACCATCCATGCCCCACCGCAGGCGGGATTAGCCTTTCTAATTGCGACCGCTACCGGAGGCGCGGCTGAGTTCTTCTTGGATGAAGGAAGCAAGTGTGAATTGACGTAGCCGCGTAGAGGAATAATCCACGCGCCAAGCACTATGATGGCCACCCCCGCCGGGATCCCCACTAGCGTGTTTCGCAGCCAGTACGTTTCGGAATCCGACGAGGATGCTACTTGTCCTATTTTCGCGTTTTTTTGAGGTTTTTTAGCGCCTTTTTTTCGCGTGTTCACCGACTTAGCCTGTCACATTTTCAAGATCATCTTCTTCAATTGCGCTCTCCGGAGTCCTCATCGTGATTCTTTTGATAGTATTTAGGCGATCTGCCCGTATGACAGCGAGCTTCGAGCGCAAATTACATTGCCGCGGGTATGGGGTAATGAGGCGTGCGCAGAACAATCAGTTATGCGCGGCAACCGGATAAGTCGCGCTCCCTCCAATACGGCCAGATCGGCCGTTCGAGGGTTCGAGTCCCGCTTCTCTGTGAGTGCCGCGGTGAACGGCGGGGAATCCGTTGCGACCCCGAGGGTGTCGCGAGATGCTCACGACCGTGCGCCGGGCAGGAACGGCCCTGCGGCCAGCGGGTCGCTCAGGCACAGGATGAGCCGTGGCCGCGGGTAGATGGTGGTTGCTATCCAGGCCAGCTTGAAGGCATCAGCCAGGACCTTGTGCTTCTGAACGCTCTTCGGCGCCCCCTGGTGCGCCCAGCACTCGGCCAGGACCGTCCGGCTCGCGTCGGCGCCGTCCACTTGGACGCGTTCCCCGGACGGGACGGTGATGGTGTCTGGATTCAGCTCGAGGCCGAGTTGCGAGCCGAGAAGGTCAAGCATCACCCGTTCCGCGCCGCGTTGCTCAGCTGAATCTCCCGCCGGCACGACTCGGGGTGACGGCTGGATCAGGCGTTGCTTGTTCACCCGTAACGGCCATGCTTGCTGGCACCGGGGGTATTCCCCGATTCACGGCCCTGGTCCCCAAGCCATTCATTGACGATCTTGCGGTCGGGACCGGGCCGGCGCCGGACCATCCCAGCGCCCTCACTCGCGGCTGCCACTTGACCTGACTGCGCGATCCAACCACGCAGATTACCTATTACGGCGCGTGAGGTGTCCGGATGGGCATCGATGAACTTCGGCCGCGACGGCGGTCTGACCCTTAAACCGGCAGGAAGGAGCAGTTGCAGTGGACCTGTACAGCGTCGTGTGCGTGCGCGACCGGGCGGCAGCGCAGAAGTGGTACGAGGTGTTCTTCGGTCGGCCGGCGGACGAGGTCATCGGCGAAGAGTACCTGTGGCAGGCCGGCGAGAACGCGTGGGTCGTCATCGACGACCGGTCCATGCGAGCCGCACGGGTGGGCGGCGCGACGATCACACTCGGCGTGACAGACCTCGACGACATTCTGGCCCGGCTGGCACGGCACCGCATCGGGCACGAGCCTGTGGAGACCTACGGCAGCGGCGTGCGCCACGTGGAGGTCCTCGACCCCGACGGCAACAGCCTGTCGCTCGCGGAGGCGCCCACCCGTTAGTCCGAGCCCGGCAAGCGAGCCGCGCAGTTCATTCCTTCTCGCATCTTCTGACCGATCACCCTGAGCAGCACCAAAAACGCACCTAACGGCGGTTATCTTAAGTCGGTTTGGAAGACGCCCTGGTCAGGATGGGTTTTGCGTGGGAGACATGTCTCCCACGTGAAGTTCTGGGCGTGAACCAAGAGCCAAAAGCGGCACCGAGAAGAGGAGAGCCGCTGGTCAGCGCAGGGCGCCTCACATCAGCTACGTCGGAGACACCACTGAAGAGAACGTGTCCACCACGCAGGCCTCTGGGTGCGTCAAGCTACATGGGAGACACGCCAAGACCGACTTAAGATAACGGCGGTTCGGAGTGCCTAAGGCGGAGTCGTCCGGGAGGGTGCGGGATCGGGAACGCAGGGGTGCGCTAGTGCTCAAGATTGTTCCCCTAGCCGCAGGTAGAGTCTGGCAGGTGACTGGAATCGACCCGGGACGAGCAGGAATGCTCACCGAATTCGCCGGCCTCTCCACACCGCTGGTAGCCGACGCCTGCATCCGCCGGAACGTGCCGCTGCGCGTCGCGCCGCCTGGCATCGGCGCAGTCATCCCCGGTCGGCAGATCGCCGGCCGCGTGCTGCCGGCCCGCCACTACGGGAGCGTCGATGTGTTCTTGGAGGCGTTCAGCAGCGCCGGACACGGCGACGTGCTGGTCGTCGACAACGGCGGCCGGGAGGATGAGGCCTGCGTCGGCGACCTGGTCGTGCTGGAGGCACAGGCGGCGGGCCTGGCCGGGGTGGTGGTATGGGGACTGCACCGCGACACGCCGGAACTGACCCAGATCGGCCTGCCGGTGTTCAGCTACGGCCGCTGTCCGGCCGGGCCGGTCCGCCTCGATGAGCAGGAGCCATCCGCGCTGGCCAGCGCACGGTTCGGGTCATGCCTGGTCACTGGCACCGACATCGTGCTTGGCGACGACGACGGCGTCGTGTTCATCGCCTCCGATCAGGCGGGGGAAGTCCTGGCGACAGCCCGCCAGCTCGCCCAGGCCGAACGGGACCAGGCTCGCAAGATCCAGGCAGGTCAGACCCTGCGCCAGCAGACGGCCTTCGGGGAGTACCTGGCGCGGCGCGCAGCCGAACCGTCATACACCTTCCGGAGGCATTTGCGGCAGATCGGCGGAGCCACCGAGGAGTAGGCAAGCCGTCACTACGAGCGTTCCAAGGCCCGTTCCGACCGGCCTTCACAAGGCTAACCGCAGTCGCGCCAAGCATTTCATCTCGCCGGGGCCAGGCGGCCGAAGCGGCAGGAGCAAAGGCGGCGCCTCACGGCGCTCCTTGGTAGCTGTTGATGGGTTGTTCCCGTGTGAACTGCTCATCACCTGCCCGCCAATCTGCGCCCGGCGGAGACGGGGATCAGCGCTGGCGCTGGGCGGTCATGGTGCCACCACCTGTCCCTTGCTGACCACGGTGACGCCGCCGGCCGAGACGACGAATCCGCGGGCGCGATCGTGTTCCTTGTCCACCCCGACCGTGGCGCCCGCCAACATGGTCACGTCCTTGTCCAGGATGGCGTTCTCCACGACAGCCCTCGGCTGGACGTGGGTGTTGTCCAAGATCACCGCCCGGTTCACCTGAGACTGGCCGTCCACGCGGACTCCGGGCGACAGGATTGAGTTGCGGATCACCCCGCCGGATACGATCACGCCGTTGCTGACCACGCTGTTGACTGCCCGTCCGGGCCGGTCGCCGTCCGCGTGGACGAACTTCGCCGGCGGCTGGCAGGACATCCGCGTCGCGATCGGCCAGCAGTCGTTGTAGAGGCTGAACGGCGGGATCACCGCGCGCAGATCCATCTGCGCGTTGAAATAGGAATCGATTGTCCCCAGTTCTCGCCAGTAGGAGCGCTCGCGCGCGCAGGCCCCGGGGACCTCGTTCGTTCCGCCGGAAGTCGTAGGCCTGCGCGGCCCCGTCGCGCGCCAGCCGGGGGATGATATCCCCGCCCATGCTGTGCCCGCTGTCATCGTCGGCCGCGTCCTTGTGCAGCGCCTCGATCAGCACGTCGGGGTCGAATACGTAGATGCCCATGGACACAAGCGACTCGTCCGGCCGTCCGGCGCGGCCCGGCGGGCTGGCGGGCTTTTCCAGGAACGACTCGATGGTGTGACCGTCGGCGCCGACCTGCACGACGCCGAAGTCCGACGCCTGCGCCTGCGGCATCGGGATCGCCGCGACCGTGACCCCCGCTCCCCGGGCCAGGTGCTGGTCGATCATCTGCACGGGGTCCATGCGGTAGACGTGATCGGCTCCGCAGACCACGACGAGGTCCGGCCGGTGTTCGTCGAGCAGGCTCAGCGACTGGTAGATCGCGTCTGCCGATCCGGATTGCCAGCGTGGTCCCACCCACTGCTGGGCCGGCACCGGGATCACGTGATCGCCGGGCGCGCCACTGCGCCCCCAGGCGGTCGCCAGATGCCGGTCCAGGCTGTGGCTCTTGTACTGGGTGAGCACGCAGATCTGGCGGATCCCGCCGTTGACCAGGTTGGACAACGCGAAATCGACCAGGCGGTACACGCCGCCGAATGGAACGGCCGCCTTGGCCCGCTCCGCGGTCAGCGGCGTCAGCCGCCGCCCGGGCGCGCCCGCCAAGACAATGCCAAGAACACGCTTGCCAGTCATCCCCGCACCCCCTGCCGCGCCCCACCGCGGCTTGTGAACGACGCGCGACGCACGGCCGTCAGGCCCTCATAAGCGAGTGCCGCTAGCTACCGGGGGCCGAAACGCCCCAACCCGTACCGGCGAGCGCAGAACAATCTCCCAAACGTCTTCCCACCAGCGGACGAGCTCAAGCGTGAGCGCCGGCGAGTCGCCGCCGACCACGCGCCCGCCGCTCGGCCCTAGCTAGCTGACTGAAGAGCCGGATTCGACGGGCTGGGTGACCACCGAGTTGACCTCGTCGAAGATGCCCGGGGCATTCTGGAAGGCGCCGCTCGTATTGTCCGACAGGGTTGAACCGTCGATGGTGAGCGTTCCGCCGTCGGCGTCGACGACGAAGAAGATGGCGCCGCCGCCCTCGCGGGCTGTGTTGCCGGTCATCACCGAGCCGTCGACGATCAGGTTGTAGCCGTCGCCGTCGGTGTAGATCGCTCCCCCGCTGCCGCCGCCTGGCGTGCCGCTGGCGGCGGGGTTCGCGCCTGACCCGATCGCCTTGTTGCCGATCATCCGGCTGTTGTAGACGGCGAAGTTCGCGTAGAGCCCGCTGAGGGCCGCGCCATTGGAGCAGGAGTTATCGGTGAATGTGTCATTGGTGATGTAGACCGGGTCCTGCATGTACATGCCGGTGGCGCGGATCGCCCCCCCGCCGAGGTCGGGGCCGCTGGCGTAGCACTGGTCGCCGGTGAACACCGAGTTGACCACCTTGAGCTGGCCGCCCTCGTCGAAGATGGCCCCACCCCCGTAGGAGGCCGTGCTCGACTGCTGGATCGCCGAGTAGGCGTCAGTGAGCGTCATGTTCTGCACGACGAGCTGCGGCCACTGCTGCTCCCAGCAGTCGCTGGTGGTGTACTTCTGCGCCGGGTCGCAGGTGTTCATGTACAGGATCCGGGTGGTGCCTGCGCCGCTCAGCGTGACCTTGCCGCCGCCGTCGAGCACCACCTGGTGGCTGGTATTGACGACCTTGGCGGTCGCCGTCATCGTGATCGTTACCGGGCTCGGGCCGCAGTCGAAGGTGATGATGCCGCCCTCGCCGACCGCCTGCACGACCGCCGCCGACGTGCACCCCGCAGGCGAGCCGTCGCCGATCACGTGGTCGGGATGGCTCGTGTCCACGGCCAGGCCCGCCGCCGGGACCGACGCGTGCCCGTCTGGATTTCCGGCCTGCAGCGTGGTGCCCCCGGAGACGGTGGCCGCGGACGCGCTCGCAGCGCTGCTGGCGGTCGGACTGCTGCTTCTCTTGGCAGCAGATTTGGTCTTGTCCACCGCCGGGACGGCGGTGACGAAGGCAGGCTGGCCGTTCAGGCCCGCGTCTTCGGGCGCGGTGCTGGCCGACCCGGCAGCGCTGTGGGTCGCCGCCGCGGGCGCGGCGGCAACGCCCGCGCAGGCCGCCGCCCCGGTCACAAGGAGGCCGACCGCCGCGAGCTTGGCGCAGACCAGGCCGAATCGCCTCACCAGTCGCATAACCCGCCATGGTAGCGTCACCGCCGCCACCGGTAGGGGTCATCGCGCTTATCCCGGCCGGCGTTTCGCCCGGTCATGTCAACGGGCGGAATGCCGGCCGGGTGGCGAAGGCCCTGGTCTTCGTCACCGCCTGCACGCTGTTTCTGGTTCAGGAGATGGTGAGGACCGGGTAGGGCGACCGACGCCGCAGCCGGACCGGGACCGAGCCGATGACCCGGCGGGCGGCGCGTCGAGAGCGACCAGTCACGATGACGGGCGTGCTCGCGGGCTGCGCTGCCTCCTGGGTTCTGGCCGCGATCAGGATCGCGTCTGCGGGCGACTCCCGGCGGCGCTCGAACGTGTGCGGGACGCCTGCTGTGGCGACGATCTGCGCTGCGGTGGCGGCCGGGATGTTCGACCACGTGCCGCCGCCGGTCCCGCCAGCGGGGACGGCGAACGAGTTCGTCGACGGGCTGCCGATCGGCCTCGGCTTCCGGGTCCCGGCGATCGTCGTCTCCCCCTGGTCGGTCGGCGGCTACGTCTGCTCGGACGTCCTCGACCACACGTCGCTGATCCGCCTCATCGAGGCCCGCTTCGGCGTGCCCGAGCCCAACCTCAGCGCCTGGCGCCGCGCCGCCTGCGGTGACATCACCACCTCGCTGCGCCTGCCCGGCGGCCCCGCCCGGTGGCCGGCGCAGAACCCGGCCGTCAGCCTGGCCGCCGCCGAGGCCGGCTTCCTCACGGCCCAGCAGGAGGTCTTCGACAACCCCAGCCCGACGATCCCCGCCGTCAACGAGCCGATCCCAGAGCAGTGATAATCCTTCAGCAACAACAGGGTCGTCACAGGCTGCTGCCGCCGAGGTAGCGGTCGACCGCTCCGCGCTCCAACGCGGAGCGTCCGAGGCGCGTGAGCGTGTAGTAGTTGTGGTGCGATCCCGATATCGGGCCGCATACGAGGCTCGCGTGTTCCAGGACCTGGAGGCCCTCCCGAACAAGCTCGGCGAAGCGCGAGTGCACCTCGCCATCAAGCGGGCCTATGTCTTCGGGGGCGAGGCGGCTGATGAGTCGCGCGAACACCGGGTACGCGCGCTCGTTCTCGTCATACCTCGGAACATCCGTGAACCCCGTGGCCATCACCTCGGCCGCCAGCTGTGGCAGTGTCAGCGAGCTGAGGTGGTCGGCCTCCGCTGCCAGCACGGCTCTGCGGGCGTCACGTTTTTCCTTGTGGCCGGACGGGGGTGTCATGCGGTCCTCCTGCGGGGTCTTTGGCGTCGCGCGGGACGGAAGCCGGGCTCGGTAGCGGGCGTGCTCAGCGTCGGCGTCATACTTCCATTTTCCGGGTTGCGCGGTCTCGTTGTAGCCGATGGTGAACTCGGTGATTCGGGTCTCGAGATCGTCGCGGGACGCGAAGTCGCCGCGGCGCAGGAGCTATGACGTCGTTGACCGGCGGAGAGCGGACGTGGACGACCGGGAGTCACCTCGGACCGTTCGATATCAGGGTCTTGAATCTTCTCCTATTCAAGCAGCGGAAACCGTCCGGAGCGGAGCAGCGCCGCGATCGCGTCGACCTTCGCCTGGGGGGCGGCGTAGTCCGGGTGCGCCCGCATTACGGCGGCGGCGTCGTGCAGGCGGCTCAGTTGGGCGGCAGCCTCGGCCACGCCGCGGCCGGACGGGCTGACCGGGTGGGCGGTGAAGGCGGGCCTGCGCGGGTCCACCCGCCCGGTCGCGAGCGCCTTCGGCACCCGCCGGGCGCAGCGGCAGAACGCGTCCGGGTTGACCACGCCGCAGGTGGAGTTCATGAACGCGCCGATGCGGTGCCGGGCCCGTTCCAGCCGCTTGCGGTACGCGGCCGGCGTGGTGTCGAGAATCCACGCCGCATCCGCCGACGACAGCTCGAAGATATCGCTGAGCACGAACGCAATCCGCTCGCCGCGCTCCAGGCACTGCAGCATCGCCTGGGTGCAGGACAGCCGCACCTCCTGGGCGAGCACGGTCGCCTCGGGTCCCCGGTAGTCGGCGTCGGCCAGGCCGTCGGCCAGCGCGCCGCCGAACTCCTCCAGGCTGAGCTGCTGCGCCTCCTGCGGGGTCTTCCGCCGCAGGTTGAGCAGGTAGTTGACGCCGATCCGGTACGCCCAGGTGAGCAGCTTCGCCTCGCCGCGCCAGGACGCCAGCCGGGTCACCACCCGGATCAGGATTTCCTGGGTCGCGTCCTCCGCGTCGGCCGGACGCCACACCATCCGCAGCGCCAGCCGGTAGAGCGGATCGGAGAGGAGTCTGATCACCTCCTCCAGCGCCGCCTTGTCGCCGTCGACCGCCCGCGCCACCAGGCCGGCTTCGTCTGGTTCCATGGTCACGACGCTACTGCCGACGGCCTGGTCAGCGCGTGCCGGCCGAGCCAGCCCGCGATGGCGGCGCCGATCGCGTCGGGCTGGTCCTCGGGCGCGTGGTGCCCGCCCGGCCCGACCGACTCGACTTCGACCGCCGCGAACGTCTGCGCCGCCCACGAGATCATCTCCGGCGATCCCAGCCCCGCCCCCTTGTCCACGGTCATGAGCAGCTTCGGCACCCGCGGCGTCTCGGCCATCCAGCGGTCGTAGCGGAGCACCACCTCGACGACGTCGGCCGGCTCGCCGTCGAGCGGGAACTCGCGCGACCACGCCAGCATCGGCTTGCGTGAGGCAGGCTCGAGGAACGGGGCGCGGTAAACATCGTGGTCTGACTCCGCCATCTCGCCGATCAGCCCCCTGGTCAGGTTGACCTCGATGAACATGTTGTTCTCGAGCACCATCCGCTCGCCCTCGGGCGAGCGGTAGCCGCGGAACAGCTCGGCGCCCAGCGGCGGCATTTCCGCCCAGCGCATCGGCCGCAGGAACGTCTCGATCACCGCGATCCCACGGACCCGCCCCGGATGCCTGGCCGCCCAGTCCATCCCGAGCGTGCCGCCCCAGTCGTGGCCGACGATGACCACCTCGGCCAGGCCCATCGCGTCGAACCAGGCGTCGAGGTAGCGGACGTGGTCGGCGAGCCGGTAGGCGATCTCGGGCTTGCCGGACTCCCCCATCCCGATCAGGTCCGGCGCGAGGCACCGGGCCTGGCCCGCCACGTGCGGGATCACGTTCCGCCAGAGGTAGGACGAGGTGGGGTTGCCGTGCAGGAACACGACCGGGACGTCGCCGGTCCCTGCTTCGGTGTAGCTGATGAACGAGTCGAGTACTTCGATGGTGGCCATGACGCCGGTCCTTCCTCGTGAAGATCTGGTCTCACTTGGTTGGACACGCGCTCCCGGCGGCTGTGACCGCGCTGGCGCGAAATTCCTCGCGTTACCCGGACTGGTGGCGGAGGGCGAAGATCGCGGCCTGGACGCGGTCCTGGAGGCCGAGTTTGGCGAGGATGCCGCGGACGTGGGTCTTGACCGTCTGCTCGCCGATCGCCAGCTCCCGGGCGATCTGCCGGTTGCTGTGACCGCGGGCGATCAGCCGGAGCACGTCGCGTTCGCGCGGCGAGAGCGGCTGCAGCGGGTCCGGCGGCGGGGGACGGCGCAGCGCCTGGGTGAGCCGGGTCAAGAGCTCGGGGCTGAGGCTGGCGGTGCCGGCGGCGGCGTCGCGGACGGCGGCGATGACGTCATCGGCCGGGGCGGTCTTGAGCAGGTAGGAGGTCGCGCCGGCGTGCATGGCGCGGATCAGGTGCTCGTCTTCGGTGGCGGAGGTGAGCACGACGACGGCCGGCCGGTCCGGGGTGTCGGGCAGCGCCGCGAGCACGGCGTGCCCGTCTAGCCCGGGCATGTACAGGTCGAGCAGCAGCACGTCGGGGCCGGTCGCGGCGACGACGTCAACCGCCTGCCGGCCGTCTCCGGCCTCGCCGACGACCTCGATCTCCGGCTCCTGGCTGAGCAGGTAGCACAGCCCGTCCCTGACGACGCGGTGGTCGTCCGCGATCACCACCCGGATCGTCACGGCGCCGGCACCCGGACGGTGAGGGCCGTGCCGCGCCCGGGGGCGCTGTCGATGTCCACCGTGCCGCCCAGCTCGGCGACTCGGTCCCGGATGTGAGCGAGCCCGGAGCCGTCCTGCGGCGCGGTCGGGTCGAAGCCGACGCCGGGGTCGCGGACGGCCAGCTGGACCTGTCCGTCCTGGCAGCTCAGGGACACCGCCAGACGGCGGGCGCGGCCGTGCCTGACGGCGTTGGCGCAGGCCTCCTGGGTGATGCGGAGCAGGGCATGCTCGACCGGCGGGGGCACGGTGACTTCGTCCACGCTGGCGTCGACGCTGACGCCGAGCCGGTCCTGGTAGGCCGCGCAGATTTCCAGCAGGGCCGAGGCGAGGCCGCCGCCGTCCAGGCTGGCCGCGCGCAGCTCGGTCAGCAGCGCCTGCATGTCGCGCAGCGCCTCCTCGCTGATGCGCTCGATCGCGCGGGCCTGCTGGTTGCCCGGGTCGGCCCGGCGCATCCCGGCCGCGATCATCCGCAGGCCGAACAGGTGCTGGGAGATCGCGTCGTGGATCTCCCGCGCGAGCCTGGCCCGTTCGGCCGCGCGCGCGTCGCTGGTGGCGCGCTGACGCTCGGCCGCCAGCGCCGAGCCGAGCTGCCGGGTCATGGCGGTGAAGTTCGCCTCCAGCCGGCCGACCTCGTCCCGGCCGGAGGAGGGCAGGGCGACGGCGTAGTCGCCGTCGGCGACCGCGAGGGTGGCCGTTTCCAGGCGGCGCACCCGGCGGACGAGACGGTGCGAGGCCAGCAGCCCGAACAGCACCCCGACCGGCACGATGGCGAGGAGCAGGGCGAAGGTGCCCGATAGCAGCGCGCGGGCCTCGCCCAGCTGCACGAGCTCGTCCCAGGCGCTGACCGGGTTGATGAACCCGGTCGACCACGGCGCCTGGACGTAGATGACCGTACCTGCCGGGCCGGCCGATGACCCGCTGGTCCCGGCCCGGCCCGGCGCCCAGGCCAAGTCCCAGAGGACGCTGCCGTGCGAGGTTGACAGGGTGCCGGTTTTGAAAAGCTGGCCGATGCCCATTTGCGAGGTCACCGGGACAGGGAGCTCGCTGGTCGCCGGCCGCCCGGGCGGGTACAGGGCCGGCGCGGAGGACGCGACGACCGTGCCGTCGGCGGCGATGGCCAGGACCACGGTGACCGCCTGGCCGCCGGGGACCGGGCCGGCGATCGCGGGAACGACCAGCGTGCCGTCCGCGGCCGGCCGGACCACGCCCGGCTCGGGCGGTTGTCCGTGCTCGCCGAGCACCGTCCCGGCCGGCACGCCGCCTGGATAGCGCTCGGCGTAGCTCTTGGCGGTGGCGTTCACCTGCTCCTGGAGCTGGGCGCCGTTCACCAGCAAGGGCACCTGGAAGCCGAGCGCGAGCACCTCAACCAGCACCACGACCGCGAGCGTGACGAGAATGTAGGACGCTATCAGCCGGCCCGATAGCCCCCACGCCCTGCGCCGCACCCGGTCAAGCACACCTGCACGGTACCGCCGCGGAGCCGGCGGGCGTATCCCTCCAGCGAGGGACCCGCCCTCCACCCGGCGCGTGATGCGCCCGCCGCCGCCGGCCGGGACGCTTACTGCCATGAGCACCGCTATCGAGACCCATGAACTATCCAAACGCTACCGGCGGGCCAGCGCCCTCACCGACTGCACGGTCACCGTGCCCGAGGGGCGGGTCTGCGCGCTGATCGGGCCGAACGGCGCCGGCAAGACCACGCTGCTGCGGATCCTGGCCGGGCTGGCGCGCCCGACCGGCGGCACGGCGCTGGTGCTGGACGGCGAGCCGCGTCAGGACCCGGCGTTCCTGGCCGACATCGGCTTCCTCGGCCAGGAGATCCCGCTGTACCGGAGCTTCACCGCCGAGGACCACGTGCGGGTCGGGGCCCACCTGAACCCGCGCTGGGACGCCGCGCAGGCGCGGACCCGACTGGAGGGGCTGCGCATTCCGCTTGACCAGAGCGTGGGCAAGCTCTCCGGCGGCCAGCGGGCCCAGGTGGCGCTCGCGCTGACGCTGGCCAAACGACCTCGGCTGCTGCTGCTCGACGAGCCGTTCGCGGCGCTGGACCCGCTGGCGCGGCGGAACTTCCTGGCCGCGCTGACCTCGGCCGTGACCGACGCCGCGGGCCGCCTCACCGTGGTGCTCTCCTCGCACCTGGTCACCGACCTCGAGCGGGTCTGCGACCACCTGATCCTGCTGGCCGCGTCCCGGGTCCAGCTGGCGGGCGACATCGACACCCTGCTGGCGGAGCACCGGCTCGCGCGGAAGGTCGAGGACGTCGCCCTCGAAGATCTGATCCTCACGTACATGGACGCCGACGGCACGCCGGCCGGCAACCTCCTCACGACCGCTGGAGAAGAATCATGACCTGGCTCGTCTGGCGCCAGTACCGGGCCACCGCCGCGATCTCGTCGGTGCTGCTGGCCGCGCTGGCCGCAGTGATACTCGTGGACGGTTTTCATATCGCGTCGCGCTGGCACTCCATCCTCGCCGTCTGCGCGGGGAGCAGCGGGTGCCTGCAACAGCAGCCGGGCCTGGTCAACGGCGTGGTCAGCGACCTGCCCTACATCTGCCTGATAGTCCCGGTCGTGCTCGGCATGCTGTGGGGCGCGCCGCTGGTGGCGTCCGAGCTCGAGGCCCGCACGGCCGATTTCGCGTGGACGCAGAGCGTCACCAGGACCCGCTGGGTGGCGGTCAAGGCCGGCTGGCTGCTGCTCGCCGCCGTCGCCTGCGGCGGCGCGGTCTCCGCGCTGGCCACCTGGTGGTCCGGGCCGATCAACGCGCAGTCGGCGACCGCGTTCACCCCCGGTCAGTTCGACGCCCAGGGCATCGTCCCGATCGGCTACGCGGTGTTCGCGATGGCGCTCGGCGTCACCGTCGGCACCGTGGCGCGCCGGACCCTTCCCGCGATCGCCGTCGTGCTCGGCGGGTTCATCGCTCTTCGGCTGGTGATCGCGAACCTCCTCCGGCCGCACTACCTGGCGGCGGTCACGACCTACTTCAACGTGGCGGGCACGTTCACGCCGTCGGGGCAGCCCTGGGTGCTCGGCCAGGGCGCCGTCAGCAGGACCGGGCAGACCGTGGCGGCGGGCTGGGGCGACCTGGAGCCCGCCCTCCCGGCCGCCTGCCAGCGGCTGCTGCTCGGGGCTCCGACGGCAAAGAATGGCGCTTCGATGAACGCCGTGTTCTCCTGCATGCAGTCGCATGGGTGGCGCGGGTTCGTCACCTACCAGCCCGCCAGCCGCTACTGGCCGTTCCAGGGCATCGAGACCGGGATCTACGTCCTGCTGGCCGCGGCGCTGATCGCGGTCACCTTCGTCGTCGTCCGGCGGAGGGACGCCTAGCTCGGACGTGCGCCGGGTCAGCCGGCCGGGTGGCGGCGGTCCATGATCGCGGCGCTCATGGCCGGGCCTTGCACGCCGAGGGCCGACAGGATCGGGGGCGCCAGGCCCTCGCTGACGGCGAGGATGCCCAGTGCCAGATCCTCGACGCCGAAGGGCGCAGTGACGCCCCGGGCCTGCGCCTGGCGGCGGGCACCGTGGAGGGCCTGCCCGGCGCCGGGGCCGAGGGGGAGGTAGGCGCCGTCCCGGCCGGCGAAGGCAGCCGGCCGCGGGTTGAACCAGCGGGGCTTGTGGTGGACGGCCAGGGCGGCGCGGGTGAGAGCCTCCAGGCCGAAGGACGCCTCGGTCGTCGCGCGGACGGCGTCGATATCGACCCCGACCGCAGCCAGCGCGCCGCGGTCCAGGTCGCCGAAGAGTCCTCCGCCGGACTGGCGAACGATCTCCGCCTCGACCCGCTCGGGGGTGACGCCGTGCTCGCGCAGGATCGCGCCGGCCGGCTGGCCGACGGAGCTCAGGGCGAGCAGGAGGTGCTCAGCCCCGAGATAGGGGTGCCCGAGCCCGGTGGCGCGCTCGTAGGCCTGCACCACGATGGCGTTGGCGTCCTCATTGAAGGTCCTGGTCATGACTGCCTCCCGGTTCGCCTGCCGTGCTTGCGGTGCACGGTCTGCTTGGTGACGCCGAGCCGCGCGGCGACCTGCTGCCAGGTCCACCCGCGGCTGCGGGCGTTGTCGACCTGGAGGATCTCCAGCCGCTCGGTGAGTTCCCGCAGGGCAGCCACGGCGCGGAGGCCGGTGTCGGGGTCGCTCCCGGAGGCGGCCTCGGTGATGGCGAGTGCTGATTCCATGAACGTCAGCATATGCTGACGCCCGGTTGGGGTCAACATATGCTGACGAGATACGGGGCCGTGCGCCGTTATTGTGAACGCAGCGGCGGGTCCCGGTTCACGGCTAGTCCGCCGCCAGCCCCTCGATGACGGGCAGCCGCGCCGCGCGGCGGGCGGGGATCACCGAGGCGAGCAGCGCGGCGAGGGCGGCCAGCGCGATGTACCCGGTCATCTCGAGGAAGGGAAAGCTGACAGTGCCGCCGTCGGTGCGCAGGAATGCCCGCCCGACGGCCCAGCCGAAGCCGATGCCGAACGCCACCCCGACGACCGCGCCCAGCACGCCGATCAGCACGGCCTCCAAGCTGATCATCTCCCGCAGCTGTCCCCTGGTGAGGCCGAGCGCCCGCAGCAGCGCGGACTCCCTGGTCCGCTCGAGGGCGGAAAGCGACAGCGTGTTGGCCATGCCCGCCAGCGCGATGACGATGGAGGTCGCCAGCAGGCCGGCCAGCAGGTCGGTCAGCTTGTGGACCGATGAGAGCATGTGCGCGCGCAGCGACGCCTGCGAGGTCACGCCGATGAGCGGATAGCCGGCCAGCGCCGCGTTCACCGCCGAGGCGGAGGCCGTGCTTGACACCCCCGGGCGCGCCTTCACCAGCACATCGGTGACGTCGCCGGCGCCGAACGCGGCGGCGAAGTCCTGCCACGAGACCAGCGCGTCCTCATTGAGCACTCCGTCGGAGAAGAT
>Ga0208220_1000421_pt1 | contig 17831 bp, 15 predicted proteins | sample NGESurdeep092012_9_FD_184484 | JGI IMG/M metagenome (GOLD analysis project Ga0208220, IMG submission 184484) | Arctic peat soil microbial communities from Barrow, Alaska - NGEE Surface sample F53-1 deep-092012 (SPAdes) | ecosystem: Environmental > Terrestrial > Soil > Wetlands > Peat ...
TCGCGCGCTCGCAGCGCCGCGACGAGCGGCCGCACCCAGCCCGCGAACTCGCCGGGGCCGTTCGCGGTGATCGCGATCCGCATCACCGCGCGCGGATCGCCGCTACGAGATCGGTCGTGCTGCGGCCGGGTTGGTGCGGCGCGAGGACGATGCTTCCGCCATGCCGTTCCACCACGAAGCGTTCGGGCAGTTCCTCGACGCGGTACTGGTCGCTCTTCACGTGGACGTCGGGTCGAATGCGGTCGAGCAGCGTCTCGGGCGTGCGCTGCGCGAAACCAGCGACGGCGTCGACGCTGCGCAGCGCTGCAACGACGCGAGCCCGATCGGCGAACGGCACCAGCGGACGGCCGGGGCCCTTGCCCAGCAGCCGCACGGAGTCGTCTTCGTTCACCAGCACGATCAACGCATCGCCCTGCGCCCGCGCCCAAGCCAAATACGCAACGTGCCCGGCATGCAGCAAGTCGAAGACGCCGTTGGTCGAGACGACGCGGCGCCCGTCGGCGCGCAGCCGCTCGCGCCACGCGACGGCGCTATCGGCATCGAGCACGAGTCCGGCGAACGCGTCGGGCGTCACGTGCGCGTTCCTTCGCTCGCCGCGGGCCGTTCCATCAGGTCGACGATCTCGCTCGGCAGCGCCGTCGCGGTGCCGAGCTTTTCGACCACCGCGCCGGCGGCGAAGTTCGCGAGCTGCGTCGCCACCTCGGCCGGGATGGCGGCGGCCAGCGCGAGGGTCAGCACGGCGGCCACCGTATCGCCGGCGCCGGAGACGTCGTAGACCGTGTGCGCGACGGCCGGCACGTCGACGCGCTCGCCGGCCGCGCCGAACAGCGACATCCCGTGCTCGCCGCGCGTGACGAGCACGTAACGGCAGCCGAGCATCGCGAGCAGCGCACGCCCCGCGCGCTCGAGCGACGCGTCGTCGACAATCGCGATCCCGCTGGCACGCGCGGCCTCGGCGACGTTCGGCGAGATGCAGGTGACGCCGGCGAACATTGCGATGCCGGCGGGTTTCGGATCGGCGACCACGATCGGTGCGGCGAGCGCGGCCTCGACGACGTCACGGTGGAAGAGTCCCTTGGCGTAATCGCTCAGCACGACGGCGTCGGCATCGCGGACCGCGGCCCGCACGCCGTCGACGACGCGCGCGCGGTCGTCGACACGCAGCGGCGCGGTCGACTCCCAGTCGGCGCGCACGACCTGCTGGTTGTGCGCGACCACCCGCGTCTTGCGCGTCGTCGGCCGGTCGCCCAGCGTGATGAGCCCGCGCGCATCGACGCCCAGGTCGTCGAACATCGCGCGCAGCCGCGCGCCCTCAGCGTCGTCGCCCACGCTGCCGACGAACGCGACGCGCGCGCCGAGCGCGCGTAAGTTGTTGGCGACGTTCCCGGCGCCACCCAGCGTGAACGAGTGGTCGCGCACCGCGACGACCGGTACCGGCGCTTCGGGTGAGATCCGCGTGACGTCGCCCCAGATCCACTCGTCGATCATCACGTCGCCGACCACCACGATCCGCCGGCCCGCCATGCGCGCCAGCAGCTCGGCGGCCCGCGGCGGCGCGATGAACTCAGCCACCATCGCCACCCCGAGCAACCATCGTGTCATCCTGAACAACCATCGTGTCATCCTGAGCTTGTCGAAGGGCCACACCCATCGTGTCATCCTGAGCTTGTCGAAGGGCGCCGTTCCCTCGAGCGCCCTGAGCTCGTCGAAGGGCGCGGGCGACGATCCATTCGGCGGCTTCGAGCAGCGTGCGCGCGCGATAGTCCGGCTCGGGGCCGTCGTACGGATACGGGCCGGGCAACAAGATCCCCGGAATCCCGACCGCATGACCGAGCGCGACGTCGCTGCCGCGATCGCCGACGACGGCGCTGTCCTCGAGCGTCAGGCGGTGTTCGTCGACCGCGCGATGCACGAGCCCCGGCGCAGGCTTGCGGCACGTGCAACCCTGGTCGAAGTGCGAGCACCAGTACCAGCCGTCGATCGCGAGCCCGTCCGCGGCGAGGCGCCGCGCGATCTCACCGTTCACCGCACGCACGGTATCGTCACCGAAGTAGCCGCGCGCAACTCCGGACTGATTCGACACGACCACCGTCGCGAAACCGTGCTCGCGCAGCAGACGCAACGCGTCACCGACCGTCGGCAGGATCTCGACGCCCGCCGGATCGGCGAGGTGTCCCTTGTCCTCGATGATCGTTCCGTCACGGTCGAGAAACACAACCGGACGCGTCACGCGCCTCGATTCATCTGTTCGGATCCGCGTAAAACGCATTGACGGTCGCGTAACACGCGGGCGGCGTTGCGGTCGTGAGGATCACGCGAAGATCAACTCTTGCTCGACGAGGTCGCAGATGATGTGACCCATCGTGATGTGGACTTCTTGCACGATCGCGCTGTAACCGTCGGGACCGATGAGCACGAGGTCGGAGACGTCGGCGGCCGGACCGCCGCCGTTGCCGGTGAACGCGACGGTCGTCGCGCCGGCCGCGCGCGCCGCCTCGAGCCCGCGCACGACGTTCTTCGAGGTTCCGCTGGTCGTGATCCCGACGACGACGTCACCGGGCTTCGCCATCGCCTCGACCATTCGCGCGAACAGATGCTCGTAGCCGAAGTCGTTCGAGATCGCCGTAACCGCCGAGGTGTTGACGGTCAGCGCCTCCGACGGCAAGCCCTTGCGCTCGCGCAGGAAGCGTCCGCTGAACTCGGCGGCGAGATGCTGCGCGTCGGCCGCGCTGCCGCCGTTGCCGAACCACAGCACCTTGTTGCCCTTGCGGAACGCATCGACCAGCGCGGCGACGATCGCAGCGACCTGCTCGGGGTAGTGCGGTTTGTCGAGCTGCCCCTTGCGATCTGCCAACAGCTCGTGGAAAGGGCGACGCCCTCGCGGGTCGACGGGTCTGGACATCGTGCGCACCTCCGGGCCGCTCATGCTTCGATCCAAAACAACTCTTGGCCCAGCGAGACGAGCTCACCGTTCTCGACCAGACAGCGCACGACGACACCGGCGTAATCGCTGGCGATCTCGTTCATCAGCTTCATCGCTTCGAGGATGCACAGCGTTTGCCCGACGGTGACGCGGCTGCCGATCTCGACGAACGAATCCGCGCCGGGCGCGGGCGCGTTGTAGAAAACGCCGACGACCGGCGCGGTGACCCGGCGAACGTTCGCGCCTGCGATAGCCCCCGGGGCGGGAAGCTCGCCGCCGCCCGGCTGCGCGGAAAGCTCGGCGCCGGGCGCGATCGGGACGCCGGCTACCGGCGCGGGCCCAGGCAGCGCAGGATCGCGGCGCACGATCTCGATCTCGGTGTCGCCGGTCCGCACGCGGATCGCGTCGAGGTCGAACTCCGCGGCGATCTCGCCGAGCGCTCGAACTCGCGCCGTCTCGTCCTGCTCCATCAGGTGGTGGCTTCGACCACCACGCGCGCAACCTCCGCTGCGGAGGAAGCGAGCGGCAGCCGCCGATCGGTCCGCACGTCCAGATCGCGCAGCACGAACTCGCTCGCCTCGAGCTCCTGATCGCCCAGGATGAGCGCCCAGCGGGCCGCGTTCCGGTCGGCGACCTTGAAGTGCGCGGTCAGCTTGCGGTCCTGCCAGTCCGCAAAAGTGGGTTCGGTCCAGCGCTCGCGTAGGGCCGAGACGATGGGGACCAGCCGCGCGAGGGCCGCCTCGCCCAACGCGATCGCCTGCAGCCCGCGGCGCAGCGGCGGGCGGTCGCCGGCGACGGCACGGACCATCATCAGAAAGCGCTCCAGGCCGAGGCCGAACCCGACGCCCGGCGTCGGCACGCCGCCCAGCGCCGCGACCAGACCGTCGTAGCGGCCGCCCCCGCACACGGTGCTCTGCGCGCCCAGCGCCGCTGAGGTGAACTCGAACACCGTGCGGGTGTAGTAGTCCAGCCCGCGCACGAGCCGCGGGTTCACCACGTACGCGATCTTCAGCCCGTCGAGGTAACCCCGCACCGCGTCGAAGTGAGCGCGGCACGGCTCGCACAGCAGGTCGATGAAGGTCGGCGCGTCTCGGACGAACGGCGCGTCGCGCGCGTCTTTGGAGTCGAGGATGCGCAGCGGGTTGCGTTCGAGCCGGCGCTGCGAATCGTCGCTGAGCTCGGCCAGATGCGGCCGGAAGTGGGCGAGCAACGCCTCGCGGTAGCGCGGCCGGCACGTCGCGTCACCCACGCTGTTGAGGTGCAACACCGCGTCGTCGATCCCGTAGCGCGCGATCAGTCGCGCGGCGATCTGGATCACCTCGACGTCGGCTTCGGCGCCGGCGTCGCCGAAGCACTCGACGCCGAACTGGTTCGCCTGGCGATAACGCCCCGCTTGCGGGCGCTCGTAGCGGAAGAACGGGCCGATGTAGTAGAGCCGCTGCGGGCCCTGGGCGAGCAGGTTGTGCTGCAGCAGCGCGCGCACCGTCCCGGCCGTCAGCTCGGGACGCAGCGTCATGCTGCGGTCCGCCTTGTCGCGGAACGTGTACATCTCTTTTTCGACGATGTCGGTCGTCTCGCCGACGCCGCGTTCGAACAACTCGGTCGCCTCGAACATCGGCGTGCGGATCTCGCCGTAACCGAAACGGTGGGCGATGTCGCGACATTCGGCCTCGAGCCGGTTCCAATCCGCCGACGCGGGCGGAACGATGTCTTGCGTGCCGCGGGGGGCGCTGATCGGGTTCACGTCGACCCGTCGGCTTCGGGCTTTACGTCACCGCGCCTTCGCGCGGCTCGAGCAGCTCGACCGGAATTCCGTTCGGATCTTCGACGAACGCGATCGAGCGCGTCCCGCCCGGCGACTTCTTGGGCTCCTTGACGATCTTCACGCCCTGGGCGCGCAATCGCGCGATGACGGCGGGCAAGTCGCCGTCAACCTCGAGCGCAAGGTGCTCGTACCGGTTGCCGAGCTCGTACGGCGGGTGCTCCTCTAGGTCGTACACGAGCTCGATGTACGAGTCCCAGCTCGCGCCGACGAACGCCATGTCGGCGTTGCCGGGATAGTGGAGCGGGCCGTCGAGCAGCTTGAGCCCGAGTTTCTTGGTGTAGAACTCGATCGACGCGTCCATGTCGGTGACGAAGATCGACGTGTGCAGATAGCGCGACATGCAGTTGGCTACGCGACCCGAGCGCCGCGCTCCCGCGTAACGACCGGTTTGCTGAGGCTCGGGATCGGCGCAAAGGTGACCGCGAGGGCGCCGCACAGGATGAAGCCGGCGACGACGGTTAGCGGATTCCACGCTTCGTGCGCGGCGAGCGAGGCCACGATACCGACCGCAAGTGCGAAGTACTCCGACCCGATGGTGGCGACCGCGACGCCGAGCCGGCGCACGGTCGCGGCATAGGCGGTCGGGGCGACGAGCGTCGAGCCGACCACGACTTCGCCGAAGAACCACCCGCCGGCCGACGGCGTGGCGGTGACATGAGCGATCGCGCCGCCGTAGCCGAGCAGCAGCCCCGGGACGAGCAGCGCCGCCATCCCGATCGCTCCGACCACCGACATCAACAGCAGCGTAGAAACGCTCGTCCCGACGTAGCGCAACAAACACGCGTAGACCGCGAACGCGATCAGCCAGACGACCATCAACGCGTCGCCGAGCAGCGCGGTTCCGCTCGCGCTGTGCGAGAGCGCCAACAGCGAGACTCCCGCGATGCCGAGCACCAACGCGAGGATCGCGCGCCGGTCGAGCCCGGTGCGAAACACGAGCGCTGCGAGCGCGGTGTTCGTCACCGGCGACAGGCCGATCAGAAACGAGATGTGCGCGACCGACGTGTGTTGCGCCGCGATCGAGAACACGACGCTGATGACCAGGCCGAAGGTCAGGCCGGCGGCGATAACGGCCGCCCATCGGCGCGCGTCGAGGCGCGGCGCCGCGGCGCGCCAACTCACCACGATTGCGAGCACGAAGAGCGGCAGGGCCCAGGCGCTGCGCGCGATCGCCAATGTGACCCCGTCGATAACGCCCGGCTGTGCGGCGAACAGCACCTTGCTGGCCGGGCCGAGCAGACCCCAACCCAACCCCACCAAGCCGATGAAAAGAACGTTCTGCACGGAACGGACGGACACGATCGGAAGACCCGCGGCCTGGAACCGCGGATGCGGCGGGACGGCCTTCCGTCCGCCGGCCACCTCGGCGGGCAAGCAGGGAGGCCCTAGCGTTCCCTGAAGTCGCAGCTTAGGCCAAGCGCTCGGCGTTTGCCCCCATCGTCCAGAATCGTGCAGGTTCGCCGTGATTCGTCTCCGTGACGTTACGTTGGCTGCGATCTTTGCAGCCTCGACCGCGCTGGTCGCTTGTGGTGGCGGAGGGGGCGGCAGCGTAACGGGTGGCGGAACGCCCAGCGCGACGCCGACGCCGGTTTCCGCGACCGCTTCGGTTGGTGCAGGTGCGGCGCCGGCTACGGCCACCCTCGGGCCCATCGCGGTCGGCCTCGAAGCCATCACCGGGTTGCCCATCGCGACCAGCGGCACCGCCACGATCGCCGAGGTGTTCAGCGCGTCGCCCTCGCCCGCGCCCGCCCTTCAAAGCACGGCCAGAGCTCCGCGGAACATCGGCGCGACCGGGATCACGGGCATCGCCTACGTCAGCTTCACGTCGTCGGCGAACATCACGTTCCCGACCACGCCCGCCTTCACGTTCATTCTCCAGGGTACGCAGCAAACGGGGATCGCGGCTACGTCGGCCTACGTCGCATTTTACGACCCGGCGGCGCCCGGGGGCTGGAAGACCTTGCTCGGGCCAGTGACCATCGGCGGCGGGGCGACGACCTGGACGTTCCCGGGCGGCCCGTACCCGACGACCTTCAAGGCCGGCGTCACCTACGTGTACGCGCTGTTCATCGCAACCGGCACCGTCACGACGCCGAGCCCGGTACCGACCGCTACGCCTAGCCCGGTCGCGACGCCGACCGTTACCCCAACTCCGGGCACGACGCCGACCGTCACGCCGACGCCCGCGATCACGCCGACGTCGAAACCGACCGCCACGCCGACGCCGGGCGCGACCCCGACCGTCACCCCGACCCCGGTGATCACTGCCAGCCCAACGGCCAAGCCGACCGCAACGCCGACGCCCAAGCCCACCGCGACGCCGACCCCGTCGCCAACCCCAACTCCGACGCTCCAGGCTGCGCCGGCGATCGGCCTGCTGTCGGCGATCGCCGGCGGTGGCTTCGGTGGCACCACGAGCGTGACGTCCAATGGCGCCACGCTGGTCGGCATCGCGAACGGCCTCCTCGCTTCGACCGGCAAAGCCGTGACGACGATCGGTCAGATCTCGGTCGGCGTGAACGGCGTCGGCGGCAACTCCGTCCGCCGCGCGGTCGCGCGCCCCCGAATCGATACGCGGAACCTGCACGTCGAGTTCCAACCGCTGGCCGGTCAGCGCATCACTCGCGAGGTGTTGCGCACGACGCGCTTGCGCGCGGCCGGCGACCGGACTCCGGCATCCGTGCGCCGTCCGCTCGCGCTGCCTACGACGGTCGGTTCGACCGCCATGCTCTGGGCGCAGAACTCCGCGATCGGCTCCAGCAACGGCAGCTACAAGCAAGTCGCCGCCACGCTCGCCGCGGTCACGACCCACGGCTACATCTGGGTCGACAGTTCCTTGACGGGCGTGCTGTCGACCCCGTCGACGATCACGTCGATCGGGAACGATTACGAGAACGGCTGGGCGTCCGACAACGCGCACTTCGCGAACGATTCGTACAACGCGGCGCAGTACGGGGCCCAGAACGCCTGCAACGCGAGCGGCACCGTCATCGGTACGGCGCAGCCCTTCGTCCCGTACAATAGCCACGTCGTCGTGTTCGTCGTCAACCCGAACTCGCTGGGCGGAGGCGTCGGCGGGTACTTCGACTCGACCAACTTCTTCACCGACTCGGTGCTGCAGTGCTTCGCATCGGCGCGCGCCGCGGGTGCGCACTCGAACGAAGCGCCGATGATCTACTTCGGCTGGTTCGGGCCGGGCGGCGGACAAAGCTCGTTGGCCTACACGCTGCAGGAAGATCTCGTGCGCGGAGCCGCGCACGAGTATCAGCACCTGCTCAACTACGTGAACCACATCATCGCCCCGGCCGGCCAGACGCCGGAAGACACGTTCATCAACGAGGGCCTGTCGATGCTCGCGCAGGATCTCGCCGTGCCGCGAATGTTCCCGGCGCTCAGCAACGACGCGCTCGACGCGGTGGTACACGCGGACGAGTTCCTCGACGCGTCGTCCAACTTCAGCCTGACGGGCTTCAGCGGGATCGACGACGTCACGAAGTCGACGACCCCCACCTACAACTGCTCGGGCTGTTACGGCGAGGTCTACTTGTTCCAGCGCTACCTGCACGATCGGTTCGGCGGCGACACGTACCTCGCGGCGGCGGAGTCCGGAACGACCGTCGGGCTCGCGCACCTCGCGACGATCACCGGCGAGTCGCAGGGCTTGTTGCTAAGCGACTTCGGCCTGACCCTCGCGGCGAGCGGGGCTACGGCCGATGCCCGGTACAAGATCTCCGGGTTCGCGTTCGGCACGACGCTGACGACGCAGTTCGGCGGGGTCTCACAACCCGCGGACACGGCCGCGACGGTGAACGCGGGCGCTCCGGGTCCGGGACTCTTTGCCGGCCCGTTCAACGGCGGCTACATCCTGGTCTCGGTTCCGGGTGCCGGCTCACGGGACACCATCAAGGAGAAGACCGGACTCTTCACCTTCGAAGCCGGCATCGCGCAGCACTGACGCGCTGCGCGCAACCGTGCGGCGTCTGAGCGGCTTGGCTCAGACGCCGGCGACGCGCGCGCAGACGAAGGGCGCGGTCAGCGCGGCGCCGGCGAGAAAGAAGCCGGCGAAGACCGCCGGCGAGCGCAGCGGGCCGAAGCCGATCAGCGCCAACACGACCGGCGCGATCAGCAGCACGCCGATGCCTTGGTCGTGGAAGCGCTGCAACGGCGCGACGTTGTCGAGGCCGTTCAGCGACCACCAGATCAACGCGACGCGCGTGACGACGCCCAGCAGCACGGCGTAACCGACCAGACGGATGATGAAGCCGATCATCTTCGTCAGTGTAAGAAGTAGCGGTAGGTCGAGAACACGAGCGAGATGTCGCGCTCGTCGGCGGCCGCGATCACCTCGGCGTCGCGGATCGAGCCCTGCGGCGCGATGACGACCGTGCAGCCGGCTTCCGCGGCGGCGATCAGCCCGTCGGCGAACGGGAAGAAGCCGTCGCTCGCGGCGGCCGCGCCGTGCGCGAAGTCGTGCGCGCGGTGCGCCGCGATCTGCACCGCGCTCACCCGGTTCGTCTGCCCCGCGCAAATGCCGCGCGAAACGGCGTCGCGGACGATCACCACGCCGTTCGATTTCACGTGCCGCACGACGTCCCAAGCGAAGACGAGATCGCGCCACTCGCCCGCCGTCGGCTGCCGCTTCGATACGACCGTCCAGTGCTCGGCGGGCGCGTCGGGATCGTCGTCCTCGGCGAGGACGCCGCCCAGCGCGCTGCGCACGCGCAGCTCGGCTGCGATTCGCTCGGGCATGCCGGCCCGAAAGCGCATGATGCGCAAGTTCTTCTTCTTGCGCAAGCGCGCCAGCGCGTCGTCGCTGAAGGCCGGCGCCGCCACGATCTCGAGAAAGAAGCCCGCGAGGTGCTCGGCCGCCGCCGCATCGACCTTCCCGTCGACCGCGATGATCCCGCCGTACGCCGAAACCGGATCGGCGTCGAGCGCGGCGCGCACGGCGCCGGCCACCGAGTCGCGCTCCGCGACGCCGCACGGCACCGTGTGCTTCACGATCGCGGCGCGCGTCAAATGCCCGGCCGGCAACGCCGGCACGTCGGCGCCGAGCCGTGCGCGGACGAGCACGCGCAGCGTCGCATCGAGGTCGAGGAGGTTGTTGTACGACAGCGCCTTCCCGCCGAGCTGATCGGGGAGCTGTGCTTCGCGGGCAAGATAGAACGCCGCCCGGTCTTGCGGGTTCTCGCCGTAGCGCAGCGGCTGCTCGATCGGGATCGTCAGCGCCAGCGAGCCCGGCAGCTCGTGCGTCAGCAGACCCGACTCGAGGTAGCGCGCGATCGCGCTGTCGTATTCCGCGGTGCGCTCGAACGCGCGCGTCGCGTAGCCGCGCCGCGTCGCACGATCGAGCCCGCCGCTCGGCAGCGCGGCGATGAACGATCCGTACTGCGAAGGATCGCTGAGCACGCTGACGTGCTCGAAGTTCTTGGCCGCCGCGCGCAGCAGCGCCACGCCGCCGATGTCGATCTGCTCGATCGCCTCCTGCAGCGTCGCACCCTCGCGCGCGACCGTCGACTCGAACGGGTAGAGGTTCACGACGACGGTCGAGATCGTCGGGATGTGATGCTGCGCGGCCTCGCCGCGGTGCACCGGGTCGTCGCGGTCCTGCAAGATCCCGCCGAAGACGTTGGGGTGGAGCGTCTTGACGCGCCCGTCGAACAGCGAAGGGTAGCCGGTGAGCTCCCCGACGTCCTCGGCGTCGACGCCGTGCTCGTGCAGATGCGCGCGCGTTCCACCGGTTGCATACAGCGGAACGCCGCGCTCGGCGAGCGCGCGCGCCAACTCGACGACGCCGGTGCGATCGTAGACCGAAAGCAACGCGGCCTCGGGAACGTCAGGCACCGGCGACGGCGGGTTCACGCTGCGGCTCGATCTGCGGCGGCGCGACCGGCCGGTCGTCGAGCGTCACGCTGACGATCGAGCTCACGCCGGGCTCCTGCATCGTCACGCCGTACATGCGCTGCGCGAGCTCCATCGTCTTCTTGTTGTGGGTGACGATCAGCATCTGCGAGGTCGCCGACACGCTGCGGATCTTGGTCGAGAGCCGTTCGACGTTCGCGTCGTCGAGCGCCGCGTCGACCTCGTCGAGCAGATAGAACGGCGACGGCTTGACCGCGATCAGCGCGAAGATCAGCGCCGACGCCGTCATCGCGCGCTCGCCGCCGGAGAGCGCGGCCAGCGCGGTCATCTTCTTTCCCGGCGGCTGAACGGCCAACTCGATCCCGGTTTCGCTCAGGTTGTCGGGATTGGTCTGCCACATCTCCGCCCGGCCACCGGGAAACAGCTCGACGAACATCTCGCTGAACTTGGCTTTGACGGCGTCGAACGTCTCGTTGAACTGGGCCTGGCACGAGACTTCGATCTCCGCGATCGTGGCGAGCAGCGTCTCGCGCGCCTTGTGCAGATCGTCCATCTGCTCGCGCAGGAAACGCTCGCGTTCGGTCAGCTCGTCACGATCGGCCTCGGCGTTGAGGTTGACGTTCGCTTGCAAACGCACGAGCTCTTCGCGCAGCCGCGGCAGCTCGTCGACGATCTCGGCGGGTTCGCCCGCGTAGCGCTCGAGCACGTCGCGCTGCTCGGCGTCGCTGGCCGGGTTCTGTGCGAAGTTCTGCTGCAGCATCCCGAGCTCGGCGTCGATCTCGGCCAAGCGGCGCCGGCCCGATTCACCCGCCGTGCCGGCTTCGCGGTCTTCGCTCTGCGCGGCGCGCTCGTCGGCTTCGCGCTGCGCGGCGTCGTCGGCCGTCGCTTCGCGCTGCTTGCGGCCCGCATCGACCGCCGCGTCGACCGCGGCGACGCGCTCGCGCGCGGTGCCCAGCGAGGCTTCGAGCTCGACGGTGCGCGCCCGCAGGGCGTCGAGCTCCCGCAGCATCGTTTCGCGCGCTGCCCCGGCGCGCTCCGCGTCCGCATCGAGCAATCCCAGCCGCGTCACCGTGCCGTCGCGTTCGGCGCTCAGCGCGGCGATCTGCTCGCGCAGCGCGCTTGCGGACGCGACGACCTCGCTCTGTTCGGCCTCGACGGCGGCGATCCGGGCTCGGGCAGCCGCCAGCGTTCCCTCGAGCATCGCGCGCTGTTGCGTGAGATCGACGTGATCGTCGGCGACGCGCTCGAGCGCGTGCAGCCGCGAGACGACGTCGTCACGCGAGCCGGCCAGCGCGCGCAGCCGCGTCGCGGTCACCACCAGCGCCGCGTCGACGCGCTCGATCTCGACGACGAGCCCTTGCAACTGCGTGCGCACGTCCTGCAACGCGACTTCAGCGTCGTTGGCGAGTCGCGTCGCTTCGTCGTGCTCGGCGGAGGCGGCGTCGAGCTGGGCCTTCGCCGCTGCACCCTCGCGCTCGATCGTCTCGAGCTGCGCGCGCAGCTGCGGCAGGCGTTCTTTGAGCGTTTCGGCCTGCGCGCGCCGCGCGAGGATCGAGCGCTCCTTGCGGAAGCGGCCGCCGCTGATCGCACCGCCGCCCATGATCTGATCGCCCTCGAGGGTGACGATCGAGTCGCGGAAGCCCTCGGCGCGCGTCAGGCGTATCCCGGTTCGCAACTCGTCGACCACCAGAATGCGCCCGACGAGAAACGCCACGATTCCGCGGTAGCGCGGCTCGGCGCGAACCAGCGTGTGCGCGTAACCGATCACGCCCGCGTGTCCGCGCAGGTTGCCCAGATCGCGGCCTTCGCGTTGCGCGAGCGTATCGAGCGGCAGAAACGTCGCGCGGCCCAGCTCGCGCGCGCGCAAGTACGCGACCGCCGCCTCGGCATCTTCGGAGCGCTCGGCGATCACGTTCGAGAGCCCGGGCCCGAAGGCGACGTCGAGCGCACGCGCGTAGCGCTCGTCGGTGGAGATCAAGTTGGAGACGACGCCGTGCAAACCGCCGAGCTCGCCGCGCTGCGACGCCTCCACGACCGCGCGCGTCCCGTGCGCGTGACCTTCCAGCGCGGCCTCGAGCTCTTCGATCGTGTGCAGCCGCGACTCGGCGCCGGCGATCTCCGAGGCGATCTCGCGGTGGCGGCGCTGCAGCTCGGCGACCCTTCCGCCGGCCGTCTCGCCGTGCTCGCGCGCGACCCGCGCGCGCTCGCGCTGCGCCGCCGCTTCGGCTTCGTAGCGCGCGATCAACAGCTCGCGCTCCCCGAAGCGCGCGCGCGCTTCGGCGACCGCGGCCGCGTGCGCGTCGCGTTCGGTCAGCGCCGCGGCGTGCTCGCCCTCGAGGCGATCGATCTCGACGCGCGCGCTGTGGATCTGCGCGCGGCGCTCCGCTTCGTTCGCGGCGCGTTCGGCGGCCAGCGCCTCGACCGCGCGCAGCTCTTGGTAGACGGCATCGAGTGCGCCGCGCGCATCGGCGACCGCGGTCGACGCGGCGAGCTCGCGCTCGCGTGAACCTTCGGTCTGCGCGGTGAGCGGAGCGAGCCGCACCTCGAGCGCCTCGATCGTTTCGCGCAACAGCACGCGCTCGCTCTCGACCCGCTCGCGATCGGCGATCACCGCGCTCGACTGCCGCTCGAGCCCGTCGCGCCGCGCGACGGCCGCCGCCAGGTCGGCTTCGATCCGCGCCAGCTCGGCGCGCGCCGCCTGGCTGTCGGCCCGCTGCGCGTCGAGTTGGAGCTCGAGCGTGTACAACTGCTCGCGCAAGGCGGCGAGCTGCGCGCCGAGCTGGGCGGCACGCGCGGCAGCTTGGGCGCGCCGGTCCTCGTGCTGCGCCAGCTCGGCGGCGACGCGCTCGCGTTCGGCGCGCCGCGACGACGACGCGCGCAAGAAGGTGAGGATCTCGAGATCGCGCACCCGTGCGGTGACCCGGCGAAACCGCTTTGCGCGACGCACTTGCGTCTCGAGCTCCGGGATGCGGCGCTCGAGCTCAGCGATCACATCGTTGACGCGAATCGCGTTCTGCTCGGTGGCCTCGAGCCGCCGCAGCGCTTCGTGCTTGCGCGCGAGGAACCGTCCGATCCCGGCCGTCTCCTCGAACAGCGCGCGGCGCTCGGTCGGCTTCGACGACAGCACGGCGTCGATCTGACCCTGCGACACGATCGCGTATGAGCCAGGCCCCAGGCCGGTGCCCATCAGCAGCTCGTGCACGTCACGCAGCCGCACCGGCTCGCGGTTGATGTAGAACTCCGACTCGCCGACGCGGTACGCGCGCCGGGTGATCTGCACTTCGTCGAAGTCGAGCTTGAGCTGGTGCTCGTGGTTGTCGAAGGTCAGCGAAACCTCGACCATGCCCAGCGGCTTGCGCGTGTTGTTCCCGGCGAAGATGACGTCTTCCATCTTCTGCGAGCGCAGGGAACGCGTCGACTGCTCGCCGAGCACCCAGCGAATCGCGTCGACGAGGTTGGACTTCCCCGAACCGTTCGGCCCCACCACGGCGGTCGTGCCGTCGACGAAGTCGAGCGTCGTCGCTTCGGCAAACGTCTTGAAGCCGAAGACCTTGAGTGATTTTAGGCGCACGAGTGTTCCGTCTCGTCAGTTCCGTGCGAAAGATCGCGAAGGATGTTCATTCGGATCGAGGAGCGATGAGGGAGCAACGTCACAGCGTTGTGACCGAAGAGCGACGAAGAGCCCGGATGAACAGACGAGCGAGATCTCGTGCGCGAACTGGCGAGACGGGACACTCATACCGAGGCTCCGGGGTCGGGGGAACGCGGAGTGCGCGGACGGCGGCGCTTGTCGAGCGCGATCACCCGGCCATCATCGTTCGACGCGGGTCGCGCGTCTGCTTGCGGCTGACGCTGCCGGAGGGTCGAGAGCGCCATCGCCGCGGCGCTTTGCTGCGCCACCTTTTTCGAAGGGCCGATCCCTTCGCCCAGGATCTCGTCGCCGATCCGCACCTGCGAGGTGAAACGCCGGTCGTTGGGCGGCCCTTCGGCCCGCTCGAAGTACAACGGAGTCTGCCGCAGCATCCCTTGGGCGAACTCTTGCAGATCGGTCTTCGCATCGCGCTCGCCGACGTCGCGCCGGTCGGCCGGCACGATGTGCTCCTTCTCGAGGAAGCGCTGCACGTGCTCGAGATCGCTCGCCTCGTAGAGTGCCGCCAAGAACGCCTCGAACGCGTCCGCGAGGACGGTTTCGTGACCGCTGCCGCCGCTGCGATCCATCCCCTGTCCCAGCACGACCAACTCCGAGAAGCCGAGCCGGCGCGCGGTTTCGGCGCACGCCGTCCCGCTGACGAGATTTGCCTTGCGGCGCGTCAGCATCCCCTCGGATGCGTCGGGGTACTTCGTCATCAGCCAGCGCGACGCGACGAAACCCAGGATCGCGTCGCCGAAGAACTCGAGCCGCTCGTTCGAGGCCAGCGTCTGCTCGCGGCCGGCGCTGGCGTGCACGAAGGCGCGTTCGATCCGCGCCGGATCGACGTCGTCGATCCCGGCCGTCTTGAGCAGCGAGCGCAACCGCGCGCGCCGTCTCTCGCCGGCCATCTCAGGCGTGCTTACCGAAAACGACGGTCGTGTTGTGGCCGCCGAACCCGAAGCCGTTGGACATTGCGACACTGAGGTCGACCCTGCGCGCGACGTTCGGCACGTAATCGAGCGTGCACTCGGGATCGGGCACTTCGTAGTTGGTCGTCGGAGGCACGATGCCGTGGTGCAGCGCCAGCGCGGTCGCGATCCCTTCGATCGCGCCGGCAGCGCCGAGCAGATGCCCGTGCATCGACTTCGTCGACGAAACCGCGAGCTTGCCGCTGGTGGCGTGCTCGCCGAAGACGCGCTCGATCGCCTGCGATTCGGCCTTGTCCCCCAGCGGCGTCGAGGTGCCGTGCGCGTTGACGTAACCGACCTGCTCGGGCGCGACGCCGCTGCGCTCGAGCGCTCGTTGCATCGCGAGGATCACGCCGCGCGACTCGGGGTCGGGCTGCGCGATGTGAAACGCGTCGGCCGACTGCCCGTAGCCCAGCACCTCGGCGTAGATGCGTGCGCCGCGCGCCAGCGCGAACTCGCGATCCTCGAGCACCAGCACACCCGCACCCTCGCCCAGCACGAAGCCGTCGCGTTCTTTGTCGAACGGCCGCGACGCGTGCGTCGGATCGTCGTTGCGCGTCGTCATCGCCTTCATCGAGCAGAAGCCGCCCATCGCGGTCGGGATCACGGTCGCCTCGCTGCCGCCGGTGACGATCGCGATCGCATCGCCGAGCACGATCTTATCGTAGGCGACGGTGAACGCGTCGTTCGCGCTCGCGCATGCGCTGCCGACCGCGAAGACCGGGCCACGCAGTCCGAAGTTCATCGAGATCTGCGCCGACGCGGCGTTGCCCATCAGCATCGGGACGAAGAACGGCGAGATACGATCCCAGCGCTGCGTGGGACCGACCTCGAAGGTCGTGTTCTCGACGGTGATGATCCCGCCGATCCCGGTCGCGACGATCGCGCCCGTGCGATCGCGAACTTCCGGGTCGTCCGGGAACTTCGCATCCTCGAGCGCTTCGCGCGCCGCAGCGAGCGCGAACTGTGCGTAGCGATCCATGCGGCGCGCTTCACGGCGGCCGAACAGCGCATCGGGGTCGAAATCCTTGATCTCGGCCGAGATGCGCGTGCTGAGCTTGGACGAGTCAAAGGCCATGGTCGGGCCGACCCCGCTGCGCCCGGTGACCAGCCCCTCCCAAAAGGTGGGGTAGGAATTTCCGAGCGGCGTGATCGCGCCAAGTCCCGTGATGACGACGCGGCGTTTCTCCAAAACGCAATCCGGTTCTAAGGGCGCCCGAGCGCCCCTCCCGAGGACCGCTCTTCCACCAGGCCGGCCAGGCGGCTCCTAGGTCATCGACCCGCCTCGAGCGTCGAATCCCCTTCGGCTAGGATCCGCCCGTCAGCGTCGGCCGCCCGGGCCAGCGCCTGAAGCGCGATGGCCGCGAAGACGATCGCGATCGGAGTGAGGGGGATCGTCACCGTGCGGATCGTGTCGAGGGGGTGCACGAGCACCGCGACGAGCGCTCCGGCGATGCAACCGATGGCGATCCCGAAGAACGGCGAGCGGCGCGCACGCATCGCGCCGAGGACCGCCAGCGCGAGGAGCAACAACAGGTTATCCTTATAGATCCCGATCGCGACGTCTTGGACCGACGCCACGAGCACCGATAGCAGCCACCAGACCGCGAGCCCGTGCGACGCGAAACGTTCGTGGAGCGTTTGCTGCCACGCGTACTCCCAGCGCAGCTGCTCGATCAGTCCCGGACCGTGGCCGAGCAGCGTGTAGGCGCCGAACGCGAGCGCGACGACGAACGCCGCCGCGACCGCCTTGAGCGCCGCGCCGCGCGCAGCCGACGCGCGCGGCAGCGCGGCGAACGCGCCCACTGCCGCAAAAAACGGCAGATACACGGCGGGACGCGTGATCGCGAGCAGCGCGGTCGCGACCGCGAACGCGGCGAGCGTCGCGATCGCCGGCCGGTCGACGTATGCGATCAGCGCGAGCAGCGCGACGATCCAGAAGAGCAACGCGAGCATGTCGGTCAGCGGTAATGCGGCGATGCTCTCGATCTCCGGCGAGAACAGCAACGCGAGCCCGCCGATCGCAGCGATCGGCGGCGTGACGAACCGCAACAGCAGCACGAAGAACACCAGCGTGACGAGCGCGTACGCGACGGCGCTGACGATCTTGAGCGCGAACGGCCCGTAGCGCGGCAGCAGCAGCGCAGCGACCGCCGGATAGAGCGGACGCGTCACGAACAGCGCGGCCTGCGTGCGGTAATGCTCCGGCGGCGTCGGACCGTAGAACCCTTGGCTGTCGGGATTCTTGGCCTCGCTGGTCCCGGCGAGGACGTATCGATCGGTGACCGCCAGCGCCGCGGCGGGGTTCAGGCCGCGATCCTCGAGCGCCATGCGCAGGTAGATCGGACCGTCCGCGCTCCACAGCGCGCGGTCGTGATGCAGCCGGTACGCCGCGACGAGAGCGGCGATGACCGCGACCACCGCGAAAGCGACGGCTCGTGAGCGCACGGAATCTAGCTGCCCAGTCCGGGGAGCGAACAAACGAGGGCGCACCCGGTAACCGCGCATCGCCGCGCGAGTACCAGAGCGCGCGATGATCTCCCGCGCGCGCTACCCCGCCGGTCCGCCGACCATGACGGCGCTTCGCAACCTCTCCGCCTCCGGCAACCTCGCGCGCATGCC
>Ga0208220_1000422_pt1 | contig 17828 bp, 20 predicted proteins | sample NGESurdeep092012_9_FD_184484 | JGI IMG/M metagenome (GOLD analysis project Ga0208220, IMG submission 184484) | Arctic peat soil microbial communities from Barrow, Alaska - NGEE Surface sample F53-1 deep-092012 (SPAdes) | ecosystem: Environmental > Terrestrial > Soil > Wetlands > Peat ...
ATCCGCCCAATATCCCGGTAACCGGTAACCTTGCTGCCGGTAACCGCGCTGCGCGGGGGGTGGGGGTTTGGACCTGTCGACCGCCGGGGCCGCCGGTAGCTGAGCCGATACGCGCCCGCGACTGCAGCAGCCTCTGACATGCAGCGGTCGCGCCGGACAAGTACCGCGTGATCGTCAGCGCAGGATCATCTTCTGGACGTTGAGCGTCGCGTTCAGCATCTCGAAGTTGAACATCAGGCTTTCTACCCGCTCCGGGCTGGCGGCATCCAGCGAGGTCGGGTACGCCCCGATCGTGACGAGAGACGCGGATTGCGCGGTCATGCCCGGACCGCTCGACAGCACGGTACGCACCGGTCCCTGCAGGGCGGCGGTGGCCTGCGCCTGCTGAAGGGCGGACCGGAACTCGGCCAGAGCCTGCGTGTGCGCGGTCGCGAAGGAGTTCACGGCGAAATAGCCGGAGATTGGCAGGTTCGCGGTCGGCCCGCTGCAGGAGTCAAGTACCTCGACGGCTCCGAGCCTGGTCTCGGCCTGATAGATGTACGGCTCCTGCAGCACGACCGCATCGACCTTGTGGTCCGCCAGGGCGTTGATCAGATCTCCCGCGGGCATGGGGTCCCAGGTGATCTGCTGCGGGTGGACATTGTCATTGGTCAGGACCGCGTCGGTGGCCAGGGTCTCGAGACTGTACGGCTTGCCGCTCTGAATCGGGATGCCCTGCGGCTCCGGGGTTCCGATCCTCTTACCGACGAGACCCTGCGGCGTGGTGATGGTCGACTTCGGACTCGTGAGCACCTCCATCACGCCAGGCGCCGCGTGATAGCCATCGGCGACGATGCGCAGGTCGCCGTGTCGCGACACGGACTGGGCATAGAGGAAGTCAACGTAGTCGCCGGCCGCGACATCGACGGTCCCGTCCTGCAGAGCTTTCAATTCCTGGCTGACCGACGAGTAAGAACGGATCTTGACGTTGAGCCCGGCCTGGGCGAACGCGCCGTTCTGGTCGGCCGCGAGGTACAGCGGCGCATCGTCGACACCCCGGATCGCCGCCACCGTGATCACGGAGCCTCCGGACGCGGCAGCGCCAGATGCGCCCCCGCTGTTCTGACAGCCGGCCGCCAGTGCCGCTACCGAGATGGCGGCAATCGCCGCGGGCAGGGCGCGCTGTCGCCGGCCGGGGCGCCTCAGCGCCGCCCTGCCCGACCCCAACGGGACCCTGGCCGATACCAGGGGGGCCTTAGCCTGCAAGTTCCTCACGAGCCTCACGAGCCTCCTTCGCACGCGCCTGGAAAGTGAGGAGCGTTGCGTGATTATACGAGCAGTTCGGAAGACGGTCGCTATGCCAGGCAGTACCCTACTCGTGACGAGCGATGCCGCAAGCATCGCGTATTATCAGTTCTCCTGAGTCATTCGTCACATTGATGCACGTCAACCGGCTGGCTGCGGATCCACCCCCACGGCTGTGCCGCGCTGCCATTGCGGAGTCTTGGCCTAAGAAGGAGTGCGCCATGTCGCTTCCACCGCAAGTCCCACATGCGTGCGGGCTCGCCGCGGTAGCCACTTGAAAGGCGCGGAAGCTGTGCGGTCCCGAACCAAGAAGGCTCATGGTGCTTACTCCGGGGCACCGGGCCAGCCGTCGGCGACGGCGCGGGCTCAGGGCCCCTCGCCGCAGGCGTCGGCCTCCGGCGAATACGACGGGCCGCCCGACAGCTCCCCAAATCCCGATTCCGCGCCTGCCGCGGTCCCGGCGAGCCGACGGTCTTCCCGGCGTGCCCTGAAGAACTGGCACGTGCGTTCGCGCCTGCTGCTGCTGATCATCGTCCCGACGGTGAGCGCCATCGGGCTCGGCAGCATCAGCATCGCGTCGTCCGTCCGCAGCTTCGCCGCGTACCAGCGAGTGGATACGCTGGCCACCTTGGGCCAGCGGATCGCGGTCCTGTCCCAGGCGCTGGAGGACGAGCGCGACCAGACCGCCTTCTTTATCGGGCTGGGCGCCGCCGGCGGCCGCACCGCCGTGCTGTCGGGGCACGCCAGTCAGGCAGCCCCGGAGGTCTCGGTAATCAACCAGGCATTCGGCGCGACAAACCGAGCCACCGCTCAGGTCCGTGACCTGGCCGACCAGATCAACGGCTCGTACTCCGTGCAGGCGCAGCAAGCGGCCGCTACGGCGCTCACCGCGCTCCACGGGATACAGCAGTTGCGCAGTGCCGCGACCAAGACTCAGCTACCAGTGCTGGACGTAGTGCAGAAGTACACCCAGGTGATCGACGACGTCCTGGCGCTCGACGACCAGATCTCCCAGGCAGCGAGCGACCCGGCGCTGGCCCAGACGGTCCGTGCCCTCGGGCTGGTGTCCGCCATGCAGGAAAATGCGTCGGAGCAGCGCGCCATCCTCGCCTCCGCACTCCTGCAGGGTAGCTTCGGCTCGGGCCAGCTGACCGCGCTCGAGAATGCCGATTCCGCGCAGCAAAGCAACCTGTCGGCGTTCAACGCCTCGGCCAGCATCGCCGAGCAGCGGCAGTGGAACGACAGCGTGGCAGGGGCATTCTCGTACCAGGGCAGTGCCGACGAGCAGCAGGCGATTACCCTGCAGAACACTGGGAACTCGCTGCGATCCGACCCGACGAGTGCCGTGGACTGGTACGGGGTGATGTCGAATCCCGTCGATGTCCAGATGGGCGCGGTAGCGCGCCAGCTGGCCGCATCGGCCGCCGCGCGGGCCAGGGTACTGCGCAACGACGCGATCACTGCGGCGGCGATCGTGGGGGCTGCTGTCGTCCTGGCTCTGGCGGTCGCGCTGATCTTCATCGTGTTGATCGGCCGGTCGATGGTGCGGCCGCTGCGCACGCTGCGGGCCGCGGCGCTGGAGGTGGCCGGGATGCGGCTGCCCGAAGCGGTCCGCCAGATGAACGAGACCGGCGCGGCCGTCTCGCTGGACGTGGCGCCCATCGACGTGGATTCCTCCGACGAGATCGGTCAGGTTGCCCGGGCCTTCGACCAGGTCCACCGCGAGGCGCTCCGGCTGGCCGCTAACGAGGCGGCCCTGCGCGGCAACGTGAACGCGATGTTCGTGAACCTGTCCCGCCGCAGCCAGTCGCTCGTCGAACGGCAGATCAGCCTGATCGACGACCTGGAGCAGGGCGAGCAGGACGCCGAGCGCCTGGGCAGCCTGTTCCAGATGGACCACCTGGCCACCCGCATGCGCCGTAACTCGGAGAACCTGCTGGTTCTGGCCGGCCACGATTCGTCCCGGCGCTGGAACCAGCCGGTGGCGCTGGTCGACATCCTCCGGGCCGCGGTGTCCGAGATCGAGCAGTACGAACGGGTGAGCCTCAACGTCCAGCCCGGCATCTCGGTTCGCGGCCACGCCGTCAACGACGTCGTGCACTTGCTGGCCGAGCTGGCCGAGAATGCGACCGCGTTCTCCTCAGCCGAAACGCCGGTCACCGTCTCCGGCCACCTGCTCAGTAGCGGGGGAGTGCTGCTCGACATCACTGACCAGGGCGTGGGCATGGGCGCCGAGGAGATGGCGCACGCGAACTGGCGGCTGGATAACCCGCCGGTCGTGGATGTCGCGGTATCCCGCCGCATGGGCCTGTTCGTGGTCGCCCGGCTGGCCGCCCGGCACGGCGTCAGAGTACGGCTGCGGCCGGCGGCCTCCGGCGGCCTGACGGCGCTGGTCTGGCTTCCGGACGAGGTCGTCAGCCGGGAGGGCACCAGCCCGTCCGGATCCCGGATGCCCGATGCGCCGGCTGAGGCTGTCAACGTCAATATGCCCGGCCCGGCTAGTCGTAATGGCGGCCACGGCACCGACGATCGCTGGGCGACGGCCGAGGAGGTCAACGCGGCCCGCACGCCCAAGTTCGCCCCGCTGCAGTCCGCCGCTGGTGAGAACGGCGCACTGGGCCCGCGGCGAGTGCCTGGGTCGGGTCCCCGGCCGGGGGCGGGCCCGTGGAGCGCCTCGGCCAACGGGCCGCAGTCGTCGTTCCCGACCAGTCCGCAGCCGGCCGGCGAGGCGCCCAGGGAGCCGTTCGCCACGGCGCCGCAGCCGGCCATCGGCGCCGACGGCTTCGATGCCGACGCGTTCGCTAACGATGCGTTCGGTGCCGGTGCCGGTGCCGGTGCCGGTGCCGGGTCGTTCGGCGGCGGCTATGGCAGTCAGGAGCGGCCCGTCCGTGAGCCCGCGGCAGGCGATCTCGCCAGTAACGGGCCGGCGGGTACGGAGCTGGCCAACACTGGGTTCGCCGACACCGGATTTGTCGGCACGGGACCGCTACCCGCGGTCAACCGTGAGGCATGGGGGAGCTGGCCCGAGCCCCCCGCCGCCTCCCCGGCCGGGCAGACTCCCGAGGCCCGGTTCTCCGATACGCGTGCGCCCGATGCCCAGACCGACGATGGGCAGACCGACGATGGGCAGCCTGTCGGCAACGGCCAGAAGCTCCCCAAGCGCAAAGTGGACCACGACGGGGAGTCGCGTGCCGCTGCCGCGCCGCCGACCGCCAGCACCGACATGTTCAGTGCCGGCGCAGGCCGTACCTCCGGCTTGTTCGGCGCCAGCCCGCAAGCGGGGGAGCCGGCCGCTGAGGCTCAGCCAGCTGAGCCGTCCGTCTCGTCGGCGCCAGTCGCCGAGCACGGTGTCAGTGTCGGCGGCGGGACCACGAACGGGTCCGGCGGCACGAACGGATCCGCCGGCGTCTCCGCGTCGGGCGGGTCGCGCGGATTCGGCTGGGAGGCTGGCTCGTCCCCGGACTCGGTAGTCGTCCCGCCCGCCGAGCACGGCACGGAGTACCGGCTGCCCATCTTCGAGGCGGTCGAGTCGGACTGGTTCCGGCGCGGCCGTAGCTCGGTCGGCTGGGCGCCGCAGGAGCAGGAGGCCGGACCGGAGCAGCCCACCTGGACGTCCCCCGCCGACGAGGGCTGGCAGGCAGCCGCCGCCGCGGTCGCCGCGCCGTCCTCCAGCGGAGTGACTCCGGCCGGATTGCCCAAGCGGGTACCCAAGGCCAACCTGGTGCCAGGAACCGCTGGCGCCCCGGCCAGTGCCGAGGCGGCCGCGGCGCCGGCGTCGGCCAGGTCGGCCGCTGCGACCCGCGACAGATTCGCAAGCTTCCAGCGTGGAATCAGGGAAGGCCGGGCCGCCGCGGGCGGCGACAACCCGGACGGAGAGGATGACGGTTCCTGATGACGGGTGGCACGAAGTGCCTGGGATGGTCATGCTTAGTGTCGGAACGCCATCCGGCGGCCCGTCGGTCGCGAAAATGACCGACGAGCTGCCGTGCCCCGGGCCTCAGGATGGCCGTCACAATAGGAAGGAGCGCCCGTGAGTCCGCTAGTGCGCCCGGCGCAGGACCTCAACTGGCTGATCACGAACTTCGTCGAGCGAGTGCCGGCGGTCGCGCATGCGATCGTTGTCTCTGCCGACGGGCTTCCGATGGCGTTCTCGCAGGGGTTCCCTGCGGACAGGGTCGACCAGCTGGCTGCGGTTACCTCCGGTCTCACCAGCCTCACCCAGGGCGCGGCCCGAGTGTTCGAGGGCGGTGCCGTAACCCAGACTGTCGTCGAGATGCAGCGCGGGCTGCTTATTGTGATGGCTATCAGCGACGGCTCCAGTCTGGCCGTCCTGGCATCGGCGGATTGTGACATGGGCCTGGTGGCCTACGAAATGGCGCTGCTCGTTGAGCGGGTGGGCGGCGCCCTGACACCGGAAGTACGCGCAAGCCTGCAACCAGGCTGGCCTGATGGTGGCCGACAGTGACAGGAGGCTGCGGTGGCTGGACCTGGTCGCGATAAACGGGAGCCAGTCGAGCGTGCGAACTCGGTCGGGCGAGGCAGTCCGCCGACCCCGAAGTTCGAGTTCGCCGCCGGATTTGCTCCGCCCCCACGCGATCCATTTGTTCCCGAGACGGCGGCGGCCGCCAGTGGTAGTTCGCTGGTGCGCCCATATGCTGTTACCGGCGGACGGACCAAACCTAAATACCAGCTACAGATCGAGGCCATGGTCGCCGCCTCCCACTACGAGGCGCGCGACCTGTCGGTGCTCAGTCCCGAGTGCCAGGCGATTCTCGGGTTCTGCCGCGACTGGCGATCGGTCGCGGAAATCTCGGCGGTGCTCAGGATGCCTCTGGGCGTTGCTCGTGTCCTCATCGGCGACATGGCGATGGACGGACTAGTCCGGGTCCACCAGATCGACCATGAGCAAGGTCACCCGGATATGAACCTGCTTGAAAGGGTGCTCAGTGGACTTCGCAAGCTCTAACGTCGCTGCGGCTGAGACCGCAGAAGCCGCGATGACATCGGTAAAGATCGTCGTTGCGGGGGGCTTCGGCGTGGGCAAGACCACCTTTGTCGGGTCCGTGTCGGAGATCACGCCGCTTACCACCGAGGCCGTGATGACCGCGGCCAGCGACGGCGTCGATGACCTGTCGCATACGCCGGACAAGAAGACCACCACGGTGGCCATGGACTTCGGTCGGCTCACCCTGGACGCCGGATTGATCCTCTACCTGTTCGGTACCCCCGGCCAGCATCGTTTCTGGTTCATGTGGGATGACCTGATCCAGGGTGCGATCGGCGCCGTGGTACTCGTGGACACTCGCCGGCTGGCGGATTCCTTCCCGGCCGTCGACTATTTCGAGTCGGCGGGGCTGCCATTCATCGTCGCCATCAACGGCTTCGACGGCGACTATCCGCATGCCGTCGCCGACGTCCAGGAGGCGCTGTCCATCAGCCCGCACATACCGATCGTGCAGTGTGACGCCCGCGGCCGGACCTCGACCAAGGCGACCCTGATCGCGCTGGTCGAGCACGCCATGGAGATGCAGCTCAGCACGCGATAAGGTACGTGTCTGCGCTAGTCATGGTCGCGGCCAGCGCTGCGGCGATGGCGACGTCAACTCGGGGCGGTAGCTCAGCCGGTCAGAGCAGCGGACTCATAATCCGCCGGTCGTGGGTTCGAGCCCCACCCGCCCCACCCATGGTCATCAGTGGTCTGACCTGGCCTTTTATCCGTGCCAGGTAGATCATCCGGGGGCCGGGTGTTGATCTCTGGTTGCAGTTCTGGTTGCAGTTGCGGCGTTGCGGGGTCCCAGAGGGCACCGGCCATCCGCTGGGCTGCGTCCCGGCCGAGCTGGGTCGTGACGTGGGTGTAGCGCTCGGTCTGGCTGACCTGGGAGTGGCCGAGGATCTGCTGGACGACGCGGATGCCCACGCCCTGCTCCAGCAGGAGCGTCGCAGCGGTGTGGCGGGCGTCGTGCACCCGCGCCTCCCTTACCCCGGCCTCCTTGAGGAGCTCATGCCAGTCGGCCCAGTCGGAGCGGGAGTCGACGGGCGCTCCGGTGGGCGTGCAGAAGACCAGATCCCAGTCCCTCCAAGCTGCTCCGGCGGCGAGGCGCTCGGCAGCCTGCTGCCTGCGATGAGCGCGTAGCTCGGCGATCAGCGGCGCGGGCAGCACCAGGATGAGCTTGGCCTTTCCCTGGCCAGCCTTGACGCCCTTGCGGCGGCTGAAGCGCCAGTCGCCGCCCGCGCGCTGCGGACACTCTCGGCCATGGCCGATGCATCCGGGCTGGCACGGTCGCTTCACCATGGGGCAGCGGTGCCCGCGCTTGGCGCAGTCTCCGGGGCAGTCGTCGCGGTGCCGGTGCTTCGTGCAGCCTGCCGGGCACGGCACCCGGTGGCGGCTGGCGGCACAGGCGGCCGGGTCGTCACAGCCGTGCCGGTAGCGGGCCTGCTGGAGCTGCCAGCCGACCTCGATCGTCCCCGCGTCCAGATCCACGTACTGCCAGCGCAGCCCGATCGCCTCAGACTGCCGGATGCCGACCGAAAGCGCGACCGACCAGCGTGCGCCGTTGTGCCGGTTCGCGGCCACCGCCAGGATGCGGCGAGCCTCCGCGCCGGTCAGTGGTTCTATGTCGATGTCCTCGCCGACTGGTGCGTCGACCAGGCTGGCGACGTTGGCGGTGATCTTGCCTCGCTTCCAGGCGACCTTCAGGGCGCGGGACACGATCCGGTGGATCTGCACCACCGTGTTGGGCTTGAGGTCTTGCGCGGCGAGCCAGGCGTAGAAGGCGTCCAGATGCTCGGGCTGGAGGCGGTCGAGCCGGTGCTTGCCAAGCTAAGGCACGATCCAGCGGCGCACCTTCGGGCCGTAGGTACTGTCCAGCGTGCGCTGAGAGACCGTGCGCGGCGCGATCGTCGTCAGCCACGTCTCGAACCAGCCCGCGACGGTGAGCGCCCGGCCCGCCTTGCCCGCGCTGCCCGAGTCACGCTTGCGCTCCAGTTCGCGGACCTTGCGGGTGACCGCGGTCTCCGTCGCGGCGCTGCGGTGGCGACGGTCGGGGGAGCCGTCGTCCTTGATGCCCACGGTGACCCAGCCGTGCCAGCGGCCGTCCGGTCCGTGGTAGATGGATGAGCGAAGGTTGGGCTTCCTGGTGCCCACGCGATACGCCTCCTCGTGAAGTGACCTGGGATGGGAGAGACTAGGGGTCGGTCAATCCCTCGGTCCGTGCTGATGCTGCGGCAGCTCGATCTCTATCCGAGTGCCTGTGGCTGTCGGCTGCTCCGAGCGCAGCCGGTCGATGTAGGTGTCGAGGGCGTCGCGGGGGATCTTGCGCCGCTTGCCGATCTTGAATGAGTCGATCTCGCCCGTGGCCACGAGATGGAACATGAAGGTTCGGCCGATGCCGAGGAGTTCTGCCGCTTCGTCCACGGAGTACAGGAGCCGACCTGGCCCGCTGGCCTTCGCTGACTGCCGGGTCACGATACCCCGGCCCTTCCCCGGACCACTGAGAGCGCGATCCCGTAATCGGCCTGGAGCAGGCTGCGTTCTCGTGAAGCCCGCTGAATTGGCCGGGCAGAGTGCCGCTCCTGCTGCGCGGGATCTAAGTTCTGACGCGAGTCGCTGCGGCACCACCTGGCGCAGGGCTGACTCAGTTGTAGTGGTGGTTGCGAAATGACGGACGCATCTTACTTAAACTAGATGCGAGAGAAGTGTCAACTGCTTTCTCGGCTCTCGTCGCTGGTCAGTTCGCTATTCGTAGGACAGCTAGGCAGCCGGTCGTGGCCGTCGTGCCTGGGCCGTCGGGGTGCCAGGTTCCCATCACCACGCCGACCCGGCCCGGCTCATCGGCGGGGTCGCCCGCGGTCACCATGCGCCGTAGCTCGACAGTCACAGGGCTCTCAATCAGCTCTCCTGGTTTCAGCAGGTGACCGCGTGCCTCGGCGGGCCCTACACCGTGCTTGCTGCTCGGATCGGAAACCCCGCTGGTCTGGACCAGGCGCACCAGTTCACTGACCCAGACCGGATCTGTCTCTCCGTCGTAGATCCAGCGGGTGCCCAGCACGCTGTGCTCGGTGACCGCGATGAGTCCATGGGCCGCATCTAGAGCTCCCTCGGCGATGGGGGCACCTCGGTAGGTCATCGGGAGCTGGTAGAGCGCCGAGCCGTCGGTCACCAGGTGCGTCTCGATACCGACCTCGCCGTCGGGATCCTCAAAACCGGAAGTAGCCGACCGGCGCCAGGGCAGGGATGCCGGTCCCCAGGTACCAGGGCTGGCGCGCCACCCAAGCTGGCAGGAAGTCACGAAAGTGCGGAGTAAGACTCGCGCCCGGATGCACCTTGGCCACGGACCGCACTGTAGCCGTCCATGCCGACAAATCAGTCATGTTCGCCATCGGCTCAGTTCCTCAGTCAGCCTTTTCGGACTTGACCGGAGCTCATTTGATCATGAAAATCTTAGCTATCTGATTTAGCCCACACCTACGCATTACTAATGATCATGGTCCGTTCAGCGCGGAGGGAGGGGGCGCCGATGGCCGGGATCATCACCATCTCCAAGGGCCACGACGCGTCCTATCCGTGGCGGCAGATCGGCACGAGCACGTCAGCGGCAGCGATCCGACGCGCGGACACGGGCGTCGGCTACTACCTGTCCCCGGCCGAGAAAGGCGGCGAGCCTCCCGGAATCTGGACCGGCAGCGCCGTCGCTGAACTCGGCTTACTCCCCGGCGGCATCGTGGACCGCGCCGTCTTCGAGCCGCTCTATGGCCAGCACCTAGATCCCCGAGACCCGGCAGGCCAGACCCGCCTGGGCCGCGCCCCCAGCCGCTTCCGCTCAGCAGAGGACATCTACCAGGCGCTGCTGGCCGCCGACCCAGAGGCAACAGCCGAGCGCCGTGCCCAGCTGCTGATCGAGGCCAAGTCCCAAGTCAGGACCCCGGATCTGTACTGGGACGCCACCTTCAGCGTCTCGAAGTCGATCTCCCTGTTCCACGCCAGCGCCCTGGCCAACGCAGCCGCCGCAGCCCAGCGCGGCGACCTCAAAGCCTCCCAGGAGTGGGAGCACGTAGCCGAGGACATCTGGGCCGCCATCATGGAAGGCAACGCCGCCGCCCTGGACTACCTCCAGCGTGAGGCCGGCCAGACCCGCGCCGGGTACCACCCCGGCGGCCGGTGGGAGGACGCCCGCGCGTGGGTGATCGCCTCGTTCCGCCAGCACGCCAGCCGCGACGGCGACCCGCAGCTGCACGTCCACAACCTGATCCTGCACAAGGTCCAGCGTGAGAGTGACGGCGAGTGGCGGGCTCTGGACTCGATGTCGCTGTACCGGTACCGCCCGGCCGCGTCCGCGATCGCCGCGTTAGCGGCGGAGAACGCGCTCACCCGGCGGTTCGGCGTCCGGTGGGTGCCGCGCCGCGACGGTCACGGCCGCGAGATCGCCGGCGTCGCTCAGGCGCTGATGGACAAACTGCCCCTCCCGGCGGCCCCACCGACTTCTGCGACCAGCTCGCCGAAATCCGCCGCGTCCTGGCCTGGCTCGTCGGCGTCACAGACGAGATCCCTGTCGACGACGACAACCGCGGCCGATTCATTGGCGCCCGCGACGACTATGCCCGCACCGACGAGAGCATCCGCCAGGTCCGCGATCACGCGCGGCTCGGCCTCGCAAAACATGAGCTGGCAGAGAGCGCGAGCCCTGCCTACGGCACAGATCCCTGGCAGCCGGACGCCGGCCGCGCGGAGGTCGCCTGGCTGCGCGGAGTCCATGACCTTCTCGGATGGGTCCTCGGCGAATGCCCCAGCTCACCCATCTGCCGCAGGGCGGCTGATCTGCCTACTGTCTATGACCTCACGTTCGAGGAGAGCGCCGCAGAAGAATTAGTCGCACAAGGTCGTCCTCGCAGCATCCCCATCGAAGCGGGCAGCAAGCCTGCGCCGCAATGCGCCGAGGCCGTCCAGGCAACCATCCGCTGGCTACGCGGCGAAGCCACGACGCCGCCAGTCGATCACGCGGGTCGGGAGCATACTGGGGATCTTCCGTGAAGCCGCACCCGAGTGGGCGATAGCGCACTCGGTCATTGCATGAGATGAGCGCTCCTCCGTTCATAGCAACTGAGACGCCCTACGATAGGTGCAGCGTCCATATCCATCGCGGACCAGGTGGGCAAATCGAGTGGCGGCGCATTGGCAGCGGCAGATGCCTGCTTACCGAGAGCCCAGAGCCAGTGCGCGGCAGCCTATAACGGCGACGATCGAACGCGTAGCCAGTCACGCAGGGAAATACCAGGAGTTGCTTGCGCCGCCAAGATCTGTGACCTTTTGGGGGCGGCTCGGGGGAGGCCCCGGATCGCCGAGTAGAGCGTCCCTCGCCGAGGAACAGCGCCGATCAGGCGGCATGGTTGCGCCGTCAGGCCGCACTTCCCATCGAAGATCGGTACGGAAATCACATGACCAAAGCGGCAAATGCTGAGGCTTTGAGAGCATTCTATATCATATTGGGCGCGATCGCGGTCGGCGTGGGGGTGGGCATGGTCCTCGGCCTTCTCGCGGGTGATTGGATAGTTGCTCCATTGCAAGACTCCAACATGGCAGAAGATCACCGCCAACGCGTCTCTGAGCAGCGGGAACGGCGAGTCGGCCTGGTGGTGGCACTGTTGTGTTATTACGTCCCCGCACTCATGGTCGTTGGCCTCCACGCGGGCATAGTCGGACTCATTCCATATCTGCGTGCTCATATCCTCGACGGTTTCGGATGCGCGGCACTTTTCACTCTGGCGCTAAGCCCGCTTCGGCAACCTTTGGCCGAGGCGTCTCGGCGATACAAACCAGGATTTGAAGCGGCCGGGCGAGCGGCTCAGGCTGGTTTGCTGCTCACATGTGGATCTGTAGCCATCGCGGCTGTCGCCGCTTGGATTGCTGGCGGAAGCTGGTCGACTGTTCTCTTGGCCGGGGTATGCGCTTACTTTCCTATCCAGTTCTTCTGGGGCTTTGTGGCCCTCAGGATCAGTGCGGCTCCCCTTGACGCCTAAGTTCATTTCGCGGCATCTTGCGCGGACGCGAGATTCCCGCGTACTGTCCGGGTGAGCGGGTGATCGGCAGCCAGCACTCGGTCACAGTCGGCGAGTGCGCGCTTGAAGAGCGGGATGGCCTTGTCGAGCCGCCCGGCTGCCTGACAGGCGCGTGCGAGGCCGTTTCGGGATGTCATGGTGTCGGGGTTGTCGCGGCCCAGGACCCGCTCCCGGTTGGCGAGAGTGCGCTCGAACAGCAGGATGGCCTCATCGAGCCGCCCGGCCGCCTGGTAAGCGCCCGCCAGTTCGTACTGAGACATCATGGTGTAGGGGTGGGTGCCGCCCAGGACCCGCTCAAGGTCCGCGCAGGCGCGCTCATGCAGCGGAATGGCGTCGTCGAGCCGCCCGGCTGACAGGTATGCGTGCGCGAGGTTGTTACGCGAGATCAGTGTGTCAGGGTGGTCGCCGCCCAGCACCCGCTCCCGGTCGCCGAGACTCGTCTCGTACAGCGGGATGGCCTCAGCCAGCCGCCCTGCCTGCTGGTGGGCGTGGGCGAGGTTGTGGCGGGCGTGCAGCGTGTCCGGGTGGGCCTCGCCGAGCAATCGCTCACGGTCGGCGAGGACGCCCTCGAACAGGGCCGTGGCGTCGGCCAGGCGCCCCTCCCACTGGTAGGCGCTGGCGAGGTTGCTGCGGTAGGTCAAGACGAAGACATGCGCCTCGCCCAGCACCCGCATCGAGTCGGCGAGCAACCGCTCGTACAGCGAGATGGCCCCGTCCAGCCACCCCGCGTCCAAGTAGGCGCCGGCCAGGCCGGTGCTGGCATTAAAGGGACTGGACATCGGCGCCGCCCAGCACCTCGTCCATCCGCTTCACGCCTCCTGAGCGGCCACAATATGCCCATACCGTAACGCATCAGACTCAGCTCGCGTCCGCGCCCATTTGGGGAGCGCCGTAGCCCAAGGCAGACCTAGTGCGCTGTGCGCGAAGCGAGTAGCCGGGAGAGAGGCAAAACGCCAGACTCCATTCATGGGCGAGGTTGACAATGGCGCCGCACACCCGCGGTCCGGGCAGCGGGTCAAGGTCAGGGTTCGCGGCCATCGGCCTTGGGGCCTGGCTGTTGCGATTGTGGGGCATGAGAGCTTTGGGGCGTCGATTGACTACTTTGCCATCGCGGGACCGGATAGAGGGATCCCCCGGCCCGACGACTTTCCGATCGGAGCCGAGATCGAAGCCGTGATCAGAAATGGACTGATCGGCCCGAAACCTCCACGCTGGTACTACCTCGTGATTCCCTAAGGCCGCGAGCCCGCACAGCCACAGTCGGTAGCCGGATGACGTGCCCGTTGCGTCCCGTTCGGACGGTAAATCGCAGAGATTCACGGTCACTCAAGACGTCGGAATGACTGCGAACCCACGTCAGCGCCTTCGGGCTGGCGTCGTGGTCTGCTGCTTCCGGGGATCTGACGGTTGGCTGGTGTACGGTGAGTGATCTGTTCATCGCCGTGATCGTTGGCCGCGCCGACCCGGCCGCAAAGGCCGATCGATACGTGTACAGCCTCGAAGACACGCGCAGGCGCACGCCGCGATGGAGGCAAACACGGCCGCCGAGCCTCCTGGCGGTGACGCTGCGAACTGGCACCCGTTATCGAGTCCACTGTCGGCCGACAGGAGGATGCAGTGCGCGCAGTGACTGTCAACAAGGCCGACGGCCCGGACGCGATCACAGTCGAAGACCGGCGCCTACGTGAGCCGCGCCCCGGCGAGGTCCGGCTGCACGTGGCTGCCGCCGCAGTCAACCCGGTCGACGTGTTTATGTGGCGCAGGGCGGTCGAGCCACCGTTCACGCCCGGGATGGACGCGGCGGGGACGGTCGAATCGCTCGGCCACGCAGGCAGGCGACTGATCGTCGGCGAACCGGTCATGGCGGTCGTCAGCCCGTGGCTGCCCGAGGGAGGCGCCCACGCGGAACTGGTGATCGTCCCGGCAGCGTCCGTCGTCCCGATGCCGCAGGGCGTGAGCGCGCCGGAGGCAGCCACCCTGCCAATGAACGGCCTGACCGCCCTCGAAGGCCTCCGCATGCTCGGCCTTGCCACCGGATCGGCTCTCGCGGTCACCGGCGGCGCCGGCCTACTTGCCTCGTACGTCATCGGCCTCGCGCGCCAGCAAGGCATCCGTGTGATTGCCGACGCCGGACCCGGAGACGAGGCTCTCGTCTCCGGATTCGGAGCCGACCACGTCGTGCCCCGCGGCGACGGGTTCATCGACGCTGTCCGCGGGCTACGGCCGGAAGGGGTCGACGCGGTCTTCGACACCGCCGCGCTCACCCGCGCCGTGCTGCCGGCCATCCGCGACGGCGGCGCTATCGCGGTCGTGCGCGGCTGGGACGGCGGCGGGCCACCCGGCCGGGGCATCACCGTCCAGTCGGTCAGCGTGGGCAACGCCATGCGCAACACCGCCTGGCTGCGGCACCTGGCCGACGAGGCTGCAGCTGGACATATCCAGCTGCGCGTCGCCGGCCTTTACCCGCCCGAGCGCGCCATTGAGGCCTACCACCTGATGGAAGGCGGCCTCCGTGGCCGCGCCGTCATCACATTCTGACCCTCAGGCCGTAACTCGCCGCACACATGGCATACGGGTATCTCGCTCAGGCCCCTTCTCGCCCCGGTTCCGGGTCGTCCGCCGCTGTCACCATGGCGGCGCCGGGGCCGCGTGGGCGACAATGACGGCATGGCGAGTGATGACGGCAAGGCCCGGCCGCAGTGGCCGTCCTTCATGATGATTCTGGATGGCGCCAGGCCCTCGGGGCCGCTCGGGTGGGTGACCCCCCTCGCCCCCGTTGTTACCCAGGCCGCCATCGGGGCCGGGCACTGGGCTTCCGGCCGCCGGCGGCGGGCCCTGGCCGCGTGGGCAGGCGCGGCCGGCTCCGGGCTGAGGGCGTGGGGCCTTGCCACCGAAGCGCCGACCCAGGCCGAGGTCGACGAGAACATCCAGCGGCAATGGGACCTGGTGCGCAAGCCTGGCCAAGAGGCGCCGGCTACCGCCGCGGCGGAAACACTGAGGCCATGGCTGGACGCCTTTGCTTCCTGTGTGCAAGTGGTCTTCGGGGTGCGGTCGGGCCTGCGCCGCCCGCAGCGGCTGACAGTGCTCGCGATCGCCGGCGAAACCCCCAACACCGTGTTCTACGCCCTGCGGGCGGCCCGGGCCGTGCAGCAGCGCAGACCGAAGATCGCCGCCGGCTCAGCCCTGGCCGCAGCCGCGGCGGTAGCCCGGCTGCGGGCGGCGAAGGCTGAACCCCTCCGGTAACAGCAGGCGCTGCCGGGCCGGACTCGGCGGGACGCGACGTGCTCGAATGACCCAGGCCGGCATGCCACCAACGCACTCCGGCCGGCGGGCGCCCGGCACTCGACTTTCGCTCCGGACGCCTGGCTCAGGGCCGGTGCCCGTGCTGGCGGACGATGGCGTCCAGCACTTCGGTCGCCTTGGTCTTGTCTCCGCGAATAGCTTTCAACTCGGCCGCTGGCATCCGCGTTGCCGGGGTCCAAGGATTCCGTTCCCGCCGACCGTTAACACTGGTGAGCCGGTAGAGCACCTGGCCGTCAGCACGCATGATCCACTCCCAGGACGTCGACGCAAGCTCGCCGGCGCTACGAGCGCTGACCTGGGCGATCACCTTCGGGGGAAGCAGTGCCATGGATAATCCCTCTCGGCGGGTGACCCCTGGGCGGAAGTCCCGGTTACCCGGGTCGGTCACGTTGCTCTGACTCGACAGAGGCTACCGCGAGGGACTGCAAAGGATTGCAAACGCGGGCCATGGTGCCGAAAATGTAACATTTGAGCGCCCCATGCGACACGATTTAATCATCGGTGGGCGCTTTGCGTGTTCTCTGGACCGAAATCTGCACATCAGCGGAGCCCTGTGGCCACCTTCCGTCACCACAGGCAGTGCGGAGGCCGCTGCAACAGCGGCAAGCTCGGATTGCCGCAAACGTTTGCTGCCGCCCAGGCCGACTCTGATCCTGACTCTGACGCCTAGTTCTGCTGGCACAGGCCAGTGTTGGGCCAGAACTCGCCCATGGCCGCCGACCAGCAGATTTTCGCTGGCTAGCGCTTCTGTGCGGTGCTCGCTGACTAGGCCGGGACGGTCCTGCGCTCGATCCAGGCGGTGACATCAACGATGCGGCCAGGCCGACGCAGCGAGGGTTCCTGCTGTGAGCCCTGGTGCAGAAGGCAGCTGTTACAATCCCGGGCGTACTCGGCCAGGAGATTGCCGAGATGCCGTGCTCGGCCAGGCCGTCAGCGCCGCGGGCAACCTGGCGGCGGGCCGGGCAGTCATGGCTATTCCGGCCGAGGTGATGCTGACGGTGATGTGGAGCGACGTCCTCCTCGGTGAGTGGGAACGCGACATCAGTCCGGAGGACTCCACTCGCGCGGGGTGATCTTGACGTCGGGCGCGGTCTTGCCGGTCATGATGTAGTCGTAAGAGACCCAGAGGTTGTGCTCACTGCCGACTTGGATCCGCTTGGCCACCTTGTGCTGCGGAAAGCAGAACAGGCCGTTGGGGAGTTCGACCGCAGGCGCCTTGGCCTCCGGGCTGTAGACCACCGCCCGCGGCCGTTACGCACGACGAGCTCGCCCAGGTATGCACCCATTGCCGCAGTCAGATAAGGGAGTGTCTCATTATCCGGCTTGCCGGTCACGAACTCGGCGCACAACCCGTCAAGCCGAAGCGCGGAAGCGGTGTCCCAGGCTAGAGTCTCGCCTTGTGCAGCCATGCCGTCCACGAAGACCTGGGCAAGGGAGCGCATTTGCGCGGCAATCTTCTCATCGCTGGGCGGGCCGCTGTCCGGGCGCTCCGCCCGCTTGAAGAAACGCATAATCCCTATGCCTCCTAAGTGGTCCGGGCCGTAAGTCCTTCGGGGGTTGACTGCTGGGGTGCTGGTGTGCGGTTGGTGATCAGTGGCCGGCATTGGTCACGTGGAGATCGCAGACCAGGTCGAAGATTTCTTCAGTGCTGCCGCTGAACCAGATCTGGTCTTCATAGCTGTCCTTGCTCGCCACGTAGATGGCCGTTCCCCATCGGTGGGCGGATCCGCCGTAGCGCAGCCGCATCAGCGGGATCTGCTCACCATCGGCCAGTTCGCCGGCTACGTAGGCGAACTGGCCTCGGAAGCGCACGTGGATCTGAGCCAGCTGGGGCCAGCTGGCCTTGGCGTGCCCGCGAAGCCGCTGGGCCAGGGAGGTCTTGGTCGACTCGGGGATGACGGGCATGATCTACATATTGCCGGTCCGGCCTGTCGGCCGCCTTCCCCCGGCAGGTTTCGGGCAGGCTCGGCGAGCCCGTCAGCATTCTCTGCCGGAAAGCTCGCCTGTGCCCGCCCCTCGCGCACGCCAGATCATCCTGACCGCCGCCGAACGCCGTCGGCTCAAGAAGCCCGCCTACTCCCGCACCGCCGGCTGCCAGCAGGTCATCCGCGCGCGGATCGTGCCGGACGCCGCCCGCGGCCACCCCGACGCCGAGATCTCCCGGCGCCGCGGCGTGGTCGCCGGCACCG
>Ga0208220_1000425_pt1 | contig 17741 bp, 17 predicted proteins | sample NGESurdeep092012_9_FD_184484 | JGI IMG/M metagenome (GOLD analysis project Ga0208220, IMG submission 184484) | Arctic peat soil microbial communities from Barrow, Alaska - NGEE Surface sample F53-1 deep-092012 (SPAdes) | ecosystem: Environmental > Terrestrial > Soil > Wetlands > Peat ...
GAGCGGATGGGCGACGCGTCGCCAGGCCTGACCGCCAACCGCGCCGTCAACGCCGTCCGGGTTGTCTGCGCCGCGCCCGCAGGCATCCAGCCGACCGCCGCGCTGCCGCAGATCATCGCCAACCTCGGCTAGCGCGGCGACCCCCGTGAACGAATCCCACCTGCAGCTGCTAGCCAGCCCCCGCTGGGCCGCGATGCTCGAACGCGACCTCCTCCCGTGGGTCGAATCGGTGGCCGACCTGGGTGACGACGTGCTGGAGGTAGGGCCGGGTCCGGGCCTGACGACCGACCTGCTCCGCCAGCGCACGGCCCGGCTGACCGCCGTGGAGTTCGACCCGGCGCTGGCCGCCGCGCTGGCCGGCCGGCTGGCGGGTGGCAACGTCGCGGTGATCAACGGGGACGCGGCTCGCCTGGGATTCCCGGACGGCCGGTTCTCCGCCGCGGCGTGCTTCGCCGTCCTCCACCACGTGCCGGCGGCCGCCATCCAGGACCAGATCTTCGCCGAGCTATTCCGGGTCCTCCAGCCGGACGGGGCGCTGATCGCCAGCGATGCCTACGACAACGAGGGAACCCGACTGCATCACGTCGACGACGTGTTCGTTCCCCTCGACCCGCAGACCCTCCCCGACCGGCTCGGCGCGGCCGGGTTCACCGACATCGGGATCGAAAGGGCCGAGTACGACCTGCGCTTCCACGCCCGCAAGCCGCTGTAAGCCAGCCCGGCTCTCTGCCAGGATGATCCTCGGCCGACGTGGCCGCCGGACCGAGCGCGAGGAGAGCCGATGACCGAGCCGACGCCCGACACACCCGACACACCCGACACGCCGGGCACGCCGGGCACGCCGGACCGGGAGCGCGAGGCGCTCCTCGAATGGCTGGTCGCCCAGCGCGGTCACGTGCTCGGCGTGCTCAGCGGCCTGTCCGAGGAGGACCTCCGGCGGCCGGTGCTGCCGTCGGGCTGGTCGTGCCTGGCCCTGGTGCGGCATCTCGCGATGGACGACGAGCGGTTCTGGTTCCGCGCCGTCGCGGCCGGGGAGCCGCTGAGCCTCGACGACGACACCGGCTGGCAGCCGTCGCCTGAGGAGCCCGCCGAGGCCGTGTTCGACCTGTACCGGCGGGAAATCGCGGCGTCCGACGCCGTGCTGGCCGGGCTCAGCCTGGACGCGCCGCCGGCCCGCTGGCCGGAGTACTTCGAGGACTGGCGGCTGCAGGACGTGCGCGAGATCATCCTGCACGTCATCACCGAGACCGCGACCCACGCGGGGCACCTCGACGCGGCCCGCGAGCTGCTCGACGGCCGCACCTGGATGGGCCCCGATGACACCCGCATCGCACGCCGCTGAGAGCCCGGCCGAGCGGTAAGTCGATGCCCGGCGCCTCGTGCTGGCCGGCCTCGCGCACCGCCTGCCGCAGGGCCTCGCGGAGCGCGCGGATGGCGGGCTGGCCGGCCGCGCCCGCGCGGACCCCGGTGGTGAGCCGGCGGTGCGGCCGGCCGGGGATGCGCTGAATGCGGGCGTCGGGGCGGGGCACGGCCGACAGCAGCATGCCCGGGATGACCGAGGCGGCGTGCCCCCGTTCCGCCAGCAGGACCTCGAACAGCAGGTCAGAGCCCGCGTAGCGGACGTCAGGCTCGAATCCCGCCTCCCGGCAGGCGTTGCGCGCCCACGCGCCAGGAGCGGTCGAAGGCGGGTCGAGAATCCACGGCACGCCCGCCAGGTCCGCCAGCCGGAACGGCTGGCCGGAGGCGGCGGTGGCGTCGACCGCGTGCGGGCCGTGCGACGGCAGCACGAGGAACAGCTCGTCCCGGGCCAGCAGCTGGGTGCTGGCGCCGGCCACCGGCGGCAGCGCGACCCCCGGGTACTCCTCGCCGAGCACGAGGTCGAACTCGTGCGCAAGCAGCCCCTCGAACGCCGGGATCGCCTGCTCGTGGGTGATCTCGAGCCGCAGACCGGGGTGCCGCTCGGCCAGCCGGGTCAGCACCGACGGGATCAGCGCGAACAGCACCGACTGGAACGAGGCGACCCGCAGCGTGCCCCGCACCTCGGTCGACGCCGCCCGCAGCTCCGCCTCCGCTTCCTCGAGCCGCTCCAGGATCGCCTCGGTGTGCGTGACCAGGATGCGCGCCAGCGGGGTGAGCCGGACGCCGCGCCCGACCGGCTCGAGCAGGGTCACCCCGGTCTCGGTCTCGAGCTGGCTGAGCTGCTGGGAGATCGCGGACGGGCTGTAGGACAGCGCCCGGGCGACGGCGGCCAGGGTGCCGCGCCGGTCCAGTTCGCGCAGCAGCCGCAGGCGGTAGACGTCGAGCATGAGCGGCCTCAGCCTCCCTATAAAGATTGATCAGTTCCACTTACCATTATTGACCGAAAACCATCGCTGGACGAACCAATCAGTCATCCGTGACTGTAGAGGCATGACCACCTCGGCCGCGCCCGCAGTCCCCACGCACTCCCCGACCACGCCCGGCCCGACCACGGCCGGGGGAGCAGCAAAACAGCGACCGGAGACCGCCGTCCTGCTGGTGCTCGGGTCGTGCACGTCGTTCCAGTTCGGCGCGGCCCTGGCGACGCACCTGTTCCCGGTCGCGGGCGCCGTCGGCGCGACCCTGCTGCGCCTCGGCCTCGCCGCGATCGTGCTCCTCGCCGTCACCCGCCCGAAGATGCGCGGCTGGACGAAGCCGCAGTGGCGGTCCGTCATCCTCTACGGGGTCAGCCTGGCCGGGATGAACGGGTTCTACTACGCCTCCCTCGCCCGGCTGCCGCTCAGCGCGGCGGTGACGATCCAGTTCCTCGGCCCGCTCACCCTGTCGGCCGCGCTGTCCCGCCGCTGGCGCGACGGCGGCTGGATCGTGCTCGCGCTGCTCGGCGTCCTCACCCTCGGCCTGGCCGACCGCCACGGCAGCGGCGGAGCCGGGCTCGACCCGGTCGGGGTTGTGTTCGCGCTGGTCTCGGCCGCGTTCTGGGCGCTGTACATCGTGGCGGGAAGCAAGGCGAGCGAGGCCGTCCCCGGCCGCAGCGGCGTGGCCGTCGCGATGACCGCGGGCGCGCTGGTCCTGCTGCCCTTCGGCGCGCTCGGCGCGTGGCACGTGGCCGGCCGGCCGGGCCCGATGCTGCTCGCGCTCGGCGTCGCGCTGCTGGCCTCGGTGGTGCCCTACACGCTCGAGTTCGCCGCGATGCGCCGCGCCCCCCGGCGGGTCTTCGGCATCCTGCTAAGCCTCGACCCCGCCCTCGCGACCCTGGCCGGCTGGCTGCTGCTCGGCCAGCACAGCTCCCCGGTCGCGGTCGCGGCGGTCGCCGTCGTCATCACCGCCAGCGTCGGCTCGACGCTGCTGGCCTCGAGGTAAAGAAAAAATTCCAATTCTTTTGCTCCGAACGGACCGTCGCGACTCTCCCTCGTCCATGACCGCGGCCATTCTTGCAGGCAAGGAGCTGCCCGTCTCCTCCGCCCGCCGGCGTGCCCGACCGGGTCCTACTGCGGCGCCATCGGCGGGCAGTCGGCCGGGTCGGTGACGACGCGGATCGGCGATCCCGCCAGGTACGCCGCCACGTCCTGCGCCATCAGCTCCCAGGCGGCGCGGAAGCCCTGCTCGGTGACGTAGCCGATGTGCGGGGTGACGACGACGTTGTCGAGCGACCGGAACGGGTGGCCGGCCGGCAGCGGCTCGCGGTCGAAGACGTCAAGGCCGGCCCCGGCCAGGCGTCCCGAGCGGAGCGCCTCGATGAGCGCGTCCTCCTCGACGATCGGTCCCCGGGAGACGTTCACCAAGATCGCGCCGTTCTTCATCTTCGCCAGGTCGCCGGCCCGCAGCGTGTTACGGGAGCGCTCGGAGAAGACCAGGAAGACCCCGAGGACATCCGACGACGACAGCAGCTCGTCCTTCGTCACCAGCCGCACGCCGAGCTCGGCGCACCGGTCCTCGCCCAGGTTCTGGCTCCACCCGATGACGTCCATCCCGAGCGCCTTCGCGACCGGGACCATCGCCCCGCCGAGACGGCCGAGGCCGAGCAGGCCGAGCTTCTTGCCCGCCAGCGGGACACCGAAGCCGGTCTGCCAGCCGCCGGCCCGGATGACCCGGTCTTCGATCCCGGTCCGCTTGGCGACCGCGAAGATGAGCGCCCACGCCATCTCCGACGGCGCGGGCAGGCCGCGCGAAGTCCCGTAGACCGAGCCGGGCGCCGGGGCGCCCGGACCGGTCTCGGCCGTGCCGCACAGCAGGATGCCCCGCTCGGTCCTGGCCTCGTGGTCGACCACGTTGCTGGTCCGGCCGTTGCAGACCAGCAGCTTCAGGTCGGGCAGGCCCTCGAGCACCGCCCGCGGGAAGCGCGCCCGCTGCTGGGTGATCACGACGACCTCGTAACCGGAGAGCTCGTCGACCAGCCGTTCCGGCGCGATCGCCTCGCGGTAGACGGTGACCTCGGCGTCCTCGGGCAGCCCCGACCAGTCGCCGTACTCCAGCGCGACGCCGATGTAGTCGTCGAGGATCGCGATCCTTCTCATGCCCCGGTGCTCCTCGCTCCTGCGCCCACGACCCGCGACCCGCGACCGCCCCGGAGCGTGGGATCCCCGGGCTCGCGGTCGCGTTCCAGTATCCCATCAGCCCCATCGGCGTTCCTGGCTGACCGCGCGGCCGTCACATCCCTACTATTGCGTCATGACGATCAGTGACGAGAAGTACGTCGCCTCGACGACCTACCGGGAGTCCGGGGCGGCGGTCCCGACCCAGACCTGGATCTGCGCGCTGGACGGATCCCGCGTCGGCTTCTGGACGTCGTCCGCCTCAGGGAAGTACAAGCGGCTGCGCGGCAACCCGAGGATCACGCTGGCGGCGGCCGACGCCCGCGGCCGGGTCAAGGCCGGAGCGCAGCCAGTGGACGGCACCGTCGAGCTGGTCACCTCCGGCGCCGGCGTCGTCATCACCGTCACCGGCGCCTAACCGCGAAGATCGACAAGGTATATGGCGTTTCCGGTGCTATGGCACCGGAAACGCCATATATTTCGAAAGGATGATCTTGCCGCAGGATGATCTTGCCGCACCGGTCACGAGCGTAGCCCGGACAGAGTGACGGCGACCAGACGACGGACCGCGGCCTTAGACGGCAAGGCGGCCGCGGCCCCCAGCGCATGCAGGCAATAGGCGGCCAGCTCGCCCGGAGCTACATCGTCACGGACGGCGCCGGCCGCCGCCGCGTCCGCCAGCAGGCCCTCGATGAGGCCTGCCAGGTGCCGGTGCGCGTGGCTCACGTGCTCGCCCCGGTGCAGGAGCGCGGACAGGTCGGTGCCGTGCGGCCGGCCGTGGTTCATGAGCGCGTAGGCCTGCAGCACGGCCGCCAGCCGCTGACCGGGGTCGGCCGTCTGATCCCGCACGTCGGCGAGCTGCGCCAGGTGACGGCCGACCTGGCGCTCGTGCCAGGCGAGAAGGACCGATTCGACGTCGGGGAAGTACTTGTACAGGGTCGCGCGGCCGATGCCGGCGTCGGCGGCGATCTTCGACATCGTGACCGAGGCCAGCCCGTGCTCGTCGACCAGCTTCGCGGTCGCGTCGATGGCCGCGTCGCGCACCGCCCGGCGATGCTCCTCGACCGTGTCGGTCCATAGCTTCGGCACGTCGTCATCTTATACGCCATGGCGCATTCGAGACAGAGTGTATTGTTCAAGGCATAGTGTCTCGATAAATCTACGAAATCCGTCCCGCATTCCGGGGACCCGCAGAGAGGAACCCCATGCCAGCCGCCGAAGCCCGCGTCCCGACCGAGAACGCGAGCCGCTACATCACCCGGCTCTGCCAGCACGCCGACAAGATGCGCAGCCACCTGGGCCACCGTCCGCGTATCCACGCCGGCGGCGGCGCTCCGCCCGAGATACTGCGGGCCGAGTCCTCGGACGACCGCGGGACGCTGGTCCTGAGCCGGGGCCAGTGCACCATGCAGGCAGCCGACGGCGTGCTGACGCTCCGGGCGGAGGCCGACGACCCCGACACCCTCGCCAGCATCCAGGAGCTGGTCGCCGCCCGACTGGAGAAGTTCGGACGCCGCGAGCGCCTGACCGTCGCCTGGCAGCCCGCCGGCTAACGACTCTGCCGGCGTCCGCAGCAGCAGGCTGCCCGGCTGGGCCGTGACCGTGAGCCGACGCGTCACCCCCATGACCTCGCCATCCAGCTCCCAGGGCTGCGCATGGGCCACCGTCACCTCGAGCTCGGTGAACTGGACACGGTAGACCCGACCGTGGGCGGGCCGCCGCAGCAGGATGTGCGCGGCGATCGCCAGCCACCCGATCACGCCCCGGGCGAGCAGCGCGATGGCATCGAGCGTGCCGTCGTCCGGCTCCGCCTCCGGCAGCAGCGGGAGGCCGGCTTGCAGCCGGCCCACGTTGCCGACCATCAGCGCGCTAACCCGCATCCGGCGAGGCCGGCCGCCATCGGCGCTGACGGTCACCCGCATGGGCCGGTCGCCCAGGTGCCGAACCGCCGAGATCACGTAGGCGAGCCAGCCGAGCCGCTTCTTGAGCGGTTCGCTGGTCCCGTTCAGCATGTGGGCGTCAAGGCCCAGGCCGGCCATCACGACGAACATCTTCCCGTTGACCCGGCCCACGTCGATCGCCCGCTGAACGCCGCCGAGCGAGACCTCGAGCGCCTCCTCCAAGCCCAGCGGGAGGCCGACATTGCGAGCCAGCAGGTTGCCGGTCCCCATCGGGATGATCGCCAAGCCGACCCCGGTTCCGGCGACGCCCTCCGCGCACGCGGCCACCGTCCCGTCGCCGCCGCAGGCGAGGACGAGATCGACCCCGGCCGCCACCGCCGACTTGGCCTGGCCCAGGCCGGGATCCTCCGGCGTCGTCTCCAGCCAGAGCGGCTCGTCCCAGCCGTGATCGCCCATGGCCTGGCGAACGGATTTGCGGAATGCCTCGTCGTCATCCAGCTTGGTCGGGTTCACCACGACTGCGGCCCGGCTCATCGGCTTCCGTCTCCCTGCAATCCGGCCGATCACCAGGTGCCCCAGGCCAGCGCCGGCGCGGTGAGCTCCGGCGGCGTCAGGAACGCCGGCGGCGCGGTCAGGTCGAGCGCGCCGAGCGGCGAGATCGCCGCCGCGTCCCGCCGGGTCAGCGCGGGCAGGTTCCACTTCTCCTCGACCAGCTTCAGCACCGAGGTGTGGTCGAACACGTCCGACAGCACGCAATCGGGCCGGGCGTAGGGCGACACGATCACCGCGGGCACCCGGAAGCCGTAGGTGTCGTAGGCGCCCGGGCCCGCCACGAGCTTCTCGGCGTGCCGGACGTAGCCGGGGAACAGCACCTTCAGCACAGTGCGAAGCATCGACTGGTGCGCGACCAGGCTGCGGCCGCGGATCTCGTCCGGCGGTACCGCCGGGGGCGGGGCGACGTGATCGTAATAGCCCCCGGTTTCGTCGTAGGTCCAGATGAGCAGCGTGTCGGCCCAGCCCGGGCCGTGCATGAGGCGGTTGATCACCTCGGCCGCGAAGCTCTCGCCCTTCCTGACGTCCTGCGGGCTCTCCTCCGAGAAGGTGCGGAAGTCCGGGTCGACGATGCAGAACGAGGGGAGCCGGCCGGAGTCGGCATCGGCGAAGAACCGCTGGATGCTGCGGACATGGGCCATGTACCTGACCATCCCGAGCGGGTAGATCGCGGAGGTGAACTGGAGGTCGCGCTTGAACACGTCGCTGGTCTTCCTGAACGGCTGGCCGAGGGAGGTCAGATGGTGCCGGGTCCGGCGGCGGCGGTACCGCACGTAGCGCCGGAACTCGGACTGGTCGCCGCTGGCCGACCGGTAGTTCACCCAGGAGATCCCGTGCCGGGTCAGCAGGTCCATGATCGTGCCTGCCCGCGGCCGGTCAAGCACGTTGAAGGGCAGGTCGTCCATCAGGCCGTTGGCGGTCCCGGCGAGCAGGAAGCGGCGGTTGGGAAACGTCGGTCCCAGGCACGAGCTGAACCACCGGTCCGCCAGCGGGAAGGTCCGGGCCAGCGCATGGTAGAAGGGCAGATCCCGCTCGGTCCAGTAGCCCATGGCGGCGGCCTTGTTGCCGTCCGGCGCGGCCTGCTCGGTCGAGGTCACGAACCCGTTCATCTTGCCGCCGGCCCACTGGGAGTGGCTGGCGCTCCAGCTCTGGCACGGCACTCCTTCCTCCTGCACGGTGGAGGTCGCGCGATAGGCCCGGACCATGGCGCCCGCGGAATCAGGATTCTCCGCATCCGGCCTGCCGTCGTCGCCGAGCGGGAATCCCTCCCCGCGGCCGAGGGTGCCGAGGTAGTTGTCGAACGAGTGGTTCTCCATCATCAGCACCACGATGTGCTTGATCTGCGGCAGCAGGTCGGTGCCGACCGGGCGGTCGGGATCGGGCCGCTCGCCCGGACGGTGATGACGCGCCTGACGCTCGCGCCCGCGCAGTTGCCGGCGTTCGATCCGTTCCCAGGTGCTCGCGCTGGCCATCTCAGCTCCTAACTAATGGGCTGCGCGGTCGCCCGGCTTTCATCGGCGTCCCGATGCCGGGGGAGGCGCGGTAGCCGACCGCGGTCGAACGCGTTCTTGTTGGGGTCGATGATCCTCGTGGCGGCGGTCAGCCAGAGGGCGGCGAACAGCACGCTGGCGAGGATGTCAGTGGGGTGATGCTCGCCCCGGTACATGCGGGCGGTGGCGATCGCGACCGGCATCACGATCGCCGGGATCAGGAACAGGTAACGCCACCAGCCCCGCGCGTGCCCGATGACCAGGATCGCGATCGCGACGTAGAGGCACGCGGTCGCGGCCATGTGCCCGGACGGGAACGCGGAGGTGGGCAGGTTCGAGTCGAGCTGGGGGACGGCCGGGCGGGGCCGCTTGACGATGGCCGCGACGGTCAGGAAGGCGGCCAGTTCGCCGAACATGACCACCGCGAGGAAGATCACCGGCCGCCAGCGGCGGGTGACGGCCAGGAACACCACGCAGGCTATGACGCTGACGATGAGGATGTCCTGGGTGGCCCCGAGGTTGCTGACGTCCAGGCTCCAGCGGTTCAGCGTCGGCGTGCGATGGGCGAGGAACCAGCGGGGGATCGTTCGGTCGCCGAGCAGGTCGCCGTTCCCGTTGTGGGTGATCATGATCAGCTTGCCGATCCCGGTGAGGATGCCGACGATCAGCACCCATACCACCAGGACGCCGGCGGCGATACGGCCGTATCTTCGAGCGCGGTGATGATCCATGGTCTTCTCCGGTTCTGCTGGCAGTAGATCGGTGCGGGCCTCGGGTTCGAGACCCTCGGTCATCGGCTCGGCCGTCGACTCACCGGCGGCCTGGCGGGATAGTTCGAACGCGAAGGCGGTGACGCCCAGCCAGGTGATGCCGAGCGCCCACCCGCCCAGCACGTCAGAGACGAAGTGGACGCCGAGCAGGAGCCGGCTGGCGCCGATCGCGACGATCAGCGCGGCGATCACGACGGTGAACGCGCGGCGCCACTTCCCACGGGCGGCAGGGAGGAACACCAGGTACAGCGCTCCGTAGCAGACGATCGACCCGAGCGCGTGCCCGCTCGGGAAGCTGTTGCCGGTTCCGTACGAGATCGGATCGGCCACCACCGGGCGCAGCCGGCCGACCAGAGCCTTCAAGACCGGGTCGAGGGTCAGCGCGCCGGCGCCGGCGACCAGGAGGTAGATCGCGAGCCGCCACCGGCGCCGGATCGCCAGCACGGCGGCGGCTATCCCGGTCACCGTCCACAGCACGCCGCTGCTGCCGAGCCAGGTGACGGCCTTCACGACGCCGACCACGGCCGCGTGCCCGGCAATGAGGCTGTTCAGCCCGGTCGCGGCGCGATGATCAACGGACTCAAGCGGCGCCCATTGCAGCCGCACGAGAACGAGCAGGAGCGCGAATAGGAACGCCGCCGTTGTGACGATAGCGAGCGGCGCGAGAGGGCGCCGGGTGGCGGCGGCAGTTGACATGGGCGCCCAACTGCCCATGGCCGGCGAGTTCACACCTAATCCAGGAACGTCGCAAATAAACGGCAAGGCACTGAGTCACCGCCCATTGTCGGCTACCGCTCATTCGGCCGCCTATTAACGTTTATCGGCTTGGCCCAGAGGTAGTGACGGGTATGCACTCAACATCGGCGCCGAGCGCAATGCGCACGGCAAGGCGGGCTTCTGACAGCCCGGCGGCACACTTCCTGGCCCGCGCTGGCCTGACGGCCCGCGGCGTCATCTACATCCTCATCGGCCTGATCGCGGTGCTGGTCGCGCTGGGGCAGAGCAAGCGCGAGGCCGATCAGCTCGGCGCCCTGCAGCTGCTGGCGGGCAAGTCCTACGGGCTGGTCGCGCTCTGGCTGCTCGGCATCGGCTTCGCCGCCTACGCGCTGTGGCGGCTGAGCGAGGCCGCGTTCGGCGTCGCCGGCGAGGGACGAGGAGCCGGCCCCCGGCTTAAGTCACTGGGCCGGGCGATCGTCTACGCGTTCTTCTCCTACCTGACGTTCACCGTGATCAGTGGCACCTCCCATAGCCAGTCCAAGAAGCAGCAGGACGTCACCGCCACCGCCATGCGCCACCCGGACGGCCGGGTGCTGGTCGGCATCATCGGGGCGGCCATCGTCATCGTCGGCATCGTCCTGATCATGGAGGGGATCCGCAAGAAGTTCATGAAGTACCTGCAGACCGCGCGGATGAGCGCCAGGACGCGCAAGATCGTCAAGGCACTCGGCATGACCGGGACGATCGCCCGGGGAGTGGTCTTCGCCCTGACCGGCGTGGGCGTGATCGCCGCCGCTATTACGCACAAGGCGTCGGAGTCCGGCGGCATCGACAAGGCGCTGCTGACGCTGCGGAACCAGCCGTTCGGCGAGTTCCTGATGCTGCTGGCCGCGCTCGGCCTGCTGGTCTTCGGCGTCTACGGGCTGTGCGAGGCCCGCTGGCGAAAGGTCTGAGCGAATGGCTGACGTGGCCGTGGTGGCCCATGCAGGCAAGAGCCTCGGCGGCGGCCTGCCCGAGTTGCGGGAGATCCTGGCTCGGGAAGGAGTCACCGACCCGCTCTGGTACGAGGTGAACAAGAGCCGCCGCGCCCCCAAGTACGCCCGCCGGGCCGCCGCCAAGGGGGCCGACGTGCTGTTCGTCTGGGGCGGCGACGGCACCGTCCAGCGCTGCATTGACGCGGTGGCGGGGACCGACACGGCGGTGGCGATCCTGCCCGCGGGGACCGCGAACCTGCTGGCGTCGAACCTCGAGGTGCCGGGCGATCTCGCCGAGGCGGTGCGGGTCGGGCTGCACGGAGACCGGCGCCGGCTCGACACCGGATCGGTGAACGGCGAGCGCTTCATGGTGATGGCCGGGGCCGGCTTCGACGCGCGGATGATCTCCGACGCCGACGGAGGCACCAAGGACAAGCTGGGCCGCGCCGCCTACGTCGTCACCGGGATCAGGAACCTCGCGGCCCGCCGGGCGAAGGCGACCGTGAAGGTAGACGGCCAGCCGTTCTTCAGCGGCAAGGTCTCCTGCGTGCTGGCCGCGAACGTCGGCAAGATACTGGGCGGAGTCGAGGCGTTCCCGCAGGCGCAACCGGATGACGGGCGCCTCGAGCTCGGGGTGGTGACGGCCAGGAATCCGGTCCAGTGGGCCCGGACGTTCGGCCGGCTCACCCTCGGGCATCCGGACCAGTCCCCCTTCGTGCAGGTCACGACGGGGAAGAAGTTCAGCATCCGGTTCGACCGGAAGATCCGCTACGAGCTCGACGGCGGAGCACGCCCGGCTTCCAAGAAGCTGCGCATCAAGGTCCGTCCCGCCTCAGTCACGGTCTGCGTCCCGCCCCTGCCGCGCCAGTGAACGAGGCCGCCGCAGTCGAGGCGGGCCCGGAGGGCCCGGCCGTCGGCGCCTTCTTCGACCTGGACGGGACGCTGGTCGCCGGTTACACCGCCGCCGCCCAGACCAGGGACCGGCTGCGCCGTCGTGACCTCCGGGTCATCGAGTTCTTGACCATCGTTGAGCTCGCGGTGCAGTTCCGCCTCGGCCGGCGCGCGTTCGAGACCCTGATCGAAGGCAGCGCTCGCACCATTAAGGGGCGTCTGGCGCGAGACGTCGACGAGGCGGGAGAGCGTATCTTCCGGCGCACGGTGGCGGACCTGATCTACCCGGAGATGCGCGAGCTGGTCCGGGCTCACCAGCGCCGCCGCCACACCGTGGTGCTGAGCTCGTCCGCCCTGACCAATCAGGTGGCGCCGGTGGCGCGGTACCTCGGCATCGAGCACGTCGTGTGCAATCGGCTCGTCGCCGACCAGCAGGGGATACTGACTGGCGAGATCGAGCAGCCCGTGGTCTGGGGCCCCACCAAGGCGAGCGGCGTTCAGCAGTTCGCCGTCGATCATCACGTGGACCTGGAGTCGAGCTACTTCTACGCCGACGGCGACGAAGACCTCAGCCTCATGTACCTGGTCGGCCATCCCCGGCCGACCAACCCGGGACCCAAACTGACCAGGGTCGCCGTCCAGCGCGGCTGGCCTATCATGCGGTTCCGCAGCCGAGGCAGCAGTCCGCTCGGGCTGGCCCGGCGGCTGGCCAGCGCCAGCTCCCTCGGCCCGCTGGCCGCCGCCGCGCTGGGCGTCGGGCTGCTGCGGCGCAACAAGCGGGCCGGGGTCAACTTTCTTACCAGGTTCTGGCCCGGGACGGTCCTCGCGCTGAGCGGCGTCAAGCTGGACGTCTCGGGCGCGGAGCACCTGACCGAGCGGCGGCCCGCGGTCTTCCTGTTCAACCTCCGCACCGGCTTCGACGTGTTTCTCGTGGCCGCGCTGGTCAAGGACAACTGGACCGGGGTTGCCACGAAGGAGCTGGCGAGCAGTCACGTCTTTGGCCGACTCGGGAGACTGCTCGACGTCGCGTTCGTCGACCGCGAGGATCCGGGAACGGCTGCCGCTCCCGGTGGGACCCTCGCCACGGCCGCACGCAAAGGACTGTCGATCCTGATCGCCCCGGAGGGAACCCGGCTGGATACCCGCTCGGTGGGCCCGTTCAAGAGCAGGGCGTTCCTGATCGCGATGGCGGCCGGCCTGCCGATCGTTCCGATCGTGATCAGAAACTCCGAGTCGGTGGCGGGCCGCAGCGCGGCCGCTCTCAGCCCGGGCACGGTCGACATCGCGGTGCTGCCGCCCGTCAGCACCGCGGACTGGACACTCCGGAACCTGCGCGAACACATCGCCCAAATCCGGGCGGACTACGTGCAGACCCTCGCCGACTGGCCGCGGAGCACGCGGTGCTAACCGACGAAATCCGGGTCGTCCGCTGGATCGGCCGGCTGTTCGCCCTGTTCTCGCTGTTGCTGCTTCCGTGGACGGCCTACCTCGCCCGTTCGCTGCCGTCGCAGCAGGTGTCCACCCACTATGACGCCGCCTGGGCCGGCTTCGACGTGCTGCTGGCGCTGGCGCTGGCAGGCACCGCCTATTTCGCGCTCCGCCGGCCGGGCTACCTCGCCACGGCCGCCAGCGCGACGGCAACGCTGCTGGTCGTCGACGCCTGGTTCGACGTCCTGACCACACCGGGCGTGCAGCGGATCGAGTCCGTCCTGCTTGCCGCGCTGGTGGAACTGCCGCTGGCCGCCGTCTGCATCTGGCTGAGCTGGCACGCACAGGAACTGGAGGAGCGGCGGATCGTGCTGTCGATGCGCCGTCGGTCACGGTCTGCGTCCGGCCCACCTAGCCGGCGCCGGCCGAGGCCCTCGGCATAGCATGAGCGAATGGTCCGTTCGACAGCCGGCCAGGCGGAGGGCGCCCGGGCGACCCGGCTCCCGTCAGCCATCGAGGCGCGCGGCGTCCGGCACAACAACCTGCAGGACCTGGACGTCGACATCCCGCTCTGGTGCGTGGTGGCGGTGGCGGGCGTGTCCGGCTCGGGCAAGAGCTCGCTCGCGATTGGGACCCTGTACGCCGAGGGCATGCAGCGCTTCCTCGAGGGCCTGTCGACCTACAGCCGCCGCCGGCTGAGCCAGTCGCAGCGGCCGGACGCCGACCGCATCGACCACCTGCCCGCTGCCCTCGCGCTGCGGCAGCGACCGCCCGTCCCCGGCCTGCGCAGCACCGTCGGCACGATGAGCGAGGTGCTTAACGTGCTCCGGCTGATCATGTCCCGGCTGGGCACCCACATCTGCCCCAACGGCCACCCGGTCACGCCGAGCGTCTCCACCCAGGGCATGGAGATCACCTGCCCGGTCTGCGGCGCGCACTTCACCCACCCGGGGGCCGAGTCGTTCGCGTTCAACTCCTACGGCGCCTGCCCGGCCTGCAACGGGACCGGCCAGCGGTTCGAGGTGGACCAGACGACGCTGGTGCCGGACGAGGACAAGAGCATCGACGACGGCGCCGTGCTGCCGTGGAACTCCGGCGGCAGGCGGCTCTACCGGTACGCCGCCGGCCAGCTCGGGGTCCGGCTCGACGTCCCGTTCCGCGAGCTGACCAAAAAGGAACGCGACATCGTGTTCCACGGGCCGACGGCCGAGCGCGAGGTCACCTTGCGCGAGGGGACGCCCCGCTCGGTGACCCTGAACGTGCACTACCTGAACGCGGTGGCCGCGGTGGAAGAGGCGGCCGGCCGCGACAACGCGGTCAGCCGGAGCCGGGTGGAGAAGTTCCTGCGGGTGCAGACCTGCTCGGTCTGCCACGGCACCCGGCTGAACCCGGAGGCGCTGCGCAGCACCCTCGACGGCCGCAACCTGGCCGAGATCAGCGCGCTGACGCTGGAGGCGCTGCGCGGCTTCGTCGAGCGGGTGCCCGGGCTGACCCCGAAGGACCTCGCCCGGGTGGCCGACGGCCTGGTGAAGGAGTGCCTACAGGTGCTCGACCCGCTGCTCCAGCTCGGCCTCGGCTACCTGCAGCTCGACCGGGCCGGGAGCACGCTGTCCACCGGCGAGCGGCAGCGCCTGGAGCTGACGTCGACCGTCCGCGCGAACACCACCGGCATGCTCTACGTGCTCGACGAGCCGTCGGTCGGCCTGCACCCGAGCAACATCGAGGGCCTCCGCTCGACCATCGAGCTGCTGGCCGACAACGGAAACTCGGTGGTGATGGTCGAGCACGAGATCGAGATCATCAACGCCGCCGACTGGATCATCGAGCTCGGCCCCGGGGCCGGCCGGGACGGCGGCCTCGTCATCGCCCAGGGCACGCCGCAGGATGTACGGGCGGACCCGAACTCGGTCATCGCCCCGTTCCTGGCCGGCCAGCCCGCCGTCCGCCGCGAACGCCGTCCGACCGACGCAGACGCGATAACCGTCGAGGTGTCAGACCTCTACAACCTGCACGACGTCCGCGCCGACTTCCCGCTCAACGCGATGACCGCGGTCGCCGGCCCGTCCGGCGCGGGCAAGACCGCCCTGGTCCTCGAGAGCCTGGTGCCCGCCGTCCGCGCCTTCCTGGCCGGCGGGAAGGTGCCCAAGCACGTCCGGCAGCTGGACGCCGACGGCATCCGCCAGCTGGCCGAGATCGACGCGACCCCGATCGGCCAGAACTCGCGGTCCACCCCGGCCACCTACTCGGGCGCGTTCGACGCGATCCGGCAGGCGTTCGCCGACACCCCGCTCGCCCGCGAGCGGGGCTGGAAGCCGGGGCACTTCTCCTTCAACACCAAGGCGGGCCAGTGCCCGGTGTGCGAGGGCCTCGGCTACATCGACATCGACGTGCAGTACCTGCCGGACATCCGCGAGGTCTGCCCGCGCTGTCACGGCAGCCGCTACCTCGACGAGGTCCTCGACGTCCGCCTCGACGAGCTGACCATCGCCGACGTGCTGACCATGACCGTCTGCGAGGCGGTCGAGCGCTTCGAGCAGCAGCCCGCCATCGTCCGGCCGCTGCGGCCGATCGACGACGTCGGCCTCGGGTACCTGCGGCTGGGCGAGGCGACGCCGTCCCTATCCGGCGGCGAGTCCCAGCGACTGCGCATCGCCTCGCGGCTGCGCAGCAGCCAGCGGGGCACCCTCTACCTCTTCGACGAGCCGTCGACCGGGCTGCACCCGCTCGACATCCGCACGCTCGTCGGCGTGTTCGACCGCCTGCTCGACGGCGGCGCCACCGTGGTCGTGATCGACCACGACCTCGACCTGCTCGCCGCCGCCGACCACCTCATCGACATGGGGCCGTCCGGCGGCCCCGACGGCGGCCGCGTCGTCGCGGCCGGCACCCCGGAGCAGGTGGCAGCCGACCCCGCCAGCGTCACCGGCCCGTACCTGACCCGCCACCTGCTCCGCGGCCGATGAGTTCGACCCGCTCCGGTCGTCTCACACAGTAAGCAACGATGAGGGGGGACCCATGGAAACGGTGACGTCGGCCGACGGGACCGTGATCGCGTACGACCGCGTCGGCGACGGCCCTGCGCTGATCGTGGTCAACGGCGCATTCAGCACCCGCACCGCGCTCGTCGCCCCCGCCGACCTGGCCCGGCAGTTCACCGTGGTCACCTATGACCGCCGTGGCCGCGGCGACAGCGGCGAGGTCGGCCCGGCCCCGGCCGAGCGGGAGGCAGCCGAGCGCGAGTACGAGGACCTCGCCGCCGTCGCGGCCGCGACCGGGGCCAGAACCCCGTTCGTGTTTGGCCACTCCTCGGGCGCCGCGATCGCGTTGCGCGCCGTCGCGGCCGGGCTCCCCGTCGCCGGCGTGGTCGCCTACGAGGCGCCGTTCGGCAACGACGACACCCCGCTGCCCGACGTCGACCCGGACCAGCGCATCCGCGAACTGGTCGGCGCCGGCCGCAACCGCGAGGCGGTCGTGTTCTGGATGATCGACGTCGTCCGGGCCCCCGATCTGACCCGAGCGCAGCTGGACGGCGCCCCCTGGGTCACGGCGCTTGAGCCGCTGGCGCGCACGCTGCCCTACGACCTGGCCGTCACCGCCGGCGGCGTGCCCGAGGCCGAGCTCGGGAAGATCACGGCCCCGGTCCTGATCCTCGGCGGCAGCGACAGCCCCGCGTGGTTCCGCCGCTCGGTCGCCGAGCAGGCCGCCGCCACGCCCGGCGCGCAGCTGAGGATGCTGGACGGATTCGGCCACAACGTCCCGCCCGAGGTCCTCGCCCCGATCCTGATCGACTTCTTCAAAAGCAAAAGCTAAGACCCGTCATCCCGAACGGTCCCGGGCGTCTCTGGCCCCGCCCGGCTCAGTCCTTGTCGTCCTCGAACCCGATCAGCCAGTGCAGGCCGTACCGGTCGATGACCTGGCCATCGGATGCGCCCCACGGCCGTACCTGGAGGTCATCGACGACCCGGCCGCCCTCGGAGAGCCGGGAGAACCAGTCCTTCAGGGTCGAGACGTCGGCGTTGCCCAACAGCGACAGCATCAGTCCCTCGCATCGGAGCGGCAGCTGGTCGCCGGCCACGTCGGCGGCAAAGAGCAGAACCGGGCTGCCCTCGAGATAGCCATGGGCGATGGCCTCAGCCGGCCCGTCGGTTCGATTGAAGTCTTCAAACGTGTGCAGCTGGGCGGAGCCCCCGAAGACACCAGCGTAAAAGGCCAGCGCCTCCCGCGCCGTGCCGGGAAAGTGCAGGTAAGGCGCCGGTGGCGTAGAAGATGTCATGCTTTGCTCCCTGTTTATTGCGTCGGGCCGGTGATCATGTAGACGGACGCGCTCCGCGATTCTCATCGCCCAGCCGGAGCGAACGCTTGACGGCCGGCCGATTACCCGCCCGGCTACCCCGGATTGTTGGCGGCGCTCCCGTCGGACTGCCGCAAGCGCTCGTTGACGAGCGCCTCCAGCCGCTTTCCCGCTTGCCGCGAGGCGATCAGGCAGATGCCGATGGCGATGATGCCG
>Ga0208220_1000426_pt1 | contig 17734 bp, 20 predicted proteins | sample NGESurdeep092012_9_FD_184484 | JGI IMG/M metagenome (GOLD analysis project Ga0208220, IMG submission 184484) | Arctic peat soil microbial communities from Barrow, Alaska - NGEE Surface sample F53-1 deep-092012 (SPAdes) | ecosystem: Environmental > Terrestrial > Soil > Wetlands > Peat ...
CGGCGCGGCATGCGTCACCGGCGGCGTCGATCCGAAGTTCGACGCGATCGGTGCGCCGCTCGCCGGCGTCGAGCTCACGCTGCTTCCCGACGGTGACGCGTACGAAATGCGCGTGCGCGGACCGCAAGTGACGACTGGATACTACTGGCGACCGGACCTGACGGCGACCGCCTTCGACGACGACGGTCAGCTGCGGACCGGTGACGTCGTGCGGCCGGTCGACGCGCGCGCACCTGATCGCGGCCTCGAGTACGTCGCGCGGCTCGACCGTCGGTTCAAGCTGAGCGGCGGCACCTGGGTCCGCGCCGCGGAGCTGCAGGCCGCGTTTCTCGCCGAGTGCAGCGACGCGGCGGACGTGCTGGTAACCGGTCAGGGCGGTGACGACGTCGGCCTGCTGGTGTATCCGACGACGGATGCGGCGCTGCTCGACCGCGACGTCTTGCGTGCGCAGATCGCCGACGCGATGCGGCGCGTTGGGGCCGGCGGCGCGGCCTCGGCCTCACCCCGCCGCGCGTTGATCGTCGACGCGCCGCCGGCGCGGCACCCACGCCTCGCGGCCTACGTCGCGCGGCTGCATGCCAGCGAACCCGACGCCGAGGTGATCCTGCTGTGAACGGCTTGCTCGCGGGCGTGAACGTCGGCGGAACGACGACGAGCGTCGTGCTCGGAACGCCGGACGGAACGATCCTCCAGCGCCGCGCTTGGCCGACGCAGGCGGATGACGGCGATGCGCTCTATGCAGCGATCGTCATAGCGCTGCGCGCGATCGCGAACGATGCGCGGGCGATCGGCGTGGCGATCGGCGGACCGATGGATGCGCGCACCGGCATCGTCCTGAGCGCACCGCATCTGCCGGGGCTGCACGGCTTTCCGATCGGCGCGCGGCTGCGGGCGGATCTCGCGCAACCCGTAGCCATCCATCACGACGCTGCTGCGTGCGCGCTGGCCGAGGTGCGCTGGGGGGCCGATCGCAACGCGGGCGGCCTCGCCTATCTCACCTGCGGGACGGGCTTCGGTGCCGGGATCGTGATCGACGGCCGGCCGATTTACGGCTCGCGCGGTTCCTCTTCCGAGATCGGTCACGTGCGCTATCGCGACGACGGTCCCGACGTGTTCGGCAAGCCCGGCTCGTTCGAGTCGTACGGTTCGGGAAGTGTCCTCCCCGCGCTCGCCCGCCGGCACGATCCCGCTTTCGACGCGCTGACCGGCGACGAAGTCGCCGCACGCGCCGCGCGCGGCGATCCGGCGGCCCGAGCGGCGATCGACGACAATGCGCAGGCCGTTGGTGCGGCGTGCGCGTTACTGGCCGACGTGCTGGTGCTCGATGTCATCGTCTTGGGCAGCCTCGCGACGTACCTCGGCGAGCCGTGGCTCCAACGCGTGCGCACGACGTTCGCCCGCGAAGCACTGCCCGATCGCATCGCGTCGTGCACGCTGCGCGCGAGCTCGCTCGAACATCTGCAGGACCTCAGCGGCTTAGCCGCGGCGCTCACCCCAGCGTAGTCGCAGAAACCGGCGCGCTTGCTCAGACGTTGCGAGCGGGCTATACTGGGCGCTCCTAATCTTGGAGGTTGCGCGTTGCGTATCGTACGAGTCGTCCTGGTCGTTACGGCGGTCGCCGGAGCTTTCGCTCTCGGCCACGTGACGGCGGTGCCACAGATCGCGCAAGCGCAAACGCCGGTTCCGGCGTCGACCACCGTGCTCTCCGACCTGCGTTGCTACGGCGCGCAGTTCGGCCCCCAGGTCCCGGCGCAAGTGTCGCTGCGCGATCAGTTCCAGACGACGGAGCTGACCGTGACCGCGCCGGAGTTCTTCTGTGTGCCCGTCGTCAAGACGGTGCTGCGCCAGAAAGCGGTAATGGTCGACGGCACGGCAGATCGCATGGTCTGTTACTACGCGCCGGGTGGCACGGCGTACGCGCAGAGCCATACGGCGAGCAATACGCTCGGGAAGCTGACGGTCGCGAACCTCGTGCCGCGCATGCTGTGCGTTCCCTCGCACCAGGACACTTAGTAGCGGCCGAGGATGCGCTGTTCGCCGCCGATCGCCACGAGTGCGGGATGCAATGTTACGGCGACGTCACGGTTCTATCGTCAAGTTGTTGGCAGCTGCGATTCGGCCAACCTCAGCATCGTATGCGGGAGACGCTAACCTCGTTATTTTCCGTGTTGCGCCGATGATTGCCGGCGCGGCTCGTTCGAATAACGCCACAGCATCCATATAGTTGTGCGAGTTCGCATAGATTAGCCCATCAATTCTTCCATAGATCCTGGGTTTCTCGTAGAAGTAGCGTGCCCACTCCTGGGACAGCGCCCGAGTTTCGGTTTGAGAGATCGCGGCGCTGGGTCCAGCGAGCATACCGCCGCGGCCTCTTAGGTCGAGCAGTCGCAGCGGCGTATTCAGGCGGGACCGAACGACTCGATTCGTGCCACGTGTCACGACCCGTGGGGAGTCCCCGAAGACCTCAATGATAGCGCCTTCCAAATCAAATGCCGCGTAGTAGATGCCGCGGCTTGGATCGTCGACTGGGGCGCCATTTCTTCCAGGGCGGTGGTGATCGAAACGAAGGCGCGGGCCATTGTACCGGAAAGTCGTAGGGCCAGGGCGATACTTTGATTGAGGGTCGTAGATGCGATAGATTTCGCAACCGGCGTTCAGCGAGACGATCAATAGACGACGCGGATCGACCCTTACGACTGGTGGTGGAGGCGGGATTGCCAAGTCTTAAAAGCCGATCAAAGACTTGGCCTCTTTGACTACGCGGCGGATCTCACCGGCGAGCAATACGTCGACCGGAGCACGGTTTCCCAATGCCGGATTTTCAGTAATGAACCAGGCAGCTTTCCGAAAAGGGCTAGCATCCATTACACCTAGGACGTCGTGTAGCCCGGGGACGAGCCCGTCCTCCGTGTTGTCGGCGAACTGCCATTTCGGGAAGCGAAGATTGCGTCCGTCAGCTATGGCAAGAAGCGCGCCCACCTTTGCCATCTTGTTGACAATCGGGCGCGACCGGTTGATGTAGGTTCCCGCTTGATCCGAGCTCAAAGCTCCAGCAAGAATACGCGCACGCAGACTTGCCGCTCTGACCGCATTCTCCGTAGCCAACGGCGGCATTCCATCCACATACTTCGTCGTACGGCGAGTGACCTGAGTACCGCCGATCTCTTTATCGATCGTCTCTAGGATCGATTGAAAACCCGGTCCCCCGATTTTCTGCTCGATGCGCGCCGCGAGCTTTTGCAGCGCATTCCGGGTTCTGGCTTTCGTGCGCTGCGCGCGCGAAAGCGAATTTACCGAGGTCTTCCTCGTGCGCGTTCTAGCGGTCATAGTGCAAGCCTACCATAATCCGGAATGTTCGTAAAGCTCGTAAATTCCGTAAAGCTCGTAAGGCCGCTGCGTCCATCCTCCGTTGCGTTCTGGCGGTGGAATCAGGAAGACGCCCGGTTGCTCGCTCTGCTGGCCGGCGATTTCCCGGCTAATAGCGGCCGAGGATGCGCTGTTCGCCGCCGATCGCCTCGAGCGCGGCCTGCAGCCGCGCATCGTCGACCTGGGTGAGCTCGACGAAGAACCGGTAGCGAAAGGGAATTCGCCGGTCGGGCCGCGCGATCAGAAACCGTAGGTCGATGCCTCGGTCGGCGAACGCGCTGAGCGCATCGCGCAGCGAGCCGGGCCGGTCCGCAACCGCGATGCCGACGCAGGCGCGGTCGCCCGTCGCGTCGCGCTCGCGTGCCGCGACCAAGAAGAAGCGCGTGTAATTCTCGGCCTCGTCCTGCACGCCGCGGCGCAGGATCGTACCGCCGTGGATCTCGGCGGCGAGGGCCGGCCCGATCGCGCCCACCGTGGGATCGCCGAGCGCGACGATCTCGCGCACCGCGCCCGCCGTATCGGTCGTCGTCGCGCGCTCCCAACGGTGGTCATCGGCGTAGCGTCGCACCTGTTCGAGCGCGACCGGATGGGAACGGATCGTGCGGACGCCGTCTTCGCTCGCTCCGGCGCAGCCGATCAAGCACAGCTCGATCGCCAGCGTCGTCTCGCCGTGGATGTGCAGCGAGGGGTGTTCCCAGAGCAGCTCGTAGTTACGCGGGACCGGTCCGGCGATCGCGTTCTCGACCGGCAAAACGCCGTACGCGACCTCGTTGCCGGCGAGCGCTTCGGCCACCGCGTCGAATGACCCGTAGCCGCGCGTTTGCGCGCCGGGGACGAGAGTGCGCGCCGCGACGTCGCTGAACGCGCCTTCGTGGCCTTGGTAGGCGACGAGCAGCGGCATGCTACGCGCCGCGCGCGTTCCCGCTACGGCGCGAGCCCGTCATCCGCCGAGCTCCTGCAGCGCGCTACGCGCTTCGGCGGCGCGTGGATCGTCGCTATGCACCACTTTCAGGTAGCGGCGGAAGTCGGCGGCCGCGTCGGCGCGCCGCCCGATCGCCTGCAGAATGATGCCGCGATCGAACAGCGCGCTGTGGAAGTCCGGCCGCTCTTTGAGGACTCGGTCGACTTGCGCTAGGGCGTCGATGTCGTGGCCGCTTTCGTGGAGCGCGACCGCGTCGTCGGTGCGCACGTCCGGGTTGGACGGATCGAGCGCGAGCGCTCGCCGATAATAGTCGATCGCCTTGTCGAAGTGCCGCGAATCGAACTCCATGTTGGCCAGCTGGACGAGCGCGGCGAGGTCCTTCGGGTTGCGCGCCAAGCGCCCGCGCAGTTCGGTGAGCGCCTGCATCACGGGCGCCGGCGGCCCGCCCGCCGCGTTGCCGCCACCGGTCGACGCGCCGGGCAGCGCATTCGCGCCTTGCACCGGCCCGGTACCGGTCTGCGGTACGGTGAACGTCCCCGGCGGATCGGTCGCGATCGGCGCCGCCGTCGCCGCGATGCGCGCGTCGCCTTGCTCGTGCACGCCGGACGGTCCGAACGCCGAACCCGTCGTGCCGAACCCGACCCGCAGAAACCAACCCAGAATGCCGAGGAACGCAACCGCGAACACTGCGAAGATCGGAATTGCGAATCGCGCCGGCAAGCCCACGCGGGGGACTTGGCGAAGAAGGGTGGGTGCTCCCCGGTCTGCCCGACGTCGCCGAACTGCAGCTGCTCTTTGCGCAGTATAATTGGATGCATTTCCGCGGCGAGATCCCGACCTATCGCATCGCGTACAACGCGCGCTTCTCGAACTGCGCCGGCCGGATCACCTACAAGCCGCCGCTGATCGAGCTTTCACCCAAGCACTTGGCCGGTAAGGCCGGGGAGCTGCGCGAGACTTTGTTGCACGAGATGATCCACGCCTGGCTGCACGCGCTCGGCAAGAGCCCCGGCCACACTGCAACGTTCAAGAAAAAGATGCAAGAGCTCGGCCTGCGGTCGATCTACCACGACCTCGGCCGCGCGATCCCGCTCAACGAATCGGCGAAGCGCTACATCCTGCGCTGCGAAAAGTGCACGATGGAACTCCTGCGCAAACGCAAACCGCCGGCGAATGTGGTCTGCGCCCGCTGCCGCAAGCCACTCGCCGTCTTCGAAGTCGTCGAGATGCGGCCAGTCGAGCTCACCCAAGCCGCCTCGCGCACTCGAAGGTAAGAAGAGCCCGAACAGCCGCCGTCCGCTGGGAATGAACGATGCGTCGGGAGACGGTCAAAGCCGGGACTTCAGTTCTCCAGCGTTCACTCGCCGCCATCGCGCGTAGATTCGTATAGCAAGAAGTGCGAAGCCGATGAGCACAACGAACGCGCCGAATCGTCCGTGAGGCCATCTGAGACCGAGAAGACCGCCGATCACGAGGTCGACGAGAAATGCGATGCCGGCCCATCGCTCGATCTCGGCTAACGCTTGCGTCGGAATCAAAGGGTCGGCCACGTCACGGCATTCCAAGCGATGTAGAATCCGAACAGCACCAAACCGAAGCCGTAGAACAATGAGAAGAATCGAATTGCCCACGGGCGTTCGGCCGAGAAGCCGAACGCATGGAACATTGGATAGAGCGGTTGGTTTCGCGGGATGAGGCCGGCGAGCCGTATCAGGAATCGATGACCGAAGATCATGGACAGACCAATGACCATGATCCCGAGCCCAACCATGCAGACCGGCAACCGGCGTCCGCTGACGTCCATTGTTTTCCTTTGCGCCTACCTCTGCGTCTACTTCAAGCGCGCGGCGGCTAAAGTGCGGCGCTGAAGTAGGTGTAGCCGTTTTCTTGGAGGACGGCGTCGGCGGCGATGCCCGCGGGGACGATGCCGAGGCCGGGGAGCACGTGATTGCGTAGCTCGGCTTGGACTTCGAGCGGGTTTCCGGGCGAAGCGTTGCCTTCGGCTTTGCGGGCGGCGACGATGCGGTTCGCGACGTCGCCGAGCGCGGTGTTGCAAGCGAAGATCTTCACGCCGCGCGCGAGCAGCGCGGGGATCGAACGGTCGGCGGTCGGCGCGAGCCCGGCCGTTGCGTGCGACCACGGGTTGCCTTGCGCGAACTCGGCCGGGACGGAGTCCTTGCGGCCGTGCACGATGTCGATGAGCTTGTAGTTGCGCCAGGCCTCGTCGTCGAGGGCGAGCGTCACCGCCGAGCCGGCGACCACGATCGCGATCTGCACGTTGGAAGCCGGCTCGTGCCAGCCGCTCTCGAAACCGTTGAGCGAATTGACGGCGAATTGCAGCACCGACCCGTCGTCGGCGCGCGCCGCCCCGATGACCTGGCGGTGCTTCGCTCCGCTGCGAATGCGTGCGACGAACGCCGTCTCGTCGAGAATCGTTGCATCCGCGGCTGCAGGCGAGCGCGTCGCGGCGATCGCGATCGCCCCGACCGCACTCGCGGCGAGGAATTCCGTACGCGTGCCCATGTTCGCTACGATACGCCGCGACGTGACGATTCCCGCTCGGGGCGGACGGCTCAGAGGATGTGGCGCGCCGCGAGGCCGACCGCCGCGAGGATGAGCGCGGTCGCGAGTAGGGTGATCAGGTTCGGGGACGAGATGCGCTTGGCGATCGGCGGCCCGAGGCTGCCGCCGACGATCCCGCCCAACAGCAGCGGCGTCGCGAAGATCCAGTCGACGTCGTGGCCGATTGCGTGGGCGACGATGCCGACCGGCGCGGTGGTCGTGATCACGAAGGCGCTCGTCGCGGTGACGACGTGCGGCGGCATGCGCGCGAGGATCAGCAGCAGCGGGATCAGGACGACGCCGCCGCCGATTCCGAACAGCGAGGAGAAGAAGCCGACGCCGAAGCCCGCGGCGAGCGCGACACGCGGATCGTGCGCGAACGTTCGTTCCTCGATCGGCCGCGACGTCATCCGGCGCCGGCCGAGCACGAGCACGGCGAGCACGATCAGCACGACGCCGTATGCCACGTCGAAGCCCGTTGGGCTGAAGCGTTTCACGGCCAGCACGCCGGCGATGCTTCCCGGCACCGCCGAGATCGTCAACGGGACGGCGAGCCGCAGGTCGACGACACGATCGCGCATGTAGCCGACGGTCGACGCGGCGGTGTTCGCGAACACGAGCAACAGCGATGTCCCGGCGGCTTGCGCCGGCGGAACGCCGAACGCGACGCGCAGCAGCGGGATGACGACGAAGCCGCCACCGAGTCCGACCAGCGAGCCGAAGACGCTCGCCACCACCCCGACGAAGAAGAGGGCGAGCGCCCCGAGCGGTGTCAGCTCTGAACGCGCCCGATGTAGCGGCGGTCGCGCGTGTCGATCCGGATCACGTCGCCCGGATTGACGAACAGCGGGACGTTGACGGTCGCGCCCGTCTCCAGCTTCGCGGGTTTGGTCGTGCCGGTCGCGGTGTCACCCTTGAAACCCGGATCGGTTTCTTCGACGCGGAGCTCGACGTGCGCGGGCAGATCGGCGCCGATCGGCACGCCGTCGTGGAACTGCACGGCGATCTTCATCCCGTCCTTGAGAAAATCGGCCGGATCGCCGATCACGTCCTTCTGCAGCGTGAAATTCTCGTAGGACTCGCTGTCCATGAAATGGTAGCCGTCGGCGTCGTTGTAGAGCATCTGCATGTCGCGGTTGTCGACGGTCGCCCGCTCGAGCTTCTCGCCGGCGCGGAACGTGCGCTCGACGGTTGCGCCGGACTTGACGTTCTTGAGTCGCGTCCGCACGAAGGCCGAGCCTTTGCCGGGTTTGACGTGCAGGAACTCGATGACGGTCCACAGTTGACCGTCGATGACGATCGTGACGCCGTTTCTGAAATCGTTGGAACTTATCATGACTGGCGTCCCGCCTTCAGCAGCGAGAAGCGGTTTTCCGTCCCGCGCCGCAAGCGGTCGAGATTTTCACGGTGCCGGTAGATGATGACGAGCGCGGAAACCACGCCGTAGACGAAGCCGGCGGGACCCAAACCGAACCACAGCACCGGGGCCATCGCGACTGATGCCGCCATCGAACTGACCGATGCGTAACCGCAACCGACCACCGCCGCGACCCACACCAGGGCGAACGCGAGCCCGGCCGGCCACCACAACGCGATCACCGTTCCCAACAGGGTAGCGACCCCTTTCCCGCCTTTGAAGCCCAAGAACGGTGACCAGCAGTGACCGACCACCGCCGCGAAAGCCGCCAACGTCGCGGGGACCGGGCCGCCCAGCGCACCGGCCGCCAGGGTCGGCGCAATGCCCTTGAGCGCATCGAGCACCAACACCGCGACCGCGCCGCGTTTGCCCAGGGTGCGCAGTGCGTTCGCCGCGCCGATGTTTCCGCTGCCCGAAGTGCGCAGGTCGGTCGCGTAGAACGCGCGCGAAACCAGCACGCCGAACGGGATCGCCCCGACGAAAAACGCCACGACGACCGACGCGACGGCGACCACGATCGGGTTCATCGCGGACGTTCCTCGTGACCGCCTTCAGCGCGCCGCGAGCGAAACTCGAGCGTCAGCGGGACGCCCTCGAACTCGAACTCGCTGCGCAGCGTGTTCTCGATGAAGCGCCGGTATGACGCCGGCACCAGCTCAGGATCGTTGACGTGAAACACGAACAGCGGCGGATGCGTCTGGGGCTGCGAGACGTAGAGGATCTTGAGCGGCTTGCCGGACTGGATCGGCGGCGGGTGCGCGAGGACCGCGTCGCGCACGATCGTGTTGAGCTTCGCGGTCGCGATGCGGCGATCGAGGTTGTGCGCGACCCTCTCGACCAGCGGCATGAGGCTCTGCAACCGCCGTTTGGTGAGCGCGGAGAGGAACGTCACCGGCGCGAACGAGGCGAACGGCATCTGCGCGTGGATCTCGGCGGCCAATTCGGGTTGGCTGTACTCGCCCAGCTCGCGCACCAGATCGTACTTGTTGCCGACGATGATGAGCGCTTTGCGCTCCTCGAGCGCGATCCCGGCCAGCCGGCGATCTTGGTTGGTCGGCCCTTTGAGCGCGTCGATCAACAATAGCACGATGTCGGAGCGCGAGATCGCCTTGAGCGAGCGCAGCGATGAGTAGTACTCGATCGGCCCGTGCTGGTTGGCTTTCTTGTACACGCCGGCGGTATCGATCAGCCGGAACGTGCGGCCCGACCACTGCAGCAGCGTGTCGATCGCGTCGCGCGTCGTGCCCGGAACGTCCGAGACGATCGCGCGCTCCTCGTTGAGCAGCGCGTTGAGCAGCGACGACTTGCCGACGTTCGGTTGTCCGATGAGCGCGAGCGCGAGCTCGGGACTCTCGAGCGCGGCGGGATCTTCGGGCGGCAGCTTGTCGACGATCGCGTCGAGGAGATCGCCGGTCCCCTCGCCGTGCAGCGCCGATACGCCGAGCGGTTCGCCGAACCCGAGGCCGCTGAACTCCGCGTGCACCGACGCGGCGGCCTTGGGCGATTCGACCTTGTTCGCGGCGAGGATCACCGGCTTGCGCGTGCGGCGCAGAATATCGGCGACGTCTTGATCCGCGGCGACCAAGCCGTCTTGCGCATCGACGATCAGCACGATGACGTCGGCGTCGCGCGCCGCCGACTCGGCCTGCGCCCGCGTTCCTTGCGCGATCGCGTCGAGTGGATCGAAGTCGGCGTCGATTCCGCCGGTATCGACCAGCGTGAACGTGCGGTTGCGCCACTCGGCCAGCGCGTAGAGCCGGTCTCGGGTGACGCCGGGCGTATCCTCGACGATCGCCAGGCGCTGGCCCAGGAGGCGGTTGAACAGGGCGCTCTTGCCCACGTTGGGACGTCCGACGACCGCAACGGTCGCCGGTCGCACGCGCAGGGAGGGTGCGAGGGCTTCGGTCATGACCGCCCAAGGTTCCCATCAACATGCTCCGTCGCCTCGCGGCGGTCGCCGCGTGCGTGCTGCTCTTGGCCGCCGTTCCGACCGGTTCTCTGTACGTGACGACCCTGCCAAGCGGCGCCGACGTGTGGATCGACGGAACCTACGTCGGCCGGACACCGCTGGTCGTCGACGCGCTGGCGACCGGACATCACACGCTCGGCGTGACCAAGACCGGCTGGCGCCCGCTCCAGCTCGACGTGAGCATCGTCGCCGGTCAGACCACGCTGAGCTCGATGCGGCTCGAGCAGGAGCGGGCCGGGCTCCGGCCGCCGTTGGGCTCGATCTCGATCCACGGTGTGGTCGCCGCGGAGGCGTTCCTCGACGGGATCGAAACCGCGCCTTCGAAGGACGGCACCTATCCGGCTTCGGCCGGAACGCACCAGCTGGCGGTGCGCACCGCGCGCGGCCGGATCACCCGGTCCGTCACGGTTTGGCCGCAAACCCGGACCGATGTCTTGTTCCAGCCGGACGTCGAGCCGCCGCGACCCAGCGTCGTCGCACCGGCCGAGGATTATATGCCCAAGAGCGCGATCCAGGTCGAGGGCGAGAAGGTCGTGGTACGCTACGGCGGGCACGAAGTCGTCGCCCATCTCGGGCTGACGATGTACCGCATCGACGGCAAGGTCGTCGACTACGGCCAAGCGCCGACGATGATCGGTTCGCGCCTCTACCTGCCGCTGGACCTCCTCACCATGCTTTCTTCCGGAACGCGCTAGTGGCGCAAATCTACATTGAAACGCACGGCTGCCAGATGAACGAGGCGGACTCGCAGGACATCGCGCGCCGCGCGGTCGGGGCGGGGTTCACGCTCGCCGAGCGGCCCGAAGACGCGTCGGTGCTCGTCCTGAACACCTGCACGGTGCGCGACAACGCCGAGAAGCGCGCTTACGGGCGCATCGCGCACTGGAAGGCGGTCAAGGACGCCGACCCGTCGGTCAAGGTGATCGTGACCGGCTGCCTGGCCGAACAGGACAAAGACCGGATGCGCAAGATCGTCCCCCACGTCGACGGCGTGTTCGGGACGCGCGAGCTCGGCGCGCTCGGTGACGCGCTGGCGATGTGGCGCGCCGAGTATCCCGACGACGACTTTAGCGTCGACCGTGAGATCGAAACCGTGATGGGCGGCGCGGGCGAGGGGATCGCCGGACCGTACGATCCGCTGCGCGGCTTCGTCAACGTCCAGCGTGGTTGCTCGTACTACTGCACGTTTTGCATCGTCCCGCACGTGCGCGGCCGCTTCGATCATCGCCCGATGCACGACATCCTCGACGAGGTGCGCGCGAAGACGCAGGCCGGCGCGCGCGAGATCACGCTGGTCGGCCAAACGGTCAATGCGTACAGGGAACCGGCGAGCGGCGCAGATTTCGCCGACTTGATCGAAGCGATCTGTGCGATCGAGACCGTCGAGCGGGTGAGCTTCGTCAGCTCGCATCCGAAAGATCTCAACGAGAAGCTGGCGCGCGTCTGCGCGACCCTGCCCAAGATGAACCCGCGCTTCCACCTCGCGCTGCAATCGGGTTCGAACCCGATGCTGCGCAAGATGAATCGCAAGTACACGGTCGAGGAGTTTCTCGAGCGCGTCGGTACGTTCAAGCGGCACAACCCGAGCTGGGCGATCACGACCGACCTGATCGTCGGCTTTCCGGGCGAGACCGAAAAGGATTTCCAGCGGACGCTCGACGTCTGCGCGACCGGAATCTTCGCGCAAGCGTATATGTTCGTCTACTCGCCGCGGCGCGGGACGCCTGCCGCGGTGTGGCACGCCGCGGGCGCCGTCCCGCACGACGTCGCGCAAGCGCGCTTCGTGCGCCTCAAGGAAGTGGAGGACGCGGCCGTCCGCGCCTATCACGATCGAAAGGTCGGCACGACCGTGCGCGCGCTCATCCACGGCGTCTCGCGCAAAGACCCCGCCAAGCTCAGCGCCAAGACCATCGACAACGTCACGGTGAACTTCCCTACCGTGGAAACGGTTCCGGATCTCGGCCGGCCCTGGGCCGACGTCGTGGTCGAGAGCGCCTCGGTCTGGGGCGTGCGCGGTACGTGTATCGGTCGCGCGGCGACGTTCGACGGCGCCGCGCTTCCCGTCGCGCCGCCGTTGATCGACCTACTGGCGGTCTGAGGGCGCGTACTCCGGTCATCAGCGGCGCTTATCGGCGGCGTAGGAAGGGGCCCGGCGCATCCGAACCCCACGGCGCACGATGAGTGACGCAAGCACGTCGAGCCCCACGACGGTGCGCGACGCGACGATCGCGCTGCTGCGGCGCCTCGGCATGACGACGGTGTTCGGCAATCCCGGTTCGACCGAGCTCCGCTTTCTCAAAGACTGGCCCGAAGACTTTCGCTACGTGATGGGTCTGCACGAAGGGCCCGTGGTGGCGATGGCGGACGCGTACGCACAGCTCAGCGGAAACGCGGCGCTCGTCAACCTGCATTCCGCCGGCGGTGTGGGCAACGCGATGGGCGCGATCTTCACCGCGTTCCGCAACTATGCGCCGCTGGTGATCATCGCCGGGCAGCAAACGCGCGCGATGTTGCCCAGCGATCCGTTTCTCTACGCGGAGGATGCGACGCTGCTGCCGCGGCCGTACGTGAAGTGGAGCGTCGAGCCGGCTCGAGCGCACGACGTCCCGTCGGCGATCGCGCGCGCGTACACGATCGCGATGGAACGGCCGTACGGGCCTACCTTCGTGTCGGTCCCCGAGGACGACTGGGATTGCGAAGCGTCGCCGGCGCCGGAACGACGCGTGATCGATGATCCCGTCCCTGACGAGCCGGTGATCGAGCAACTCCTCGCTGCGATCGCGGCGAGCCGTGCGCCGGCGCTCGTGGTCGGCTCGGGGGTCGACCGCGACGGCGCAGCCGCCGGCGTCGTGCGTTTGGCAGAAGCGCTCGATGCCGCCGTGTGGGCGAGCGCGTTGACCAGCCGCTGCGGCTTTCCGGAAGATCATCGCCTCTTTCGCGGCGCGCTCCCGCGCGTGCGCAGCGGCGTGGTCGAGTCGCTCCACGGCCACGATCTCGTGCTGGTGCTCGGTGCGCCGGTGTTCAACTATCACATCCACCACGCCGGCCCGTTCATCGGCGACGGAACAACCGTGTTCCAGGTGACCGACGATCCACGACTGGCGTCGGGCGCGGTCGTGGGGACGAGCATCGTCGCGGCGCTCGAGCCGACGATTCGCGCGCTGCTGCCGCGCATCACCGCCCGTCCGCCGGTGCGAACCGCGCGCCTGCGACCGCGCATCGAAGAGCGGACCGAGATCACGATCGAGCAGTTGCTCGACGTGTTGGCCGTCGAGTTGCCGTCCGATGCGATCGTCGTCGAAGAAGCACCGTCGACCCACACGGTGCTGCACGATCTGCTGCCGCTGCAGCCGGGTCGCTATCTGACGGCGGCCAGCGGCAGCCTCGGCTTCGGCCTTCCGGCGGCCGCGGGTGCGGCGCTCGCGTCGCCGGGACGGCGGGTCGTCGCGCTGATCGGGGACGGTTCGAGTTACTATGGATTACCCGGGCTGTGGACGGCCGTGCGGCATGCGCTACCGATCACGTACGTGATCGTCGACAACGCGGGTTACGGTGCGATGCGCTCGTTCGCGCGGCTGCACGGGTCGGAGCGGTCGCCGGACTTCTCGATTCCGGGTGTCGATTTTTGCGCGCTCGCCAGCGCGTTCGGCCTCCCGTCACGGCGCGTCGACGCGTCCTCCGATCTCGTGGCGGCGCTGCGCGAAGGGTTCGGTCAGGCCGGCCCGGCGCTCGTCGACGTCGTGGTCGGTAGCGATGCGCGCAACCTGTTCTGACTCGATCGTCACGATATGCCCGAGCTGTCCTCGCGCACCGCGACCCTTCTCGCTTGCTATGTCTATTCGGATAAGCATTAGAAGGTGCTATCCCTTGCGCAGCGCTTCAGTACGTACTAAAATGCGTACGTGGGGAAGGAAGCGGTCCGGTACTCCGGGACAGTGACGACCAGCGGGAACTCCGAAGCCATCCGGCTCGAGAAATCGCTCTTTCGCGCGCACCCTGAATTCGGCCGGAACAGTAGGGTGACCGCTACCGTGATCGCCCCCGGGCAGATGCTCGTGTCGGTGACCGATGAGGCTGACGCGAAAACCGACGATCCCGTCGTCGAGGCGTTCCTCGCGTTCCTTGCGGCCGATGTCGCGCGCCATCCTGAACGTGTCGAGGCCATGTCGCAGAGCGCGGTCGAACGCCTCATTACCCTTACGAACGACATCGAGGTTGATGACGACGAGGTGTTTCCGGATGACGTCACCTTGTGAACCCCGCGTTTCGTGACGCGGAAAACGGCTGGAGACTCTACCAGCATCCTCTCTTTCGGGATCAACTCAACGCGCTGATCGCGGAGGTAGAGGCGCTGGCTCGGCGACTTTCAACGAAAGAGTACGCGCGGCATTCAAAGGTCCGTCTCTTGGCGCGAGTGCGCAAGATCATCCTGGAAGACATTCCTCGCGATCCGGCTTCGCGAGCTTATGAGCAAGGCAACACGCTCGGGTCCGCGCACCGCCATTGGCGCCGGGCGAAATTCAACCAGCGCTTCCGCATCTTCTTTCGTTTCCACACCGGTTCGCGGGTGATCATCTATGCGTGGATGAACGACGAAAGCACCTTGCGCGCCCGCGGATCTCGCCGCGACGTCTACGCGGCGTTCGAACGGCGGCTCACGGCAGGCGAACCGCCCGACGATTGGGACGAGTGGCTCGTCGAGTCCAATCAGTAGATCGAAGGTGCGGGTCAGGTCTTGGCGGGCGCAATTTCGCCGTCGGGCGCGATGCGCAGGTCGCGCCCGCGCCAGCGCACGTCGACGCCGCGCAAGCCGAGGATCCAGACGGCCACGCCGATGCCGTCGCGCAGCGGGATGAGCGCGAGCGACGGCCGGCGAGGTGCGCCCAGCACGCGATGCGCGGTGAGGTGCAGCGCGACGCGAGCGATCGCGGCGAGCGCGACCACCCCGAGCGCGAACCGCCGGTCGCGCGCGAGCGCGAGATACGCCAGCGCGAGCGGCAGCGGGTAGGTCAGCACGATCCCCGCGTAGCTGCGCGGCCGCACCGACCGGATCGTTCGCGCCCAGCGCAGCTCATGCGCGACGAGCGCCGGCAGATCCGGCTCGTCGACCACGGTCGCGGCGACGTACTCAGCCAGCGCGACGCGATACCCGTGCTCGGCGGTGAACCGTCCGAGCGCGGCGTCGTCGGCCAATTGGGCACCGAGCGCGTCGAGGCCGCCGATCTCGTCGAGGACGTTACGCCGCACCGCCATCGTCCCGCCGAAGCAGTACGTCATTCGTTCGAGCGTCGTCGCGACGAGCGCCGACGGCGCGAACTGTTCGGTGATCGCCATCGAGCCGACCGCCGAGGCGAGGCCGTCGCCCGCCGCTTCACCACGGTAGATGCAGGTAGCCGCGCCGACGTTCCGGTCGTCGAACGCCGCGGCGATCGCGTCGAGGTAGTCGGGGCCGACGCGCATGTCGCTGTCGGCGATCACCAGCAGCTCGTGGCGCGCCTGCGGGAGCATCGGCGCGAGCGTGGCGATCTTCGGGTTGCGGTGACGGACGACGCCGTCGCCGGCGACGACAGTGACGTGGTCGCCGCAGTCGGCCGCGACGCGGCGCAGCGCCGCGAGCGCGGGATCGCCGGGATCGAGGACTCCGAGCACGACCTGGTACTCGGGATAGTTCTGCCGGCAGAACGTGCGCAGGTTCTCCTCGAGCTCGAACTCCAGACCGTGCACGGGCTTGAGGATCGTTATCGGTTCGCGGCGCGCGGGATGCACCGCGGGGCGGCGCGCGAACGCGCGCAAGCGGTTCAGCGCGAACGCCGTGTACCCGACGCTCGCCAGCGCAGCGGCGGCGGCGACGATCGACGCGGCGCTCCGCAGATCAGCGCGCATCAGTCAGGTCGCGAAACGCGATGCGCTCGATCGCCTGCGCGCGCACGGCCTCGGCGACGCTGGGGCTCACCAATGCGGCGAACTCCTCTTCGAGCTGGTACGATTGCAGATCGCGCGCGATCCCCGGCCAGCGCCGCGTTGCGGCGTGGAAGTACATCTCGGTCGTCCCTGCCGGGAGCGCCGCCAGGAACGCCATTACGCGTTCCTGCGTCATATGGCCGGTATCGTTGTAACCGAAGACGTGGTCGTTGTAGCGCACGTGAGCGGCCCGCAGCCGCAACTTCATGAGCTGCAGAAACGGCGACAGGAAGAGCGCGTGCGAGAGCCGTCCGCGCAAATCGCGGTGCGTCGCAGACCACGACGCGAGGAACGGCTCGGCCGGGATGCGGATCGGCGGCCGCCCGTAGTCGTGCGCGACGGAGAGGATCGTGCTCAGGACCGTCGGGTGAAGGTGGTAGTGACATTGCGCGTTGACGTGATCGAGGAGGAGACCGGTCGCGCGATAGGCCTCGAACTGGGCGCGAATCTCGTCCTCGAGCTGGCGTTGCGCGCGCCGGCTGAAGAAGTACTTCACCCCCGCGCGCGCCAATTCGCTCGAGAACATCCCGTCACGTTCGACCAAATCCGGAACGCGCTCGGGTGGGAGGAGCGGACGACCCGCGACGACGACGACGTGCAGGCCCACCGCGAGCGATGGATTGCTCCGCGCTCGTTCGATCGCGTCGGCGGCGGCCGGCTCTGCAACCATCAAGCTCGCCGCGGTGACGATCCCCTCGCGATGACCGCGCTCGATCGCCTCGTTGACCGGGATCGAGAGTCCGAAATCGTCGACCGTGACGATCAGCCGGCGTCGCACGGTGCGCTGCCTCCTCGGCGTGCGCGGGAAAGCCCTGCTATGCACACTCTCCACAGGGAGCCCACGCCGCGCGCAAGGAATCGCCCGGAGATGCGGTCACCGCTCGGATGACGACGACCCTGACTTGGTCGCCGATGCTCGAGCAGTACTTCGGGATGAAGCATCGCTATCCCGAGGCAATCCTGCTTTCGCGGGTCGGTGACTTCTACGAGGCGTACGGTGAAGACGCTGAGACAATCGCGCGCGCGCTCTCGATCGCGCTCACCTCGAAGGAGGCCGGCGGCGGCCGCCGGGTCGCGATGGCCGGCGTCCCATACCATGCGCTCGACGGATACCTGTCCAAGCTGATCGCGCAGCGGCGCGTCGTCGCGCTGGCCGAGCAACTCGAGGCGCCGGTGCCCAACAAGCTCGTGCGGCGCGACGTCGTGCGCGTCGTGACGCCGGGGACCCTGCTCGAAGAGAACATTCTCGAGCGCTCGACCCACAACTATTTGGCCGCGATCACCGCTTTCGACGACGTGATCGCGCTCGCTCACGCGGATATCTCGACCGGCCACGTCGCGGCGACGTCGTTCGACGGTGAGTCGGCGCTCGAAGACGTGCTGGCTGAGATCTCGCGCCTCGATCCCGCCGAGCTCGTCGCCGACGTTCCGGGCGACGTGCGTGCGGCGCTGGGTGCTGCGCTCGAGGAAGCTCAGACGCGCATCGCTGCACCGGTGCTCGCGGCCGTCGGTGAGCGCGCGCGAGAACCGGTCGACG
>Ga0208220_1000428_pt1 | contig 17701 bp, 15 predicted proteins | sample NGESurdeep092012_9_FD_184484 | JGI IMG/M metagenome (GOLD analysis project Ga0208220, IMG submission 184484) | Arctic peat soil microbial communities from Barrow, Alaska - NGEE Surface sample F53-1 deep-092012 (SPAdes) | ecosystem: Environmental > Terrestrial > Soil > Wetlands > Peat ...
ACGCGATCGCCGAAGACGGGGACACCTGGCAGACCACCGGCTTCGCCCCCCACATCGCCCCCGCCTGACCCGCGTCGTTGGCCGGCGGCGGAAAATTACTGTGCGACGTTTGTGCGCGTTTTCCGGACGTTCGTCGCACAATAATCTGGCGCACTCCATCGCAACCAGATAACAGCAAGAAGTGTCGGCCAATGCCCGCCAGGCGCCCTGAGCGCCCCCACCCCGCAATCGCTCAGGTCCAGATAACAGCAAGAAGCGTCAAAGCCGCGCTGGCGCTCCGGCCATCAGTCGGGGTCTGGCCGGGCGAGCTCGGCGCGATCGCTCGGCCCGGGTGCCTGGTCGGCCGGCTCGGGCGCCTGCCGCGGCGCCTGGTCCGGCGGCGGGCCGGGGGAAGGGCGGTCGCGGCGCAGCACGGACAGGAGCTCGTCGTAGGGGCCGATCAGGTACGCTTCGTCGGCGGGCTCGAACCGGGTGTCGCGGCGGGGCGGGTGCTCGAGGACGGCCCGGTCGGCCGCCCGCCGGAGGGCGATGACCCGGGTCCGCGCCGTCAGCGCGTGCATCGGCAGGCCGTGCAGGCCGCCGCCCGGGGTGACGGTCAGCCGGGCGACGAGCAGCGGTTCGTCGCCCGCGTAGAAGGTGGACAGCACATCGAGGCCGAGTGCGGCGCCGACGAACCAGGGCGCGGCGAGGGCGGCGGTCGACCGCACGTTCCTGAAACCGAACGTCTCCTTGACCGAATGGGCGAGCTGCGGGTCGAAGATCCGCAGCACGACCGGGACCTGGTGCCAGCGCGACCCAAGCTGGTCGCGGACAGCAAGCCCGGTCTCCAGGTTGGCCAGGTCGTCACTGGTCAGCACGGCCACGGCCGATGCGGCGGCCAACCGGGCCGACGCGAGGACCTCGGGCAGCGTCGCGTCGGCGATCATCACCGGGATGCGGAGCGCGCGCACCTGGCTGACGTGCCGGTTGTGCTCGTCCTTCTCGATCACCGCGACCTCCCGGCCGGCGTCGTGCAGCTTCCGCACGACCCGCAGGCCGATGGTGCCGAGGCCGATGACCAGGATGTGGCCGCGCAGCGCGACGATCTTCTGCAGCCCCAGCGATTCCTCGATCCGTCGGCTCACCAGCATGTTCGTGACGAGGGCGAAGAATACGGCGACAAACAGGGCGCCCGTTATCATCAGGGCGATCGCGAACACGATCAGCCAGGCCGGCTCGCCCCGGAACGTGTAGTCGCCGTACCCGACCGTCGTCACCGTCTCGACGGTGAAGTAGACCGACTCGAGCAGCGAGATCCGGTGGCCGGGGCCGGCCAGCCGGTAGGTGAAGTGGAGCACGAGCGTGGCCGTGACCAGCACCCCGAGCAGGGCGCCGAGCGCGATCGCCATCCGCCGGTCGGCGGCGCGCGCGAACGACACCGCGAGGTCGCGCAGCACCCGCAGCGCGCGCCCGGCGGCGCCGGGCCCGGCCGGGGCGCCGTCGGGATCCTCGCCGCCGAGCACGCCGAGGACCGACTGGGTTCCGCCGTCGGCCCGGCTCCCGTTGCCGCCGGACCCGTTGGCGGCGGCCGTGAGCCGGCGGATCCGTTCCGGATGGTCGATGACGGACACGGCGGCGAGCTCGTCCGGGGTGCCGATCAGCGTCACCTCGTCGCCCGCGCTCACCGGCGTGTCGCGGCCCGGGCAGACCAGCACGTCCCCGGTCGGCGGGACCACCGCCACCGGGGCGAGCGCCCCGTACAGTTCGCGCAGCGTCGCCGCGTGCGGCGCGGTGGTGCGGGCGGCGAGGAACCGCATCCCCGACAGCGACAGCTCCTGAACGCCCTCGCCCAGGCACACCTCGACCACCGACGGGGCGGACAGGCCCGCCACGTCGAGGACCGCCACGCCTGCTTCGCGGACCGCGCGGCCGACGGCCGGGTTAGCCAGCTGCGCGATCACCCGGACCCCGGCCCGCAGCCGCCGGACCAGCAGCGCCGTCTCCAGCGCGGACAGGTCGTTCTCCTGGGCGCAGATCACCGCGATCGCGCCCGCCAGGCCCGCCGATATCAGCGTCTCCTCGGCCCGCGCCTGCCCGGTGATCAGCGGCACGCCCCAGGCGGCGATCATCCGGGCCGGCGCCGGGGCAGGATCGTCGTCGATGACCACCGCGGAGACGCCGGACAGCGTCAGCTCCTCGACGATCGGCAGCCCGACCCCGGGCAGCCCGCAGACGATCACGTGCCCCATTCGGTCCGCCTGCGTCTCCCTCACCTGGCTGAGCATTCCCGTTTGGGATTACCGGCATGTTAGGCGCGCGTGTCGCCCTGTGTCCGCGGCGGTGAACGGGTACCGGCCGCCTGTCCGCGGTCGTGACCCCTGAACGGGGGTCATGACACGGTCGGCGATCATCGTTAGATTAAGGCTTGCGAGCGCCGAGGACGGGTGTATCCGGACTCCATGCCCACCGGGGTGGCAGCGGTCTATGGAGGCGGGGGGAGATACCCGTCCTCGACTGCTCGATAGTAAAGCTCCATTTTCGTCGGCGCGGCCCGTCCGGCATTCGCGTATTTCTCGCGCACCCGCACCAGGTACTGCTTAGCGGTGTCCTCGCTGATGGCCAGCTTTCTTGCCACCGATTTCAACGCCAGGCCGGTCGCGTAGAGCTCGAGCGTTCGCCTTTCCTGCTGGCTGAGAGCGGGCAGGTCGGCGGTGTCATCGGTGGCGAAGATATAGGCCAGGCGGGCGGAGATCCAGTCCCGGCCCGCGGCGACCTCTCTGATCGCCGACCGTATCTGCTGGGCCTGCTCGTTTTTGAGCACGTACCCGCGCGCCCCCGCCCGCATCGCCGCCCGGACGGCGACCGGCCGGTCGGACGCGGACAGCACCAGCACCGCCGGCCCGGCCGCCAGGACGGCGGCCACGTTCCCGTCCACGGTGGTGCCGTCGCCGAGGTCGAGATCGAGCAGGACGACGTCGGCCCGGCTCCCGGGCCCGGCTAGCAGGGCGCCCACGGTGGCCGCGGTCGCGACCAGCCGGATATCGTCCTCGTCGGCCATGATCCAGCTGGCGGCGCTTTCCAGGATGATCGGATGGTCATCCACCACCGCAACGTCAATGACCGCAGTCAAACGACACCGTCCTTCCGCCAGCTGAGTTCCAGGTAGCCGCCACCGGGGTCGGCCGCGTTGACGGCGGCCTGCCAGCGCGCCGCGGCCGGCAGGCCGTCCGCCGCGGGCAGTCGAGTCAGGCCGGGATCGCCCGGCGACGGCGCGTCGAAGGCGAGGTACAACTCGACGTCATCGCCGACGCCGAGCACGGTGAGCGTGACCTGCTGCGGGGGAAGCGACCGGAGCACCGCGTCCAGCGTCGCCTGGACCGCGCGGGCAACCGGGGGCGACGCGGGTCCCGGATCGCCGACCAGCTGAACGGTCACCAGCAGCCCTCGCTCGCGCGCGGCCCGCAGCGTCGGCTCGAGCCCGTCCGTCAGCTCCCCGGCACCAGGCGCGCCGCCGGACAGGGAGTGCCGGAGGACCGCGGCGTGCCGGGCGCACCGGTCCCTGACGTCACTGGCGGTCGCGTCCAGCGTCCCGTCGGCGATGCCCCGCAGCAGCGGCAGCGCCTCCCTTTCCAGCACCGCGAGCCTGCTCTGCCGCTCCTGGCCGATTGCCGCCGCGGCCGCGCGTTCGGCCGCCGACCTGCTCGCCAGCGAGGCCCGGCGCCCGGCCAGGCTGATGTGGACGGCCATCGTCGGGCGGAGCACGGCCGCCGCGATCAGGAACGCCGCGCAGATGTACCCGGCCGCCTCCAGTTCGGACAGCGCCAGCGAGTTCACCCCCTCGGTCCGGATGAGCAGCGCGCTATGCGCGGCGTAGACGGCCAGCGCGGCCGAGAGGGACACCCGCAGGGGCGCGCTCATCACCACCACCACGAGCAGCCACAGCGTGCCGAGGATGGCCAGGTCGACGCTTCCCGGCATGACGCGCCCCGAGCGCTCCGCCCCGACCACGGTCACCGCGGCGATCGCGATCGCGATCGCCGCCGCCGTCTCGGCGCCCGACAGAACCCGCGCGCGCATTCGCGGCGTCAGCCAGGCGGCCGCGCCGAGAACCGCGAGCCAGACCCCGATCACCGCAGCGGGCTGACGGTAGTTATGCGCGTTCGCCAGCACCTGGACGAGCGCGACGGCGGGCAGGATCACGGCGATCGTCCCGATCATGCGCGACAGCCCGGCCTCGGCCACGTCGCCCACGACCTTGTGCGGGCTCAGCACGACGGGCTCTCCTGGGTGAGGCCGCGGTCGGCCCGCAGGCCGCCCGGCCCATCCGGTTCGCCGCCCGGCGGATCCGGTTCGCCGCCCGGCCGGCCCGATCGCGCGGCCGCGGGCCAGCGCATCCGCACGACAGTGCCCTGCCCGGGGGCCGACCATACCGCCGCCTGCCCGCCGCACTCGGCGGTGCGCTCGGCAATGGACCGGCTGAGCCCGAGCCGAGCCGGGTCGACCCGGTCCAGGTCGAAGCCGGCCCCCCGGTCGCGCACGGTCACCTCCAGGCGGCACGGGACGTCCGCGTCGAAGGCGGGCGCCGTCAGGCGAACCTGCACCCAGGCTTCGCCGGTCCCCGCGTGCTCGGCCACGTTGGACAGCGCCTCGCGGGTGGCGTTCGCGATCGCGGCCGTGACCCGGGCCGGGACCGCAGCCGACACGCCGTCGCTGTCGACGTGGACCGTGAGCCCTCGAGCGCGCAAGTCAGCGGCAACCGCCTGCACCTCGCCGGCCAGGTCGCCGGACGCTCGCCTGGCGACCTGGCCGGCGGCCGGATCGCCTTGGTCGCCGAGCGCGTCCTCGATCAGGGCCACGTCCTGGCGGCACCGGCTCACCACCACGGCCGGGTCCTCGGTCCCGGCCCGGGCCAGCGCGGTCAGCGTGTTGAGGACCGTGTCGTGCAGCAGGCGCTCATGCTCGCGGCGCTCGATGTTCCTGGCCAGCTCCGCATACTGCTCGCCGGCGGCGTGGGCGGCGGCGTCCAGGGTGGCCTCGGCCGCCTCGGCCCGGCCGTAGAGTTCGCGCCGGCTAAAGGTGTGCACGAGCCCGACCACGATCAGGATCATCGTCGCCCCGACCAGCGTCCTGACGTTCGAAACGGGCTGGATGACCGCGCCGAGGCAGTAGGCGGCCGGGGCAAGGATCGTCAGCAGCAGCCCGAGTGTCGCCGTCGCGTACCAGGCCGGCACGATGAGCTGGCCCGACATGCAGATGACGAGCCAGCTGAACGCGTCGTCGCGGACGCTGGGCGGGACGCATTCCTGGGCGCTCAGCGCGAGCGCCAGGTAAAAGGCGGAGTCGATGCAGGCGAGAAACGGAGAGGGCCAGCGTCGGCGCAGGCAGACAATGACGGCCGCCGCCCACGCCACCGCGATGACGGGAGCCGCCAATCGCCGCCAATCGGCCGTGTAGAACGAGTGCCAGATCACGACCTGCGCGACGATGTAGGCGATCCCGGCCGACCGGATCGTGGACGCGAGGGGAGCGACGACCGAGCGCAGGGTCATCATCGCCGGCCCGGCCGGCAGCGCGGATGAGCCGGCCGTGCCCCGCCATCGGTTGGCATCTCCCGTCGGCCGCACGGGGTCGATCATAGGCTCAGGCGTGTCGGCGTATGCCCGTTATTGGTTGGTAAATGGCGGTAGGGACGGGGATTTCCCAAAGAGGCGCCCGTTATATCGATCGTCGTATTCATCGGTATCGGTCGCAATGGCCCACCGCTATTCGCCGACGGTGCCGTCAATGGCCTCGCGAAGCAAATCGGCCTGTCCCGCGTGCCGCGCGGTCTCCTCGATGAGGTGCAGCAGCACCCAGCGCAGGGTGAAGGGCTTGCCGTCGATCCGGGTGTCGACCGAGAGCTGGTCCAGGGTGGGGGCCGAGGCGGCGGCCTGCCGGGCGCGATCGCACGCCTCGCGGTAGCGTCGTCGCAGCCAGTCGGGTTCCCTCGCCAGCGCGGTGCGGAACTCGTAGTCCGGGTCGGCCTCCCAGTCGATGCCCTGCCACTCCTCCCGCTCGGGCAGGCCGAGGAAGTGGACCTCGAACCAGGCCTCCTCGTTGAGCGCCAGATGGTAGAGGAGGCCGGCCAGGGTGAGGTCCGAGGTCGGGATCTTCTGCCCCAGCTGCTCTCTGGTCAGGCCCTCGGTCTTGAGCAGGATCGTCTCCCGCTGGTAGTCGAGATACTGCCCGAGCGCGTCCCGCTCGCTGGTCGTCTGCTGATCCGGGTTCTGCCTCATGCACGGCTCCTGATGTTTGTCCTTGATGCTCGGCTACCCGCGTCAGGCGCTCTATTGCCCCGATTCGCTAGCACTCGCGTAGCCGAGCGGGAACGATGCCACGCTCCGCCACTGGCCCGGCGGCTGCGACGACTGTCCTGGTTTGGGTCCGGCCATCAGCGTCACCTCGGTCGCCTCGGTCGCGATCGGCAGCAGCGGGCGGACCGCCTCGGCCGCCGCGCGCAGTTCGGCCGGGCCGCCGCCAGGCCCGATGGTCAGGTGCGGCACGGTGTCGGGGTGGTCGCCGCCGTAGGGCGGGTTTGACGGGTACGCCGACCAGGCGAGTCCGGTCAGCGCCCGGAACGGCGACTCGTCTGACGGCCCCAGCCAGACCACCGACTGATCGAACGAGCGGACCCGGTCCAGGCTGAAGGCGAACCGCGGAACCGCCGCGAACAGCCGCGAACAGCCGCGAGAGCTTCGCCAGGACGCCCTGCCCGATCTCGGCCGGCGGCAGAAACGGGTAGAGCACGGTCAGGTGCGCCGGGACCCCGTCGCGTGCGCTCGAATCGAGCCGGGCGCGGTGCGGTCCGACGACTGGCTCGGCCGCCGGGACCAGGACCAGAAGCGCGCTCTGCATGTCCTCATCACTCACGCCCCCGACCCTAACGACCCAGCCGGCCGCCGACCCAATGGTTTTCCGACGTCCGTTCGCGGCCGAGCGGGTCACATGAAGTTGCGGGTGTGCAGCGCCGACAGCTCCGCCGCCTCGTCGTCGGGGAACCCGATGGCGGCCAGCCGCCTGCGGCGGCCCTCGTCCATCCGGGCCTGCAGATCGCGGACGGCCTGCCAGCCGCGCCGGATCGCGGTCGGCTGCCACGAGCCGGCCGCGAGCAGCACCAGCGAGTCGAAGACCTCGGCGTTCAGCCCGGCCGTGTCCTGCAGCGCCGCGTGCCTGCGTTCGACCGACCGGCGCAGCGTGCCCAGGTAAGCGGGATCGGACCCGGCCAGGTGGGCGGTGTGCGCGACGCCGAACGCCACGTGCCGCGCCTCGTCTCGCAGGGCGAGCCGGGTCACGTCGGCGGTGACCGGGTCCGGGGCGTGGCCGTACAGGAAGCGGAGCAGGTCGAGGAAGGTGCCCTCGCCCAGCACCGACAGCAGGAACGAGGCGGTGCTGAAGTCCGGCTCGTTCAGCAGCGTCGCCAGCGACGCTCGGCCGCCGGCCGAGGAGGTGCCGAGCGGGCGGCCGGACAGCAGCCCGCGCCGGGTGAACACCTCCACGTGCCGCGCCTCGTCGGCCGCCTGGGTGGCGAGCAGCTGCATGACCTCGCGGTAGTGCGGGTGCAGCTGGGACAGCAGCCGGGCCGGGATGATGAGCGCGGCCTGCTCGTTCTCCACCAGGTAGGTCATGATCTGGATGACGGCCCGCTCGATCTCGGGCGGGACCGCGTCGATGGGCGCGGTCCAGTCGACGGCGGTCGCCGGGTCCCACTGCGCCGCCGCCGCGGCGGCGTAGAGCTTGGGCGCGATGTCGGCCCAGACGTGCTCGCGCTCGGACCAGTGCGCGCCGATCGGCGGGCCGCCCGCCTCCACCAGCGCGCCGCGCGCGGCGAGCCCCCAGCGGGGGTCGGCCCGCGCGTCGGGCGGCCCGGCCGCCGATCCGGCCCGCTCGGCGCCGGCCCAGCGCCGTTCGGCGCTGCCGCCCTTCTCGACCACCAGCGCCGCGTCGCCCGCGATCAGCCGGTGCCCGCGCGAACGGCACCAGGGGCCGAGGTGGACGCCGAGCGCCGGATGGCGCCCGGTCACCGCCAGCCGCCGACCCGGCGCGAGGCCGTCAAGCGCCCGGTCAACCAGCAGGTGACCGCCCTCGTCGAGCCCCAGGTCAGCGAGGTCCACCGAGGCGGCGGCGTCCATACTCGACATAGCGGTGAAATCCCAGCGCAGCCCCTACGGTCGGTAGCCGTCGGCGATAATCGCGCCGTCGTGGTCGTAGAACCCGGCCTCGTCGACGGCTCGTTCCAGCTGCTGGTAGCCGGACAGGCGGGGCGGGCGCCATTCCTTGAGGCCCTCGAGGTCGAGCAGCGGCCGGAGCGAGGCGTCGGCGTAGTCCATGCCGAGCAGCAGCTCGCCGAATCGCGTGACGGCGGCCGCGGTGGCGGCCGAGTCCGCCGACGGGCCGGCCGTCATCGTGCAGTGGTCGTAGGGCGGCGTCTGCGCCAGCACCCGCACCGCGCCGACCGGCAGCGCCCCCTCCCGGCCGAACAGCAGCAGGTTGGAGTCGATCATGCAGGCCGCGTCGACCTGCTCGGCCGGGTCGACCGCGAACAGCGCGCGGGCCGCCTCCCGCTCCCCGCCGATATGGTCGCCGTGCAGCCCAACGCCAATGTCGAACCGCCTGACCTGCACGTCACGTCCGGGGGAGAGCCCGGCCGAGCGCAGCAGCGACAGCGGCAGCAGGGTCGCCTGCGGGGAGTCCACTGCCCCGGTCGCCACCACCCGGCCGGCCAGATCGGCCAGCGAAGCCGCCGGCGAGTCGGCCCGCACCACCACCACCGACCGCAGGTCGCAGTCGGTGTCGCGCATGGTGACAGGGGTCAGCGGCAGCCCGCGGGCGGCCGCCAGGCGGTGAGCGCGGACCCACGCCAGCGGCGAGTTCCAGGCCACGTCGATCCGGCCGTCGACCAGGTCCGACACCTGCCGCTCGTAGTTCGAGTACAGCACGTAGTCGAAGTCGAGGCCGGCCGAGTCGCGCAGCCACGAACGGAACCCGTCCCAGATCGTGACCACCTTCGGGTCGTAGGCGACCGCGCCGAGCAGCACGCCGCCCATCAGACGTCCCCGAGCAGCGGCAGGCCGAGCAGCGCCCGCCCGATGAAGTCCTGCAGCGCATCGGTCGTCGGCGCCATCACCCGCGCCGCCCGCGAGTCGCGGAACAGCCGTTCGACCACGGACTCCTTACGGAACGCGGCCCCGCCCCCGGCCCGCAGCGCGAGGTCGGCCGCCTCTGCGGCCGCCTCGCCCGCGGCCGCCTTCACCTCGAGCACGAGCAGGGTGGCGTCCGGCCGCCCGGCCTCCACCGCAGAAAGCGCATCGTCGATGTGCGCCCAGGTGCGGTCCGCCTCGATCTGCAGCCGGGCGAGCTGGGCCCGCGGCCCCGCCTGCTGGGCGAGCGACCGGCCGAGGTGCGCGAGCTGGGTGCGCTGCAGGTGCCCCGCGGTCTCGGTCGCCAGCCGCCGGATCAGCCCCGCGCTCATCGCCGCCGAGCAGACCAGGAAGTACGGCAGGATGGCGGCCAGCGCCAGATCGAGCCCGCCGCCGTCCGCGCCCAGCATCGCCGACAGCGGCAGCTCCAGCCCGTCGGCCGTCAGCGGGGTCGACGAGTTCCCGCGCAGCCCGAGCCCGTCGAACGCGCCCGCCGCCGACAGCCCGGCCGCTCCGGCCGGCACCAGCCACAGCGTCATCGGCCCCGAGGCCGCGCCGTCGCCGTCGCCCCCGTCTCCGGCCGAAGACAGCGGCAGGCTCGACCAGACGTAGCTGTCGGCCTGCCCGGCCGAGGTGACCCAGCTCTTGGACGCATCCAGCCGCACGGTCGCCCCGTCCGGCGCCAGCACCGCGGTCGACATCGGGGCCCAGAAGTGGGACCGCGACCCGGCCTCGGAGAACGCCAGCGTGGACAGGTGCGCCCCGGCCGCGATCGCAACCAGGGTATCCTTGTCCCCGGCCGTGACCAGCCCGGCGACCGCCGAGTAATGCATCGCGACCACCATCGCGGTGGACCCGCAGACCGAGCCGAGCTCGCGGACCGCCACGGCCGCCTCGCGCAGCCCGGCGCCGCCGCCGCCGTGCTCGGCGGGCACGGTCAGGGCGAGGATCCCGGCCGCGCCGAGCGCGTCGAGCTGGGCCCGGGGGAATGCGCCGTCGGCGTCCACCGACGCCGCGCCCGGCGCCACGACCTCGTCGATGACCTGCTTGAGGGCGTCGAGATACGAATCCTGAGATGACATTGCCGCCTGCCTCTCACCGTTCCGCTAGACATCAGGAAACGACCGGCCGACCGACCGGTCCTCCCTCATCGTCCTACCCAGCTCAGCGGCCAGGCTACGGATTCAGCGCACAAGAACGCGCCGCGGCCGTTGTGCGCTCAGCCGGCCACGTCCGCCCGGATGTGCTCGAAGATCAGCGACGTCTCCGTGTACGACACGTCCGCGTTCGACGACAGCCGCTCCACGAAGTCCCGCAGCGACGACGTCGACGCGGCCGCGACATGCAGCAGAAAGTCGTCCTTGCCGGCCAGGAAGAACACGTTGAGCACCTCCGGCAGCCCCGCCACCCCGGCCACGAAGCTGCGGATGTGGCCCCGGGCGTGCCCCTGCAGCCGGACCGCGATCATCGCCTGCAGCGGCCGTCCGAGCGCGGCCGGGTCCACGTCCGCGTGGTAGCCGCGGATGACGCCGCGCTCGCGCAGCGACCTGACTCGTCCGAGGCAGGTCGAGGGCGCGATGCCGACCCGCTCGGCGAGCGCGTTGTTCGGCGTCCTGGCGTCCCGTGCCAGCTCACGGACGATGTGACGGTCAACCTCATCGAGGTCGCCGCCATCGGCCCGAACAGGATTCGGCGGGCCAGCGGCGACACTCATTAGTGATGAATTTTCAGCTCCCATACAGCTACTATACAGAATCTTGTTCTCAAATCTAGGCTAAATCTCGATTATCATGCAAACTAGAACGAGTGGGACGGAATGTAGTTCGACAGCGTCGTCATCCGCCATGCTCCGCCGCCAGCATCGAAAGGTAGATATGCCATGAAAGTCGGCATCCCCCGCGAGGTCAAGAACCACGAGTACCGGGTCGCGATAACCCCGGCGGGCGTGCGCGAGCTCACCGGCCATGGCCACGAGGTCTACCTGGAGAAGGACGCGGGCGCGGGCTCCCAGCTCACCGACGACGCCTACGTGGCGGCCGGCGCCACCATTATCCCGGACGCCGACGAGGTGTGGGGGACCGCCGACCTGGTGCTCAAGGTCAAGGAGCCCGTCGCCGAGGAGTACCACCGGATGCGCCCGGGCCTCACCCTCTTCACGTACCTGCACCTAGCGGCGGACAAGCCCTGCACCGACGCGCTGCTGGCGAACAAGGTCACCGGCATCGCCTACGAGACCGTCCAGCTCGGCGACGGCTCGCTGCCGCTGCTGGCCCCGATGTCGGAGGTGGCCGGCCGGCTCGGCCCGCAGGTCGGCGCCTACCACCTGATGCGCTCGGGCGGCGGCCGCGGCACTCTCCTCGGCGGCGTCCCCGGCACCTACGCGTCCAACGTCGTCGTCATCGGCGGCGGCGTCTCCGGCCTGCACGCCGCGCAGATCGCGGCCGGGATGGGCGCGCGGGTCACCGTCCTCGACCGCAACATCGCCCGGCTCCGCCACATCGACGAGATCTACCAGGGCCGGATCCAGACGGTGGCCTCCAACGCGTACGAGATCGAGCGCGCCGTCCTCGACGCCGACCTCGTCATCGGCGCGGTGCTGGTCACCGGGGCCAAGGCGCCCAAGCTCGTCTCCAACGAGCTCGTCTCGCGGATGAAGCCGGGCTCGGTCCTGGTCGACATCGCGATCGACCAGGGCGGCTGCTTCGAGGACTCGCACCCGACCACGCACGCGGACCCGATCTTCATGGTCCACAACAGCGTGTTCTACTGCGTCGCGAACATGCCGGGCGCGGTTCCCAACACCTCCACCTTCGCGCTGACCAACGCGACCCTCCCGTACGTGGTCGAGCTGGCCGACAACGGCTGGCGCGCCGCCCTGGCGGCCGACAGCGCCCTGGCCGGCGGCCTCAACACGCTCGAGGGCGCGCTCACCAACGCCCCCGTCGCCCAGGCCCACGGCTACGAGTCGGTCTCGGTCGCGTCTGTCCTCGCGTAAAGATCAACAACTGAATTTTCCCGAACGGACGCGTGCTCCGCGTCGCCGGCCCATTCACCTGGCCAAGGCCGGCCGGCGCGGCAGCACGCGTCGCCTCGTCCGTCACCCGCAATCCGGCTCTGACGGGCCGCCTCCTCCCGGGGGCGAAGACCGCGGACCGGCAGGCTCTCCCCACCCCCTAGAGCCTTCCGGTCCGCGCTGCCTTCCGGTCCGCGCTGCGTTCCCGCCTGGTCAGGCCAGCCGGACGGGCAGCGTCTCGAGGCCGTGGATGAGCGAGCTCGGACGCCAGCGCAGCTGCGCCGCCTCGACCGCCAGCGACAGGCCGGGGAACCGCGCCAGCAGCGCCCCGAACGCGACCTCGCCCTCGAGCCGGGCCAGCGGCGCCCCCAGGCAGTAGTGGATCCCGTGCCCGAACGCCACGTGGCCGCCCGGATCGCGGCCGACGTCGAGCCGGTCCGGGTCGGCGAACCGGGCCGGGTCGCGGTTAGCGGACGACGTCACGCACAGCACCCACTCGCGGGCCGGGATGGTGACGCCGCCGATCTCCACCGGCTCGAGCGTGAACCGCTCGGTCGCGTGGTTGAGCGGGTTCGCGTACCGGAGCAGCTCCTCGACCGCGCCCGGCAGCAGCGACGGGTCGCGGCGCAGCCGGCCGAACTCGGCCGGGTGGGTCAGCAGCGCCAGGGTGCCGCTGGCGATGAGGTTCGCGGTCGTCTCGTGACCCGCCACCAGCAGCAGGAACAGCATCGCGACGAGCTCCCGCTCCTCAAACGAGCCTGCCCCGTCGCCGGCGTCCCGCACCGCGATCAGCGCCGACACCAGGTCGTCGGCCGGCGACTTCCGCTTCGCCGCGAGCAGCTCCGTGAAGTAGTAGTACATCGAGGTCGCGGCGGTGCGGAACTGCCCCGGTTCGGCGACCGAGGAGAGCATCGCGTGCGACCAGTCCTTGAAGCTCTCCCGGTCGCCCGCGGGCACGCCGAGCAACTCGCAGATCACGATGACCGGCAGCGGGAACGCGAACGCCTCGATGAGGTCGACCTCGGCCTCGCCCGCGGCCGCCCGGGCGGCCATGTCGTCGAGCAGCGCGGACGTGATCGCCTCGACCCGGGGCCGCAGCTCGGCGACCCGCCGCATGGTGAACCCCTTCGAGACCAGGCGCCGCAGCCGGGTGTGGTCCGGCGGGTCGGAGTTCAGCAGGTGCCGCGACAGGTAGCCGGTGACCGGGTCGGGCGACCAGTCGGGCCCGGTCAGCTTGCCCGCCCAGTCCTTGTGCAGGCGGGGATCGGCCAGCGCCGCCCGCACGTCGGCGTACCGGGTGATCAGCCAGTGCCGCTCGCCGCTGGGGAACACCACCGGCGTGACCGGCGACTCGTCGCGCATCGGGCCGAAAACGCCCAGCGGGTCCTGGAAATACCCGTCGTCGAGCTCTTCGGGCTCGGGGTGCGCGGTCGTCTCGGTCATGCCGCCAACTTTAAGATATGACGCGAATCGCCGCCAACTTGCCGCCGCCCGCCGATACGCCGGTCGGCAACAACAACGGAAGCTCCAGCCGACGACTAGGCTTAGCGTCGTGGCCGACCCTCACCGCTACCGCCCCGCGCCCGGGGAGATCCCCGAGGAACCGGGCGTATACCGGTTCCGAGACGAGCGTCGCCGGGTCGTCTACGTGGGCAAGGCGAAGTCGCTGCGGCAGCGGCTCAACCAGTACTTCGCCGACTTCACCGCGCTCCACCCGCGCACCCAGATGATGCTCACCACGGCCGCGTCGGTCGAGTGGACGGTGGTGAACACCGAGGTCGAGGCGCTCCAGCTGGAGTACTCCTGGATCAAGGAGTTCGACCCGCGGTTCAACGTCAAGTACCGCGACGACAAGTCCTACCCCTACCTCGCGGTCACCATGGGCGAGGACTACCCCCGGGTGATGGTGCTGCGCGGCGCGAAGAAGAAGGGCACCAGGTACTTCGGGCCCTACTCGCACGCGTGGGCGATCAGGGAGACGGTCGACACGCTGCTGCGCGTCTTCCCGGTCCGGACCTGCTCGGCCGGGGTGTTCAAGCGGGCCGGCCAGATCGGGCGCCCGTGCCTGCTCGGGTACATCGGGAAGTGCTCCGCGCCGTGCGTCGGCCGGATCACCGAAGACGAGCACCGGGCCCTCGCGGAGGACTTCTGCGACTTCATGGCCGGGCAGACGGCGCGGTTCACGCGCAAGCTCACGGCCGATATGAAGGCCGCCTCCGACGCCGAGGAGTACGAGAAGGCGGCCCGGCTCCGGGACGACGTCAAGGCGCTCGAGCGCGCGCTCGAGAAGCAGGCGGTGGTGCTCGGCGACGGCACCGACTGCGACGTCATCGCGCTGGCGGAAGACCCCCTGGAGGCCGCCGTCCAGATCTTCTACGTCCGCGGCGGCCGGATCAGGGGCCAGCGCGGCTGGGTCCTTGAGAAGGTCGAGGACGTCACCACGGCGGGCCTCGTCGAGCACTTCCTTGGCCAGTTCTACGGCGACCTGGGGTCGCCCGAGAGCAACGGCATACCGCGCGAGGTGCTGGTCCCCGAGCTGCCGCCCGACGCCGAGGCGATGACCGAGTGGCTGACCGGCAGGCGCGGCGGCCAGGTGGCGCTGCGGGTCCCGCAGCGCGGCGACAAGAAGACGCTGGCCGAGACCGTCGCCAGAAACGCGTCCCAGGCTCTCACGCTGCACAAGCTCAGGCGGGCGAGCGACCTGACCACTCGGTCGAAGGCCCTCGCGGAGATCCAGGAGGCGCTCGGACTCGACGACGCGCCGCTGCGGATCGAGTGCTACGACGTCTCCAACCTGCAGGGCACCCACATCGTCGCCTCGATGGTCGTCTTCGAGGACGGCCTGGCCCGCAAGAGCGAGTACCGCCGGTTCTCGATCAAGGGCTACGACGGCACCGACGACATCTCCGCCATCCGCGAGGTGATCACCCGCCGCTTCCGCCGCTACCTGGCCGAGCGCGAGGAGACCGGCGAGCTCGACCTGCTCGGCGACCCGGAGGCGGAGGAAGACCAAGATCCGGATCCAGATCAAATTCCGGCTTCCGAACGGACCGTGGTGACCCCCAAGCCGAAGTTCGCTTACCCGCCCAACCTGGTGGTCGTCGACGGCGGCGCGGGCCAGGTCGCGGCCGCCGCGGCGGCCCTGGCGGAACTGGGCATCGACGACGTGGCAGTCTGCGGCCTGGCCAAGCGGATGGAAGAGGTCTGGCGGCCGGACGAGGAGTACCCGGTCATCCTCTCCCGCACGTCGGAGGGGATCTACCTACTGCAGCGAGTCCGCGATGAGGCACATCGGTTCGCCATCACCTACCATCGCGCGAAGCGGGGCAAGGCGATGACGGTGTCCGCGCTGGACTCGGTGCCCGGCCTCGGGCCGGCCAGGCGGGCGGCGCTGCTGAAGAAGTTCGGCTCGGTGAAGGCGCTCACGGCGGCGTCGCCCGAGGAGATCGCGTCGGTACCGGGAATCGGGCCCCGGCTGGCGGAGACAGTTGCGGGGGCGCTGCGGCGTGCCGACGCGTAAACGGGGGACAGGCATGACTGACACAGGCGAGCATTCCGGCGCACCGGACATTGTGATCATCACCGGCATGTCGGGGGCCGGGCGGTCCACGGCGGCCAAGTCGCTGGAGGACCTCGGCTGGTTCGTGGTCGACAACCTGCCGCCGGCGCTGCTGCCGACCATGCTGGACCTGGCCGACCGGGCGTCGCTGGCCGGAATCGCGGCGATCGTGGACGTGCGGTCGCGGGCGTTCTCGACCGACCTGAAGACCGCGATCTCGTCGCTCGGCGCGCGCGGTGTGACCCCGCAGGTGATGTTCCTCGAAGCGTCGGACACGGCCCTGGTCCGGCGGTTCGAGAACGTCCGCCGGCCGCATCCGATGCAGGGCGCGGGCACGATCCTGGACGGGATCGCGGCCGAGCGCGAGCTGCTGCGGGCGGTGCGGGGCGACTCTGACATCGTGCTCGACACCTCCGCCCTGAACGTGCACGAGCTGCGGGACCGGATGCACGGGTACTTCGGCGGCGACTCGATGACCGGGCTGCGGCTGAACATCATCACGTTCGGCTTCAAGTACGGGCTCCCGGTCGACGCCGACCTGGTCGCCGACTGCCGGTTCCTGCCCAACCCGCACTGGGTGCCTGAGCTGCGCCCGATGAGCGGCCTCGACGCGCCGGTGCGGGAGTACGTGCTCGGGCAGCCGGCCGCGTCGGCGTTCCTCGACGCCTACCTGGCGCTGCTCGACGCGACGCTGCCCGGGTTCGAGCGCGAGGGCAAGCGCTTCGTCACGATCGCGGTCGGCTGCACCGGCGGCAAGCACCGCTCGGTCGCCGTCGCCGAGGAGCTCGCCGCCAGGATCGCCGGGCTTCCCAGGCTCGCCGGGCACGACGTGTCGGTGTCCCACCGCGACCTAGGGCGGGAGTAGGCCGTTGCCGCTTAAGGTCGTCGCGCTCGGCGGCGGGCACGGGCTCGCGGCGTCGCTGTCGGCCCTGCGCCGGGTGACGCCCGACGTCACCGCGATCGTCACGGTGGCCGACGACGGCGGTTCCTCGGGGCGGCTGCGCCAGGAATTCGGCGTGCTGCCGCCGGGCGACCTGCGGATGGCGCTGGCAGCGCTCTGCGGTGACGACGACTGGGGGACGACGTGGGCCCGGGTCGTCCAGCACCGGTTCGGCGGGACCGGCGAGCTGGCCGGCCACGCGGTCGGCAACCTGCTGATCGCCGGGCTCTGGGACCTGCTCGGCGACCCGGTCGTCGCCCTCGACTGGGTGGCGAAGCTGTTGCGGGTCACCGGGCGGGTGCTGCCGATGGCGGCGGTGCCGCTGGACATCGTCGCCTCCGTCGACGGCGTCGACCCGGCCGCGCCGCACGCGATCTCCTCCGTCCGCGGGCAGTCCGCGGTCGCGGTGACGCCGGGCCGGGTCCGGTCGATCTCGCTGGTGCCCGCGGACCCGCCGGCCGTGCCGGACGCGGTCGCGGCGGTGCTCAACGCGGACTGGGTGGTGTTCGGCCCGGGGTCGTGGTTTACCTCCGTACTGCCCCACCTGCTGGTACCGTCGCTGGCTGGGGCGCTGGAAATGACGCAGGCGCGTAAGCTCGTGGCGCTTAACCTGGTGCCGCAGCCGGGGGAGACCGAGGGATTTTCCCCGCACCGTCATCTGGAAGTGCTCGCCGACCACGCGCCGTCATTGTCGTTCGATGTAGTGCTGGCCGACTCGGGCGCGGTCGCGGGGGCCGAGCAGGAGCTGGCGAAGGCGGCCGAGGAGCTCCGCGCCACGCTGCTGCTGGCCGACGTGGCGGCCGACGACGGCGCGCGTCACGACCCGGTGCTGCTGGCGGCGGCGTACCGGTCGGCCTTCAGCGTCAGCGGCACGGATAACACGGATAACACGGATAGCACGGGGCTTTCGGGGGAGCGGTTCTAGACATGGGGGTGGTGTCGCGATGGCGATGACGGGTGTGGTGAAGGACGAGCTCAGCCGGGTGCCGGCGGTGAAGCCGTGCTGCCGGAAGACGGAGGTGTCGACGCTGCTG
>Ga0208220_1000429_pt1 | contig 17685 bp, 15 predicted proteins | sample NGESurdeep092012_9_FD_184484 | JGI IMG/M metagenome (GOLD analysis project Ga0208220, IMG submission 184484) | Arctic peat soil microbial communities from Barrow, Alaska - NGEE Surface sample F53-1 deep-092012 (SPAdes) | ecosystem: Environmental > Terrestrial > Soil > Wetlands > Peat ...
TTCTCAGCTGAGGCGAAGACGTCGAACAGCGCCAAACTCGCCGCCCGCGGCACCGTTTCATCGTCCCACTGCACCAGGAACTCCAGCGGGACGGTGATCTGTGCGGCGGCCTCGGCCGAGGTCTCCGCCCCGTTCAAACCCAGCACCGCCGCGCGGATGCGAGGCTCGGCGGCGATGAACGGAACGCCGAGTCCGCAGCCCATCGACATCCCCCAGTAGCCCACCGGACCGGCGCCGACGTGGTCGAGTTGCTGGACCGCGTCCACGACCGCCCGCCATTCCGGGACGGTCTGGTCGGCGAGGAGTGTGTGGAAACCGGCGACCAGCGGAGTCAGTTCCCCTCCGGTCTGCGCGCGGGTCCGCATCTCGGCGATGATCCGGTCATGTTCCTCATTTCTCGACCGGTCGCCATGGCCGGACACGTCGACGGCCGCCACCGCGAAACCGCACTCGGGCACTCCCTAGGCCATGCGAAGGAGGGAGTCCCGACCTGTCACAGCGTTGATCGGTCTCACCTCCTCAGTTCGCAGCAGCGTACGACGCCGGTAAATGCATCACAACGGGCTTCACCCGCGTCTGGCCAGGGCAAACGTTACCTGACGCGGCACTAGCTTGATGACCCGTACTGGATCGGCACCTTGATCTGCTGAGCCTTGACCCAGGTCGCGCTGCCGGCCCCGCCAGAGTGCAGCCGCCAGGCGGTCAGGAGGCTGCGGTCGGTGGCGAGGGCATCGACGCCACCGCCGGCCGGCAGGGCCAGCGTGACCGTCCGTCCCGGCGGCAGCTTGGGCAGCGGCTGCCACGACGCCCCTGGTCCGGCCAGCAACTCCCCGCGTCCGCCGCTCAGCACCAGGACGGTGCCGCCGCCGCTGCCGAAGGAACTGGACATGACGGACCGGCCCGCGAGCTGCAGCGGCACGGACAGCGTCCACCGGCTGCCGGTCAGCCACGCCGTGAGCAGACTGGCCGCATGCCCGGCGCCGACCTGGAGCACCGCGGTCAGCCGGGTACCGATCCGGGTCAGCCGGAGGACCCGCGCCGTGCGCCCGCTGAGCGTCGCCGGCAGTGGCGGTCCGGCCGCATGCCAGGACCCGCCCTGATCGGCGAAGATCCCGGCTACGCCAGGGCGGCCGCAGCTGCCAGCCAGAACTGGCGACCCTGAGGGCTCGAAGGCGGCGGCGGTGAGCTCGGTCAGCTGGCAGGCCCGGCCCGCGGGGGTGGCGGCCAGAGCCTTCGTGCTGGTCAGCTTGGTCCAGCTGGAGTTTCCGCCGCGGGCCAGCCCGGCGCTGCCACTGCGATTCAGCGAGATCAGCTGCCCGCCGCGGGGCGCGGTGCCGAGCGCGTCGGGAACGTCGGCCAGGCCGGGATTGGGTGCGCCGGTGGACCACGTCCGGCCGCCGTCGGGCGTGCTGGTAACGGGGGAGAAGTCCAGGAGCTGGCTCGGATGGATCCCGGCCACCAGCGACTGGCCGGCCTGCACGCCCAGGGCGATGGCGCCGTTCGTGGCGACATCGGGCGGGGTCGCCAGCCTCCAGCTGGCACCTCCCGCCGGCAGCTCGAACAGCTGCCAGAACAGGTTCGGCCCGGAGGTGGTGCCCATCGGGACGACCGCCCAGGTCGCCTGGCCGGCGGCGAGCGAGGTGGCCAGGGGCAGCGACGCGGGGCGGCGGGCCGGGGCCGCCGAGCCGCCGGTGACGCTGCCGCAGCCCGCGGCCAGGACGGCGACAGCGACGCCGGCGACGGCGACGGCCGGGAGTCCAGCCCTCACCGGGAGCCCAGCGCCTGTCGCGCGGCGGTGGCGAGTTCGGTGGCGAACGAGGACTCCGTCGCGGCGGTGCCGGGCCCCGGGTCGAAGTCGAGTTCCTGGCGCAGGTGACCGGAGGGGCCGATGACGAAGGCGACGTCGCTGTGTCCGAGCATCGAGCCGCCCGGCAGGGTCTGTGACGCCACCCCGTACTGCCGCCAGATGGGGCGCAGCTGGGCGGGACTTCCCGTTAGGAATAGCCAGTCCCGCACGCCGGTGAGCTGCTCCTCGCGATCAAACGCCTGCGTGTACGCGGTACTGCTGTACAGCGGGTTGAGGTTCACGGCAACTAGCTCGACCTTGCTGTCGTCGGCGCCGAGCAGGACGCCGGCCTGCCGGAACTCCTGCGCCTCCAGCGGGCAGTCGGTCACGCACACGGGGTCGAGGAAGGTCAGCAGCACCGCCTTGCCGCGCAGGCTCGCCAGCGTCACGTGCCTGCCGTGCTGATCGGTCAGCGCGAAGGCCGGGGCGGGGGAGCTGAGCGGCGCGCTCGAGCCGTCGATGGCCTCGGCCAGGATCGGGGCGGCGCTGGAGCTGGCCTGGGCGGCCGCCATCGGGGCGGCGCCCAGGATGATGACGCCGATCGCGCTGACCGACAGGACGGTGCGGACGCCCGTCGCCGCGAACCACCCGGACAGGGCCGCCGGCCTGATCCGCGACCGCCAGTCCGGGCGCGGGCCGGCCGCTGCGGCCGGCGCCTCGGCGGTGCCGGGAACCGGGGCCAGGCAGAGGTAGGCGGCGATCGCCAGCAGTGCGATCGGAATCATGCTGTTCGGGTCGGTCCCCAGCCCGCCGAAAAAGCCGAAGTCCTGGACCAGGACCCAGTCGGCCAGGCACAGCGCCACCAGCGCGATGACCGCCGCGCGGAGTAGCCACGGCCGCGACCGGGAAACCCGGGGCAGCGCGGCGACGGCGAACGCGATGCCGAGAACGGCCAGCGCCGCGACGGCGAACAGGTTCACCGCGAAACCATGAGCCCGGACGAGCGAGCCGAACCCGGAGACCAGGCCGGACAGGGCTTTCGGCTGCGGCGTCGTGGCCATGGACCGGACCATCGAGGTCAGCGAGCCCGGTTGTCCCCGCAAGGTGCCCTGCCAGAACCCGCGTCCGGGCCACGACTGGAGCACCGCCATGGCCCCCAGGAAGGCCCCGGTCCCGCCGAGCAGGAGCCTGCTCAGCCAGGGACTGCGCCAGTACCGGGCCGGCAGCGCCACCAGGGCGCCAGCCACGCAGTAGAAGGCCGCTGCGCCCGGTGCGCCGGTCAGCCAGCTCAGGCCCGGCGCCAGGATGCCGCCGAGGGACTCGCCGAACACCCACACGACCAGGCCCCAGCCGACGCTGGCCAGCCCGGCCAGCCGGGACATCGGGCCGCGGGCCGCGAAGAGCAGCCACAGGCCGATCCCGACCTGAATCCACACCGCGGCCGCGCCCGCCTGGACCGGGTGATACGACCAGGCGGTCCCGGCCCAGTTGACCAGGTGCTGCACCCAGTGCGGGGAGCTGCTCGCGCCGGGCTGGATGACCTGCGACGGAAGTCCGACCGCCATGGCCGGCTGGGCCTGCAGGATGCCGTCGAACAGCCACAGCAGCCCAAAGCCGATCCGCAGCACCTGGCGCCATGCAGGCTCGGCCGGGACCCCCGGCGCGGCCGGGTCGGCCGCGGCCGCCGGCCGCCACTCGCGGATGGCCACCCAGGCCACCGACAGGACAGCGAAGATCAGCAGGGCGGCGATTCCCTGGTGCAGCAGCGCTGTCCGGAACGCCGCGACCACGATCGGATCGTTGACATTCAGGCCATTGGTCATGCCCGGCATAGCATCCGCCGTCCTCCGCGACTTGCCGGCGTGCGCGCTCCCGCGCAGGTGCCTGCTGGCTCACCGTACCGACTGTTGGGCGTCGTCGGCGGCGAGCCTGCTGAACATGAGGAACATGTCATGACATCCCAGCTTTCCGGTGGGCTCCCGCCGCGGCGCCCTCCCCTCTACCACGCATCCGGCCGCGCCCCGGCTCGCCGGGGGCCGGTCCGGCGGCTGGCGCCGACGGTCACTACGAACTGTAGTAGAAGCGGGATGGCTCGCGGATCGTTTGCGGCCCAAGGTCACCGTCGGGAGGCCACCGGCGGCCGGGCCCGGACGGCCGCGATACCCGGCGGGGTTCTGTAAATACCCCTAGCGGGTTTATTGAATACCCGGACCGGGTTTCCTGAATACCATCGGAGGGTTATCCGAATACCCTTCCGGGGTTGCGGCGTTCGCTTGACTGAGCCTGGGTAAGGCCGACATCCGTGCTTGTTTCCCCTGCTCAGGCGGCTGCGCGGAATCTAGACTACATGCCGTGGTTAAAGTTAGACAGCAGCCCTTACGGCCGTAGATAATAAGGCTATAAAGGTCCGCAGGCACCGCTGTCCGCAGCACCACGGTCCGCAGGCACCACGGGGAGCGACCCATGACCAGCCCTGCCGCAGCCGCTCGGCGGGCGGTGTGGGCACGGGCCGGGTCGGCACCGCGCGGCGCTGAGGCGGCGGCGACCTGGGAAGCGCCAGACGCCCGGCGACGGCTCCAGCTCGCGCTGGCCGCCATCTGGCTGCTAGCTGGCGTGCTTCAGTATCAGCCGTCCATGTTCACCAGGGCCTTCAGCCAGATGCTGGCGGCCACCTCGGCCGGCAACCCGGCGGTGATCGCCGATCCGATCACCTGGGCCGCCCGCATCATCGCGGACCACCCGACGGCGACGAACGCGACGTTCGCGACCATCCAGCTGGCGCTGGGCCTGGGGATAGCCTGGCGCCGGTCGGTCAGGATCGCGCTGGCCGCGTCGATCGCCTGGTCGCTGGCCGTGTGGTGGCTCGGCGAGGGTCTCGGCGGCGTGCTGACCGGAGGCGCTAGCCCGGTGAGCGGGGCGCCCGGGGCCGTCGTTCTCTACGCCCTGCTGGCCGTGCTGCTGTGGCCCGCGCCCGCGGCCGGACCCAGGTCGTTCGTAGCTGCCCGCCCGGTGGGGGCTCGCCCGGCGCGCGTGCTGTGGCTGGTGCTCTGGGGCAGCCTGGCGTACTTCGCGCTGCAGGCCGGGAACCGCACCACTCAGGGGCTGCACGACATGATCGCCGCCCTGGCGGCGGGCGAGCCGGGCTGGCTCGCCTCGACCGACCGGGGCGCCGCGAGCCTGCTCGCGCATCATGGCCTGCTGGCCTCCGTCCTGCTCGCGGTGGTGCTCGCTGCGATAGCGGCGGGGATCTTCCTGCCGGCGCCGGCCGTCCGCGTCACCGTCGCGGCCGCGATCGTGGTGTCGGCCGTGCTCTGGGTGGTCGGGCAGGATCTGGGCGAGATCCTCGCCGGGGGGGCTACCGACGTGAATTCCGGGCCGCTGCTCCTGCTGATAGCCCTCGCTTACTGGCCGCTGAGCGCCGGGCGGCCCGCCGGGCTTCCGGCGTCGGCGCCGGCGGGTCGGGCAGCCACGGAAGGTGACGACAGCGCGGGGGCAGGCCGATGATCGGGCCGTCCTGGCTGGCTGACATGTTCGGGCTGGTGGTGATCGCCGTTGCCCTGTTCAGCGCCGCCCGGCTGATCGCATCCCGGCGGCGGCGGCGCCTGGGCCAGGTGGATGCCGACGGCGTGCACGTCGTCATGGGCGTCGCGATGGCCGGGATGTTCGTGCCGCGGCTGGCCACGTTCCCGAACCCCGCGTGGGAGATCGTGTTCGCGGCCGGAGCGCTCTGGTTCGGGTGGCGGGCGATTCAGGTCCGCCGCGCCGGCGCCGGCCACGGTGGCCAAGGCGGCGGTGGTGGCGCGGCCGATCTGCCCGGTTCCCTTCGCTACTCCCAGAATTGCTGCCCGTATCCGGTGCCGCATCTGATCGACTGCGTGGCGATGCTGTATGCGCTGTGGGCCGTGCCGGCCATCCGATCGGCCAGCGGCCCGGCCGCCGGCCTGAGCGGGATGGCCGGCGGGACGCGCCTGCCGGCCCTGGGCCTGGCCCTGGCGCTGGCCGTCTGTGGTTACGTGGTGTGGCTGGGGGACCGGATGCAGTTGCTCGCCCCGGTGGAGGCCTCTGCCGTGGCCCGGACGATAGCCGCCAGCCTGCCGGGCCGTTCCCTGCTGGCCCCCCGCGCCGCGACCTGCTGCAAGATCGCGATGGGCGTGGCGATGGGCCTGATGCTGGTCGATCTGCTGTAAGCGGCATGTCCTCCGCGTCAGCGTCGCCGATGCCCTGGTCGGCCCCGGTCCGGAGCAGCTCCGGATATCAGGCAGCATGAAGGGGTGACACAGGTTCTCGACCCGGGCGGCGCGGGCGACGTGCGGGCCGCCCCGCTGGCGGTGCTCGCCGACCTGATCTCGGGCGGGAACGTCGTGATCTTGAGCGGGGCCGGGCTGTCGACCGAGTCCGGCATCCCGGACTACCGCGGGCCGACCGGCCTGGCCCGGCGCCCTCAGCCGATGACCTACCAGGCGTTCACCGGGCAGCCCGCCGCCCGCCAGCGATACTGGGCGCGCAGCCACGAGGGCTGGCGGCACATCGCCCGGGCCGTCCCGAACGCCGGCCACCACGCGGTCGCGGAGCTGGAGCGGCGCGGGCTGCTGGCGGGGATCATCACGCAGAACGTGGACGGGCTGCACCAGGCCGCCGGCGCCCGGCAAGTGGTCGAGCTGCACGGAAGCCTGGACCGGATCCGCTGCCTGGGCTGCGGGGAGCGCACGCCCCGCGCGGATCTCGACCAGCGACTGCGGGCGGCGAATCCGGACTGGGTGGGCCGCGTTACTCAGGTCAATCCCGACGGGGACGTCGTGCTGGCCGATGACCAGGTGCGCGATTTCCGCGTCGTCGACTGCCTGGGCTGCGGCGGGCTGCTCAAGCCGGACGTCGTGTTCTTCGGCGAGAACGTGCCCCGGCCCCGGGTCGACGACTGCTACGCGCTGGTCGGGCGGTCTGCCGCCCTGGTCGTGCTGGGGTCCTCGCTGACGGTGATGTCCGGCTACCGGTTCGTGCGGCACGCGGCGAAGGCCGCCGTGCCGGTCGTGATCATCAACCAGGGCAGCACCCGCGGTGACGTCCACGCGATGATCACCGTCGACGCCCCGCTCGGCGCGACGCTGACCGACCTCGTGGCGCGCTCGGCTTAACGGCCGCCCGGCCGGGCCTGAGGGCCGGCTGCGCCGGTCGGCGGCACCGCTGCGGCGGTCGATGGCACCGCTGCGCCGGCGGGTCTCGGTTTGGCTACGAAAGTAACCGCAACGCTTGCGCATGCGTTAAATTGCCGTGAATCTTGGTTCAGCTTACCGGCGATGGGGCCCTTCTCAGCAAGGCAATGTCTGATGAATAGCAATTCATCTATGTCCACGGCGCAGCGGCCTCCGTCCGCGGATGATCGCGTCTTGCAGGTCAGCGGCGTCACCGTCCGCTTCGGGGGCCTGACGGCCCTGGATGACGTCTCGCTCACCGCGCAGGCGGGTCAGGTGACCGGGATTATCGGCCCGAACGGCGCGGGCAAGACCACCTTGCTGAACGTGCTGTGCGGCTTTATCCGCCCGCAGTCCGGCACGATCAGCTTCGACGGGCGCCAGCTGACCCGGCTGCGGCCGCACAAGCTGGCTGGCCTCAGCATTGCCCGGACCCTCCAGGGGAGCAGCCTTTTCAGCGGGCTGTCGGTGGTCGAGAACGTGATGGCCGGAGCCAGCAGCCAGCGCCGGGCCGGGTTCTGGTCGGCGATGTTCGGCGTCCCGAGATCGGATCGCGACGAGCGCCGGCTGCGGAGCAAGGCCATGGACGCGCTGGACCGGCTCGGCGTGGCCGACCTGGCGGACGACATGCCGTCGGCGCTGGCGCACGGGCCCCGCAAGCGGGTCTCGATGGCCAGGGCCCTGGTCTCCCAGCCGAAGCTGCTGCTGCTGGACGAGCCGGCGAGCGGCCTGAACGAGAGCGAGCTGCCAGGCCTCGGAGACCTCATCGGCGATCTGGCCACGCAGGCCAGCGTGGTGGTCATCGAGCACCGGATGGACCTGATGATGTCGATCTGCGAGCGGATCTTCGTGCTCGACTTCGGCAAGGTGATCTCGTCCGGCCCGCCCGCGCACGTGCAAGCCGATCCGGCCGTGACCGCCGCCTACCTCGGTGCCGCGGGCGCCCCCGGGTCGGAGAACCTGCAGGACGCGGCCGGCCTGGGCGGCGCGCCGCCGCCGGTTCCCGGGCCGGGCAAGGTTCCCGGGCCGGGCGAGGAAGACCTGCCGGGCGAGGAAGACCGGCCGGCCCGCGAAGGCCAGGAGGCCGGCGGTGAGTGAGGCAGCCACCCTCACGATCGAGGATGTCGTGGCGGGCTACGTGGCCGCGCCGGTGCTCGACGGCGTCTCGATCGACGCCGCGGCCGGCACGATCACCGCGGTCCTGGGCGCCAACGGCGCGGGCAAGACGACGCTGCTGCGCAGCATCTCCGGCCTGATCCGGCCGCGCGCCGGGCGGATCCTGCTGGACGGCGGCAGCGTCACCAAGCGCAGCCCTGAGGACATCGTGCGGGCCGGGATCGCGCACGTGCCGGAGGGCCAGGGCGTCATCACCGAGCTGACGATCGAGGAGAACCTGCGGGTGGGCCTGCTGCTGCGCCACAGCAGGGAGCGCGCGGCGGCGCTGGCGCACACCTACGAGCAGTTCCCGGTGCTCGGCGAGCGGCGACGGCGGCTGGCGGCGACCCTGTCGGGCGGCGAGCGGCAGATCCTGGTGATCGCCCGCGCGCTGCTGACCGCGCCGCGGGTGCTGCTGCTGGACGAGCCTTCGCTGGGCCTGGCGCCCAGGATCGTGACCCAGGTCATGGACCTGATCCGCAAGCTTCGCGACGACAGCGGCCTGACGGTCCTGCTGGTGGAGCAGAACGCGCGCAGCGCGCTGGCCATCGCCGATCAGGGCATCGTGCTCAACCTCGGGAAGGTCGTGGCCCGGGCCGACGCGGACGCGCTCGCGGCGGACGAGGACCTGCGCCGCCACTATCTGGGCTTCTAGCCGGCGCTGGCCGGCCTTATCTGCGGCTGTTAGGGAGAGGCAGGACATGCAGGAGTTCCTTGAGTTCACGCTCGGGGGCCTCAGCACCGGGATGATTTACGCGGCGATCGCCTTGTCGCTGGTGCTGATCTGGCGGGGTACCCGGGTGCTCAACTACTCCCAGGGCGGCATGGCGATGTTCAGCACCTACGTGGCGCTGATCGTCATCAACCGGACCGGCAGCTACTGGCTGGGCTTCGTGGCTGCGCTGGCCGCCGGCCTGGCGCTCGGCGCGTTCCTCGAGCGAACGGTGGTCCGGCCGACGCTGCGCAAGCCCCCGCTGAACGCGGTCATCGTGACCATCGGGCTGCTGATCTTCCTGGAGGGCCTGGCCGGCATCATCTACGGCGGCCAGTACCGGTCGTTCCCGCCCGCCTACTCGATCCGCGGGATCACGGCGGGCTCGGTCGCGCTGGGCATCTCGCCGGACGGGCTGTTCACTGCGGCGGCCGTGCTAGCCGCGGCGGGGGCCCTGGCGCTGGTCTTCCAGTACACCTCGGTCGGGCTGCGGCTGCGCGCGACGGCGTTCAACCCGGACGTGGCCCGGCTGCTCGGGGTGCGGATCGGGCGGGTGCTGACTCTCGGCTGGGCACTGGCGGGCCTGCTCGGCGCGCTGGCCGGCCTGCTGGTCACGCCGACGACGTTCCTGTACCCCAACAGCATGGACGCGATCTTCGTCCTGGGCTTCACCGCCGCGGTCATCGGCGGCCTGGACAGCCCGGTCGGGGCCGTGGTCGGCGGCCTCATCCTCGGGGTCCTGCTCAGCTACGTCGGCGGCTACCTGGGCAGCGACCTGGTGGAGATCGCCGGCCTGGCGGCGCTGGTCGCGGTGCTGATGCTCCGCCCCGCGGGCCTGTTCTCCTCGCACGCTGTCCGGCGGGTGTGACATGACTCTGGCCAAGCACCTGGGCATCGCGCTGATCGCCGGCGTCGTGCTGTTGCTGCTGTCGTACAAGATCGGTACCTACCGGGACTACCAGCTGGCCGAGCTCGCGGCCTATGTGGTGGCCGTCGCCGGGCTGACCGTCCTGATCGGGATCAGCGGCCAGATCTCGATCGGGCACGGCGCGTTCATGGCGATCGGGGCCTATGCCGCAGCGCTGCTGCTCATGCACCTGCACTGGCCGCTGGAGCTGCTCATCATCGCCGCCGCGGTGGTCGCGGCGGCGGCCGGCGGGATCGTCGGGATAGCCGCGGCGCGGCTGCGCGGCCCCTACCTTGCGGGCGCGACCCTCATGCTGGCCGTGGCGCTGCCGTCGGTCGCGGACCGGTACCAGGGCGTCTTCGGCGGTGACCAGGGACTGAACATCAACGTGAGCGTGCCGGGCTTCCTGGGCGCCGCGTTCCCGCTGACGCAGTGGCTGGCCTGGGTGTGCTGCGCGGCGGCGCTGATCACCCTCGTCCTGCTGGCCAACCTGGGCCGCAGCCGGATCGGCCGCAGCTGGCGGGCTGTGCGTGACGACGAGGTCGCCGCGTCGCTCGCCGGGCTGAACGTGGCCCGGCTGCAGGTGCTGGCGTTCGTGATCAGCTCGGCGTGCGCCGGCGTCGGCGGCGCGCTGCTGGCCATCGTCACGGCGAACGTCGCACCCGGCGCGTTCACGCTGACCCTGTCGATCGGGCTGCTCACCGCCGCCGTGATCGGCGGGCTGGGCAGCCTGGCCGGCGCCGTCTGGGGCAGCCTGCTGTTCGTCCTGGTCCCGGGCTTCCTGACCAACCTCGCATCCAGCCACGGCCTGTCCGGCGCGGCCAGCTCCAGCGTGCCGATCGCCGCCTACGGACTCGTGCTCATCGTCGTCATGCTCGCCTTCCCCAGCGGAATCCAGGGCGCCGTCCGGCGCCTGCTGGGCACCGCCGCGCCGACGGTCGGCACCCCCCTGAGCGCTTTGCGCCGACAGGCGCCGGCGCGCGACACGAAAGAGAAAGGCACCACGTGAACAGCAACGAGAAGGGCGTCACATGAAGAGACTGCGCACAATGACGTTCGCGCCGGTGGCCGGCCTGGCCGCCGCCGCGATGCTGATTTCCGCCTGCGGCTCGAGCTCGTCAAGCTCGGGCGGCGGCGGCAGCAGCGGGTCCGCGCTGACCGCGTCGGCTCCGGGCATCACGTCCTCCACCATCACCATCGGCAGCCATCAGCCGCTGACCGGTATCGCCGCGCCGGGCTACGACGAGATCGCGCCCAGCTCTAACGCCTACTTCCAGTACGTCAACGCCCACGGCGGCATCTACGGCCGGAAGATCGTCTACAAGTACCTGAACGACCAGTACAACCCGTCGATGACCTCGACCGTGGTCCGCCAGCTCGTGCTCAAGGACAACGTCTTCGCGATCTTCAACGGCCTCGGCACGCCGACGCACCTGGCGGTGGCCCCGTTCCTGAACAGCGAGAAGGTGCCCGACGTCTTCGTGGCCTCCGGCTGCGAGTGCTGGGACGCGCCGTCGACGTGGCCCTACACCTTCGGCTGGCAGCTCGACTACGTGCGCGAGGGCAAGATCCTCGGTCAGTACATCAAGCAGCACTTCGCCGGGAAGAAGGTCGGTTACTTCTACCAGAACGACGAGTTCGGCCAGGATGGCGTCAAGGGCCTGAACGACGAGATCCCGGCCAAGCAGGTCGTGGCCAAGGCGGCCTACGACGCGACGAACACCGCGATCGGCCCCCTGGTGGCCAAGCTCAAGGCCGCGGGCGCGCAGGTCGTCGTGTCGTTCTCGGTCCCGGCGTTCACCGCGCTGCTCAAGCTCAACGCGCTCGGCCTGAGCTACAACCCGCAGCTCGTGGTCAGCGACGTGGGCTCGGACGCGATCACGCTGGCCGGGCTGCTGCAGTCGTTCGCCAAGCAGAGCCACAAGACGGTCAACGGCAACCAGCTCACCCAGGGCATCATCACCGACGGGTACCTGCCCGCGCTCGGTGACACCAGCAGCACCTGGAACCAGCTGTTCACCAAGATTCACACCCAGTACCTGTCCAAGCTGCCCTTCGACGGCAACGTCGAGTACGGCATGGCGGTCGGGTACGCGTTCGTCCAGGCGATGCTCAAGGCTGGGCGCAACCCGACCCGCCAGGACCTGGTTAACGCGATTAACGGCGGCCTCGGGCAGGGCCCGCTCGTCGCGCCCTACGCGTACTCGGCGACCAACCACAACGGCGTGACCGGTGCCTACATGGGCATCATCGAGAACGGCGTGCTCAAGCCGCAGGGCTCGGTGCTGGTGACCGACACCACCGCGGGCGGCGCCATCACGGCCGACACTGCGCCGCAGCCAGCCGCTCCCACCAGCGGCATACCGCCGAAGTAACCCCGGCCCCGAAGTAATCCTGGTCTGCGCCGGCCGCCCGTGATGACGCGGGCGGCCGGCGCGCGGGCGGGGCCTGCATGGTCCCGGCTGGTCAGGCCGTTACCCTTCGGTTACATGCAGAGGTACCTATTGTGAGTGTCGCAGCGAGCCGCAGGTCGGCCGCGGAGGAGCGGCCCCCGGCCGAGCGGCTGCTGAGCGCGGCGGAGCACTTGTTCGGCGAGCGAAGCTACCGGCGCACCACCGTCGCCGACATCTGCGCCCAGGCGGGCATGGCCACCGGCAGCTTCTACGCTCACTTCGATTCCAAGGCCGACGTCTTCGCCGCGGTCATCCGCCAGATCAACGCGGACGTGCGCGCCGCCCAGGTGGCGGCCATCAAGGCGGCCGAGGACAACCAGCGGGCGCGGGAGCGGGCGTCCTTTCGGGCGTACTTCGACCTGATGTCCCGGCGCCCCTGGATCTACCGGATCGTGCGCGAGGCGGAGTTCCTCGCGCCGGGGGAGTTCCGCGCCTACTACGAGCGGCTCGCCCGGGGCTACGCGCGGGGGGTCCGCGTCGCCCAGCTCGCGGGCGAGGTCGACGCGCGGTACGACCCCGAGGTCATCGCCTACGTCTACACCGGGCTCGGCCACTTCATCGGCATGCGCTGGGCCGAGTGGACCGAGGGCGGCCGCGTGCCCGACGACATCTTCGAGGACCTGATGGCCGTCCTCGCCCGCGGCCTGCCGCCGGGCCGGTTAGCTCGCCGGTCCGGAAGCCCTGGCTGACGGGCGGCGGCCCGCCAGCGCCCAGGCCGCGGGCAGCAGCCCGGCCGCGATCGCGGCCTTGATGGCATCGCCGGCGATGAACGGGGTCAGCCCCTCGCTGATGGCGGCGGCCGGACCCAGGTGCAGGTAGAGCGCCAGCCAGGTCACGCCGACGGCGTAGATGACCAGCTCGCCGGCGAGCATCGCGGGCACCGACCGCAGCACGGAGCGGTCCGCGCCCCGCTCGGCCAGGTAACCGCAGAGCGTCGCGGCGAGGAAGAACCCCACGATGTAGCCGAACGAGGCACCGACGTAGCCCGCGGCGTGACCGGCGAACCAGGGCACCCCAGCGACGCCCGCCACCGCGTACAGGGCCATCGAGGCCGCCGCGCGCCGCCAGCCCAGCGCCGTCCCGGCCAGCAGCACGCCCAGTGTCTGGCCCGTGATGGGGACGGGCGTGAAGGACAGGTGAATCGACAGCTGAGCGAGCAGGCCCACGAAGCCTGCCGCCCCCACCACCAGGGCCACGTCCCGTACGAGCGTGCCCGGCAGCAGGTCGGCCAGCACCAGCGGGTGCGGGCGTCGTAGCGTATCTGATGGCGACATCGAGCCAGCCTCCTAGGGAAAGGCAGGATGAGGTGGAGCCGGACGAGCTGCGACGCTACCACGAGGCAGTCGCGACATTCCGGGCGCCCGGCCGCGCGCCGGGCCTGCCCGAAGGCGGCCGGGCTGGTCCGGTGGTGCCCGACGCGCTCGGCTTCCTGCACGGCCGCTGGCGGCTGGACCGGCGCCTCGTCGACCACGCCACGGCCTGCAGCGGGACGTTCAGCGGCACGGCCCAGTTCGCGCCCCTCGCCGCCGCCATGATCACTACCGTTTCGTCGCGGGATGTACCACGAAACGGTAGTGATCATGGCGGGGCGGCGGTGCTGAGCTACCACGAGCAGGGCGAGCTGCGGTTTCGCGGGCATCGCGGGTCCGCCAGCCGGAGCCTGATCTACCGTGGCCGCCCCGACGGCACCGCGGACGTGTTCTTCGCCGACGGGCGGGAGTTCTACCTGCTTGACCCGCGCTCGGGCAGCTGGCGGGGGGAGCATCAGTGCGGTGCCGACCACTACGCCGTGGCCGGGCAGGTGCTGGGCAGCGGGAGTTTCGAGGAGCGGTGGCGGGTCCGCGGGCCGGACAAGGACTACGAGATCATGACGACGCTGGTCCGCGCGTGACCGGCGGGACGGCCTACCGCGGCACGATCCCGCGGCTGCTGGCCGCCGCAGCCGAGCGCGACGGCGACGGCGTCTGGCTGCGCAGCGAGGCCGGATCGCTGACCTTCGGCGGCACGGTGGCGGCCACCGGGCGCACGGCCGAGGCGCTGCGCTCGGCGGGCGTGCGCCGCGGCGACCTGGTCATGGTCACGGCCAGGAACACGCCGCCGTACCTGATCTGCTGGCTGGCCCTGGCGGCCCTGGGCGCCGTGACCGTGGCCGTCAACCCGCGCAGCTCGGCGGCCGAGCTGGCCGGCCTGGCCCGGCAGACGGCGCCGCGCGCGCTGATCACCGATGCCGGGCTGGCCACCCTGGTCGCCGAGGCAGTGGGCTCCGGCGGAGACGGCACCGGGCCAGCCGTGCTGGACGTGGCCGACCTGGTTCCCGCCGAATGGGCGGATCGCACGGCGATGGCCGGCGCCGCACGCCTCGCGCGGCTGCCCGACGAGGCCGTCTCGCCGGACGACCCCGCGGTGCTCATCCCGACATCGGGGACGACCGGCCGGTCCAAGCTGGTCATCCAGACCCACCGGGCTTACGCGATGGCCGGCGAGGGCTTCCCGTTCTGGATGGAGCTGACCGCGGCCGACCGATTGATGACCTCGCTGCCGCTGTTCCACGTCAACGCGCCCGCTTACTCCGTCATGGGGTCGCTGGCCTGCGGGGCCGGCCTGGTGCTCCTGGACCGGTTCTCGGCCAGCGGGTTCCTGGACTCGGCCCGCCGCCACGGGGCTACCGAGTTCAACGCCATCGGGGCGATGCTGGAGATCCTGATGCGCCAGCCGGAGCGGCCCGACGACTGCGAGACGCCGCTGCGGCTGTGCTACACGGGCCCGGCACCCGAACGCGAGCGGCAGCTGGAGATGGAGCGGCGGCTCGGCCTGCGGATCGTGGTCGGCTACGCGATGTCGGAGTCACCGTACGGGCTGATCTGGGCGCGCGGCACGCGGCCGTTCGGCACGCTCGGCTCGGTTCGCCAGCATCCCGTGCTCGGCACGGTCAACGAGGCGCGGGTGGTGTCGCAGGCCGGGGCCGACCTCGGCCCGGGCGAGAGCGGCGAGCTGCTGCTGCGCAATCCGCTCGTGACCCCCGGCTATTTCGGGATGCCGCAGGAGACGGCGCAGGTCATGACCGGCGGCTGGCTGCGCACCGGTGACCTGGTTACCGTCGGCGGCGACGGTACGTACACGTTCGTGTCGAGGCTCAAGGAGGTCATCCGCCGCCGCGGTGAGAACCTCTCCCCGCTCGAGGTCGAGGACGTGCTCACCGAGCATCCGGCGGTGCTGGAGTGCGCGGTGGTCGGCGTGCCGTCGGACCTGACGGAGGAAGAGGTCAAGGCCTTCATCGTGTCCGTCGCCGGCCAGCGCCCGGATTTTGCCGAGCTGCGCGCGTTCGCCGGCGCCCGGCTGGCCGCGTTCAAGGTGCCCAGGTACTGGCAGCAGATCGACGCGCTGCCGCGAACGCCGACGGCTCGAATCGCCAAGCACCGGCTTCCGGCCGGCCACCCGCCGGGCGAGTTCGATGCGGAGGCGCCGGAAAACGAGTCAGGGTCACCCGAAATGCCAACATAGCTTTCCAAAGAGTTCTTTGGAAAGCTATGTTGGGATAATGACCGACGACCGCGCCAGGAGCATCAAGCGGCTGACCGACCCGCGGGCGCTGCGCGCGCTGGCGCATCCCACCCGGCTCTCCCTGGTCGGGCTGCTGCGCCGGGAGGGACCGCTGACCGCCACCAGGGCCGGCGAGCTGCTCGGCCAGAGCTCGGCGAGCTGCTCGTTCCACCTGCGTCAGCTCGCCAAGTACGGGCTGGTCGAGGAGGCGGGCGGCGGGACCGGCCGGGAGCGGCCCTGGCAGGCGACGGCCATGTTCACCGCGTGGCCGGACGTGGCCGAGGGCGCCGACCAGGCCGCGGCCAGCGACCTGCTCGTCTCCGTCATCGCGGAGCGGTATTTCGATGACCTGTTCCGCTGGCTGGAGAGCAGGCCCGGCGAGCCGCAGGAGTGGCAGCAGGCCGCGCAGTTCGGCGACACCTACCTGTGGCTCACCGCCGACGAGCTAGCGGATCTGGGCCAGCGCTCCCGGGAGCTGGTGGACGTGTACCTGGAGCGCCTGGAGCACCCCGAGCTGCGGCCACCCGGCGCGCGGATGGTGACCTACCTGCACATCGCCCACCCGGCCGTGCCGCTGCCCGGCGAGGAGCCTGGCCGGAAAGTCGGCGAGGAGCACGGCCAGTGACCTCGGCGCGGGGCGAGCTTGAGCCCGCGGCGCCCTCCACGCGGCGCGGCAGGATCACCGCGCGGATTCCGCGCCTGCTGCAGGACCGGCCCTTCCGGCGGTACTGGAGCGCCCAGACGATCTCGATGTTCGGCGATCAGATCGCCGGGATCGCCATGCCGCTGGCCGCCGTGCTCGTCTTGCATGCCGGTCCCGCGGACATGGGCTATCTGAGCGCGCTGGAATGGCTGCCGAGCCTCCTGTTCGCGCTGCCCGCCGGGGCCTGGGTCGACCGGCGCGGCCGCCGCCGGTCGACCATGATCACGGCGGACCTGGCCCGGTTCGTGCTGCTCGGCAGCGTCCCGGTCTGTTACGGGCTCGGCGTGCTGTCACTCGGCCAGCTCTACGGGGTGGCGTTCTGCGCGGGCACGATGAGCGTCCTGTTCAACGTCAGTGACGCGACGCTGTTCGTCGCGCTGGTGCCGGAGGACAGCTATGTCGACGGCAACTCGCTGGTCTATGCGAGCCGGGCGCTTTCCTTCGTTGGCGGCCCCAGCCTGGGCGGCCTGCTGACGGACCTGCTGTCCGCGCCCCTGGCAATCGGCGCGGACGCGCTGTCCTTCCTCGGCTCGGCCTTCTTCCTCAGCCGGATCCGGCCCGCCGAGCCGCCGCCAGACGATGGCGGCCGGGGCTCGATCACCGCGGGGGCCCGGTATATTCGCGGGTCGGCCATCGTGCGGGCCTCGCTGCTGGCGGTGGCCACGATCAACTTTTTCAACTTCATGTTCTTCGCACTGTTCGTTTTGTATGCAAGTCGGGTTCTGCATGTCCGCCCCGGCCTCCTTGGGCTGGTCCTGGGCATGGGGGCGGTGGGCGGCGTAATCGGAGCGGCGGTGACCCGCCGGCTGGCGGCGGTGATCGGGGTCGGCTGGGCCTATGTCCTGGGCTGTGTGCTGTTCACCGCGCCGCTGCTGCTGGTGCCGCTGGCCCACGGCCCGATGCCGCTGATCCTCACGCTGCTGTTCCTGGCCGAGTTCGCCTCGGGCTTCGGCGTGATGGTGCTGGACATCAGCATCGGCTCGATCTTCGCCGCGGTGATTCCGGACAAGCTGCGGGCCAGGGTCACCGGCGCGTTCCAGGCCGTGAACTACGGCACCCGGCCAGTCGGCGGCCTGGTCGGCGGCGCGCTGGGGGCCGGCATCGGACTGCGCCCGACCCTGTGGATCGCGGCGGGCGGGGGCATCGCCGGGTTCTTGTGGCTGCTGCCGTCGCCGCTGCCGCGGTTCCGCATGCCCGATCATGCCCCGGCGAGCGCGGCCGAGGGGGCAGCGACTGACTG
>Ga0208220_1000430_pt1 | contig 17682 bp, 10 predicted proteins | sample NGESurdeep092012_9_FD_184484 | JGI IMG/M metagenome (GOLD analysis project Ga0208220, IMG submission 184484) | Arctic peat soil microbial communities from Barrow, Alaska - NGEE Surface sample F53-1 deep-092012 (SPAdes) | ecosystem: Environmental > Terrestrial > Soil > Wetlands > Peat ...
ACGTGACACACGACCGGGGCGCCGGCCAACCGGGCACCCAGGATCCAGCCCGGGATCGTCACGGTGTTCACGTAGACGACATCGGGCCGGGCAGAGCGCACGACTTGCACGGCGCGCGGCAGGGATCGCGAGCCGGTGACAAAGAGGGTGATCAAGCCGCGCGGTGTCCTCAACGACTTGCGCAGTACGAGGGTCTCGACGATCACGACGCCAGCGCCCGCCTGCTGGAGCAGCGGCACCAGCGGGCCGTCGATCGGCAGCGCGACGGTGACGATGCAACCGGCTTCGGTCAACGAGCGCACCGACTCGACCAGCATCCGGTCGGAGCCGTAGAGGTCGGGCGAGGGATGCGCCAGGAGCACGCGCGCCGGACCTGGTGAGCGTGCCCGGCGACGCCGGAGCATGATCATGAAATCGGCGGAGCCGCAGCTGGCCGTCGTCCAAACGCACTGATCTCGCGGTACCACTTCACCGAGACCGCGATCAGGAAGACGAAGGTGCCAAGGAAGAGCAGCGCGTACAAGGTCATGAACACCTTCGGGAACGCGACGGTCGCGAACACGAGGCACATCAAGCCGTAGTCAGTCGGCAGCACCACCAGTGATCGCCAGAGCGGTGCGTGATGATCGGGCGCGGCCGCGGGCTCCCCAGTGGCGACCTGCGCGCGACGCAACTGGTCGGTGAGGATCGTGCCGAAGAAGAAGACGATCGCGACGATCTCGAACGCGCCCGGCAAGAACAGCGACTCGGGCTTGGCCACGTGGAAGAAGCGGTAGAACGACACCAACACCGCGAGATGCAGCGCCGCGATCTTGCCGCAGTCGACCATGTGGTCGAGCCACTCCCCCGCCACACTGCCGCCGCCGCGCAACCGGGCCAGCTGCCCGTCGGCGGAGTCGAGTGCGTAGCCCAAAACGAGACCGAGCGTGACGCCGGCCGCCATCCAGCCCGACGGCCGCACCAACGCGATAGTCGCGATGGCCGCGTAGCTGAAGAGCGCGCTCACTGCCGTGACTTGGTTTGGCGTCATGCGCAAGACATACGCACCGGCCGCGAGGTAACGGCCGAGCTTGCGGTTGATGAACCGCGAGTAGGCCGGTGCACCCTTCGCTGTTTTCTGGACGCCGGAAGTGCGGATCAGAGCGCCACTTAACGTCTCGGCGGGGGCCGTCGACAACATGATCAGTTCACCGCAACGTTCTTGAACTGGTAGTCCTTCGCGGAGTTCGGCGGGTAGAAGTCGATCGTGACCGTGCCCTGCTGGTCACTCGGCAAGCTCTTCGGGATGCCCTCGACGTAAGTAAAGGTGCTCGCCGAGCCAGAGCCAGTGGGCGCGTCACAGGCATCGGCCGGAGTCGCCGAGCTACCGAACGCGACGTTCAAGGTCGCGTTGCTCAGGTCGATCGGCTGCGAGAACGTCAGCGTGAACTGCACCGCCGGCCCGTAGAAGACGTGGGTTCCGGCGCAGTTCGAGGCGGTCGAGGTCGTCTTGGTCACCGAACTCAGCGACACAGTCAGGCCCGAACCGATCGGCACCGGCGCGCCCTGCGTTGCCGTGGTCGTGGGAGCCACCGTCGGCGCCACGGTCGTCAGCTTCGTCGGGCCAGGCGTAGGAGTGTTCGGAGCGCCGACAGCGGCGATCGTCTTCACGGGAGTCGGCTTGACAGTGGGCTTCGTCGTCGAGCCCGAGCCAGTTGAGGCGGTCGCGGTCGGGGTCGCTGCAGCGGCCGACACGATCGCGCTGACGGCAGTCGGATCGGCGGACGTCGAAGCGGCCGCGGCTGGCGACGACAGAGGTGCACTCGGCAACGCGCTCGACGCGGCTGCGGCAGCCGGGCCGGACGACGCGGCGCTCTTGTTATGTGACGAGCTGGAGCATCCAGAAAGAGCGAGTGCGGCGACGACCGTCACACCCATCAACCCAGTCAGACGCGTACGGACAGTCATGGTTTTCCCCCTGCAGGCATGCGCCAACAATAGACGACGCCATCGGCCGTGGGGTCGCGTTCGCAGAACTTCGGCAGGTTCCACCCGATCTGTCTACTGCCTCGGTCGCGAGGTCAATTTTGTTAAGCCATTTGGACAGCTTCTCGTTAGGCCATTCGGCCAACGAATCTGTGAGCAAGCTGAGACTTGGACCCTAAACGGGTGATGTTGCTTGCTGGCTCGCGAATACGCCTGCGAACGCTTCAACACTCACCTAACGTTTGGACTGTTCACGACGACGGTGGGTCGTCGATGTTGGGGGGAAATACTTCAATGCAGGTCTCGTCGCGCACTGGACGTCGCTCAATTTCTGCGGCTCTCACACTCGTGTTGGTCGGATCGTGGCTCGCTATTGCGAACTCACACTCTGCGCGTGCTGACACCGCGCCGCCCGACCCAACCACGCCCGTCACCGTGTCGGCAGACTCGCTGCCTACGACGCAGATCGACGGCGTCGTGTGGTCGCAGGCCATCGTCGGCAACACCGTCTACGCCGGCGGTAGCTTTGCGAACGCCCGACCCGCAGGTTCGGCCGCTGGCACCAACCTCACGCCGCGCGCGAACATGCTCTCTTACGACATCACCACGGGCGCGCTGAACACCACGTTCGCGCCGAACCCGAACGCTCAGGTCGAAGCGGTCACGGCATCGCCCGACGGCAGCCGGGTCTACATCGGCGGCGATTTCACCACCTCGAGCGGCGTGAACCGCTACCGCATCGCCGCGTACAACGCGACCACCGGCGCACTGATCACCACGTTCGCGCCCGTGCTGAACGGTGGTGTGCGCGCAATCGTCGCGACCAACACCACCGTTTACGTCGGCGGCGCGTTCACCACAGCCAACGGCAACACGCGTTCTAAGCTCGCTGCGTTCAGCGCGACCGATGGCTCATTGCTCAGCTGGGCGCCGTCCGCCAATGACGGTGTGCAGGCGATGGTGATGGCCCCCGACCAGTCGAAGATCATCGTCGGCGGAGCGTTCACCCAAATCAGCGGCGCCGCCGAATACGGCATGGCTGCGATCGACCCGATCACCGGCGCCACCCTGCCGTGGGCGGCCGACGCGACAGTCAAGGACGCCGGCGCAAACGCAGCGATCGACACCCTCTCGACTGACGGCACCAACATCTACGGCGGCGGCTTCGTCTTCGGGTCGGGCGGCAACCTGGAGGGCGTCTTTGCAGCCGACCCGTCGACCGGCGCCATCAAGTGGATCGAGGACTGCCACGGCGACACGTACTCCACGTACTCCGACGGCAACGCCATGTACGAAGTCGGCCACCAGCACTACTGCGACGACGTGCCGAACGGCTTCTCCCAGAACAACCCGTGGGTTTTGCACCGGTCGCAGGCGTTCTCGACGGCCGTCGCTGGCACGCTCTTGCACAACACCCAAAGTGCGTACGCTGACTTCGGCGGCACTCCTGCGCCCGAGCAACTCGACTGGTACCCGACGCTGACGCTCGGCACGTACACGGGCCAGAAGCAGGCCGCGTGGAACGTCACCGGTAACGGTCAGTACGTCGTCGAGGGTGGCGAGTTCCCAACGGTGAACGGCGTCGGCCAGCAGGGCCTGGCGCGGTTCGCCGTTCGTGCGATCGCCCCGAACAAGATGGGTCCGATGGTCACCGGCAGCAGCTTCGTCCCGACGATCACCTCCATCACCTCAGGTACGGCACGTGTAGCGTTCCAGGCAAACTGGGACCAGGACAACACCGCGCTGACGTACAAGGTCGTGCGTGACAGCAACACCGCGCACCCGGTCTTCACCACCACGGTGAACTCGACGTTCTTCAACCGGCCGATGCTTGGTTTCACTGACACCGGCCTCGTGAACGGGCAGTCGTACAAGTACCGGCTGTATGTCACTGACCCGCTCGGCAACCAGGTCGCCGGCGACACGGTGCTCTTCACTCCGACGGCCAACACAGTGAGCCCTTACGCGCAAGCCGTCATCAACGACGCGCCCAACACGTACTGGCGCTTGGGTGAGGCCTCAGGCACCCAAGCCTACGACTGGGCCGGCTTCTCAGACGGCACCGTCGGCGCAGGCATCACCCGTGGCACGCCTGGTGCAATCAACGGCGACGCCAACACCGCCAGCACATTCAACGGCACCTCGACGGCGATCGTCACGCACCCGCTCAGCCAGGTTGCGCCGACCTCGTTCTCCGTCGAAGGTTGGTTCCAGACGACCAGTGCGGGCGGCCGGATCGTCGGCTTCGGTGACACTGCGTCTGCCACCAGTGGCGACGCCGATCGCACGGTTTACATCGACAAGAACGGCCGCGTCGCGTTCGGTGTGATCTCGGGGACGACGGTCACCGGCGCCAAGAGCACCATCACCAGCAGCGCCGCCTTCAACGACGGCCAGTGGCACTACTTCGTCGCCAGCCTCGGCAGCGGTGGCATGTCGCTCTCCATCGACTCGAAGCAGGTCGCGCAAAACGCGTCGGTGACTAGCGCCGTTGCTTATCAAGGTTGGTGGCGGCTCGGCGGTGACACGCTGAACGGCTTCTCGAACCGGCCGTCAAACACGAACTTCAACGGCTCGCTCGACGATGTCGCGTTCTACTCGACACCGCTGACCACCGCGCAGATCGCAAACCACTACAACGCAAGTGGTCGGACGGCGGCTGGCTCGCGCCCGACCGACACTTACGGTGCGGCCATCTACGACTCATCGCCGAACCTGTACTGGCGCCTCGACGAGTCGTCGGGCACAGTCGCACACGACGTCACGCCGAACGGCAACAACGGCAACTACTCCGGCGGCGTCACGTTCGGCACCGCAGGCGCCATCACCGGAACGACGGACACGGCCGTCACGATGAACGGCACCAACGGACTGGTGTCGACTACTTCGGCGGTTCCTGGTCCGACCGTTTACAGCGAGGACTTGTGGTTCAAGACGACCACGACCACCGGTGGCAAGCTCATCGGCTTCGGCAGCTCGGCGACCGGCAACAGTGGTAGCTACGACCGCCAGGTCTACATGCTCAACAACGGTCAGCTGTCGTTCGGCACCTACACCGGTGTCACCAACGTCATCACCAGCTCGACCAGCTACAACGACGGCAAGTGGCACCAGATGGTGGCGACTCAGGCCAGCGACGGCATGAAGCTGTACGTCGACGGCGCGCTCGTTGCGAGTGGCGCGGTCACCGGCTCGCAGGCCTACAACGGGTTCTGGCGGGTCGGCGGCGACAACCTTGCCTCATGGCCGGGCCAGCCGACGAGCAACTACTTCGCCGGCTCCATCGATGAGGCAGCCGTCTACACCAGCGAGGTGTCGGCCGCGCAAGTCGCCGACCAGTTCGCCAAGGGCAACGGTGCAGCGAATGTTGCGCCCACGGCGTCGTTCACGTCATCGGCGAACAACCTGATCGCCAGCTTCGATGCCACGGGCTCCAAGGACATCGACGGCACCATTGCGTCGTACGCGTGGACCTTCGGTGACGGCACCACGGGCACCGGCGTCAAGCCGACCCACACCTACGCAACTGGTGGCACCTACAACGTGACGTTGACTGTCACCGACAACTCGGGTGCGACCGGTACCGTCACGAACCCGATCACGGTCTCCGCGGCGAACATCCTGCCGACGGCATCGTTCACGGCGACGTCGAGCAACTTCACCGCAACCTTCAACGCGAGTGGATCGAAGGACACCGACGGCACCATCGTGTCGTACGCGTGGAACTTCGGTGACAACGCCACGGGTACCGGCGTCAACCCGAGCCACACGTACGCGGCCGGCAACACCTACCTCGTCACGTTGACGGTGACCGACGACAAGGGCGGCACCGGCACGATGCAGCAAAGCGTCACCGTCTCCAACGCGCCGCCGACTGCAGCATTCACATCGGCTGCGGCGGGCCTGACTGCAAGCTTCAACGGTGGAGGCTCCGTCGACAGCGACGGTTCTATCTCGTCGTACGCATGGACGTTCGGTGACGGATCGACTGGCACCGGCGCGACGCCGAACCACACCTACGCAACGGGCGCTACTTACAACGTCACCTTGACTGTCACCGACAACCAGGGCGCGACCGGTACGGTCACGAAGCCCGTCACCGTCTCGCAGGGTGCGGTCACACCGTTCGCCACCGACTCGTTCGCTCGCACGGTGACGGGCGGTTGGGGCAACGCTGACACTGGCGGCGCATACACGGTCACCGGCGGAGCCACCAACTTCTCCGTCGGGGGCGGCACCGGCGTCATCAAGCTGGCGACGGCGGGTAGCGGCCCGACCGCAGCGCTCGCAGGCGTGTCGTCAACCGACACCGAAGTTCGCGTCGGGGTTGCGCTGAACGAGGCGCAGACCGGCGGCGGCACCTACGTCTCCGTGGTCGGCCGGCGCATCAGCGCAACGACCGACTACCGGGTCAAGCTGAAGTACGCCTCGACCGGTGTCGTCACCGAGGTTCTCGAGCAAGTGACGAACAACGTCGAAACCGCGCTGAAGTCGGTTGTCGTGCCGGGTGTTACTTACACGCCAGGCATGCTGCTCGACGTGCGACTGCAGGTGACGGGCACGTCACCCACGACCCTCAACTCGATGGTCTGGGCGAACGGCACGACGCAGCCAGCAGCATGGCAGGCAACCGCCACCGACAGCACGGCCGGCCTGCAAGTCGGCGGCGCTGTCTCGCTCATCACCTACCTGTCGGGTAGCGCAACCAACGCTCCCGAGAACGCATCGTTCAGCTCCTACTGGGCTGGTCCGACCCACGTCAGCGGCACCAACACTCCGCCGACCGCGGCGTTCAGCTCATCCTCGTCCAACTTGATTGCAAGCTTCAACGCAGGAGCCTCCAGCGACAGCGACGGCACCATCGCGTCGTACGCATGGAACTTCGGCGATGGCTCGACGGGCACGGGCATTGCACCGACCCACACGTACGCAACCGGCAACACGTACAGCGTCACCCTGACCGTCACTGACAACCAGGGGGCGACTGGCACGGTCACGAACCCGATCACGGTCACCGCGGCAGGCGGAATCACGCCCTTCGCGACCGACTCGTTCGGCCGCACGGTGGCCAGCGGTTGGGGCACGGCTGACAGCGGCGGCGCGTGGACGATCTCGGGTGGAGCTGCCAACTTCTCCGTCGGCGGCGGCACCGGAAACATCAACCTGGCAACGGCAGGCATGAGTGCGTCGTCTGCGCTGACCTCAGTGACGTCGACCGACACAGAAGTGCGGGCCGGGGTTGCGCTGAACGAGGCACAGACCGGCGGCGGCACCTACGTCTCCGTGATCGGCCGGCGCATCAGCTCGACCAGCGACTACCGGGTCAAGCTGAAGTTCGCGTCGACCGGCGTGGTGACTGAAGTGCTTGAGTCGGTCGTCGGAGGCACCGAAACGGGGCTGAAGACGGTCGTCGTTCCCGGCGTCACTTACGCGCCGGGCATGGTGCTCAACGTTCGACTGCAAGTCACCGGCACGTCGCCGACGACCCTGAGCTCGATGGTCTGGGCTGCCGGTACGACGCAGCCGACCACCTGGCAGGCGACCACGACCGACAGCACCTCGATCCTGCAGGTCGCCGGCGCGGTTGGGGTGCTGGCCTACTTGTCCGGCAGCGCGACCAACGCACCTGAGACGGCATCGTTCAGCACCTTCTGGGCCGGTCCGACCCACTAGTTCTGATCCAGCCGAATGTCATCGCGTGATTGGATATTCCTTGTGACGTCACCGAGCCACGCCGCACCAGCCGGTCCAACCACCGACAGCCTGACCCACCGTCAGGCTGCCGGTGGTGCACCACCCCTTAGCCCAGCAGCGGTGAGCCCAGCAGCGGCTGTCGTCGTCGCAGTACTGACCTACCGAAGGCCCGCCGAGCTCGCCGTCCTGCTGCCTGAGCTTTCCCGCCAGGCGAGCGGTCGGCCGGCGATCCGGGTGCTGGTCATCGACAACGATCCGGCCGCGAGCGGCGAAGCAGTCGTGGCCGCCGCGAACGATCCGGCGGTGCGCTACGTGCACGAGCCGCGGCCAGGTATCGCGGCCGCCCGCAACCGGGCGCTCGACGAAGCCGCCAGCTACGACTTACTGATCTTCATCGATGACGACGAGTGGCCGAATCCGACGTGGCTTCAGTCGCTGCTCGAAGTCCATGACCGGACGTCGAGCGCGGCCGTCGTTGGTCCGGTGATTTCGGAGTATGCGGCCGAGCCCGATCCGTGGATCAAGGCCGGACGGTTCTTCGACCGGCGGCGGCTGCCGTCTGGAACGCAAATCGAGGTGGCCGCCACCAACAACTTGCTGCTCGACCTTCGTCAGGTGCGGGCGTTCGGGCTGCGCTTCGACGAGGCGCTTGGTCTGAGCGGTGGCTCCGACACCTTGTTCACCCGCGAACTGCACCACCGCGGCGGCATGCTCGTGTGGTGTGACGAAGCGATCGTCGTCGACAAGGTGCCCATCGAACGCCTGACCCGCCGATGGGTACTGCTGCGTGCGTTGCGAAGTGGCAACTCATGGAGCCGGACGTCGATCAAGCTCTCTCCTTCGGTTGTCGACCGGTCTTTGGTGCGAATCCGGCTGACTGGCCGTGGTCTGTTGCGCACGGTGTCAGGTACTTCGCAATACTGCGTCGGGTTCGTGGCCCGCAACACGGCCAGCCGCGCACGAGGCTTGCGTACCGCCGCGCGTGGCATCGGCATGGTGAGCGGTGCGTACGGGTACGCCTACAGCGAGTACCGCCGGCGTCCATCATGAGTTCGGGCCTGTTCACGATCGTGGTGCCTGCCCACAACGAGGAAGCAGTCATCGAACGCTCCCTGCGCACCCTTTGCAACCAGGTCACCACGTGTGTGCTCGACATCATGGTGGTGTGCAATGGTTGCAGTGACCGCACCGCCGACATCGTGCGCGCGCACGCGGCCGCCGACCCGCGGATTCGGCTCGTCGAGATAGCACAAGGATCGAAGCCCGCGGCGATCCGGGCAGGATTCGCGGCCGTCTCCGCCAGCGCCGCGTTCGTCGCCGTGGTCGATGCTGATGTCGTTCTCAGCACCGATGCGATCGAGGGCTTGGCCACGGCGCTCGAGGGCCCGCTGCCGCTCATTGGGGCACCCCAGATCGACGTCGACCTCACCGGCTGCAGTCGTGCCGTGCGTCGCTACTACGCGGTGTGGTTGTCGCAGCCGTACATCACCGCTGGAGTGATCGGTGCCGGCGTGTTCGTGGTCAACTCCGCAGGGCTGGAGCGCATCACCGCGCTGCCCGACACGATGGCCGACGACACATGGGCGCGCGCACAATTCGCTCGCGCCGAGCGGGTGACGAGTGCAGGAACGTTCACCGTCTTTCCGCCCCGCACGCTACGACCCCACTTACGGCGGCGCGCTCGCATCGTTATCGGCACGCGACAGGTCGCGGCGATGCGCAAAGCAGCCTCGGGGCGCTGGCCCGACGCGCACATCACGCCTACGACCACCGGCGCGATCCCGAAGTCGCGGCTCGCTCGGGCCACCAGCGCCGACCAGCTCACCTACTGGGCCATCCAAAAGTCCGCCGATCTGCTCGCCACGTGGCGAATCATGCGTGGGCGAACCGGATGGGTCACCGACGTCACGTCACGCGTCAGCGAGCCAACGTCGTAAGTCGTGCTACGGCTGCCTGGTGAACAGCAGCTGGACCTGCGGCGCGCGGTGCCGCGGCTTCGGCTTCGGCTTCGGCTTCGCCCGACCGATCGAGCGCCGCACGAAGAACTGGATCATCTGGGCGTCGTCACGCACGGCCGGCACCGCGACGATCAGCACGGCAACGTAGGCGATCGCGAGGCCGCCGGCGACCGCGAGCTGCGCGATCGGTTGGCTGACTAGCAGCGTGCCAAGGAACGCCACAACTCCACACGGCGCGCTGACGAGGAACAGCGACCGGAAGGCGTTGCGGAAGAGCATCCGACTGTCGACGTGAGCGGCACGGCCGACCCACCACAGCGAGATCGCCCAGTCCAAGAAGTACGCGATCGAGGCGCCGATGGCGACACCCTTCGGTCCCCATGGCAAGCCGGCCAGGATGATGCCGATCATGAACGGCCGCGTCACGAGGTACTGCTTGAACTGCTGACCGGTCTTGCCGCGCGACAGGAAGATCCAGTAGGAGATCTGCGAGATCGACCGGAAGACGCCACCGATCGACAGCAGCGCGAAGATCGGCGCGACGCCGCTCCACTTGGGTCCGAAGAGCACCGCGACCAGCGGGTGAGCCAGCGCTGCACACATCGCGAACACCGTGGCCGTCAGGTAGCACCCGACCAGCTGCGCCTTCTTCAAGTAGCGCGCGTAGACCACGTCGTCTTCTTGCACCCGCGACAGGACCGGCAATGCGACGCGCGTGAGTGGGGCGTTGATCTGCGCGAGCGGGGTCATCAGCAACTGGTACGCCCGGCTGTACAGACCCAACGGCCCGGCGCCCCAGTAGGCACCGATCGCGACGTTGTCGATGTTCTTGGTCGCGTAGTTGATCATCTGCGTACCGAGCACCCCGCCACCGAAGCGGAAGAAGCGGGTGATCGACACTGATCGCCGAGGGAGCCCGGGACGCCAGCGGCAGACGGCCATGTTGAAGGTCAGCGTCATGACGGCGACGACGATCTGCTGCACGACAATCGCCCAGTAGCCACCGCCGAGGGCAGCAACCGTGATCGCCGCCGCAATGCCGAGAGCCTGCGCGCCGATGTCGGCGAACGCGAGCGCCTTGAAACGCAGGCTGCGACTGAGTTCGGCGTTGAACTGCGTGTTGACGCCACTGATGATCAGCACCCACGCGAGCGAAAAGATGATCGGCGCCAGCTTGTGCTCGCCGTACAGACGCGAAATCAGTGGCGTGCACAGCAAGATGACGAGCGCGCCCGCACATCCGATGCCGACGTTCACCCAGAAGAGATTCGACCGTTCGGCGTTGTTCAGCGTCTTCGCCTGAATCGCTGCCGACGACAAACCAAAGTCACGTAGGATGTCGGCAATGCCGACGATCGCTGTCACCATCGCGACAATGCCGAAGTCGGACGGCGTGAGCAGCCGCGCCAGCACGACGAGAGAGCAGAACTGCAACACGAACCGCACGCCCTGCATCGCCAAGGTGATGCTGGTGCCCCGGGCGGCCGCGTTGCCGAGGCCACCGGCCGGCTTCTCCATCGGCTCGTCGACGAGGTCGCTGGCCGGCTCGTCGATCGAGTCGACGTCTTCGGGCACTTCGACCGGGTCGTGGCGCGAGGGGTCGAGCGGATCGGGAAGATCAAGGAAATCGGTCATCGGCGGAATCGATTGGGTGTCGCCGTAGTCGAGGAGCATCTCGGTGAAGACCTCGGTGAGCACCGCGACATCACCGGACGACGACTCGCTGCCATGGGCGTTGCTGCCGGACCCGTTGCTGCCGGACCCGTTGCTGGAGCCGTTGCTGCCGGACCCGTTGCTGGAGCCGTCGCTGCCCGACAGGGCCTGGCCCTCATGGGTCAGGTCGTTGGCGTAATACGCCGTGAACGGGAGGCGGAAATCGGGCAGCGGGAGGTACCAATCGGGGTGCACGCCAAACGGGGCTTCGTCCAACACCTAGCCCCCCTCGCCACCGCAACCGCGCACTCGCCACGCTCGACCGAACCTAGCCAAGCGTACCGGAGCACGCGTGGCGCAAAGGCAGCTTCGACCGGATTGGCCACCCGCCGATAGGCGCAAACTTAAGGCCCATTCAGCTCTGGCTTAAGGCCGACTTGGGCGCTGAGTTCACCCGTCCGAACGAGCCATTCTGGCCTGGTACTCAGGCGATTTGCCCTACCATGATCACTGTGAGTATCGACAGCTACCTGTCCATCCTTCGCGCACGGTGGCTCACCATCCTCGCCGTCATCGCCGTCTCGGTGATCGGCACGGCCGTCTACTCCTACAACGCCACGCCCCGATACGTTGCGCATGCCGGCGTGTTCTTCTCAGTCAGCGTCAGTGACAACGCTGGCACCCGCAACAGGGGGTTCGTCTACCAGCAGACCCAAGTGCGAATCTACGCACAACTCGCGACACTGCCGATCGTGTTGAACCCGGTCATCCAGCAGCTGAACCTCACGACCACGCCCGACAAACTAGCTGACGACATCACCGCGCGAGCGCCGCTGAACACTCCGATCGTCGACATCACCGTGGCTTCGTCGTCGCGCGACCGCGCCATTGCGATTGCAGCCGCGATCGCCGCCCAGCTGTCCAAAACCGTCGTCAACTTGGCCCCGAAGGTCAACAACGGCACCGCCACCGTTGTGGCGACTACGGTCGATCCGGCTACGGCGGGTAACTCACCCGCCGTCCCGCGTACAAAGCTGAACCTCGTCGTGGCGCTGATCTTCGGCACGATGGTCGGTGCGTTGTCCGCGATAGCGCTCGACGCTCGCGCAGCTCGAGCGTTGCGGCGGCGGCAACTTGACGCGCTCGGCGGAGTCGCCGTTCTCGGCACCGTCACGATGCCGAGCGACAACGCTCGACAAGGCGGTGCAGCGACGCGATGGGACGCCAACTTGCGGGAGCTGCAACTGCGGCTCTTCCCGCCGTTGCAGACCCGAACGTTCAGCTCGGTCACCATCACCTCGGGCGCCGACCCCGCACTCTCGGCACGGTTGGCGGCTGGCCTCGCGGTTGCGGAGACCAAGGGGCCGCAGCGGGTGTTGCTCATCGACGCCAACCTGCACCAGCCATCGGTCGGCAGTTCCCTTGGCCTGCCCGCATCAGCCGGACTCGTCGGGGTGCTACGGGCAGAGGTGAGTCTTGACGCGGCGACCCAACGTGTTGGCACCCACGGGCTCGACGTGCTGGCCGCCGGACCCGCACCACTTAACCCCACGGGGATGGTCGACTCGGACGAGATGCGGGCGCTACTCCATCGGGCCGCACAGCGCTACGACCTCGTCATTGTGAATGCCCCGCCGTTTGTCACGGCCGACGGATTGGCCTTGGCGAGCTTCGCTGACCGCGCAGTTGCCGTGCTCGCGCGTGACGAGACCCGCGGCGGGTTCGGAGACTCGCTCGCTTCGCTACGAGTGGCTCGCGTTCAGCTGCTGGGTCTGGTCGTGAGCACCTAACACGCCCACGCGATGTTGCGAGCCGTCCTCCTGCCCGTCGTCGCGCGGCCGCGGCGCGAAAAGCACCATCGCCAGCGGCAGCACGGTGACGGCCAGCAGGAAGTCGCGGTCGTAGAACCCGAATGACCACTCGAGCGTCGCCGACACAAAGAACGTGCCGAGCAGTACCGCAGGCACGTTCACGCCGCGACCGACCCAGCGGACCGCAGACCCGAGCGAGACGATGGCGATCGCGGCAACAAGAACGAGGCCGACCGCGCCGCCCACCACGACCATCTGCACGAAGGTGTTGTGCCCGTGGAACGCCTGGCCGCCCAACCCTTCTTCGTACTTCGCCAGCGACGAGTAGTACTGGCTACCGAGACCGAAAACACGGTGCTGCGACCACGCGCGCAGACTGGTGATCCAGATGTAGCCGCGATTGGTGAAGTCAGTGCCAACGGACGTCGACACCGGGATCGCGATCATGACGAGACCCGCGGCCAGCAGCGCCACGACCGCAACGACCTGCCGCAGCTTCCGCCCGGGTACTTGAAGCGCGAGTGCAATCAGACCGCCGACCGCCATCGCCGCAATCGAGGAGCGGGACGCCGTCCAGACGATGGCGTACGCCGTCAGGAGAATGACGACGAGCCGAACGATGCGATTTCGCGCGAGGCCGATCAGCGGCAGGCCGAGCACGAGCGCTTGGCCGAGGTTGTTTTCCGAGGTCAATGGACCGACCAGGATTCCCCACGGCAGGATTTTCTTGTCGAGCGGCACGAGGTCGCCGCTGCGCGCGTGGTAAATGCCTTTAGACGTAAGGAAGGTGCCCATCAAGACGCTAATCAGGGCCAACGCCGCGGCGAGATATCCAAGTACGACGAGCTTGCGAAGCGGCGGCCGCAACACCCAGACGGCAATAATGATCGCCGGATACTCAAGATCCTGCAGATGCAGGTGGACGCCGGCGTAGAAGTCGCGCGTGATCAGGTAGATCCAGGGCGCCAGCAAGATGACGAGTATGCGGCGACGATCGGTCGGCAGATTGGCCGACCGCAAGGCGATGACGATGACGCACCAACCGATGACCGCCACTGTCAGCGCGTGGCTCAACAACGCGGTCGTCGGCGAGTACGGGATCGCGTCGTTGATCAGCGCCGCGTGCTTCGGTGAGGTGAGGCTTTGCACGAAACGCGGCAGAACGACCGCAAGCCAGGTCACGACCATCAAGACGACGGCATAGTCGAGATGAGGTGTGCGTGGCGGCCGATCAAGATCGACATGCCACGGCCGCGCGACAGCCTGTTGCGCGCTCACACGCCCGCCAACCGTTTGAGGCCGGCGTCAGGACCAAGGTGCGGAAGCTGCAGTGGCGGCGACGTCCGATTCAGCACGATGCCGACGACCGAACCACCAGCCAGCGTCAATCGGCGAACCGTCGTCATCAGCGTCCGCTGTCGCGTGCGTCGCGCATCGACCACGACGACGATGCCGTCGACATGCGCGGCGAGACTGAGCGAATCGCTCGACGTACTCATCGCCGAAGTGTCGATCACGACGAGGTCGTAGCGCCCTCGCGCAGTGGCCAAGAATCGACTCATCGCGGCGGACGCGAGGAGCGGGTTGCCCGCCCCGCGCGAGCTGCTGACGCCTGCCGTAATGACGTGCAAGCCGTGGTTGCCAACCGACTGCACGACGTCGGCGAAAGTCGACGTCCCTGCCAGAATCCCTTGCAGGCCAGCAGATTCATCGAGTTCGAGGACGCGGTCGACGGTGGGCTCGCGCAGGTCAGTGTGGACCAACAACACATTGCGCGACTGTGCACCGCTCACGGCCATGTTGACCGCGGTGCGAGTACCGCCATCGCCTGCGCGCACCGACGCAACCATCAGGCATCGCACCGACGGCGCTACCGCTGCGAGCGTGGTCAGCACGCTGCGGTCGCGCTCGGACTCCGATCCGCCGTCGGCCCGATAACCCGTGGTGGCCCTGCGACCCGCTGCCGGAAGTGTGCCGAGCACCGGCACGACGGTGACGCGGGCGGCAACCTCGCGCCGGTCGACGACGGGATTGCTCGCGTAAGCGGCAACAACGGCCCAGCACAGAGCGAGCGCCGCGAACAGCCCGATGCCGATACCGCCGCCGACCCGGGGGGCGGTATCGGACGCCGGCGGGTAAGCCGCCTCGATCTTCGTCGCCTTGAACGCCGGAGCAGTTTCAATGGTCGGCGACAGCTTCGGCACGAGCAGTGCGAACTGGTCGGCGACCGCATTCGCGAGCGCCGCGGCACCGGCGCGACCGGTCGACGTCACGCTGATGGTCACGGTGCTGCTGGCCAGCGCCACCGTGACCCGAATGTCAGGGGCGAGCTGATCGGGCGAACTGTTCAGCCCGAGCGTGGTGATGGCGGGAGACAGTACGGCGGGTGAGGTCACGAGTGCCGCGAACGACGGTGCGACGTTCACGGCGAGTTGGCTGCCGGTGCCCAGATCGTCGATCGACCCGATGTGGTCGCCGGAAATGAGCACCGCGGTTGTCGCCCGGTAATGCACCGGCAACTCGAGTGCGACAACTGCCCCGACAACCGGTCCGAGGACCAGGAGAAGTGCAAGAAAGACCCAGCGGTGTGCAACGGCGTGCCAGAACCGGCGTGCGTCCATGAGGGATCCCGCCGTTTCAGTCAGGACCCGGGCCCGCGCCGTGGATCGCCGGGCTGGCCACTGTTGCCCCCAGCCCCACCGGCGCCTGTGCGGGTAGCGACAGGAGTCGACCGGCTGCTCAGTGGCACCTTGGGGTGACCAGGCTGCACTGCCGGAGGTCGAGAGCGGCGCAAGCTGCGCACCGACCGAACCGCAGCACTGAGGTCGGCCTTGTTCAAGACGATGCCGAGCAATGTCGCGCCTGCTCGGTGCAGCGACGCGGTCGCGTCGGCAAGCTGCCGGCGCCTTGTGCTGCGGGTGTCGACCACGATGATCGCGCCGTCGGTGTAGCGCGCGAGCACGGCAGCGTCGGTCGACATCAACACGGCGGCGGCATCGATGACCACGAAGTCGTAGTCGCCGATGACGTTCGCGATGAGTTCGGCCATCTCGGTCGACCCGATGAGCTCACCAGGGTTCGCGGGGGTGCCACCAGCGGGCACGACGTCGACCCCGTAACCAGGCAGAGTCTGGACGGCGCCGGCGAGCGAGCCCCGGTTGGCCAGCACCGCAATAAGGCCAGGGGTTTCGCGCAGGTTGAGGTAGCGCGCAGTAGTGGGGCGGCGCATGTCGGCCTCGATGAGCAGCACCCGAAGGCCGGTCTCCGCGGCGACTAACGCAAGGTTGATTGCCGTCGTGGTAGCGCCGTCGCCCGGAGCAGAACCGGCGACCACCACGGATTTCACGCCGTGCCTGCCGGGCCCGCCGATCGCGAACACGTTCGCGCGCAAGGCGCGGAATGCCTCACCGGAACGCCCCTCGCTGTCACCGAGAAGCAACGGCCGACGCGCTGCGGTAACCCGGCCCACCAAAGGCGCGCCGGTGACCAGCTGCAGTTCTTCCTCGTTGCGCACCCGGGTGTCGAGCAACTCGCGCCCGAGCACCAGGAGCACGCCGATGATCAGGCCGCCGAGCAAGCCTTCGGCGTACTTCGTCTTCTTGCCGGACGCAGCAACCCGTTCGCGCGGCACCGGCGCTTGCGCGACCACCTTGGCGTTGAGTTGTTTCTGGCCGCCCTGGGTGACCGCCGGAGACAGCGTGCTGACCGACTTGGCGAGCTGCGCGGCAACAGCGTTAGCGATCGCTGCGCTTTCTGACGCCGACGTGTCGGTGACGAAGATCTGCAGGATCACGGCGCCGGTCGCGGTCTTCGTCTTAATCATGGCGGCGAGCTGCGAGTCGGTCTTGTGCAGGCCGAGCTGCTGGGCAACCGGGTCAAGCACCTGCGCGGTCGTCGCGAGCGCGCTGAACGACGGCATCAAGTTCTGGGTGTACGTGGCGCCCTGCGAGAGGTCGCTCACCGACGAGGCGCCGGACACCGAGAAGAACAGTGACGTGGTCGCCCGATACTTCGCGGCGTGCGAGGACGTGAGGGCGGCGGTCAAACCGAGGCCGAGCAACCCGACTAGGACGACCACGAACCATCGCCGGTAGAGGGCCGCGAAATAGCGGCTCCGCTCCATGTGTCAACCCTTCTTAGCCGGAGACGTCGAGATACGCACCGGTTTCATTCTCGACCATGCGCCCCCGGACATGAAGGAAGCGTGACACCCGTCGGGTGTAAAAGTTCAGGAAACTTCAGCAAAGAGCATATCGAGCACTTGCCGTAGCTGAGTGCTAGACGTGTGGGCCGTGTAGGGGAAGTACTTGACCTCGACGCCGACCGCCCCGAAGTCACGCTCCAACTTGTCGCCCTTGGGCGTGCCGCGCCAGTCGTCACCCTTGAAGATGATGTCGAAGCCGACCGTTTTCCAGGTCTCGAGCTTCTCCGGAACAACCTCTGCGACGGCTTCGTCGACGTAGCGCAGGCTCCGGACGATCTCAAGACGCTCAGGCAGCGGCACCACCGGTGTGCGGCCCTTCGCGAGCAGTGCCATCTCGTCAGAGACGACGCCCGCGATCAGGTAGTCACACTCGCTACGAGCGTGCTTGAGAATGTTG
>Ga0208220_1000431_pt1 | contig 17667 bp, 10 predicted proteins | sample NGESurdeep092012_9_FD_184484 | JGI IMG/M metagenome (GOLD analysis project Ga0208220, IMG submission 184484) | Arctic peat soil microbial communities from Barrow, Alaska - NGEE Surface sample F53-1 deep-092012 (SPAdes) | ecosystem: Environmental > Terrestrial > Soil > Wetlands > Peat ...
GCGCGGCCGGAGCCGCGCGCCACCGTGCGTACCGTCTGCGTCACGAACCGATCGTAAGGCCTGCGATTGCGGCGTAACATCGGCCGTAAGCGGGAGACGCGAGTTCATCCGTCCGGCGGACGCGCGTTCGAGGTCGGGGAACCGACCCTGGCCCCATGGACGCAACCATGATCACGTGCGCCGCCAGGCCGGCCACCGCCCCTGCGGCGGTCGGCAACGCGGTTAAGAGCAGGGCCGTCTGGCTGGTGGCCGCCGCCGCCTTCGGCATCGAGATGGCGGTCAGCGGACGGTACGGGTACTTCCGCGACGAGCTGTACTTCCTCGCCGCAGGCCAGCACCTCGCGTGGGGGTACGTGGACCAGCCCGCGCTGACACCGCTGCTGGCCCGGGTCGACGCGCTGCTGACCGGCAACACGCTGGTCGGCCTGCGCGCGCTGCCCGCGCTCGGGCTGGCGGCGCTGGTGCTGCTGACGGCGGCGATGGCGCGGGCGCTCGGGGCCGGGCGCGGCGGCCAGCTGCTGGCCGCGCTGGCGACCGCGTGCTGCGCGGAGTACCTGGGCGCGATGCACGAGCTCACCACCACCCCGGTCGACTTCGTCGGCTGGGCGGCCACCCTGCTGGCGGTCACCAAGCTGCTCCGCCGCTCCGATCCCCGCTGGTGGCTGGCGGTGGGCGGGCTGGCCGGCCTCGGCATGGACGCCAAGTGGAATATCGGGTTCCTGGTGGCGGCGCTCGGCCTCGGCTTCGCGGTCACGCCGTCCGCCCGGCCGCTGCTGCGCAGCCGGTACCTGGTCGGCGCGGCGGTCTTGTTCGCGGTGCTGGCGGCGCCCGATCTGGTCTGGCAGGCGCTGCACGGCTGGCCCAACTTCGCCGTCTTCGGCCACCTGGACCAGCAGGCGTGGGCCAACCGGGCGCTCTACTGGCCGATCCAGGTGCTCTACACATCCGTCGTGCCGGTCCCGCTCTGGGTCGCGGGCATCGCCTGGGCGCTGCGGGACGCGCGGTTGCGGGTGGTCGGGGTGGCGGCGGTGGCGGTGATCGTCGCCCAGTTCGTCCTCGGCGGCAAGGGGTACTACCCGGGCGGCGTCTACACGTTCTGCTTCGCCGCGGGCGCGACGGCGCTGTCCGGCCGGGCGCTGCGGGGGCGGGCCGGGCTCTACTGCGCCGCCGCGGCCGTGAGCGCGGTGATCGCGCTGCCGCTGCTGCCCGCGGCCGCGCTCGCCCGGTTCCCGGTGCAGAAGGTCAACTACGACCTGGGCGAGGAGATCGGCTGGCCGTCGCAGGTGGCGCTGGCCGCCCGCGCCTATGACTCGCTGCCCGCCTCGCAGCGGACGGTGGCCGCCGTGGTGGCCGGCAACTACGGCGAGGCGGGCGCGGTCGACCGGTACGGGGCGGCGCTCGGGCTGCCGCCGGTCTACAGCGGCGCCAACAACTACTGGCTGTGGGGGCCGCCGCCGGCCCGCGATACCGTCGCCGTCGCCATCAACGTGGACCCGGCCCTGCTGCGCCGCTGGTTCAGCTCGGTCCGGGTGGCGGCGGTCTACCGCAACGGGCTCGGGGTGTCCGACGACGAGGAGGGCGCGGTGATCTACATCGCTTCCGGCCTGCGGGCGCCGTGGACGGCCGCCTGGCCCTCGTTCCGCGACTACTCCTAGGCCGGCCCGCTCGACTGGCTGGCCGGGCGCTAGCTGAAGCGCTCGCCGCAGGTGGATAGGTCGTAGCCGGGGATGCTCGCGAGCTGGGCGAGCAGCCAGGGCGAGGTGAGCACCTTGAGCAGCGCCTGCGCCTCCCTGGAGGCGGTGTGCTCGGCCGGGATGACCAGGTTGAAGCGCTCGCGGGCGAGCGGAACGAACGCCAGGCCGTACGCGCGGGCGGCCGGCTCGCTGGCCACGCCCGCGTCGGCCAGGCCGGCCACGACGGCCGACGCGACCTGCAGATGGCCCGCCGCCTCGGTGTCGTACCCGATCAGGTCGGCCGGATCGAGGTGGAGGCGGGCCCGCTCGCGGTCGAGCAGGCGGCGGGCCTCCGCGCCCGGCTCGCGGTTGACGATCCGGAGCCCGCGCCGCGCGATCGCGTCGAGGCCGGTGACGACGGCCCGCAACTCCGGCCTGACCGCGAGCCCCTCGCGCCAGGCGGTGAACCCCACGACCTCGGCCCCGTCGGGGAGGCCGGCCCCGTCGCCGCCGTCGCCGGTCTGGGTGTGCACGCCGGCCGCGTGCACCAGGCCGGCCCGGGCCAGCCTGAGCGCCTCGCCCGAGCCGCACGGCCACCAGGCGAAGGCGACCGGCGGGTCGAGCAGCTGGAGCGGCGCCGCGAGCAGCGGGAGGGCCGGGTCGCAGCCCGCCACCACGACCGTCGGGCGGGGCGGCCCGATCGGGCGGACGGCGATCTCCTCGAACGCCGCCGACGCGTTGGCGGCGGGCTCTGGGCGGCCGTCGGCGCCGCGCGGCATCTCGGTCGCCTCCGTCGGCCCGGCCGGGGCGGGGCGGGAGCGCCGGACCGCGAGGCCGCCGGCCGGCAGGAATCCCAGGCCGGCGCCGGCGTCGCCGCGCAGCGGAAGGGCGACGAAGCGGTCGCCGACCGGGACCAGCATCACCCGCTCGGCGACCGGGCGCTCCGCGCCGGGCCCCGCCCCGCTCCCCCGGCCCGCCAGCGGGGCCACGCTCACCGCGGTCACCGGCGCGGTCGGCTCCCCCGGCCCGAATAGCTGCTCCACGGACGTGCCGAGCGCCTGGGCGAGGGCGAGCGCCACCCGCAGTGACGGGTCGGAATGGCCCGATTCCACGGCCGAGACCGCCTGCCTGCTGACGCCGGCCATGCCCGCGAGCTGCTGCTGCGAGAACCCGCGGGCCTGCCGGGCCATCCGCAATCCCGTTCCCGCCGTGCCCGGTCCGTCCACCATGCCTACGCATCGTAGGCGAAATCGTCGCGCAGGCTGGGACCCCGGGCCGGCCGAGGCTGCCCGATGGAAAGCGAACCTGGTTACCATGCGATAACTACCGCCTGGGGCAGTGGCCAGCATCGGGCCGGGGAAGATACCGTAGGGAGTCCCCTGATCAGGTTCAGGCCGCCGACTACCTGCAATGACGCACTGGCGACTGAGTTCCGGGCCCTGCCCTCCTGATAGCCGCTTGATGATGAGGTGATGACGACATGGCCCGCATCGTTGTCATTGGCGACTTGATGACCGATACCGTCGCGCACGCGACGCTGCCGCTCGCTCGCGGCAGCGACACCCCCGCCAAGGTGACCACGCACGGCGGCGGCTCCGGCGCCAACGTGGCCGCGTGGGCAGCCGCCGACGGCGCCGACGTCGCGTTCATCGGCCGTCGCGGCGCCGATATCGCCGGCCGGAACCGTGACATGGAGCTGATGGGCTACGGCGTCGACGCGCGCCTGGTGATGGACCCCGAGCGGCCGACCGGGACCTGCGTGGTCATGGTCACGCACAAGGGCGAGCGGACGATGCTGTCCGACCCGGGCGCCAACGCCGCGCTGGCCCCCGAGGACCTGCCCCACGACCTGTTCGTCCAGGGCGCGCACTTGCACGTCTCCGGGTACACGCTGCTGTCGGAGGGATCGCGGGCGTCGGCCCTGTCCGCGCTCGACTTCGCCCGCCGCGTCGGCATGTCGACCTCGGTCGACGGCGCGTCGGCGGCGCCGCTCGAGCGGGTCGGAGCCGAGCCCTTCTTCGAGCTGACCGGCAACGCGGTGCTGCTGTTCGTGAACATCGCCCAGGCCAAGGTGCTGACCGGCCGGGAGGAGCCCGAGGCGGCCGCCCGGGTCCTCACCGCCTGGTACCCGCAGGTCGTCATCAAGCTCGGGGCCGAGGGGGCGCTGTTCTTCGCCAACGGCCGTCCCCCGGTGCGGGTGCCTGCCCCGCCGGTGGAGCGGGTCATCGACGGGACCGGCGCGGGCGATGCCTTCGTGGCCGGGTTCCTGCCCCCCTGGCTGGACAAGAAGCCCCCGGTGGAGGCGCTGGGGAGCGGCTGCCGCCTGGCCGCCCACGCGCTGAACCTGATCGGCGCCCGCCCGATGCTGTAGGCGCTGTTCTGGTTCGGCGCGCTCTGCGCGGAGCGGGGACGTCGGGGTTCCGGTGCATCGGCTGCGACCGTGTGCCCTTTGGGTCGTACTCGGACCCGCATCAACGTCAGCGGCAGGAAAAACGCACATCGAATCCTTTAGATACGGTTTCGGCACATTTGGGTGACTGCCAGCCTGACGGTTGGCGACCGTGTGATAAGCAATGCGCCATGACCGGGTTCCTGAAAGAGCTTTTCTCGCTTGAGGGCCGAGTGGCGGTAGTCACTGGCGGGAGTTCCGGGATCGGGGAGGCGATGGCCTCGGCGCTGGCGTTCGCCGGCGCCCGGGTCGTGATCGTGGCGCGGGACCCCACCCGGCTCTCGGCCACCTGCAAGTCGATGCGCGACTCGGGCTGCGAGGTGGCGTGGGTGAGCGCGGACCTGGCCGACCGGGCCGAGGTGCGCCGGGGCGCCTCCGCCGCGGCGGCGGCCTTCGGCGAGCCGGACATCCTCGTCAACTGCGCCGGCGTCAACCTCAGGCCGCCGCTCGGGTCGCTGTCGGAGGAGCACTGGGACCTGATGCTGGCGGTCAACGTGACCGCTCCGTTCGTGCTCGGCCAGCGGTTCGGCCCGGAGATGGCCGCCCGGGGCTGGGGGCGGATCATCAACGTGACGTCGCAGCAGGCCGAGCGGGCGTTCGGCAACAGCGGCGGGTACGGCGCGTCCAAGGGCGGCCTCGCGTCGCTGACCCGCTCCCAGTCCGAGGCGTGGTCCTCGTCCGGGGTGTGCGTGAACTCCGTCTGCCCCGGGTTCGTGGCCACGCCGCTCACCCGCGAGGTGTCATCGGACCCGGTCCGCTCGGCCGCCCTGGCCGCGCGGACGCACATTGGCCGCAATGGCGAGCCGTCGGACTTCGCGGGCGTCGCGGTCTTTCTCGCGTCCTCCGCCAGCGACTACGTCACCGGCACGACCGTGTTCGTCGACGGCGGCTTCTCGGCCACGTAGCCGCCCCTCCCCCCTCACCCAGCGAGCCAAGTGCGCTTTTTGGCTCACTCTTAAAAGCGCCTTCGGCACAGGCGGGTGGGGGGTGAGGATGGCGTAGCCGGGGTGGGGTTAGGTAGGCGCAGCCGGGTGGGGCTAGGGGCTAGGGGTGCGGTAGGCGGGGCCTAGGTACTTGAGCTGGCGGGTGAGGGCGATGCCGGAGCCGTCGCGCCTGCCCTGCATGTCGGACAGGTCCACCATCACGCCTGACTCGGTCCCGGCGAGCACCGGGGGCTGGCCGATCCAGGCCTGGATCAGGCCGTCCTCGCCCTTGAGGAAGCGCTGGCAGCGGACGCCGCCGGTCGCGCGGCCCTTGGGCGGGTACTCGGAGAACGGGGTGAGCTTGACCGACGCGCCGCCGGTGCCGGGCAGCGCGCCCGACCGGCCCGCCACCGTCACCACCACAGCCGCGTCCGCAGGAGCGGCTGCCTGCCCCAGCGCGCCGAACCAGATCGCGGTCGCCCCGTCGGTCAGCCGGATGCCCGCCATGCCGCCGGCCTGGCGGCCCTGCGGGCGGACGGCCGAGGCCGGGAACCGCAGCAGCTGGGCGTCCGACGCGATAAACACGAGCTCGGCGTCATCGCCGGCCAGGTGGGCCGCGCCGACGACCCGGTCGCCGTCCTTGAGGGTGATCAGCTCGAACTCGTCGCGGTTGGCCGGGTACTCGGGCAGCACCCGCTTGACCACGCCGAACGCGGTGCCGAGGGCCACCCCGCTCGACTCGGAGCCGTCCAGCGGCGCCAGCGCGAGCACGGTCTCGCCCTCGTCGAGGCCGGGCACGAACTCGTCGACCGGGTGGCCGCCGCCGAGCGAGACCGCCTCGCCGGACGGGGCCGGCGGGATCTCGATGACGCTGACCCGGATCATCCGGCCGGCCGAGGTCACCGCGCCGATGCTGCCGCGGGCGGTGGTGGTGACCGCGGCGGCGACGATGTCCCCGGGGCTGGGGGCAGCCGACTTGCCGCGTGGAACCACGGTCCGTTCGATATCCGGATTTGGATTTGGCAGCGGGATGCGGGCCAGCAGGCCGGTCGCCGACAGCACCACCTGGCACGGGTCGTCGCCGACCTCGAGCGGGACGGCGGCGGCGACCGCCGCGCCCGCCTCCATCAGCACCGTGCGGCGGGGGGTGCCGAACTTCTTCGCGAGGTCGGCCATCTCCCCGCCGACCAGGGCGCGGAGCGTCTCGTCGTTCTCCAGGATCTCGGTCAGCTCGGCGATCTCGGCCCGCAGGGTCTCCTGCTCGCGCTCCAGCTCGAGCTTGTCGTACCGGGTCAGGCGGCGCAGCGGGGTGTCGAGGATGTACTGCGCCTGGATCTCGGACAGGTCGAAGACCTGCTGCAGGCGGCGCTTCGCCTCGGCCGAGTCGTCGCTGGTCCTGATCACCGCGATGACCTCGTCGATGTTGAGCAGCGCGACGAGGATGCCGTCGACCAGGTGCAGCCGCTCCTGGCGCTTGCGGCGGCGGAACTCGCTGCGCCGCCGGGTGACGTCGAGCCGGTGGTCGACGTAGATCGTCAGCAGCTCGCGCAGGCCGAGCGTGCGCGGCTGGCCGTCGACGAGGGCGACGTTGTTGATCCCGAACGTCTCCTCCATCGGGGTCAGCCGGTAGAGCTCGGCCAGCACCGCCTCCGGGTTGAAGCCGGCCCGGACCTCGATGACCAGGTTCAGGCCCCGGTTGCGGTCGGTCAGGTCCTTCAGGTCGGAGATGCCGACCAGCTTCTTGGCCTGGACCAGGTCCTTGATCCTGGCGATGACCTTCTCCGGGCCGATCGAGTAGGGCAGCTCGGTGACCACGAGGCCGGTCTTGCGCGCGTTGAGCTGCTCGATCTTGACCGTCGCGCGGGTGCGGAAGATGCCCCGGCCGGTGTGGTACGCCTCCCGGACGCCGTCGAGGCCGACGATGTGGCCGCCGGTCGGCAGGTCGGGTCCCGGCACGTACTTCATCAGCTGCTCGGTGCTGGCGTCCGGGTGCTTGAGCAGGTACCGGGCGGCCGCGACGACCTCGGTCAGGTTGTGCGGCGCCATGTTCGTCGCCATCCCCACCGCGATCCCGGCCGTGCCGTTGACGAGCAGGTTCGGGATGCCGGCGGGGAGGACGTCCGGCTGCTGCTCGCTGCCGTCGTAGTTGGGGACGAAGTCGACGGTGTCCTCGTCGATGGAGGCCACCATGGCCATCGCGGCCTCGGTCAGCCGGCACTCGGTGTACCGGTAGGCGGCCGGGGAGTCGTCGCCGCCGAGGCTGCCGAAGTTGCCGTGGCCGTCGATCAGCGGGACCCGCATCGCCCACGGCTGCGCCATCCGGACCAGCGAGTCGTAGATCGCGGTGTCGCCGTGCGGGTGCAGGCGACCCATCACCGCGCCGACCACCTGGGCGCACTTGACGTGCGCACGGTCCGGGCGCAGGCCCATGTCCTGCATCAGGTACAGGATCCGGCGCTGGACCGGCTTGAGTCCGTCGCGCGCGTCGGGCAGGGCGCGCGAGTAGATGACGCTGTAGGCGTACTCCAGGTACGAGCTGCGCATCTCCTCGGTTACGTCGATGTCGACGATGTTCTCTTCGAACTCTTCCGGGGGCGGCGCGGTCGTTCCGCTGCGGCGTGGTGGCATGCGGGGTCCTCGTACGGTGTCTGTTGGGATCTGCTAGGTGTCGATGCGGGACAGGTCGAGCTCGGCCGCGCCGCCGATGATGAAGTCACGGCGGGGCGCCACCTCGGTGCCCATGAGCAGGTTGAACACGCCCTGCGCGGCGGCCCCGTCTTCCATCCGGATCCGGCGCAGGGTGCGGTGGCGCGGGTCCATGGTGGTGTCGGCGAGCTGCTTGGCGTCCATCTCGCCGAGGCCCTTGTAGCGCTGGGGCGGCTCCTTGAAGCGCTGGCCCTTGCTCTCCAGGCCGATGAGCGTGCGGCGCAGCTCGGCCTCGGAGTAGGTGTAGATGTACTTGTCCTGGCCCTTGCGCGGGCTGGCCAGCTCCACCCGGTGCAGCGGCGGGACGGCGGCGAAGACCCGGCCCGCGTCGAGCATCGGGCGCATGTACCGGTGGAACAGGGTGAGCAGCAGGGTCCTGATGTGCGCGCCGTCGACGTCCGCGTCGGCCATCAGGATGACCCGCTGGTAGCGGGCCGAGTCGAGGTCGAAGGTGGAGCCCGAGCCGGCCCCGAGGACCTGGATGATGGCGGCGCACTCGGCGTTCTTGAGCATGTCGGCCAGGGACGACTTCTGCACGTTGAGGATCTTGCCCCGGATCGGCAGCAGCGCCTGGAACTCCGAGTCCCGCGCGAGCTTGGCGGTGCCGAGGGCGGAGTCGCCCTCGACGATGAACAGCTCGCTGCGGTCGTCGGCCGACCGGCAGTCGACCAGCTTGGCGGGCAGGGTCGAGCTGGCCAGGACCGACTTGCGGCGCTGGTTCTCGCGGTGCTCGCGGGCCGCGATGCGGGTCTTGGCGGCGGCCACGATCTTGTCGAGGACCGCCCGGGCCTGCTGCTTGGCCCCGCGCGGGGGATTGTCGAAGTAGCTGGCGAGCTGGCTGGAGACGACCTGCCGGACGATCGCGGTGGCGGCCGGGGTGCCGAGGACCTCCTTGGTCTGGCCCTCGAACTGCGGCTCGGGCAGCCGGACCGAGACCACGGCGGTCATCCCCTCGAGGATGTCCTCCTTGGTGACCGGCTCGTCGCCGTTCTTGAGCAGCTTGGCGGTCCGCAGCGCGTCGTTGATGGTCCGGGCGAGGGCGCGGTCGAAGCCGGTCACGTGGGTGCCGTGGTGCGGGGTGGCGATCACGTTCACGAACGAGCGGGTGATGGTGTCGTAGCCGCTCGTCCACTGGACGGCGACGTCCACGTCCAGCCGGCGCTCGACCTCGGTCGGCGTCATGTGGCCGCGGTCGTCGAGCACCGGGATCGTCTCGGTGAAGGTGCCGTCGCCGGTCAGCCGGAGCACCTCGGTGATCTTCTCGCCGGTCGCCAGGTGCTCGCAGAACTCGCCGATGCCGCCGTCGAAGCGGAACTCGGCCGAGCTTGTCGCCTGCTCGGGTTCATCGTGCTCCTCGCTGACCGCGATCGTGAGGCCCGGCACCAGGTAGGCGGTCTGCCGGGCGCGCTCGGCGAGGCCGTCGTAGCTGAAGGTGGCGTCCTTGAGGAACACCTGGCGGTCGGGCCAGAACCTGATCCTGGTGCCGGTCTTGGCCTTGGCGACCGTCCCGGCCTGGCGCAGCCCGGACTTCCTGGCGAAGGCGGCGTCGGGGCCGGGGGCAGCGAACTCGCCCGCCACCCCGCGCCGGAAGCTCGTGGTCCAGATCTTGCCGTCCCGGTCGACCTCGATGTCGAACCGGGCCGAGAGCGCGTTGACGACGGAGGCGCCGACGCCGTGCAGGCCGCCGGAGGCCGTGTAGGAGCCGCCGCCGAACTTGCCGCCCGCGTGCAGCCGGGTGAGCACGAGTTCGACGCCGGAGAGCTTGGTCTTCCGCTCGTTGTCGACGGGGATGCCTCGGCCGTTGTCGCGTACCTCGGCCGAGCCGTCGGCGTGCAGGATGACCTCGATCCGGGTGCAGAAGCCGCCGAGCGCCTCGTCCACCCCGTTGTCGAAGATCTCCCAGAGGCAGTGCTGCAGCCCCCGGCCGTCGGTCGAGCCGATGTACATGCCCGGGCGCTTGCGTACTGCGTCCAGGCCCTCAAGGACCGACAGGTGCTTGGCGCTGTAGGAGTCGGCGGCATCCACCGTCGCCCGGGCGGTTTGAGTGAGCGATGGCACGGGCGGCGGGGTCTCCTCTCGAATGTACGTGCGGCAGGTATTGGCTGCCACATTCGAAGAGTAGCGTGCCGAGGTCGGTGACCGGGTTCTGCCACGCCCTTTTAGCTCCCACAGGACGGGATAGTTGCACGCAAATGTGTTGCCACCCGCACATGGGGTATCAACCACACGAACCGCACGGGTCCTCACCGGTGACTACCCAAACGGTGGTGGGGTCATGGAAGACCGAGCAGACGGGGTCGGGTTTCATTGGTCTGGTCAGTGCGGTTTTCGCTTGTGGCGTACACCCCCCGGTCACGGGAAGCCTGACACCGGGGTATGCGTTGTGCTGTCCTGTAAGGGCAACCGGAGCCAGCCGGACGGAGCAGCCGGAGGCATGAGACCAGGAGAAGGCGACGTGACCGGAGCGATAGCCCCCACTAAGCCGCTGACCGCACTGGACCTGTGCGATCGATGCGGCGCCCAAGCATACGTCCGCGTCCTACTTCCGAACTCGGGTGAGCTGCTCTTCTGCGCGCACCACGGCAGGGAGCACGCGCAGGCGCTTGCCAAGGTCGCCGTTGACATCCAGGACGAGACGCAGCGTCTGGCCAAGCCGGAGAACTAAGCCGGCCGCAGGCACGCGCTAAACCCCCCGGGCGAACATCATGTCCGCCCGGGGGGTTTAGTGTGCGCTGCCTGTGCTTTTCGCTAGTCCAGGTAGTCGCGGAGAACCTGGGACCTGGACGGGTGGCGCAGCTTCGACATCGTCTTCGACTCGATCTGCCTGATCCGCTCCCGGGTGACCCCGTAGACCTTGCCGATCTCGTCCAGCGTCTTCGGCTGGCCGTCGGTCAGGCCGAACCGCATGCTGACGACGCCGGCCTCGCGCTCGGAGAGCGTGTCGAGGACCGAGTGGAGCTGCTCCTGGAGCAGGGTGAACGAGACCGCCTCGCCGGGCTGGATCGCCTCGGAGTCCTCGATCAGGTCACCGAACTCGCTGTCGCCGTCCTCGCCGAGCGGCGTGTGCAGCGAAATCGGCTCGCGGCCGTACTTCTGGACCTCGACGACCTTCTCCGGGGTCATGTCGAGCTCGACCGCCAGCTCCTCCGGGGTCGGCTCGCGGCCGAGGTCCTGGAGCATCTGGCGCTGCACGCGGGCGAGCTTGTTGATGACCTCGACCATGTGCACCGGGATGCGGATCGTCCGGGCCTGGTCGGCCATCGCCCGGGTGATCGCCTGCCTGATCCACCAGGTGGCGTACGTGGAGAACTTGTAGCCCTTGGTATAGTCGAACTTCTCCACGGCCCTGATCAGGCCGAGGTTGCCCTCCTGGATCAGGTCGAGGAAGAGCATGCCGCGGCCGGTGTACCGCTTGGCCAGGCTCACGACCAGGCGCAGGTTGGCCTCGAGCAGGTGGTTCTTGGCCCGGCGGCCGTCCTCGGCGATCCACTCGAGGTCGATCCGCTGGTCCGGGGTCATGCCCTGGATCTCGGCCAGCTTCTCCTCGGCGAACAGGCCGGCCTCGATCCGCTTGGCCAGCTCGACCTCCTGCTCGGCGTTGAGCAGGGGGACCTTGCCGATCTGCTTGAGATAGTCCTTGACCGGGTCGGCCGTCGCGCCGGCGACCGCCACCTGGGCGGCGGGCAGGTCGTCGTCGTCGTCGCGGAAGACCAGGTCCTCTTCTTCGGCGTCGTCGGCGGCCGCCTTGCCGTCGGCCGGGGCCGCGCCCTTGCCGGCCACGACCGTCGCGGCCGGGTCGGCGTCCTCGGGCAGGTCCGCCTCGGCGTCCTCGGGCAGGTCGGCTTCCGCCACCCCTGCGTCCGGCGCCTCGACCTCGACGATCTCCAGGTCGACCTCCACGGCGAGCGCGTCGTCGTCGAGGCCGTCGAAGTCTTCGAGGTCGACCGCGCCTTCGAGGTCATCCCCATCGAGGCCGGCGTCGCCGTTGAGGCCGCCGGCGCCCGCCGTCGGATCCTGGGCCGGCACTGCGGCCAGCTCCTCGCGGGCCTTGGCCGCCCGGCCGTTGCCCGCTGCGCTGGCCGTGACCGACGCCTGCGCGGTCTCCGACACGCCGTCTGATGCCGGCACTCGCGAATCCCGGGCCGCGGAACTAGACGGCCGGGAGCGCTTGCGCGCCGCGGAGTTGGGAGCGCTCACTACCACGGTCACCTCTTCCTTCGCTGGGTAGCTTGGCTGAGCTGCGTACGCATCGCGTCCCCACCGGAAGCCTGCGCGCCCGCTACGATGGGCGTTTCTGCCATTAGGCGCCTCGCTGGGGGATACTGGGGGACATCATCCCCACGGATGACAACAGCGATAATTGTGCCCTCCCGAGAGGGTCTTGACGCTTGGTCCGTGACGGGAAGCAGGCTTCCCGCTTGCCAAGGGGATTTCGACAGCAACCCACCCGCCTCCTCTCCACCACCATAGGTGGCACCCGGGAGTGCCTTGTACGCCTCGGACTGGCGAATTGCGCCGTCCGTCCTGCCTGCCGCGGTCACCGCGACCCCCACGTACGCTCCGCCCCCACCACGTCGGGACCGCCGGCGTCGAGCGGCACGTGCATGACGAGCACGGTCACGTCGTCGTCCTGCTCATGGCCGGCCAGCATGTGGTCGAGCATGTACTGCAGCAGGTGCCCCGGGGTGTCCACGAGCTCCTCGGGGGCGCTGGCGGCGACCCGGACGAGCTCGTCGAGGCCGGCGTCGAGGCCGCGCCTGCGGTTCTCGACCAGGCCGTCGGAGTAGAACACGGCGGTTGAGCCGGGCGGCAGCCGGAAGGCGTGCTGCCGGCGCGGGCTGGCCCAGCCGAGCGGCGTGCCCGCCTCGGCCCCGTCGAGGACCGGGAGCGCCCCGGGGGTGAGCAGCAGCGTCGGCGGGTGACCCGCGTTCCCGGCCTGGCCCTCGCCGGTCTCCGGGTCGATGACCAGGTAGGTGATGGTCGTGACCTGCTCCTCCCGTTCGGTCGCGGTAAACAGGCGGTCGAGACCGGCCAGCACCGCCGCGGGCCGCGGGTCAGTCAGCGCGAGGGCGCGCAGCGCGTTGCGCACGCGGCCCATGCCCGCCGCGGCGAGCAGCCCCTTCCCCATGACGTCGCCGACCGTGACCGCCAGTCGCCTGTCAGGCAGCCGGAACACGTCGTACCAGTCACCGCCCACCTCAGTTGACCTCGGCAGGTACCGCGCGTCAAGGACCAAGCCGCGAACGCTCGGCAACTCGTCGGGAAGCAGGCTCCGCTGCAGGGTCACGGCGGCGGTGTGCTCCTTCTCGTACATCTCCGCCCGCTCGACCGCCAGCGCGCACTGGCCGGCCAGCGCCTCGAGGAAGACCCGCTCCTCCTCCAGGATGGTCCGCGGCGCCCGGAACGAGAACCGCAGCGCGCCAAGCGGCATCCCCGCCGCCAGCAGCGGCAGCCCCACCCAGGCCTGCTCGTCGCCGGTGTCGAGGACCCGCCCGCCGTCGCCGTCGCCGCCCGCGTCCGGCTCCGACGCGAACTGCGCCCGCAGTCCCTCGGGGTCGGCGATCAGCACCGGCCGCCTGGTCGCGATCGCTCGGGTCATCACGCTCGGGGTGTCCAGCGTCAGCCGCACGCCCGCCGCGTCCGGCCCGGCCGGGGCCAGGCCGCTCGGGTTGACCACCCGCAGGTGGAGCTTGTCGTCCTCGAGCAGCGCCACCGCCGAGCGCAGCGCCCCGATCGCGGTCCGCCCGACCTCGGTGATCACCTCGACCACCTGCTCGACGTCGAGCGCCTCGGCCAGCATCGCGGTCGCCTGCTGCAGCCGCGCGGTCCGCAGCGCGGCCGCCGACAGCTGGTCGGTCAGCCGGTGCCGCATCTCCTCGGCCTCGCGCTGGCTGGTCACGTCGGTGCAGGCGCCGACCCACTCGGCGATCTTGCCGTCCCGCTCGATCGGCACCGAGCGGACGTCGTAGTGCCGGTAGCCGCCGCTCCTGGTCCGCATCCTGAACCGCTCCTCGAACAGCCGGCCGGTGCGCAGCGACTCCCGCCAGTCCCGCTCGACGCGGTCGCGGTCCTCGGGGTGAATGGACTCCAGCCAGCCGTTGCCGAGGAACTCCGCCACCGTCTGACCGGTGATCCAGCGCCACTCGGCCGAGTCCTCGAGCATCTCCCCCTCGGGCGAGGTGACCCAGGTGATCTGCGCGCCGCCCTGCACGAGGGCGCGGTACCGCTCCTCGCTGCGCCGCAGCGCCTCCTCGGTGGCCGGCCCGGCGGTGCCCGCGATCACGATCAGCCCGGCCCCGCGCAGCGTGCCGTCGGGGTGGTGCACGCCGAACCAGTGGAAGATCCGCTGACCGGGCTGGGCGCTGCCGCCCGTCGCGCCGGGCGCGAACGTCTCCATCGCCGGGCGTCCCTGGGTCAGCACCTGCTGCAGCGCGACCTCGGCCCGGGCGGCGTCGACCGCGGGCCAGACCTCGGCCACCGGCCGGCCGGCGAACTCCGCCGCCGGGCGGCCGAACATCTCCGCCAGCGCCGGGTTGACCCAGACGAATCGCATGTCGGTGCCGAGAACCGCCATCCCGGCGGACGCGTCACGCAAGACGGCATCAGGGAGCCAGGACTCGAACTCAGTCAATCCGGCCTCCCGCTGCTTGGGCACAGAGGTATCAGCGCTCAACGAGCACCTCGCCTACCATGCAGGCGCCTGCCACTGGCGGCTCCTTCCTGCTCTGCCCTGCCAGCCACGCCGTACTTCGCTGCCCGGCGCCTGGCGGCAGTTGCGCCGGCGAGACGGCTAGGTGCCGCCCGCACAGCGTTCATCCAGAATAAGCGTGCCACAATCCAGGATGCGATGCTGCCAGCTAACTGCACGGAAGCCAAGCGCGAATCGCCGCCGACTCCCGTCACTGGGGCATCAGCAGCTCTGGAATGCTACTGCGGTGACACAAAATCGCGACACGGGCGAGATCACGGCCAGCACGGGGCACAATGATGACAGCATGGGTAGATTCTCCTACAGCGGATGGAAGTGCTCCCTCTCACTGACCGCAACCCATTGCGGACTCCGGGGCGAAGCGCTGTTTCCACATGTCCGGATCTGAAAGGCTATCAGGGTGAGCCCGCAGAGCAGGCGTCGCGGCCAGGCAGGTAACGCCGCGCCCTCAAACGCGCTGTTCGACGAGTTCCTGCACGCCGCGCGGGAGCTGCTCGCGGTGCGCAGTCCGCTCGACGCCGAGCTGCTCGTCAGCGATCTACTCGGCACCTGGTGGCCGCAGCGCCACCACACGATCGGCGGGGCAGGGGTCGAGCAGCTGGTGGGCGAGGGCCTGGTCGAGTACGCCGCCAGCCAGGAGTCCCCGGCCGCGCTGGCGCTGCTGTCCGGCATCGCCTGCCTGGGCACCTCGCGTCAGGCGACGGCGGCCGAGCAGGCCGCGATCACGCTGATCGACGCCGGCGTCAGGAGCCCGGGCTGGGCCCAGCACCTGGGCATGGTCACCGCGGCCAAGTGCTATGTGAACCCCGACGAATGGGGCGATCAGGACGAGCTCATCTGCATCTACAGCTACGACGGCGAGGAGCCGCACGCGCTCGTCTGCGTGATCGACTACAACGCGTCGGGCATGCTCAAGGACGGCTGGGTCAGCTCGCAGGTGGACAAGCTGCTCGACCACTGCCTGCGGATAGCGGCCGCCCGCGGGACCGTCAGGCCCGAGGACGGGTTCAGGGAGATCGACCCGCCGCAGGCCAGGAAGATGCTCGAGGCCGCGCTCGCGGCCACCGACGACGCCGAGGACCCGCTGGTCAGCGACTCCTTCGCGGCCAAGCACGCGTTCATCAGGTCCCGTATCCGGGCGCTGTCCCCGTCGGCCGGGCGCGGCGCCCGCGCCCGCAGGCTGCTGTGGACGACCGAGCGCCGGGCGCTGCTTGCGGCCGAATTCCTCGCCTCCGACGAGGCCGAGGAGCTGTCCGACCGGCAGGCGGCCAGCCGCTGCACCGACCGCATCATCGACTTCGGGTGCGACCAGGACAGCGGCCGCCCGCTGCGGATGTCCCCGGTCAAGGTGCAGAGCTTCATGCTCACCTGGCTGCCGCGGAAGGTAGTGCTGTCGGCCGCCGACCAGAACGCGATGCCGCACGTTGTCAACGCCTGGGTCCGCTGGTCCGGGCGCAAGCGCGGGCTTTCCGACGCCGCGATCGGGCAGACGCTCGACACCCTGTTCGACTCGATGTCCACGTTCACTCGGATCTACCGGGACCCGAGCGAGCTCGGCATCGACGAGGAGCTGGCCGCCCGGCTGCTGCCGGACTCGGACCTGGAGGCGCTGCCGCGCCGGGTCTTCGCCTTCCCGCTGCTGGTGGGCAAGCACGGCGGGGTCGATCTGTCCAAGCTCGACCCGGCCGACCCGGCCGACCGGCGGCTGCTGCTCGGCGCCGACCACGACACCAAGACGGGGTCGCCGAGCGCGGCGGGCGTCGGCCGGCATATCGACCGGCACCTGGCCCTGGCCGACCGGCTCTGGCGCGGCAGCCCGCCCGCGCTCTGGGACGCCGCCCAGCGGCTGCTCGACACCGGCGAGGACCGCCACATGGTGCTGCACGCGCTGATGGACGTGCTCGACGCGGCCGGCGGGGACGAGACCGCCCTCGAGTCGGCGCTGCGCGAGCTCGCGACCGGGCTGACCGACGATGACATCAACGGCCTCGGCAACATGGACTCCTGAGCCGCCTTGGCCGTTCGGCCAAGATCAAAATCTGGGTATCGAACGGACCGTTGCTTCGCCTGTTACGTCAGAGATTCCACGCAAGATCGTTTAGCGGAGATCCATGGCCGTTCCGGGGTCCTGGCACCGGAAACGCCATGGACCTTGTTTGATCAGCCGCTTCCGAAGCCGCCGCCGCCGGGGGTTTCGATGACGAAGACGTCGCCGGCGGCCAGAGCGGCCGTATCGCAGCCCTGCATCGGGGTCACGGCGCCGTCGGCGCGCTCGACCCAGTGGCGGCCGAGGGCGCCGGGGGCGCCACCCCGGAGGCCGAAGGCTGGGATCCGGCGGTGGCCGCTGAGCGTGCTGACCGTCATCGGCTCGAGGAACCTGATCCGGCGGATTCCGCCGTCGCCGCCGCGCCAGCGGCCGTCACCGCCGCTGCCGGGCCTGATCGCGTAGGACTCGAGGCGGACCGGGTAGCGCCATTCGAGCACCTCGGGGTCGGTCAGCCGGGAGTTCGTCATCTTCGTCTGCACCACGTCGGTGCCGTCGAACCCCTGGCCGGCTCCCGAGCCGCTGGCGACCGTCTCGTAATACTGGTACCGGTCGTTGCCGAACGTGACATTGTTCATCGTCCCCGACCCCTCGGCCATCACGTCGAGCGCGGCGTAGAGCGCGCCGGTGACCGCCTGGCTGGTCTCGACGTTGCCGGCCGCCACCGCAGCCGGGTACTGCGGGCTGAGCATCGTCCCCGGCGGGATGATCACCGTCAGCGGCTTCAGGCAGCCCGCGTTAAGCGGTATGTCCTTGTCGACGAGCGTGCGGAACACGTACAGCACGGCCGCCATCGCCACCCCCGACGGGGCGTTGAAGTTGTCGCCGAGCTGCGGGCTGGTACCGGTGAAGTCGATGACGGCCGCCCTGGCCTCCTGGTCGACGGTCACCTTGACCCGGATCGTCGCCCGGTTGTCGAGCTCGTAGGCGAACTCGCCGTCGTCCAGCCGGGCGATGACGTTCCTGACCGACTCGGCCGCGTTCTCCTGGATGTGGCCCATGTACGCCCTGATCACGTCCAGGCCGTACTGCCCGATCATGCGGCGCAGCTCCTCGACGCCCTTCTCGTTGGCGGCGACCTGGGCTCTGAGGTCGGCCAGGTTCGTGTCGGGGTTCCTGGACGGGTATTCGGCGCTGCTGAGCAGGTGCCTGGTCTCCTGCTC
>Ga0208220_1000432_pt1 | contig 17651 bp, 15 predicted proteins | sample NGESurdeep092012_9_FD_184484 | JGI IMG/M metagenome (GOLD analysis project Ga0208220, IMG submission 184484) | Arctic peat soil microbial communities from Barrow, Alaska - NGEE Surface sample F53-1 deep-092012 (SPAdes) | ecosystem: Environmental > Terrestrial > Soil > Wetlands > Peat ...
AGCTCGAGCTTGGCCCTCTGGTCGTCGGCGGTGAGCGCGTTGCCTTCGGCGGTGGACGCGAAGCCGCACTGGCCCGACAGGCAGAGCTGGTCGAGCGGCACGTACTTCGACGCCTCCTCGATCCGGAGTTTCAGCGCGTCCTTGGACTCCAGTTCCGGGCGTTTGGTCGTCACCAGGCCGAGCACCACCTGCTTGCCCTTGGGCACGAACCGGAGCGGCTCGAACCCGCCGGACCGCTCGTCGTCGTACTCGAGGAAGAACCCGTCCACGTCGAGTTCGTTGAAGAGCGCCTCGGCCACGAAGTCGTAGCCGCCGGACGCCACCCACGAGGACTGGAAGTTGCCCCGGCACAGGTGGGTGGTGACCGCCATGCCGTCGGGCCGGGCGGAGATCGCGCCGTTGGTGAGGGCGATGTACCGCAGGTGCATGCTGTCGGCGTCCTCGCCCCGCTCGGCCACGTACGCCCGCTGGGCGGGGTCGTTCAGGTACGCCAGCGACGTGTCGTCGAGCTGCAGGTAGGTGCAGCCCTGTTCGGAGAGCCGGCGGACCTCCTCGGCGTAGGCGGCGGACAGGTCGGACCAGAACCGCTCGGCGTCCGGGTAGACGGACTCGTCGGCGACGGCCCGGATGCCGGACCGGTAGTGCACCATCGACGGGGCCGGGATCGTCAGCTTGGGCACGGAGTGGCCGGCGATCGACTGCAGGAACGCGAAGTCCTGGCCGAAGATCGTTGTGTCCATCGTGACCCGCCGGTCCACCAGGATCGCGTCTGGCGTGAACGTGATGTCGCCGCCCTCGTTGTGGAAGGTCGACAGCAGGCTCCCCGGCGCCTTGGAGATCCCGCCGATCTGGTACACGAAGTCCATGTGCCAGGTCGCCCGCCGGAACTCCCCGTCGGTGACCGACTGCAGCCCGGCCTCCTGCTGCAGGGCCACCGCCTCGCGGACCGCCCGGTCCTCGACCGCCCGCAGTTCCTCGGCCGAGATCGTGCCGGCCGTGCGCGCATCGCGCGCGGCGTGGAGCCACTGCGGCCGCAGCAGGCTCCCCACATGATCAGCCCGAAACGGCGGCGCCGTCCTCGTCGACATGGCCCGTCCTCTCTTTACCTCTTTACTTACGCTTCGGCAGGCGGTTTCTTGGCGAACATCGACCCCGACCCGCCGCCGTCAAGCACGAGGGTCTGGCCGGTCATGTAGCCCGCCCCGTCCGATGCCAAATAAGACACCGCCGCCGCGATGTCCTCGGGGTACCCGGACCTCCCGACCGCCAGCATGGCGCCGCGCCGCTTGACCTCGGCGTCGACGTCCAGGTTGGGGTCGAGCGAGAGCATCGAGCGGGAGGTCGCCACCATCCCCGGCGAGATCGCGTTGCAGGTGATCCCCCACGGCGCGACGTCGGCCGACAGCGCCCGGGTGAAGCCGAGCACGCCCGCCTTCGAGGTCGAGTACGCGGTCGACATCGCCACCGAGACCTGGCCGGCCTGGGAGGAGATGTTGATGATCCGGCCCCACCGCTGCGCCCGCATGTGCGGCACCGCGAACCGCGACATCAGGTAGGTGCCGCGCAGGTTGATGCCGAGCACGAAGTCCCAGACGTCGATCGGCACATCCTCGATGTCGGCCCGGTCGGCCCCCTGCGGTGCGGCCGCGCCGTTCACCAGGATGTCGAGCCGGCCCCGCCAGGCGGCGGCGGCGTCCACCATCCGCTGGGCGTCCTGCTCGACCGAGATGTCGCCGAGCAGGGCGAGGGCGGCGCCGCCGAGCCCGGTGATCTCCTCGACCAGCGAGTCGACGCCCCGCCAGCCGTCGTCGGCGACCCCGACGACCTCCTGGCGGCGGTTGAGCACGCCGGTGGCCTGCTTATCGGTCACCACCACGGCGGTGCCGGCGGCGGCGAGGGTGAGGGCGACGGCGCGCCCCATCCCGTCCCGCTTGCCGCAGCCGGTGATCAGCGCGACCCGGGTCGTCAATGGCCCGCCCCGCCCGCGTGGCCCGGCCGGTCGGCCGGGTAGGTGATGTCGATCAGCGCGGCGTCGACCCCGAGCTCGTTGCTGAGCATGCCGCGCATCAGGTCCTTCGGCACCAGGCAGTCCTCGCAGGCGTCGGGACCGGCGGTGATGACGACCGAGAGCTTGGCGTCGGCCTCCCCGATGGCCATGTGGTAGCCGTCCGCCTCGAGCGCTGAGCTGAGGGCGACGGCTCGTTCTGCGTAGTTCATTTCTTCTCCCCTACCGGGACGGACGTGCCCGACCACTCGCCGAAAATACGCACCACCATCGAGATGGCCGCGTTCTTGGCGCCGGCGACGATAATCGGGATCGACTGCGGGCCGCTGAGAATCGGGTGGAACTCCTCGTCGGCGCGCGGCGGGCCGTCGTCGTGGCCCGCGCCCGCGGCGCCGGGCGGGCCGAACCGCCGCGAGGTCACCTCGGCCTTGCCCGCCCGGCGGAACTCGCCGACCGTGCGGCCGGACCGCTCGAGCAGCCAATTCTGCACGTCGGCCTTGGCCAGGCCGGCCGAGGCGAACATCTGCGCATGCTCGGGGCAGAGCACCAGCGCGACCGCGCTCTTGGGAAAGATCTGCGAGCCGATCCGCGAGATCGTGTCCTGGAAGTCGCGCAGCACGTCCTCCGGGTCGGGCGCGTGCCGGTTATCGACGAACTCCATCGTGCGGGTGAGGGTGGCCGACACGGCGCTGACGCCGCCGGTCACGCCACCGTCGGCGGCGAGCGGCTCCCACGGGGACTCTTCCTCGTTCTCCGCGATGCAGATCGACCAGCGGCCGGGGACGCCCTGGGTGGCCTGCTCGAACACGTGCGGGTGGATCCCGAACGCGTTGCGCACCATGAGCCCGATCGCCCGCGGGATCGTCATGTTCGGGCGGAAGCCGGGGCCGAACGCGCCGCCCGCGGTGTTGAACCCGAGCTGCTGCCTGATCGGGCCGTTGACCACGATCAGCGGGGCGGGTCCGCTGGTGGACTGGAAGCCGCCGCCGCGCGCGGCCCGCTCGCGCATCAGCGCCTCGAACGCGGCCAGCACGACTGGGAAGTACTCGGGCCTGCAGCCGGCCATCGCGGCGTTGACCGCCGCCAGGTAGACGGTGCAGTCCCGGCCCAATTGCTCAAGGGAGCCGATGATCTCGCCGGGGTCCTTGTCGGTGGTGGCGAGGAACTCCTCGACCAGCGGCTTGGAGGCCGGGACGAGCGGGAGCCCGTCGGACCAGCCCTGCTCGTAGCAGTACTCGATGGCGCGCTGCGCCTCGTCGGGGTCGGGGTCGGGAGCGGGGGCGGCGGGGGCCGCGGCGGCCCCCGCCGTGTTGTCTGCCGTCATTCGCCGGCGGTGCCCTTCTGCGTCAGGAGCGCCACCACGTCGTCCAGCACCTGGGCGGCGCGGGCCTTGACCTGGTCCTGCTCGAGCACCGCGACCGGGTGCGCGGTGACGGCGTACTTATAGCCGGGGGCGCCGCGGAGCGAGGCCATCGCGTCGGCGGTCGCGCGGAACGAGTCGGTGACGATCACCGCGACCGGCACGCCCGCCGCCTCGAGCACCACGCCGTCGGCGGCCGCGGCAGCGCTGCACGATCCGCAGTCGCCGACGCCGGTCACCACGACGTCCGACTCCTGCGCCAGCTCCTTGATGATGTCCTCGGGCTCCGGCACCGCGAAGTTTGTCTTGGTCCGCTTGGTGACGGTGACGCCGTACTGCTCGGTGAGCAGGCGGCCGACCTCTTCGAGGAAGGGCCGCGCGTTCGTCTTGGTGTTGATGAGCAGTCCCACCCGTGCCCCGTTGAGGCTGGCGCGCCGGGGGGCTCTCGCCGCCGCCGGCCGGGCGGCGCTGGTCGTGACGGTCCCCGTGGGGTCCAGGATCGCGTTCGGCATGGACACTCCGACCTTCCTTTGTCTTGCTAACTACCGCTGCGGAGGTTCTACCATCCACAAGGCCGGCGTAGCCGTCGTTCATCTCGTCAACCGGGCATCTCTTCACGGTGGGCCCGGTGAGCTTGGCCCGGCCCTCATGCCGGCGGTCAAAAATTATGGGGACGCCATAACTGCCGCCTCCAAGGTGCGGCCCTACATATTTTCTGCCGGTTGTTTTGTGGCCGTACTCATGACAACCTCGATCACGGCTGCCCGGATATTAGATTTCATATCACGCGCTTCCCGTCGCGCCAAGTGTCATATATCGTCTTCCCGAGGCCGGGGGAACGGGTTATGACCTGCACCAAATCCGCCGGCCGAGCACTGTTGTCTAGCCCAAGCAAGGAAGCACACAGCATGGCTGACATGGTTCGCGCGGTCGTCCAGACCGGACCGCGGCAGATGGAGTTGCGCGAGTTCCCCCGCCCGGTCATCGGCCCCGACGACGGTGCGCTGCTGCGGGTCGAGGCCTGCGGCATCTGCGGCAGCGACGTGGAGCAGTACAAGGGGGCGATGGGCACCCGCGGGCTGCCGATGATCCCCGGTCACGAGCCCCTCGGCATCATCGAGGAGATCGCGCCGGCGACCGCCGCCCGCTGGGGCGTCTCGGTCGGCGACCGGGTGGCGGTGGAGATCCTCATCCCCTGCCGGTCCTGCGACCTGTGCCTGGCCGGGGGGTACATGCAGTGCAAGAACAAGGCCGGCAGCCACGGCGGCTACAACCCGCCCGAGCGCGGCCTGGGGCTCTACGGCGGCTATGCCGAGTACATGCACCTGCACCCGAACTCGATCGTGCACCCGGTCCGCGGCGACATCCCGGCCGAGATCGCGGTCATGTACAACCCGCTCGGGGCGGGCGTGCGCTGGGCGCTGCAGTACGGCGGGGTGCACCTGGGCTCTTCCGTGCTGGTGCTCGGGGCGGGCCAGCGCGGCCTGGCCGCCATCCTCGCCTCCAAGTACGTCGGCGCGGGGCTGATCATCGCCACCGGGCTGGCCCGCGACGCCAAGAAGCTCGAGCTCGCGCGCGAGTTCGGCGCCGATCACACCATCAACGTGGACGAGGAGGACACCGTCGAGCGGGTCCGCGAGCTGACCGGCGGTGACGGCGTCGACGTGGTGCTGGACCTCACCCCGATGGCGCAGCAGCCGATCCTCGACGCGATCAACGCGGTCCGCTGGGGCGGGACGATCGTGCTGGCCGGGCTGAAGGGCCACAAGGACATTCCGATCCCGACCGACATGCTGATCAACAAGGCGCTCACCGTGAAGGGCGCGTTCTCGGTCGACGCCGCCGCCTACACCGACGCGATCAAGCTGATCGAGTCGGGCCAGTTCCCGCTCGAGAAGATGCAGACCCACAAGTTCGGGCTTGACGACGTCGAGCACGCGATCAAGCTGCTGGCGGGTGAGATCGACGGCGAGGACGGGATCCACGTCGCCGTCATGCCGGGCCTCTAAGGAGATAGCTAAGACCGATGCCGATCATTGACACGCACGCGCATATCTTTCCCGGTGACTTCGGGCCGGCCCCGGCCGACTGCGACCCGGCCGGCTGGCCGGCCGTCGAGAACGGCCCCGACGAGTCGACCAGGCTGCTCGTCAACGGCCCGATGCGGTTCCCGGCCAAGAAGGTCTGGTTCGACGCCGAGGCGCGGCTGGAGGCGTCAGCCGCCTCCGGCCTCGACGCGGAGCTGCTCTCGCCGTTCCCCGCCCTGCTCAACTACCGATCGCCGGCCAAGACCGGGCTTGACCTGTGCCGGGTCACCAACGAGTACATCGCGGGCCTGGTCGCCGCCTACCCGGCCAGGTTCTACGGGCTGGGGACGATCCCGCTGCAGGACCCGGACCTGGCCACCGCCGAGCTGACCGAGCTCGGCAAGCTCGGCCTGGCGGGGGTGGAGATCGCCTCCAACATCGACGGCGCGTCGCTGCACGAGGCCCGGTTCGACGGTTTCTGGGCCGAGTGCGAGCGCCTCGGCACGGCCGTCTTCATCCACGGCATGCCGGCCCCGTCGGACCGGGTGCCTGGCGCCGCCGCGGCGACGTTCGGCGTCGGCGCGGAGGCATCGCTCGGCGCCGCCGCGATCATCTCGGGGGGTGTCGCTGAGAAGTACCCGCGGCTGAAGATATCCTTCAGCCACGCCGGCGGCGGGTTCCCGATGATCCTCACCCGGGCCCAGTGGTTCTGGGGCCGGACCTGGAACGAGGAGCCGCCGCTGCCGGAGTCGGAGCGCCCGGAGGCCGCCCCGTGGTTCGCCGAGCACTCCCCGATCGAGCTGGCCCGCCGGTTCTACTACGATTCCCTGGTCTTCGACCGGCGGGCGATCAGGTACCTGGCGGACCTGTTCGGCACGGACCGGCTGCTCGTCGGCTCCGACTACCCAGCGATGGGTCGGGAACAGCCGATCGCGAAGACACTCCGCTCGATGGGGCTGTCAGAAGCCGAACTAGACGATGTCCTGTGGAAGAACGCCTTCCGCTTCCTGGGTATCGATCCGCCCAAGTGACCCGTTACTACCGTGATCCCGAATGCGGTGAGCCCAGCCGTGAGCAGCGTAGATTCCTTTTTTGACGCCTTGGAGGACGAGGACGTCCCCCAGCCGTGGACCACACCGGGGCCGGTCGCCCAGCGGCCGCCCCGGCTGCTGCTCACGCTGCTCGGCGACTATTGGTGGCAGCGGACCGAGTCGTTGCCGTCGGCCGCCATCGTCGGGCTGCTGGCCGAGTTCGGCGTGAGCGACTCAGCCGCCCGCGCCGCGTTGTCCCGGCTGACCCGCAACGGTCTGCTGGTGACGTCGCGGAGCGGGCGGCGGACGTTCGTCCGACTGTCACGGCGCGCGGCCGACGTGCTCGACGACGGCGGGCGGCGCATCTTCTCCTTCGGCGCGACCCCCGCGCCGTGGGACGGGATGTGGTCGCTGGTCGCGTTCTCCATCCCCGAGGAGCACCGGTCGGCCCGCGACGAGCTCAGGAAGGAGCTGCGCTGGCTCGGCTTCGCGCCGCTCTACGACGGCCTCTGGGTCTGTCCCCGCGATCACGCGGGCGACGTGATGGCCCGGCTGAAGGACCTCGGCATCGCGACCGCGACCGCGTTCCGCGCCACCGCGCTGCCCGCGGTGGCCGCGCTGGCGGCGGGCTCAGGCGGGGCGGGCTCGACCGGCGCTGCCGACGGGCCCGACGACGCGGGCAGCAGGCTGGTGACCGCCGACATCCCCGCCCGGGCGTGGGATCTATCCGGATTGCGCGACCGCTACCAGGAGTTCACCGAGTTCGCCGGCCTGCTCCGCGACCAGACCGTGGCGGGCGAGATCACCACCGCCGACGCCCTGGTGGCGCGGACCCGGGTGATGAACGAATGGCGCGCATTCCCGGCCATGGACCCCGACCTCCCCTACGAGCTGCTCCCCCCGGCCTGGCCGCGGGCGGCCGCCCGCGACCTGTTCATCACCTGCTACGACCTGCTCGGCCCGCTCGCCGCCCGGCGGGTCCGGCAGATCATCGCCCGCTATAGCCCGGAGCTGGCCGGCCGGGCCGCGTACCACAGCTCCCAGCTCACGCTGTCGGACGCCGACGTCTAGCGGGCGCTCTTCTTTGTCGCTTTGAGTGCGACCACGGTGATCTCTGTGTAATCTCTGTCATGGCCTCAGGGCTTGACCGGGCCGCGCATCTCCAGCCACGCCGACGTCTGGAAGTGGGCTCACCACGTTCCCTTCCCAGCCATGGCATGCGTTCGCACATGGTCGAGCCCCCGCCCAGCGCCTGGTGGTCGGCCGGCAACGGCGTCGGCATCGACAACCGGTCCCAGCGCAACACGCTGAACGGGAACTTCGTCGGCACGACGGCCGACGGCGACCGCGCCCTCGGAAATCACGGCAACGGCGTGTCCATCGACGGCGCCAACTTCAACGCCCTGGTGGGCTGCACGTTCGCCAACCAGCCGTTCGTCTACTACAACGTGATCAGCGGCAACCAGCAGCACGGCCTGCTGGTCACGGACGCCGACCGCACCCTGGTGCACGCGAATTTCTTCGGGGTCGGCGCCGACAACACCGCGGTCATCGGCAACGGGCTCAACGGCATCGAGGTCAACGGATCTTCGAGGCACACCCAGGTAGGCGGGGTCATCCCGCTCGGCAACGTGTCCGCCGGCAACAAGCTCAACGGCATCGACGTGGCGGGCACCGCGAGCTACTTCACCACGTTCAACACCTTCGGCGGGCTGCTGGCGTTCAAGGGGGCCGCGCCCAACGAGCGTGACGGCCTGCTCGTCACCTCCACCGGCGGCCACAACCTGGTGCGGACGAATGTGTTCTCCGGCAACGCCAGGAACGGCATCGAACTGTCCGGCAACGCCAGCGGGGTGACCATCGACCCCAACATCGCCGGCCTGACCACCAAGGGAAACGCCGCCCTTCCCAACCGAAACGACGGCGTGCTGATCGACGGCTCCGCGCACGACAATACGATCGGCGGCGACACGGCCTCGGTGATCCCGCAGAACACGTTCTCCGGCAACCACGGCTACGGGCTGGTGATCATAGGCTCCGCCTACGACAACAGCGTGTTCACCACCTTCATCGGGACCAACGTGCCCGGTACGAAGGCGCTGGGTAACGGGAAGGGCGGCGTGCTCATCAGCGGCCGCGCGCACGGCAACTCCATCGGGAACACCGGCAAGCCGCCCGTCAACCTGATCAGCGGCAACACGAGCTCGGGCGTGTGGCTGGCCGTCGGCTCGATCGGCAACCGGGTGATCGACAACTACATCGGGCTGAGCCGATTCGGGAAGCCGCTGCGCAACACCGGCAAGCCGGTCGTGAACGACGGCCGCCACAACATCGTGAAAGGCAACATCTGGTAGCCGGCGCGTGCCTCGGCGACGGCGGAGGAAAACGACTAGCGGGCCCGCCTAGGATTGTTGGCAATGAGCGCCGTACTGACTGCCAAGGGTCTCACCGCCGGGCACGGGACCCATACCCTCTTCTCCGGGCTTGACCTGACGATCGCGCCTGGGGAGGTCACCGGGCTGGTCGGGGTGAACGGGGCCGGGAAGTCCACCCTGCTGCGATTGCTGGCCGGCCTCGACGCCGGCGCGCTCGCGCAGGGCTCGGTCATGCTCAGCCCGCCGACCGCGACCGTCGGGTACCTGCCGCAGGAGCCCGACCGGCGCGAGGGCGAGAACGTGGCCGCGTTCCTAGCCCGGCGCACCGGCGTGTCCCAGGCCCAGCTGGAGCTTGACGAGGCGACCGAGTCCCTGGCCGTAGGCGCGCCGGGCGCCGACGACGCCTACGCGCCCGCGCTCGACCGGTGGCTGAACCTGGGCGGCGCCGACCTGGAGGAGCGCGCCGCGAAGGTCATCACCACCCTCGGCCTGCGGGTGGACCTGGACCGGCCGATGACCGGGCTCTCCGGCGGCCAGGCGGCGCGGGCCAACCTGGCCTCGCTGCTGCTGTCCCGCTATGACGTCTTCCTGCTCGACGAGCCGACCAACGACCTCGACATCGACGGGCTCGAGATCCTGGAGGACTTCGTCCGCAAGCTGCGCGCGGCGACGGTGCTGGTCAGCCACGACCGCGCGTTCCTCGAGCGCACCGTCGACCGGGTGCTCGAGCTCGACCTGGCCCAGCAGAAGACGCGCCTGTACGGCGGCGGCTACGCCGGGTACCTGGAGGAGCGCGAGACGGCGCGGCGGCACGCGCGGGAGAACTACGAGCAGTACGCGGAGACCAAGGCCGAGCTCGAGAACCGGCGGCGGACCCAGATCGGCTGGTCCGATAAGGGCGTCCGCGAGGCGAGGTCGAAGGCCACCGACAAGGACAAGCACGTCCTGCACGCGCAGGTCGCCCGCTCGGAGAAGCTGGCGGGCAAGGTCAAGGCGACCGAGCGGATGATCGGCCGGCTCGAGGTGGCCGAGGAGCCGCGCAAGGAGTGGCAGCTGCAGATGGAGATCGCGGCCGGGCCGCGCTCCGGCTCGGTTGCTGCGGTCATGCGCGAGGCGGTCGTCGACCGCGGCGCGTTCCGGCTCGGCCCGGTCAGCCTGCAGATCGACTGGGCCGACCGGGTCACGATCACGGGGCCGAACGGAGCGGGCAAGTCGACGCTGATCGACGCGCTGCTCGGCCGGGTGCCGCTGACGTCCGGCCAGGCCTCGCTCGGCAGCGGGATCATGATCGGCGAGGTCGACCAGGCCCGCAGCCTGTTCCGGGGGGAGCAGCCGCTGCTTGACGCGTTCGCCGTCCAGCTCCCGGACATGGTCCCGGCCGAGATCAGGACCCTGCTGGCCAAGTTCGGGCTCAAGGCGGACCACGTCACCCGCCCGGCCGGCAGCCTGTCCCCCGGCGAGCGCACCCGGGCCGGGCTGGCGCTGCTGCAGGCCCGCGGCGTGAACCTGCTCGTCCTCGACGAGCCGACCAACCACCTCGACCTGCCCGCCATCGAGCAGCTTGAGTCGGCCCTCGACGGCTACCCCGGCACCTTCCTGCTGGTCACCCACGATCGCCGGATGCTCGAGGGCATCTCGGTCACCCGCCACCTGGCCGTCGAAGACGGCCAGGTCACCGAGGTCGGCTAGACGCCTGATACCCGGGCGGGCCGTCGGATTCAGGCCGAGTTGGCCGACCGCGGCGACGGCGACCGGTCCCCGCACAGCCCGCCGTCCGGGCCAAAGTACGGCGGGTCAAGCAGCGTGACCGACAGCCGGGCGCCGTCCGGGCGGGACGGCAGCCGGCAGGTGAACGGAGCGTCGCCGACGAGCACGTCCGCCTCCCAGCCGGCCCCGCTCGGCCGCGCCGCGGTCACGGTCCCGCTGACGACGAGGCCCTGCCCGGGCTGGCTACCCGGCAGGACTCGGTCCGGATGCACGCCGGCCACAACGCCGGCCGCGCCGCCGCCAACGGCGTCGGCATCGGTGTCGGCATCGGTGTCGGCATCGGCCGGGACGAAGCCGAGGTAGCCCACAAGCTCGGCGACGCGACGGGAGGCCGGCCGGAGCACCACCGCGTCAGGCGCGCCCGCCTGCAAGATCGCGCCGGCGTCCATCACCAGCAGCCGGTCCGCGAAGGCCTGCGCATCCGACAGCTGATGGGTGACCAGGACCGACGGCACCGACCGCTGCGAGGAAAGCTCTTTGACCAGCGCGGTGAGCGAGCGGCGGAGGGCGGCGTCGAGCGAAGCGAACGGCTCGTCGAGCAGCAGCGCGTCGCAGCGCGCGAGCAGCAGCCGGCCGAGCGCTACCCGGTGCCGCTGGCCGCCGGACAGCCGGGCCGGCATCGCCGCGAGCAGCTCCTCAATGCCGAGCGAGGCGGCGATCTCGGTCAGCTCAACCCCCGCCGCCGAGTGCCCGGCCCGCGACGACCGCGCGTACGTCAGGTTCGCGCGGACCGACAGGTGCGGGAACAGCCCGGGATCCTGCCGCAGCAACCCGACCCGCCGCTCCCACGGCGGCACCGCCACCCTCGGCGAAGCAGTGCTGGTCAGCGTGCGGCCGCCCAGCTCGACGCGCCCGGACTGCGGCTCGACCAGGCCGGCGATCACCTCGAGCACAGTCGTCTTGCCCGCCCCCGATGGGCCGAACAGGGCGACCCGCTCCCCGTCGGCCACGTCAAGCGCGGCGCGGACGGTGAAGTCGCGGCGGTCAGCCGCGACGTCGACGTTCAGCACGCGCGCTCCAGACGTAGGCGGCCAGCGGCAGCGGCAGCGCGACCACCAGCAGCACCAGCGCGTACGGGAGCGCGGTGTAGAGGCCGGTCTCCTGCAGGGTGGTGAAGATCTGCATCGGGATGCCGAACGGATGGTAGGCGATGATCACCACGGCCCCGAAGGCGCCGATCGCCCGCGCCCAGGCGACCGCCAGCGACATCGCCAGGCCCGGGGCGGCCAGCGGCAGCGTCACCCGCCGGAACACGGTGAACGGCCGGTCGCCGAGCAGCCCCGCCTGCTGCTCGAGGCTGGTGTCGACGCCGCTGAACGCGGCCTGCGCGCCGAGCACGTAGTACGGCGCCGACTCGTAGACCTCGGCGATCACCAGCGCCAGGAAGGTGTTGGTGGCCGACTGGTGGAACCAGTCGAGGATCGAGCCGATCCAGGTGTAGGGGCCGACCATGAACACCAGCAGCAGCCCGATGACCAGCGGCGGCAGCAGTAGCGCGGACAAGATGCCGGCCTCCCAGATCCTCGGGAACGGCAGCCGGTCGCGGGCCATCATCCACGCCAGCGGCGTGCAGAAGACGATCAGCACCGCCAGCGTCACGCCGCCGGACTCGACCGACGTGAGCAGCGGGTCTAGGTCCCCTGGCCCGGTCAGCGCCGACCATAGGTCGCCGGGCGATATCCGGGTGATGAGCGTGATCACCGGGCCGAGCAGAGCGACCCAGATGATCGCCGCGCCGACAAGAGAAAAGGCAGCGGATATCGAACGGACCCGGGGTGCCCGTCCCCCGCTTGCGCTGAAACGGGCGCGGGGCGGACCGGGACGGGAGCCGCCCCCATCCCGGACCACCCCGGGATAAGCCTGCGGGCTAGGAGCCCAGCTCACTGAGGATTTCTGCCGGGACGGAGCTCTTGTCGCCGACGACCGTGGACGTGACCAGCTTGAACCCCCCCGCCTTGTACTGCGCCAAGCCGGCCGGCGACAGCGTGTACTTGATGAACGCGGTCCCGGCCGGGGTCGGCGTGCCGATGGTGGTGATGTCGATGACCTGCGGCGATCCGCTCTTGGTCATGCCGTTTTCGAGCTTAACGGTCGCCGTCGCGTACGTCGAGGCGAGCGAGGCGTCGCCCAGGTTGATCGCCGTCGGCAGCGGGATGTAGGCCAGGTGCAGCTCGATCGCCTGAGTGACGAACGCGCTGGACGCGTCGAGCTGGCCGGACTCGAGGGTGGAGTCGAGCGAGGACTCGGCATAGATCTGGCTCGACTTCGAGGTGCCGAAGTCGCTGGTGCCGAGGATCTTCGACACCGTGTCGGAGGGCAGGTGGTAGGACTTCTGCGCGAGCTCCAGCATGTAGATGAAGTCACGGCCCTGCGGGTCGGTGTTCGGGTCGGTGCGGCCCAGCTTGAGGCCGGGCGTCTGCAGCAGCGTCGAGAACAGGCTGCTGAGCGGCTTGGAGCCGTCGGCGTAGGCCTTGAACTCGCTCGCGTACTTGGACTTCGGGTTGTACGCGATGACCATTGAAGTGCCGGCGTACGGGATGTACCACTTGGTGTACTTCGGCTCCAGCGGCGTGATGTTGTCGCCGCCGACCGACTCGAAGACGTTCGGGCTGATCTCGCCGGCCGCGATGTCAGACGAGAGCGTGCCGGAGGAGTTGCCGGTGCCTGAGTAGCCCGCGCCGGTCGCGGCGGTGAAGGCCGACTTCACGACGTTCTCATTGAGGAACTCAAGGGACGATGCGTACGCCACGTTCGCGGTGCCGGTGACGCTGGCGGACGCGGACGGCGATGACGCGGCCGTGGTGGCCGGCGCGGAGGCAGGAGCCGACGAAGACGACGAAGACGAGCTGCTGCAGGCCGCGGCGGCCACGCCGAGGCACGCTATGCCGGCCACGATGACGGTCCGCCTGGCGGTAGTCCGGAAAGTAAGCATTCCCCGACGATAGCCAGCGCTGCTTGCGTGACGCAACCAGGGCTGGCCGGCCGCATCACGCGTCGTATCCGTCGCGCTACCGTTCTGACCTGGCATTTCGCATCAGCGGGGTGGGCTCGCCAGCCTCGGCCTTCGCCACTTGTTGCTGTTATCGTGATCTGGCCGATACCCGCGCGGCTCAGTCGGACCGCGACCGGTGCTCGTTGACGGCGATCACAGTCCGCGCGGTCGGCGATTGGCGGTCCGCTCATTGACCGTCGCTTCCGGTTGGGCGGATGATGACCCTCAAACTGTGGATATATCCCGGGAGGGTGTTGCATGAAGACGCGAGCAGCGGTGCTCAGGGACCTCGGCAAGCCGTTCGAGGTCGTCGAGCTTGACCTCGACGAGCCGAAGGCCGGCGAGGTGCTAGTCCGGTTCGCCGCCTCCGGGCTGTGCCACTCCGACGACCACCTGCGCACCGGCGACATCCCGGTCAGGTACCCGATCGTCGGCGGGCACGAGGGCGCCGGCGTCGTCGAGCAGGTCGGGGCAGGGGTGACCAGGCTGGCCGTCGGCGACCACGTGGTGGCCTCCTTCTTGCCGGTCTGCGGCAAGTGCCGGTTCTGCGCGCGCGGCCAGACCAACCTGTGCGACTACGGCCGGTTCCTGTACGAGAACTGCCTGCCGGACGGGACGTTCCGCTACCACGAGGCGGGGACCGACTTCGGGCAGATGTGCCTGCTCGGGACCTTCTCACAGGCCGCGGTGCTGTCCGAGGCGTCGGTGGTGAAGATCGAGAACGACATCCCGCTCGAGCTGGCCGCGCTGACGTCGTGCGGCGTGCCGACCGGGTTCGGGTCGGCGGTCAAGGCGGGCGAGGTCAAGCCGGGTGACATCACGATCGTGTACGGGATCGGCGGGGTCGGGGTCAACGCGCTGCAGGGCGCCTCGATCGCCGGCGCGCGGCACGTCATCGCGGTCGACCCGGTCGCGTTCAAGCGCGAGTCCGCGCTCGGCTTCGGCGCCACCCACGCGGTCGCGACGACCGACGAAGCCCAGGCGCTGGCGCAGGAACTGAGCTGGGGCGTGGGCGCCGACCAGGCGATCGTGACGATGGGCGTGGTCACCGAGGACGTGGTGTCGGCCGCGTTCGCCGCCATCCGCAAGCGCGGCATCGTGGTGCTGACCGGCCTGGCCGGTCCCGGCGCGAAGACCGTGAACGTGTCCGGGTTCGAGCTGGCGCTGTTCGAGAAGCGGCTGCAGGGCGCGCTGTTCGGGTCGTCCAACCCGTTCGACGACATCCCCCGCATCCTCGACCTGTACCGGGCGGGCAAGCTCAAGCTGTCGGAGCTGATCACCACCCGGTACACGCTGGACCAGGTCAACCAGGGCTACGAGGACATGATGGCCGGCCGCAACATCCGCGGCGTCATCGTTCACGAGTGACCGCTGGTGATCGAATTTAATTAATTACCGGGAGTCACGCATAGGTTACTGACAAGTAGATCCTTACCATGGGCGCATGAACCCGCTCTCCGGAGTCCTCAGCGAGGCGTGGGCGCTGTACAAGCGCCACGCCGCGCATTTCATCCTGATCGCGTTCGCCATCTACCTGGTGATCGCCGTCATCACCGCGCTGCTGAGCCTGGTGCTGGGTTCCTTTGGCGCGATCCTCGGCGGCCTGCTCAGCCTGCTTGGCACCTTCCTGCTGCAAGCCGCGCTAGTCAAGGCCGTGCAGGACGCACACGACGGGCGCCACGACCTCGACCTGCGCGCGTCGGTGGAGGCCGCGCTGCCGTTCTTGCTTCCGGTCACGATCGCCGGGCTCTTCGCCAGCATCGCCATCGGGGTCGGGTTCGCGCTGCTGATCGTGCCCGGGCTGATCCTGCTGACGTTCCTGTCGCTGATCGTGCCGCACATCGTGGTCGGCGGGTCGACCGCGTTCGAATCGTTCGGCAAGAGCTGGGCGACCGTCCGCGGCTACGCCTGGCACGTCTTCGGCACCTACGTGGTGGTGTTCCTGATCCTGATCGTCGGCGAGATCGTGCTCTGGCTGATCCTGCTGGCCCTGCCGAACGCGGCCAGGACCTTCATCTCCGACGTGGTAGTGGGCACCCTGGTCGCCCCGTTCCTGGCCGCGGTGGTGACGCTGGTGTACGACCGGCTCACGGCCGCGCACGGCCGGCAGGCGGAGGCGGGCACGACGCAGGGGACGCCGCCGGTCGGCGACTACGGCCAGTACGGCGACGCCTAGGTCGACGGCGCCTGATGTCGACCGGGCCTAGTTCGGGCTGAACTGCTCGTGCGCGTAGTCGGGGGCCGGGCGGGAGGTGGTGGCCCGCAGCATCGCGATCTCGCGCACGAGCAGGGAGCGCTCGAGCCGAAGCCGCGCCACCGCGTCGGGCGCCGCCAGCAGCGACTGCCGCTCGGGCAGGTCGATGATCATCGCGGCGCCGATCACGTAGGAGAGCAGCGCGGGCTCGTCCGGCAGGTCGGCGATGCTGATCACCCCGCCGCCCTGGTCGGCCAGCGCGTTCAGGTAGGCGCGGAACCCGGCCTGCACCTGGCGCACGGTCCCCGCCGCCGCCTCGGCCGCGCCGGGCTCGGCGCCGTCATCGTCGGGCAGCAGCTCGATCTCGCCTTGCAGGTACGGGCGCGATCGGTCGACGTCCACCAGCCGGAACCGCTCGGTGCCCACGGTCAGCAGGTCATAGCGGCCGTCGGCGGTCGGCGCGGCCTGGCGCATCACCGCAACGCAGCCGACCTCGTGCAGCGCGGCGACGCTGTCCGCTCCGACCTCGCGGCCGGCCCGGATCGCGATCACCCCGAACCGCCTCGGCTCCGGCCCGGCCAGCAGGTCGGCCACCAGGGTCTGGTACCGCTCCTCGAAGATGTGCAACGGCAAGCGCATGCCCGGAAACAGCACCGCAGACAGCGGGAATAGGGGCAGCATCTCGCTCATATCGATGAACGTACATTCAGTGAGTGTGCTTGCTGTTCTTACTGTGCTCGCGGCGCACAGGAACGACGCCCGTTGCCAGGCGGTTAATTACATTGCCTTGCCGCCTGGGTGTCGCCTACCCTATCAGCAACGCGTTGACGGAGACGAGTAGCCTGGGACCACGCGAGCGGAGAGAGCCGCCGGCAGCTGCAAAGGCGGCCTCGCGTCCCGAAGGCGAAGACACTCCCGAGCGGGCTTCAATGAGGCCGCCGCCGGCTCAGCCGGGCGGCGGCGAAGGTGCGGTGGCACAGCGAGTCGGCCCTTCTCGCCCGCACCAGTCAAGGGATCACCACGGAGTCCTCAGGAGGACTAAGCGATGATCCGCACCCTCGTTGCCGACCTGCACAGCCACGTCGGCGAGACCGTTTCCATTGCAGGCTGGGCGCAGACGCTCCGGCTGCAGCGCGCCGTCCAGTTCGTGCTCGTGCGCGACCATACCGGCGTCGTCCAGATCACCCACCGGCGCGACGGGAGCCCGCTCGAGGCGAGCCTCGACGGCCTGACGGTCGAGTCGGCCGTCCGGGTGACCGGGCGGGTGGTGGCCAACCCGGTCGTGACCCTCGGCGGCATCGAGCTCATCCCGGACCAGGTCACGGTCGAGAGCCACGCCGAGGCGCCGCTCCCGATCGACGCCAACACCGGGCCCGAGGGCCGGCTCGACTGGCGGTTCCTCGACGTCCGCCGCCGTCCGGCCGCCCGGCTGGTGTTCGAGGTGCAGACCACCGTCGAGCAGGCCATGCGGGCGTTCGCCTACTCTCACGGCTGCACCGAGATGCACACACCCAAGCTGATGGGCACCGCGTCGGAGTCCGGCGCCGAGGTGTTCGAGGTCGGCTACTTCGGCCGCAGGGCCTACCTGGCGCAGTCGCCGCAGTTCTACAAGCAGGCGGCGATCGCGGCCGGCGTCGACCGGGTCTTCGAGGTCGGCCCAGTCTTCCGGGCCGAGCCGTCCTACACCGCGCGGCACGCGACCGAGTTCACCGGGGTGGACGTGGAGCTCGCGTGGATCGACGGGGTCGAGGACGTGATGGACTTCGAGGAGCGGATGCTCGCGCACGTGCTGGCCGAGGTCGCGGCCGTGCACGGCGCGGCGATCAAGGAGCACTTCGGGGTGGACGTGGTGGTGCCGGAGGTCCCGTTCCCGAGGATCTCCATGGCGGAGGCGCTGCAG
>Ga0208220_1000433_pt1 | contig 17622 bp, 16 predicted proteins | sample NGESurdeep092012_9_FD_184484 | JGI IMG/M metagenome (GOLD analysis project Ga0208220, IMG submission 184484) | Arctic peat soil microbial communities from Barrow, Alaska - NGEE Surface sample F53-1 deep-092012 (SPAdes) | ecosystem: Environmental > Terrestrial > Soil > Wetlands > Peat ...
GGTTTGCTCGCGCCGTATTTTTTCCGGATGGACATCAGGCCGGGCATTTCGTGCTCGGAAACCTCGATGGTCTTGCGCCCCCACTCGGCGAGCGCGAGGTCGCGGACGGCGAAGTCCTGTTTGGATGAACCGTTGCCGTTGGTTTTCACAACAGTGCGGCGTGACGGTGGAAGTTTGATTGCTGGCATAATTAGTTGAGAGTTAAAAGTTGAGTGTTGAGTGTCAGTTCAATTTCAAGGCGCGTTTGAGATCCTTGACCTTGTCGGCCTTTTCCCAAGTGATGTCGGGATCGTTCTTGCCGAAGTGGCCGTAGTTGGTGGTCTTGGAATAAATCGGGCGGAGCAGGTTCAACTGCTTGATGATGTTCGCCGGCTTGAAGCTGAAAACTGCGCGCACCGCATTTTCAATCTGAGTGTCGGTGATGCCGTCAATCGCCGTGCCAAACGTGTTGATGCAAACGCTCACCGGTTCGGGATAACCGATGGCATAGGCAAATTGAATTTCCGCGCTCGTTGCAATTCCCGCCGCGACGATGTTTTTTGCGACCCAACGACCCATGTAAGCCGCGCTGCGATCCACCTTGCTTGGGTCTTTGCCGGAAAATGCGCCGCCGCCGTGCCGGCCCATGCCGCCGTAGCTGTCCACGATGATTTTGCGGCCGGTCAAACCGGTGTCGCCCTGCGGCCCGCCGACAACGAAGCGTCCGGTCGGGTTGATGAGAAATTGGGTCTTCTTCGTCAACAGATGCTTCGGCAAAACTTTCTTGACGATGTTCTCGATGCAAAAATCTTTGATCGTCTTGTGCTTCACGTCGTGCGCGTGCTGCGTGGAGATGACGACGTTCGTGATTTCGACCGGCTGGTCGTTGACGTATCTGACGGACACCTGTGACTTCGCGTCGGGTCGCAGCCACGCGACCTTGCCAGTCTTGCGGATGCGCGTGAGTTCCGCGCCCAACTGGTGCGCGAACATGATCGGCGCGGGCATCAGCTCGGGCGTCTCGTCGCACGCGTAGCCAAACATCAAGCCCTGGTCGCCGGCGCCCTGCTCCGCCGTGTCCTTGCCTTCGGCGGCCTTCGCATCCACGCCCTGCGCGATGTCCGGCGACTGCGACGTGATGGCGTTCATGATCAAAACTTTGTCTGCGTGAAAAACGTCGTCATCGTGCGTGTAGCCGATTTCGCGGATGGCGTCACGCGCGATCTGGTTGAAATCCAGTTTCGCCTTCGTCGTGATTTCACCGCCGACGACAACGAGGTTGGACTTGCAATAAGTCTCGCAGGCCACGCGGCTGAACTTGTCCTGCGCCAGACAAGCGTCCAGCACGGCGTCGGAAATGGTATCCGCGACTTTGTCCGGATGGCCTTCGCCGACGGACTCCGATGAAAAGATGAAGTTTTTGCTCATGGAATTAATGGTTAATTTTTGCCAACAACATATTGACGTATCAGGATTTGATGATATAACAAATTCAGCGAACGTCAAATGTTTTTGCGGAAAAAATTCGGCGTTCAAAAACCGTGTCCGCCATATTAAAATCACTGCGCGCCTTGTCAGACTCCACACGCCTGCGAATTGTCGCGCTGCTGGAGCGCGACGAGCTTTCCGTGAACGAGCTTCAAGAAATCACGCGTCTCGGCCAGTCGCGCATCTCGACGCATCTGGGTCTGTTGCAGGATTCAACGCTTGTGCAATCGCGGCGCGAAGGCAAACGGACTTTCTACAAATTGAATTCGCAAACCAGCGGCGCGACCGCCGAATTCATCCAGCTCGCCATTCGCGGCGCAAAGGAATTACCCGAACATTCGCACGACCAGATCAATTTGAAACGCGTCGTCGCGCGCCGTCGCGAACAGGCGCAGGTTTATTTCAACCAGATCGCCGGACGATTTGACCGCGTTTATGGGCCGGGCCGATCGTGGCAGGCGTTCGGACATTTGCTGTTGCGGATTCTGCCGCCGCTCGTCGTCGCGGACTTGGGTGCGGGCGAAGGTTTGTTGAGCGAACTGCTTGCGCGCCGCGCAAAAAAAGTCATCGCCGTGGACAACTCGGAAAAAATCGTCGCGTTCGGCGCGGCCAAGGCGAAAAAGAACGGACTCAAAAATCTGGAGTTCCGTCTCGGCAACCTGCAAAATCCGCCGATTGACGCGAGCAGCGTGGACCTCGTGATCTTGAGCCAGGCGTTGCACCACGCCGAAATTCCGGCGGACGCCATCGCCGCCGCGCACAAAATCCTGAAACCGCGCGGACAAATTTTGCTGCTCGATTTGCTCAAGCACAATTTCGACAAGGCGCGCGAACTTTACGGCGACCGCTGGCTTGGTTTTGCCGAAAGCGATCTGCATCGCTGGCTCGAAAATGCCGGTTTCAAAAAAATCGAAATCAGCATCGTCGCCGCCGAGGAACAGCCGCCGCATTTTCAGACCATACTGGCGGACGGGGAAAAATCTTGATCTTCGTAGGAGCCGAGGTGACGAGGCTCAAACCAAAACAAAGTTAGATCCTCCTTACGTCGGCTCCTACTTTTTTAAACCGCCACGATGTTCACCAGCTTCTTCGGCACGACGATGACTTTCTTGATCGTCTTGCCTTCATAATACGGCTTGGCCTTCTCATTCGCCAACGCCAGTGCCTCCAATTCTGCAACTGTGGCGTTCACGGAAACTTTGATGACGTCGCGCAGCTTGCCGTTCACCTGCACGGGAATTTCAATCTCGCTCTCAACGAGCAGCGCTGCGTCAAATTTCGGCCACGGAGCGTAGGCCAGATTGGCAGATGGGAGTTGGGAGTTGGCAGATAGTTTTTGCCAAAGTTCTTCTGCGATGTGCGGCGCGAAGGGCTGGAGCAAAATCAAAAACTCGCGCAAGACGGAAATCGGTTTCGTTTCCCAAGTGATCGCGTCGTTGACAAAAACCATCATCGCGGAAATCGCTGTGTTGAAACGCAGGCCGTCCAAATCTTCCGTCACTTTTTTGATGCAGCCGTGCAGCGTCTTCAATTGCGCCGGAGTCGCCGCGACATTTTGAATTGAAGAATTTAATTTGATAAGATTCAACAAATCTCTGTGCCTCTGTGCCTCTGTGGCAGTAGTTTCCGCCTGCTCAAATTCAGTTTCACTTTTTTCATCCACGAACAGACGCCAGACGCGGCCGAGAAAACGATACACGCCCTCGACGCCTTTGGTGTTCCACGGCTTCACCATTTCGAGCGGGCCCATGAACATTTCGTAAAGACGCAATGAATCCGTGCCGACTTCCGCCACAGGCACGTCCACGGGAATCACGTTGCCGCGCGACTTCGACATCTTTTGGTTGTCCTCGCCCAGCACCATGCCTTGATTGACGAGTTTGAAAAAAGGTTCCGGCGTCGAAACGTAGCCGAGGTCGAACAAAACCTTGTGCCAGAAGCGCGCGTAAAGCAGATGCAACACGGCGTGTTCCGTGCCGCCGACGTAAAGGTCAACGCCGGGAGTGGGTGGCTTGACGTTCGCGATTTTCAGCGTAGTATTTTCTTCAGTGTGACGGAGCGCTTCGGGCGTTTGAGCAAGGCCTTCACCGGCATGACTCGCCGTCGCCGATTTTTTGAAAAAAGTTTTTGTGGCGAGCAAATCATGTTTCGTCCGCACTTCCTCCACATAACAAATCCAGCCATTGACACGCTTTTCGTAAAGCACGCCTTCCAGTCCAACGGCGGTTTTTCCAGCATGAGAAACCTGGTCTGGCCGCTGCACAATTTCAGGGATCAATAGAAAATCTTCCTGCGTAATCGCCACCAATCCACGCTTGGCTTCCGCGTCAACGTCCCCATGCTCGTGCAAAATGTGCGCGATGGCATAATTATCCACAAACCGGCGATAGCCTTCGAGTTTCAATCCCGTTTCCACCTCCAACCGGCGTGCCTCCTCGGCATCCACCCGGCCAAAGGTAACAAAATGTTTTTCATTTTTGGGATTGTTCAACGCGAAAGCATAAAGCTCGCGGAATTGTCTTTCCCATTCCTGTCGGCTTAAAAATTCTTTGGCCACCGCGCCCATCCAATAACTCTCGGCCTCGTTGCCAACAAACACGCTTGAATTCTTGGCATCGGTGTAACGCAGATAATACCAGCACGAGCCGGCCCATTGCGGCATCGTGTTCGTTTCCCGCACGGAGCCGTCGGGCAGATTCACCCAATCCTTCGCACGGGCGAGCGGCGGTTCGCCGGTGGCGGTCGGTTTGTAATCTTCGAGAGTTGGTGGCAAAACGGGCAACGCACTTTCCGGCAACGCTTCGTGATAGGACTCGCCGTCCGGGCCAATTTTCCAAACAATCGGGAACGGCTCGCCCCAGTAACGCTGCCGGCTGAACAGCCAGTCGCGGAGTTTGTAATTAACAATTTTTTCGCCATTATGGTTTTCTTCCAACCATTGAATAACTTTCTCTTTGGCTTCGATAGTTGGCAATCCGTCTAACGAAATTTTGGCACTCGCAGAATTGACTGCAATTCCATCATCAACAAAACCTCGCCAATCTATTTTCTCGTCCAAAGGTTTGACGACTTGAACGATTGGTAAATTAAATTTGGTTGCGAATTCAAAATCACGTTTGTCATGCGCTGGCACAGCCATGATTGCGCCCGTGCCATAACTCGCCAAAACGTAATCAGCAATCCAAATCGGAATTTTTTCGCCATTGACAGGATTGATAGCAAATGCGCCTGTGAAGACACCTGTTTTCTCTTTTGCAAGTTCACTGCGTTCTAAATCGGATTTGTTTGCAACTTCATTGCGATACTTATAAATGGGTTCAATATGCTTCACCAATTCTTGTCGCGCCAACTTAAATGCGCCTAAATCTTGGACGACACAAAGAGCAGTATCCTTTCCGCCAATTACAGTAATCTGAATCAGAGCTATTTCTCGTTCCCGAACATATTTCAAAGCACCGGAAAGGGATGTCATTCCAATTGCATCCCCATTGGGTTGTGTCATGAGTATTTTCTTTGCCGAAATTTCCTCATTTACAAGCGGAGGCTGTTCCGCTGACTGAATAAGTTGATTAACAAATTTGTGTTCCGGTGCGAGCACCATGTAAGTCGCACCGAATAAAGTATCTGGGCGAGTGGTGAAAACGCGAAGATATTGCGGCGAGCCAGCGATTTGAAAATCCACTTCCGCACCTTCGCTGCGGCCAATCCAGTTGCGCTGCATTTCCTTGAGCGAATTAGTCCAATCAATTGTTTCTAAATCTTGCAGGAGACGCTCCGCATATTTAGTGATTCGGAGCATCCATTGGCGCATCGGCTTGCGAACGACAGGAAATCCGCCGACTTCACTTTTTCCGTCCACGACTTCTTCGTTGGCCAAAACTGTTCCGAGTTGTTCGCACCACCAGACAGGTTGTTCGCTGACGTAGGCGAGACGATTATTGTCACGATATTTTCGTTTACTGCTTTCATTCCAATTTTCTGGACATTTCAGCGTCTCAATTGGGTGGGCCTTATTCGTTTCAGGATTGAACCACGAGTTGTAGAGCTTGAGGAAAATCCATTGCGTCCACTTGAAATAATCGGGGTCGGTCGTGGCGAGTTCGCGCGACCAGTCGTAGCTGAAGCCGAGCGATTGAATCTGGCGCTTGAACGTGGCGATGTTTTCCTCGGTCGTCTGGCGCGGATGCTGGCCGGTCTTGACGGCGTATTGCTCGGCGGGCAAACCGAACGCGTCCCAGCCCATCGGATGCAGCACGTTGAAACCTTGCGCGCGTTTGTAGCGGGCGAGGATGTCCGTGGCCGTGTAGCCTTCGGGATGCCCGACGTGCAACCCCGCGCCGCTCGGATACGGAAACATGTCGAGGATGTAAAACTTCGGCGGCAGTTGCGTGGCAACCACTTTGCCGGAAAGTTTATGGCGTTGCGCGAAGGGATGGTTCGCGGGAATTTCCTCGTTCGGATTGAACGCGCGGAAAGCCTGCTGCTCGTCCCAAACTTTCTGCCATTTGGGTTCGATCAGATGGAACGGATATTGTCTGCGGCTGCTCGACATAGAAAATGAAGTCTAAAGTCCAAAGCCCAAAGTCTAAAGTCCAAAGTCATGCGAAATTGAACGGCTTGGACTTGAAAATCAGCCGCAAGCCTTCGAGCGTCAAATCTGGCCTGACGGCGGAAATTTCCGGCAACTTCGCGGCGATCAATTTTGCGTAGCCTCCTGTAGCCACAACGGGAAGATTTTCCGCCCGCAATTCGCGCCTTAATTCACCGATCAATTCCCGGACCAAACCACGATAGCCATGCACCGCGCCGATCAGCATCGCTTCTTCCGTGCTTTTGCCGACGACATTTTTTGTCTCGCGAATTTTGATTTTGGGCAGCAACGCGGTTTTTTCATGCAAATAATCCGTCATCGCCGCCAACCCCGGCGCGATGATGCCGCCGATATAATTTCCCTTGCCGTTCACAACGTCAAACGTCACCGCCGTCCCGAAATCCACGACGACCACCGGCGTGCCAAAAAGAAATTTCGCGGCAACTGCATTGGCCAAACGGTCCGCGCCAACTGAATTTGGCTTCGGATAATCAATGCCCACACCAAGCAAGGTTTTTGGCGATAATTCTAAAACATCCAATTTCCAAAGTGCGCCCACAGTTTTGCGAGCGAGAGGCGTCGCGCGCGGGACAACGCTGCACAAAATCGCGCCGATAATTTTAGTTTTGCCGGCAAATTCTTTTACGAGCGTCTTCGCATCGCCGCCAAACCATTCGCGCGTCGGCACATTTATTTGCTTCAGCACACGCCGCCCGTCCGCCAGCCCGACGTGCGTGTTCGTGTTGCCGATGTCGAAAAGCAGGATCATTTTTCCAAAGTCACGTCGCCGCCGGTGATGCGTTCCAAATGGCCGTGCTCCGTGCGCAGCAGCAACGCGCCGTCGTCGTCCAGCGATTCCGCACGGCCGCGAATTTTGCGGTCACCGATTTGCACCGTCACGTTTTTTCCGATGGTTGCGCAGTTTTCTTCCCACTCGTCAGCAACCGCCGCAAATTCACCCGCGCAAATCCGCGAATAATCCTCATCAAGCGCACGCAAAATCACCGTTGCCAGTTCCGCGCGTGAAATGGTTCCGCCTGATTCAATTTTCAGCGACGTTGCAATTTTTTTCAGTTCCGCAGGAAGTTCGTCCGCGTCCAGATTGACGTCAATTCCGATTCCAAGAATGACGTAACGGACTTTGTCCAGTTCCGCGCTCAATTCCGTCAAAATTCCGGCGACTTTTTTTCCACCGATCAAAATGTCGTTCGGCCATTTGATTTCTGGCTTCAAACCGGTTTCACTTTGAATCGCGCGGCGCAAAGCGGTGGCCGAGGCGACGGTTAATTGCGTCGTTTCCTGCGGATGCAAATCCGGCCGCAGCAAAATGGAAAACCAAAGACCTTTGCGCGCGGGCGAAATCCATTTTCGTCCGAGCCGCCCGCGCCCGCGCGTTTGCGATTCGGCAAAAATGACGACGCCTTCCTTCACGCCGTCGCGCGCGAGTTTTTCAATCACGTCGTTCGTCGAAGTCGTCTGCTTGAAAACATGGATGTCGCGCCCGATGACTTTTGTTTTGCCCAGACGCACGAGCAAATCATCCGCGAGCAATGCGTCCGGTTCGCCGACAATTCGATAACCGAAATGCGGACTGGCCGAAATGTCAAAACCGGCACGTCGCAATTCCTCGATGCGCGACCAGATGGCCGCTCGGCTGATCTTCAATTGCTCCGCAAGCTCCGCGCCCGACACGCCGTCGGGATTGGTGCGCAATGCGGAAAGAATTTTGGCGTCGGTGGTCATGTGTTTTTAGCCACAGATTAACACAAATGGACACAGATAAAATTGCGGTTTGAAAATCTGTGTTTCATCTGTGTGCATCTGTGGCTCCAGTTCATTCTTCAAAATCCAGTCCGATGTCCACGGCGTGCGCGGAATGCGTGATCGCGCCGACGGAAATAAAGTCCACGCCGGTTTCCGCAATCGCGCGGACAGTTTTCAGATTCACGCCACCGCTGGCCTCGGTCTTGGCGCGGCCATGCACCATTTTCACGGCCTGCCGCAACCGCTTCGGATTCATGTTGTCGAGCAAAATGAAATCGGATCGGGCGTTCACGGCTTGTTCTACTTGTTGCAACGTGTCCGCTTCGACTTCTACTTTCAACTTCGGAAATTTTTCGCGTGCGCGCGCGACGGCGGCGGCGATGGCGTTTGGTTTTTCATTTCGCAGCGCGGCGAGGTGATTGTCCTTGATCAAAATCATGTCGAACAAACCGATGCGATAATTTTTTCCGCCGCCGCAAGTGACGGCGTATTTTTCAAACCGCCGCCAGCCAGGCGTGGTTTTGCGCGTGTCGAGGATTTGCGCGTGAGTTTCTTTGACCGCGCCAACAAATTGCGAAGTCAAAGTGGCGACGCCGGAAAGCCGCTGGACGAAATTCAACGCGACGCGCTCGGCGCTCAAAATGGCACGCGCCGGGCCGGAAATTTTCAGCAACATTTTCCCGGTGGCAACCCGTTGCCCGTCGCGCGACATTTTTTCGATTTTGATTTTAGGCGAAAGCTGGCTGAACGCCGCTTCCGCAAATTCCAAACCCGCGACGACGAGCGGTTCGCGCGCGCGCATGACGGCTTGGGCCGGCGCATTTGCAGGAACGGTCGCCAGCGTCGTCGCGTCGCCGCCGCCGATGTCCTCGGCAAGCGCGGCCCGGACGGAAGCACGGATTTCTGCGGCGGACAATTTCACGCCGTCAAAGTGAAGGCAAAATCAAGTCGGGAAAAGGAAAAACGGACGGCTGCAAAAATCGCGCAAAATTGTAATGGCCTCAAACACGGCTTTGGTTTAGAACGTCGGCGTGACTTTTCACAGCCAGTCAGATTTTCCTGTGCAATTTATTTTCATCGCGACCGTGGCCGTCATCGTCATCTTCGGGGCGATTTACGGCGCCATCACCCAGCGCAAACGGCGCGAGGGGTTGTTTGAACTGGCGGCGCGGCTGAACTTGAATTTCGACGCGGGACAGGATTTCGGCATCGCCGGCCGTTTTGGTTTCCTGAAACAACTGGATCAAGGCGACAACCGCTACGCCACCAATGTCCTTTCGGGAACGTATCAGCAGAACGAAGTGCTCGCGTTCGATTATCATTATGAAACTGAATCCACCGACTCCAAAGGCAACCGGACGACACAACACCACTGGTTTTCCTTTTTCATCCTCACGCTGCCCGTGACGTTTCCCGACCTGACCATCCGGCGCGAAAATCTTTTCACGAAGGTCGCCGAGGTGTTCGGCTATCAGGACATCAAGTTCGAATCCGCCGAATTTTCCAAGACCTTTCTGGTGCGCTCGCCGGACAGAAAATTCGCCTACGATGTCTGCAATTCAAAGATGATGGAATACTTGCTGGCCAATCGCGATTTGAGCGTCGAAATTGAAAATGAAGTCATCGCGCTCGTTTTCAATTCGCGCATCGCGGTCGAACAATTTGAAGCCGACCTACAACGGCTCGCGCAAATCCGCGCGCTGTTGCCGGAATATCTTTTCACCCAAACCGCATGACGGTTGCTCTAACCAAACTACTGATCGCGATACTAATTGTCGGCTTGGCGTTTATTATCGTGCGATTTCTGCCGGATCAAACTATGACCGAAGACGAGCGGCGCAGGGAATTGGCCGCGCTGGCAAGGAAGCTTCAATTGCAATTCAAATGCAAAAGCGATTTCGACCTTCCGAGGAGGTTTTCGTTTTTAACTTGGCTGAAGTCAGGCATCATCAACTATGCCTATAACATTTTTAACGGCTATTACCGCTCGGAATACCTCGTAACCATTTTCGATTATACTTTTTCCGACGGGAAATATAGTTATTACTGGTCTGCCTACGTTCTGGAAATGAAAGCCAATTTCCCTGATATACTCATTTCGCATGAAAGCCGGGAGTCGCGATTTGCAGAAGTCCTAGGTCAGTCACATATCACCTTTGAGTCGGCGGAATTTTCCCGCGCCTTTCGCGTTCGCACTGCAGACAAAAAATTCGCCTTTGATGTTTGTCATCCAGAAATGATGGAATTCCTCTTGTCAAACCAGGACTTGACCATCGAAATCCGGGGCAACGTGGTCGCAGTGTTGTTTGAAGATTGGCTGCGTCCGGAGAAAGTTGAATCCAATCTTTCGCGTTTGATTGAAATCCGGAAACGTTTGCCTAAATATCTGTTCACAAAAATATGATTCCCGTTCTCATCACCATCGTTGTCGTCGTCGGGCTGCCGCTCGTTTACGTGCTGGCGCAATACAACGCGCTCGTCTCGCTGAAAAATTACGTCCGCGAATCGTGGAGCGACGTGGACGTGGAATTGAAGCGCCGTTATGACCTCATTCCGAATCTCGTCGCCACGGTGAAAGGCTACGCGACGCACGAACGCGAAGTGCTTGAGCGCGTGACCGAACTGCGCAACCGTTGCGCCGCCAACAACGGTGCGGTGGCCGACCAGTCGCGCGACGAAACGGAACTCGTCGGCGCGCTGAAACAACTGCTCGTCGTCGTGGAAAATTATCCACAGCTCAAGGCCGACCAGAATTTTCTCCAATTGCAGAAGGAACTGGTGAACACCGAAGACCGCATCCAGGCCGCGCGCCGGTTTTACAACGGCAACGTGCGCGACTACCGCAACAAATGCGAAACCTTTCCGAGCAACCTCGTGGCGAACCTGTTCGGCTTCAAATCCGAGGGCGATTTCTTCAGCGTGCCGCCTTCCGTCCGCGATGTGCCGAACGTGGATTTTGCGACGACGTAATTGCCTTAATTTCCCAAATGCAACAAGTTTTCCACGGCGTCCGGCAAGCAAGATTTTATATGGATTTTAACCCGCTTTCTGCGACACTCCACTTCCGATATGACTCCGCTCCTGAAACTTTTGCTCGAAGGCGGCAGCCTGACGACCGCGCAGATGGCGCAGATCCTCAAGTTGTCCGAAGCCGAATTGAACGCCCAGCTCGACGCCCTCAAAAAAGAAGGCGTCCTGCTCGGCTTCCGTCCCGTGCTCAATCTTGCGCACGAGGACAGCGGCGTCGTCCGCGCCGTCATCGAGGTGCGCATCACGCCTGAACGCGGCGGCGGCTTCAACCGCCTGGCCGAGCGCATCAGCAAGTTCGACGAGGTGGAATCCTGCTACCTCATGTCCGGCGGCTACGACCTGCTGGTGTTCGTCAACGGCGCGAGCCTGCAAAAGGTCGCGGCGTTCGTCTCGGAAAAACTTTCCACCCTCGAGGGCGTGCTCTCCACGGCCACGCATTTCATGCTGCGCTCCTACAAGGAACACGGCTTCCTGCTCGGCGGCAAAATCGAGGAAACGGAACGGCTCAAGGTCGCGCCGTGAAAAATAGCCAACGCTCTTTGCCGAAAATTTCTTAACGCAGAGACGCAAAGGCGCAGAGAAAATAAAAAAACTGAAATTTTATGGCGACTCAAATTGAAAGCCATTTCGGAGAACGCACGGTCAACGAATTGATGCTGATGTTCCGAAGCAAGCAAATCAATTTGCAGCCCGGATTTCAGCGCAAGTCAGTTTGGAGCGACATGGATCGCAAGCGGCTGATTCAGTCTGTCGTTTCAAATTATCCCGTGCCTTGCATTTTTCTCTACAAGCGCGAACACAAAGGCCGTTTGATTTACGACGTGATTGACGGCAAGCAACGATTAGAAACAATTTTCATGTTTGTTCGGCTTGGCCGTTTCAAATCCAAATCATTTGAAGCCAAACTTGATTTGGGTGATGGTTTGGACAATTACGGCTGGCGCGATATTTGCCGCTATTACCACAAAACCCTCGGTGATTTGCTTGGCTACAAGATTTCGACTGTTGAAGTTACTGGCGACCTCGCGCAAATCATTGACTTGTTTTGCCGCATCAATTCCACAGGCAAACGCCTGACTTCGGGAGAGAAGCGGCACGCACGTTTTTACGACAGTCCATTCCTTGCCGAAGCTCAATGGCTCGTTGAAAAACACAAATGGTATTTCTTGGACTACGGAATTCTTTCACAGTCGCAACTCGACCGCATGAAAGGCACAGAGCTTGTCGCTGAAATTTTGATGTCGTTGCATCATGGCGGCATCATCAACAAAAAGACTTCGCTCGACCGCGCGATTGGCAATGAAAGCATCAATGGAAATACGCTTGGCAAATTGTCCCGCGAATTCACCAGCACACTGAATCTCATCAAGAAGATTTTTCCCAACATCCACCAGATGCGATTTGCCAACACAGTTGATTTCTACACCTTGTTTCTGCTGATTTGGGAATTCTCCCAAAAAGATTTTATTCTCACCGACCGGCGGTGCAACGCAATCGCCGAACGCATCTTGCGGAAACTGTCAACTGGCGTGGACGAATTGCGGCAAGCGGCGCGCGAAGGCCGTCCGATGCGTCAGGTCAACAAGCTCTGTCAGGATTATTTGCCGACTGTGCTTGGCGACACGGACAGCGCAGCCACTCGCGAACGTCGCGCCGCAATTGTGCGTGGCTTGCTTGCGCCGTTGTTTGATTTCAAACATGACAAACGCGCATTTTCCGCCGAGCAGCGTCGCATTTTGTGGAATCGCGATGAACGCCCGCTATGTCGCATCTGCCACAAACCAATTTCATGGGAAGATGTGACGATTGATCACGTCAAAGCATGGTCGCGCGGCGGTGCGACAACTATCACGAACGCACAAATTGCGCATCGTGGTTGCAACAGTCGGAAAGGAGCACGTTAGTTCTCCGCGTCTCTGCGACTCTGCGTTAAATTTATTTTTTACTGATATGGACCAGTCACGTTTCATCGCCAAGCACGTCGTCAACCTGCCCAAGTCAGGCATCCGCGATTTTTTTGACATCGTCGCCAAGATGAAGGACGCCATCTCGCTCGGCGTCGGCGAACCGGATTTCGACACGCCCTGGCACATCCGCGAGGCCGGCATCTACGCGCTCGAAAAGGGCAAGACGCATTACACGTCCAACCTCGGCCTCATCGAATTGCGCCGCGCCATCAACAAATACGTCGAGCAAAATTTCAACGTCAGCTACGCGCCGGAAAATGAAGTCATCATCACCGTCGGCGTCAGCGAAGGCCTCGACCTCGCCTGCCGCGCGCTCATCAATCCCGGCGACAAAGTGATGTATCACCAGCCGTGCTACGTCAGCTATTCGCCGAGCATCACGCTCGCGCACGGCATTCCCGTTCCCGTGCCGACGTTCGCGAAGGACGGCTTCGCGCTCACCGTGGATGCGCTCCGCGCCGCGTGGCAGCCGGGCTGCAAAATTCTCATGCTCAACCTGCCGTGCAATCCCACCGGCGGCACGTGCGACCGCACGCAGATCGAAGCCATCGCGAAGTTCGCGGTTGAAAAAGATCTCATCGTGTTGAGCGACGAAATTTATTCCGAGTTGACGTTCGAGGGCGTTCACACAAGCATCGCGAGTCTGCCCGGCATGAAGGAGCGCACGATTTTCCTGCACGGATTTTCCAAGGCGTTTTCGATGACCGGTTGGCGCATCGGTTACGCGTGCGGCCCGGCGACGCTCATCGAGGCGATGATGAAAGTGCATCAATACTCGATGCTCTGCGCGTCCATCATCGCGCAGGAAGCGGCCATCGAAGCGCTCGTGCGCGGCGAGGACGCGATGAAAAAAATGCGCGACCAGTATCATCGGCGCCGCGATTTCATTGTGCGCCGGTTCAATGAAATCGGTTTGAAATGCCATCTGCCGCGTGGCTCGTTCTATGCGTTTCCGGACATCAGCAAGACCGGGTTGCCGGAAAAGGAATTTGCCATCGGCCTCTTGCAGGCGGAGAAAGTGGCGATCGTTCCCGGTTCAGCCTTCGGCGAAAACGGCAAGGGCTTTTGCCGCGCGTGTTTTGCGACGAGCTACGAACATCTCATCGAGGCGAGCAATCGCATCGAGCGGCATGTGCAGAATTTAAAAAAGTAGGAGCCGAGGTAACGAGGCTCAAATTTCCGATTTTATAAATGAGCCTCCTCACGTCGGCTCCTACAATTTTTAGCTTAATAACTTCTCAAATCTTGCGGCGGCGGCTTCCCACTGCGCGGAGTCCTGCGGCGCGAAAGGTTTCAGTTCAAATGAATTGCGGACGACTTCGCGTGCGGCGGCGTGCGACGGCAAATGGCCGAGCGCGATGGCCTGAACGAGGATGTTTCCGAGCGCGGCACATTCAGTCGGCCCGGCAAGCACGGGAATTTTCAGGGCGTTGGCGGTGAATTGGTTGAGCAGCGCGTCCTTGCTGCCGCCGCCGACGATGTGAAGTTTTTCGATTTTTTTACCGATGAGCCGTTCGAGCCGGCGCAATGTCGCGCGGTAAAACAACGCAAGGCTTTCGTAAATGCAGCGGACATAAGCGCCGTGATTTGCGGGAACGGGCTGATTGGTTTCCTGGCAGAATCCGGCGATTTTTTCCGGCATATCGTCTGCACTCAAAAAGCGCGGGTCATCGGGATTTATGAGCGAGACAAACGGCGGCGCGGCGGCGGCCATTTTTTCGAGCATGGCGAAATCGTATTTCTTGCCTTCTTTCGCCCACTGCCGACGACATTCCTGAACGATCCAGAGTCCGACGATGTTTTTAAGCAGGCGCACCGAACCGCCGAAACCGATCTCGTTCGTGAAGCCGAGCGAGCGCGCCTGGTCGTTGATGACGGGCTGCGGCCATTCGACGCCCATGAGCGACCATGTGCCGGAACTCAAATAGGCCCAGTTCCCGCCGCTCGCGGGGATGGCGGCGACCGCCGCGCCGGTGTCGTGCGAACAACTGGCGATGACTTCGATTTGCGGCAGGCCGACTTCCGTGGCGAGATTTTTTTTCATCGGGCCGAGCCTGGTGCCAGACGGGCAGATGGAGGCGAACATTTCCTCGCGCAGCCCGAGCGCGCCGAAAGTTTTCTTCGACCACGCCTGCGTCTTCGGATTGTAAAGCTGCGTGGTGCTGGCGAGGGAGATTTCGTTGCGCGCGACGCCGGAGCAGAAATAGTTGAAGGCGTCGCCGATGAGCATGAGATGTTTGGCCTTGGCGAGGCGTTCGGGCGGTTCGGCGGCGAGCTGGTAAATCGTGTTGATGGCCATGAACTGGATGCCGGTCTCGGCGTAGATCGCGGGCCAGTCCACTTTTGCCCGCACATTTTCGACGCCGCTGGCCGTGCGCGCATCGCGATAGCACCAAACCGGCTGCATGATCGAGCCGCGCTCGTCGTAAAGCACATAGTCCACGCCCCACGAATCGGTGCTGATGCTGGCGATGGGGAGGTTGCGCGCGGCGGCCTTCTTGAGGCCGTTTTTCAATTCGGCGAACAGCGTGTCAATGTTCCAGTGCAGCGCGCCGCTGGTCTTGACAGGGCCGGTGGGAAAGCGGTGCAGTTCTTCGAGTGAGATTTTTCCGTCGGCAAGCGTGCCGAGCATGAGGCGTCCGCTGTCCGCGCCGAGATCGCAGGCGAGATAATGTGTGGCCATAATGAAATCCAGCGCAGTTTAAGGCAATGGCGCGCCGTGTCAAAAATGTTCCCTGATTGAACATCCGGCGCAGATCGCCGTCAAAAGATTTGCCATCGCGCGCGGACGGCGTATTTTGAGGAGTGTTAAATTTATGAGTTCTGAAAATCAACTGGATCAATTGAAGAAATTTACCGTCGTCGTCGCCGACAGCGGCGATTTCGCCACGCTCAAGCAGTTCGCGCCGCGCGACGCCACGACCAACCCGTCGCTCATCCTGAAGGCCACGGAAAAACCCGAATATGCCTTTCTCGTGGACAAGGCGGTTGCCGACAACAAAAAATCCGGCGCCACCGACGAAAAATTATTGCACGCCATCATGGACGACGTGCTCATCGCGTTCGGCTGCGAAATTTTGAAAATCCTGCCGGGCCGCGTTTCGACCGAGACCGACGCGAACCTGGCGTTTGACACCGAGGCGCTGCTCGCCAAGGCGCGGCGCTTCATCGAGCTTTATCAAAAGAACGGCGTCGGGCGCGAACGCATCCTCGTCAAGCTTGCCTCGACGTGGGAAGGCATCCGTGCGGCGGAAATTCTCCAGCGCGAAGGCATCAATTGCAACATGACTCTGCTTTTTTCGCTGGCGCAGGCCGTCGCTTGTGCCGAGGCGAAGGCCAAATTGATCTCGCCGTTCGTCGGGCGCATCATGGACTGGTATAAGGCGAAAGAGAAAAAAGATTTCGCGCCCGCCGAAGACCCCGGCGTGATTTCCGTGAAGGAAATTTATTCCTACTACAAAAAATTCGGCCACGCGACGGAGGTGATGGGCGCGAGCTTTCGCAACGTCGGCGAAATTCAGGAACTGGCCGGCTGCGATTTGCTGACCATCAGCCCGCAATTGCTGGGCGAATTGCAAAAAAGTTCTGCGCCGCTCGCGCGAAAATTGAGTCCCGAAATCGCGCGCGAAAGCAATATCGAAAAAATGCCGCTCGACGAAAAGAAATTCCGCTGGCTGCTCAATGAGAATGCGATGGCGACGGAAAAAACTTCCGAGGGCATCCGTCTTTTCAATGCGGACGCTGTGAAGCTGGCGCGGTTCATCGCGGCGAAGCTTTAACTCCTCGACTTGAGGTTTTGATTCTGCCAGCCTTGATTTATGGACACAGACGAGCGCGAAATTTTCCAGTTTCTGAAAAACTGGGGCGCCGACTACGTCAATGGGACGGAGATTTGCCGCCGTGCCGGTGGCAAGAGAAAATTCCACGAAGACCCGAACTGGGCCAAGCCGATCTTGCTGCGCATGGAGGAGCGCGGCATTGTCGAAAGCGACTCGCAGGGGCGTTTTCGCATCAAGCCGGTGCCCAGAAAGAAAAAGCACACGCAATGGGTTTCGCCCGACATCGCCAAAATCCTCGCGGAAAGCGGCGTGGCTCCCGATGGTGACGGCGTCGCGCTCGCCCCGGACGATTTTTACGAGGAATTGTAAATGCCCGCCGCGCTCATCACCTTCGCGGAGTGATCGGGCTGGCGTTCTGGCGGATAAGATGATTTTTGCCACAGAGTCGCAGAGACACAGAGTTTAGAAATTATTTTTCTCTGCGCCTCTGTGTCTCTGTGGCAAATTTCTCCGAAATGAACAACGAACTGCAAACTGCGGTTGAAACGCTCGGCATCGGAAAATTCCGGCGCCATATTTTTCTTTGCACGGACGCGACGGAGCCGAAATGCTGCCCGCGCGAAAAATCTTTGGAGTCGTGGGAATTTTTGAAACGGCGGTTGAAGGAATTAAACCTCGTCGGCGCGGAGCCGCTGGTTTATCGGACAAAGGCGAACTGCCTGCGCGTCTGCGTGCGCGGGCCGGTGGCGGTGGTTTATCCCGAAGGCGTGTGGTATCACTCGTGCGCGCCGGAAGTTTTGGAGCGCATCATCCGGGAGCATTTGATCGGCGGAAAAATCGTCGGGGAATTTGCGTTCGCGAAAAATCCGCCGGGATGAACGCCGGCGGAAAAATCAGGTCTAACCTCAAATGAAATTTGTCGCAATCGTTGTCGCAATCGTTTTGGCGGCGGCTTTTGTTGCATTTTTCCTGCAAAAAGCGGCAACGCAAACAGATCGGCAACCGGCAATGGTTTCGCCACCGC